>JADMIO011472210.1_pt1 | contig 63346 bp, 48 predicted proteins | sample 8958161 | NCBI WGS metagenome assembly JADMIO01 (sample SAMN16585339, study PRJNA669376) | soil metagenome | isolation source: Crop rotation soil | place: USA: Cullars Rotation, Alabama | collected 2011
CGCGACAACTTGTCCACGTGGAATTCTAAGCTTAGGATCCCAATGTGCTGGAAAGGCAGTTCTGTGCGCAGCCACGTGAGCAGCGGCGCAAAATCTCCGCGCGCGACCTGGGCGTCGCGGTCAGGATTGAGCTCGCCGAAGCGCTCCCACAACTGCGCGGCAATGACGTTGCCCAGCGTGTAGGTGGCGAAATAGCCGAAGAGTCCCGCCGACCAGTGCACGTCCTGCAGGACGCCCTGTTGGTCGTTCGCGGGCACGAGTCCGAGATATTCCTGCATTCGTGCGCGCCACAACTCGGGAAGCTCGCCAACCTGCGCCTGCCCCTCGATCAGAGCCAGTTCAAGCTCGAAGCGCAGCATGACGTGCAGATTGTAGGTGGCCTCATCGGCCTCGACGCGAATCAGCGACGGTTGCACTTTGTTGATCGCGCGGTAGAACCGCTCGACGTCGACGCCGGCCAGATTGCTGCCAAAGCGTTTCTGCAGCTCCGGGAAGAAGTGCTGCCAGAAGCCGCGCGACCGTCCAACAATGTTTTCCCAGAGGCGGCTTTGCGATTCATGCACCCCGAGCGACGTCCCACCCTCGAGTGGTGTGCGGTGGTACGCCTTGCTGACGCCCTGCTCGTACAGCGCATGCCCGGTCTCGTGCATGGTGCCGAACAGCAGGCTGAACGGCATGTGCGGCACCCACCGCGTCGTGATACGAACGTCGTCGGCACCGATGCCCGTGGCGAATGGGTGCACTGATTTGTCCTGACGGCCGCGTGACCAGTCGAATCCAAATCCTCCCGCGACATTGACCGCGAAGTCGAGCATGTCGCTCTCGCTGTACGGGGCCGACAGGAAGCGATCGTCAATCTGCGGCCGCGCGGCGATGGCGCGAATCAACGCAACCTGCCGCGGTCGAAGCGCGGCAAAGAGCGCCCTGGCCTCCGACGTCTTCAAGCCCGGTTCGTAGTCGTCGAGGAGCACGTCATACGGATGCTCGGAGGCGAAGAACGTGACGTACTGACGTTTGAGATCAAGGACCTTCTGCAGGTGGGGGGCAAACGAGCCAAAGTCGTTGTTGGCCCGCGCCTGCTCCCACGCGTGCTGAGCTGCTGATACGGTCTGCGCGTGCTCGGCCACAAACGCCGCCGGCACTCGCGTAGCTTTCTGATAGTCGTGCGCGGCGACCGCCGCCATGCGCCCGAGGTCGGAACCGGGCTCGGCGCTCGTTGTCAGCGACTCGATCGCCCGACCCATCTCGTCGCGGGTAAACGCCTCATGCGCGAGGCGCCGCAGCGTGGCCTGCATCTCTCCGTGGATGGGCGCGCCACCTCTCGGCATGCACACCCGTTCGTCCCACTCGATCAGCTCGGCGGCGCGGCGAAGGTCAGCGACCTCACCGAACAGTGACTTGAATTGGGTGACGGGCGCGTCCATTCTGCGAGGGTAACACGCGCTGGCGAGCGCCGAAACGGCCAGTGATCACGGTCTTACTTTTGGCGTCGGGTCGCTTCGACGGCATCCACAATCTCTGTCGTGACGTGATCGACGAGCTGCGCTCCATCGACCCGACAGAAAGTTGGGCGACTGCCGTAGTATTCCACCAGCGGCATCGTCTGGCGGTGATAAACCTCCAGGCGATTCTTGACGACCTGCTCGCGATCATCTGCCCTTGGTACCAGCCTGCCGCCGCAGTCGTGACAGGTCGCGAACTCCGCATCATCCTGGGCGTTGGTCCCGCATTCGGAGCAGATCATGCGGGCCGCAAGACGACGCAGTACCTCTTCTTCCGACAGGACGATCTCGACAATAACGAGCGGACCTTTGAGGATGTCAAACGCGTCGAGTGCCTCGGCCTGAGGGACAGTTCGCGGAAAACCATCAAGCAGGAACCCGCTCTGCACATCGGCCGCCTGCAGCCGTTGCCGCACGACCTCGGTGATCATCGCATCGTCGATCAACCCGCCACTTTCGATGATCGTCTGGACTTGACGTCCGAGGCCTGATCCCGACTTCACCGCCTCGCGCAGCATCGTGCCGGTGGAGATGTGTGGAATTCCCCACGTGCGCGCCAGCCTCACCGCTTGGGTGCCTTTGCCAGCCCCTGGAGGACCGAGGAGAACCAGGTTGAGTGCCATCGGGAAAGGGAGCCCTTCTACTCTCGCACAACTTGTCAGGCGATCAGCTGCCCGCACAGACGAAGTCGCGTCAACGTCGACGTGCACGGACCCGCAACGGCTATCACTGAGACGCTTCGCTTGCACACTTTTCCACATCGGCAATCGACCACGTGGGGGACCAACTCGGGCATGTCAACACAGAAACTTTTCAACGCGATTTTGTTTACGACGGCACTCGTTCTTTCGTCGGCCTCGCTGGCTCGGGCCGAGTCGTTCACCGTAGCGTGGGACGCTGCGGGTGACGCCGCCGTCGCAGGCTATTACGTGTACATCGGCACTCTGTCAGGCACCTACGCCACTGTTGTCGACGTGGGAAATGCCACGCAGTACACCTATTCGTATGGTGTGCCCGGGACGATCTACTACGTCACCGTGGCTGCCTACGCCAGCGGTGCGGTCACCGGACCGAAGGCCTCCGAGCTGACGACCATGGTGGGGGACGGCACGCCGGTGCTGACGAATCCCGGCGATCAGGCCAGTGCCACATCGGCTCCAATAGCGCTGGGGCTCACAGCAACGGATCCGAATCAGGACGCACTGACGTTTGCCGCCTACGGTCTGCCGCCAGGGCTTTCACTCAATGTCGATACCGGCGTGATTTCCGGCGTCCCCTCGTCGGCGGGCGCGTTCAATGTCTCGGTGACGGCCGCGGATTCGAGCGGAAACATCAGCACGCAGTACTTCACGTGGACGGTGAGCTCGTCCGACACCGTCTCGCCGGTTGTCAGCGTGGTCAGCCCGTCTACGTCAACGGTCACCACCGCGGACTACATCACGCTGACCGGCCTCGCCGTCGACGACGTGCAGATCCAATCGGTGAGGTGGGCCAGCGACCGCGGCCAGGGCGGTGTTGCCGCCGGCACCACGAACTGGTCTGCGGTAGTACCGCTCGCGCCCGGCGCCAACGTGTTCACCATTACCGCGACTGACAGCTCGGGCAAGACGACGTCGACTGTCGTGACGATCACCCAATCGTCGCTGAGCCGGGTGCGATTCAGAAGGGGCTGAGACGAGAGTTGCAATCGACCCGCCGGGATCGTAATTACCCCGGTCTGATGCCTCGCGCCGGGCATCACAGCATCGCACGTACTAGTTCAAGGAGAACCAGACAAACACAGTAAAACTGCCAACAATTGCACATCACGACACCGCGTCATCACTACCTGGTCAGTGGCCGTTCCGTTGCACAACGGGAGGCCAACGGATCGACCGATACGCGGATTGTCATTGATGTTGCAACGGATTTTCAGAACACACCGAGTCGCGCTGGGGCTGCTGTTCGTGCTGGCCATGGCGACCACTCGAACAGCCGGCGCAGAGTCTGTCACGCTCGCGTGGGACGCCAATCCTGAATCGGATGTTGTCGGCTATTACGTGTTCATTGGCACGTCGTCTGGCATCTACACCACGGCGATCGACGTCGGTACGGCGACAAGCTATACGTTTTCCTCGGCCGCGCCTGCCACGACCTACTACTTGACAGTGGCGGCCTATGTGGCCGGACCGATCATGGGCCCGTACGCGCCGGAGATCGTCACGACAACCGGCGCGGGGCCCACACTCTCCAATCCAGGCAGTCGCAGCTTTGAGCGTGGTGACAGCGTGTCCGTGACGCTGTCAGCGTCGGATCCGGACGGGGATCCGGTCACCTTCGGAGCCCTCGGACTGCCGACGGGACTGACGATCGACGCGCATAGCGGCGTGATCTCCGGCGACGTGACCGTTGCCGGAACGTTCAACGTCAGCGTGTCTGCCTCGGATCCCAACGACAACATCACGACCCAGTATTTCCAGTGGATCGTCATCCCGCAGGATGAGGCTCCGCCGACGATCTCCATCACCAGTCCGACGCGTGCGGCCACATACACGACGTCGTCCGCATTCATTACGCTGTCAGGCTCTGCAACCGACGACGTCAGCGTGGCGTCGGTCGCGTGGGCGAACAATCGGGGCGGCAGCAGCAATGCCGCGGGTACCACGAACTGGTCGGTGGTCATTCCACTCCGTGGCGGGACCAACGTACTCACGGTCACGGCTACCGACGGGAAGAACAAGACTACGAGCGCGACCCTCACCGTGTCGGTCGACCTGCCGCCTGCCGTGGCGATTACGTCTCCGACGTCATCGGGTGTCTACTCGACCGGCGAACAGGTGCTCAGCCTCGGCGGGACCGCGTCGGATGAAGGCTCGGTGAGCCGCGTGACGTGGAGTAGCAACCGTGGCGGTTCCGGAACGGCAACTGGAACAACCTCCTGGACGGTCGGGTCGATCGCATTGGCCATCGGCACCAATGTCATCACTGTTACAGCTCAGGACAACGCCGGACAGACGACGACCGCGCAACTCTCTGTCTCGTGGGCGCCCGCACCGCTGCGTCTGACGTCGCTCACAGCCAACAAGGTATCGCCGCAGACGGAAGGAACGACCATCACCTTCTCGGCGACTGCAACCGCGGGTGTTGCGCCGTATCAGTACAAGTGGTGGCTGTTCAACGGCACGAGCTGGGTCGTGGCCGACAACTGGTCCACCGACAACACCTTCTCGTGGACACCGACGACAAAGTACGACGGCTATAAGGTCGGCGTGTGGGTGCGCAGCGCGGGACAGACGGCTGACGCGTCCGATAACGACAACGCCAATAGAAGCCTGATCTACGCGATCACTGAGAGTGCAACCCAGCAGAGCGCAAGCAACAGCTCCAACGCGAGTTCGGGTTCGGCTTCGGGTTCCAATTCTGGCAATTCGAGTTCCAGCACGAGTCAGTCGTCGGGTGCACTCCGCCTGACGTCGCTCAATGCAGATCGCGTTGCGCCACAGGCACCGGGTACGACGATCACGTTCAGCGCGGCGGCAACCGGTGGAACTGCTCCGTATGCCTACAAGTGGTGGCTGTATGACGGCTCGACGTGGTCCGTCTCACAGGAGTGGAGCAGCGCCAGCAGCTTCGCGTGGACCCCGTCGGCAGCCAACGGTAACTACAAGATCGGTGTCTGGGTCAGAAGCGCGGGGTCGAGTGCCAACAGCTCTGACAACGACGCATCGAACGGCAGCCTGCCGTTCGTGGTCGCTGGCAGCGCGGCTCCGGTCGTCACCCCGCCGGCGGTAACACCGCCGCCTGCACCAACACCGGCACCGCCGCCGGCACCGACCCCGGCGCCATCGTCCACGCCGTTGAGCCTCCTCAGCCTCACGGCCAACAAGACTGCGCCGCAGGCTGCCGGCACAGCGGTGACCTTCACCGCGACTGCCATCAACGGCAGCGGGCAGTATCAGTACAAGTGGTGGCTGTTCAATGGATCCGGATGGTCGCTCCTGCAGGACTGGTCAGGGTCATCGAGCTACAGCTGGACGCCGGCCATGGCGAACAGCACCTACCGCATAGGTGTCTGGGTACGCGAGTCCGGTTCGGCCGCCGACGCGTCCGGCAATGACAACTCGAACGGCAGCATCAACTTCCCGATTGGGAACGTAGTCACGACACCCTCGACGCCGATCGGCACGCCGGCGAGCCCGCTGCGTCTGATTGCGTTGACTGCCGATCGGACGTCGCCACAGGCGCCCGGCACCGCCGTGACCATCAGCGCAGCGGCGATTGGCGGCAATCCGCAATATCAGTACAAGTGGTTCCTGTTCAACGGAAGCACGTGGGTGATGGTCCGTGACTGGTCGCAAACGTCGAGCATCACGTGGACACCGAACAACCGCGGCAGCTACCGCATCGGTGTGTGGGTCCGCAGCGGCACGAGCACGGTGGACCAGTCGGATAACGACAACGCGAACGGCAGCCTCGCCTTCATCGTTCAATAAGACAAACCTGGCGTAGCACTCAGCAAGCCCGGCGACTTTCACACCGGGTTTGTTGTACTGCTCGCGTACAATTGGGTGTGATGCGCCTGATTTTCGCGCCCGCTGCGTTCGTCCTTGCTGTCGCGCTGCTCAGCAGCCACCCTGCCGCGCAATCAAAGCCATCGCTGGACATTCATTACGTTCCGACGCCGACCGCGGTCGTCGAGACCATGCTCAAGCTTGCGAACGTGACGGCGACCGATGTCGTGTACGACCTTGGATCCGGCGACGGTCGTATTCCGATCACCGCCGCGCAGAAATACGGAGCGCGGGGCGTTGGCATCGAACTCGACCCGGCTCTTGTGAAGCGCGCGCGTGCGGCTGCGACCAAGGCCGGCCTCGGCGATCGGGTGACATTCAGCGAAGCCGACCTGTTCAAAACCGATCTGTCGCCGGCGACGGTCGTCACGTTGTATCTATCGCCGTCCATCAACCTGAGGCTCGAGTCGAAGCTGAAGCGCGAGCTCAGGCCTGGGGCACGCATCGTCTCGCACCGCTTTCCGATAGGCACCTGGGCGCCGGAACAGGACGTGGTCGTCGAGCGAACGCACGTCTACTTCTGGAGCATCCCGCGGCTGTGAGCACGCCACCACCTGCCATTCACGCGGTCCTTGCCACGGTGAGCGACCGCCCTGGAATGCTGTTCGGGCTGACCAAAGTTCTGGCGGAACACAGCGCCAACATCCGTTACGTGGACATGCACGCGACGACGGGCAAGGCAGAGGTGTATCTGGAATTTGCTGTCGACAGTCCGATGGAGCAGCTGCTTGCGGATCTTCGCGGCGTCGACGGCGTGACGCGGGTGGAAGAGACGCCCTCGTTTGCGAAGATTTACGGCAAGCGCATCATCATCATGGGCGGCGGTGCGCAGGTTGGCCAGGTGGCGCTGGGAGCCATCACCGAAGCCGACCGCCACAACATCCGCGGCGAGCGCATCTCGATTGATACGATCCCGCTGGTGGGCGAACATGAGCTAGCCGCGGCGGTCCGAGCGGTCATGCGGCTGCCTCGCGTCCGGCTGCTGGTTCTGGCAGGATCAATCATGGGCGGCGCCATCACCCAGGCGGTTGAAGATATCCGGCAGGGCGGCGTGTTCGTGATCTCGCTCAACATGGCGGGCAGTGTCCCTGACGCCGCTGACCTCGTCGTCAGCGATCCGATTCAAGCCGGTGTCATGGCGGTCATGGCGGTGGCGGATACGGCGAAATTCGATCTCGTACGTCAGCAAAAGCGCCGCTACTGATGCGGCTCCCCTAGCCCGCACCCATCTGATTGGATTAAGCTCAGCAAAATGGCATACATCATCACCGACCCCTGTATCGATACAAAGGACACGGCATGCGTGGACGTCTGTCCAGTGGACTGCATCCACCCGCGTAAAGACGAGCCCGAGTTCGCCACCACGCGCATGCTGTACATCCATCCTGACGAGTGCATCGATTGCGGGGCGTGCGTGCCAGCGTGTCCGGTCGCGGCAATCTACGACGGCCCAGAAGCGACGCCTTCGAGCCAGAAATCACTGATCGAGGCCAATGCGGTGTATCGCGCCGGCGATGCCGCGGCGGTAGCCAAGGCAGAGAGCCTCGTCGGCCAGCACGCGTCGGCCCGGCCGGATCTGATGAGCGTCCCGGCAGCCGAGCGCGCAGTCGCACATACCAAGGGATAATTCAGACCCGCATTAGAACGCCGCGCGCCGAGGCCCCGGTAGCCTCGGCGACCGCGGCCACATACATCTGCACCTGCCGCTCGTGCGCCTCGAGCAGGCCATCGAACTCATAGTCGCTTTTGAAGTCGACGACGACGAATGTGCCTTCGTCTTCGAACGCAAGGTCGACCGTTCCCTCTATCAGCGTCCCTGACGGCAGCCGCCGCGTGACCTGCGTTTCACGAAAACACTTTCCGGCCCGATCGGCGGATGCGGCCCGGCGCATGATGGGATGCGCGAGCACCGCCGCGACCGCATGCGTTGCGGCAAGTACTTCCTCGCGCGTAGCGCCAAGCCATCGACCGTGAGCAGTCGCCAGCGGCTCGAGCGTCTGGGTGCTGGGCTCGCCGAGCGGCGCATCGGCGAGGAGCGCGTGCATCAGCGAGCCGAAGCGGACCCCTCGCGGCCGATCGGGATCGATGTCGATGCGTTCGATCTGCACCCTCTCTCCGTCGACCGCGAAGGCCGTGTCGGCCGCGGCTGCCGTCGCAATGCGGACCTCGTGTGCGGGGACCGAACCCCGCTGGATCGCGTCGAGATGTGCTGCCTTCCAGTTCTTGTACTCATTGAGGTAGCGTTCGCGGATGGTTGGCGAAACGTCTCTCACCACCAGATCCTCTCGTCGCAAACCAATCGGCGCCGGCACTTGAAGAGGCAGCACACGAGGCTCCGGCGACCACCAGACCACTCGATGCGCCTGTTGCTCCTCGCCCAATGTGTATTGGCCTGGCGCGACGGTCGTTGATCGCGCCGGCTCGCTCCCTGGTCTATTGAGCACGGTGTCTTTGCTCGAAAACGCCGGGCACCCGACGGCAACGTCCGGTTGCCGGCGCATCGATTCCGCCGGATATAGCGCGCCGTTCAACGGCGACACCCAGCCGCCATCCCATGGTCCATCGCCGACGGCGGCCACCACGAGCAAGTCACGGGCGCGAGTGGCGGCCACGTACGCGACCCGCTCCCCTTCCGCCTGCTCGCGTCCGAGTTCTTCGTGCTGGCGATCGAGCAGGTCGTGCGGTGCCCAGCCGCCGATCCGCAGGGCGCACAGGTCGCGCTCGGCGTCCACAGACCGGTTCGCTTCATAGGGGGTCAGCCTGCCGGTAATGTCGGCAAGGATCACGACCGGAAATTCGAGGCCCTTCGCCTTGTGCACGGTCATCAGCCTGACGCCGTCGCTGCCGTCTTCGAGAATGGGCGCTTCGGCCGAGCGGGTGTCGGCCGACTCCTCCCGCAGCGTGTCAACGAACCCGCGGAACGACATCCCGCCTTCGAGCTCGTACTGCCTCGCCAGCTCCGCAACGTGCAACACGTTCGCGAGCACCTGCTCTCCGTTCGGCCTCAGCACGAAGCCAACGTGCGCGCGGGTGTGCGATAGCAGATCCGTGATCGTTTCGGCGACCGGCCGTCGGTTGCGCCGCACGTGCAACATCTTGAGAAACGCCAGCGCTTCGGGGATCGGATTGAGACGTCCGGGCAGATCGGCTGGCGGGTGGCGGAACGGATGAAACCGTCCACCGCGGTCGTAATACTCCAGCAGCTCTTCGTCACCGATCGCGAACAGGGCGCCACGGAGGGTGGCGAAGACCGACAATTGATCGTCCGGCCACTCGATCGCCATCAACGCTGCACGGAGCGTATCGATCTCGGCGCGGGCGTGAAAGGCTCGCCCGCCCACGAGCAGATGACGCACACCGCGCGCTTCAAGGGCGTCGAGATACGGCCGGGTGATGTCGCGCCCGAAGCTGACGAAGCGGCGGAACAGGATGCAGACATGGCGTTCGCTCACAGGAACGGTTTCGGTCTTCCCGTCGCGCTTCTCGGCAACCTTCCATCCGCTCGCGCTGACTAGCCAGTGAACGAACGCGCCAACCGCATCCGGCAAGGACTGCTCGATTCTTGCGCCGCTGACGTACTGGATCCCGTACGGCTCCGGCACCGGCAGCGCCACGACCGCCGGCTGCTCGCCGACATCGCCCCGATCAGCCTCGAGCGGCACATAGTGGGCCTGTTGACGGCCGGCATCGCCGTCCATCAACGGTCGGAATGCCGCATTCACAAATCGCTGAATGGAAGGCACGCTTCGGAAGCTGCGGCTCAATTCAACTTGAATGGCGCCGTTGTGCACGAGCTGTTCGCAGACCTGGCGATACACCGCCAGGTCGGCGCGACGAAAGCGGTAGATGGACTGCTTGGGATCGCCGACGACGAACAGTTTGCCGGGGATCGGCGTGACCTTGCGCCAGTCGGTCTGGTCCGGGTGATCCGCGGCGAGGAGCACGAGAAGCTCTGCCTGCAGAGGATCGGTATCCTGGAATTCGTCAACGAAAATACGCGTGAACCGCCGCTGAAAGTGCTCGCGCACGTTGCGGTCGTCGCGAACGAGGCGGCTCGCGACCACCAGCAGATCGAGGAAGTCGAGGGCGCCTTCGGCGCGCTTCCGCTCCTCGTAGGCGTCAAGACATTCGAACAGCTCCTGCTGAAGCGCTGCAGCGAGATCGGCATCTGCACGGACTTTGAAGTCGTTGAGCGCACCAAGCAAGGTGTCGCGCTGCTGCAGCACGTCGGTGCGGGGTACGCCAGGCGCGAAGGAGGCGCCCGAGCCTTTCCGCGCCTTCAACCACTCACGATTACGCGATAGTTCGGCCAGTTGTCCTTCGAGGCCGTCGTCATCGCGCAATCCGCCAAGCGTCTCGTTGCGGCGTATTTCGGCGCTCAGTGTTCGCGCCGGCGCCGTATCGAGATACAGGTTGTCCCGCAGCGAGGCCGGACGCGCCGTCATGTCGGCCAACCGATGAAGCTGAGAAACGAGTTCGCCGATCTCCGCTGCTCGATCGAACGGCGCTCGCCTCCACGGGGCCGGACAATCCCGCCACTGATTGAGATCGACGACCGCGCGTCGCAACCTCTCGACCGGGCCGCCCTCGTCGTCGGCGCCTGACCATCGGCTGGGGCGGCGCAGCGATCGTCGGACTCCCTCGGGCGGAGCCTCGAGATGCGACCGTAGCCATCCGTCGAAGACTTCAGACAACATCCTGGTCGACTGCGACTCGGTGAGCACCTGAAACAGCGGATCGACGCGCGCTTCGACCGGCCGTTCTCGCAGCAGATCGGCGCAGAACCCGTGAATCGTACTGACGTGCGCTTCCTCGAGCGTCTGCACGGCGTGCTCGAAGCGGTCAGCCTCGATGCCCAGTGCCTTCTGCCGCTCTTCCTCGAGGCGCTGCCGCAGTCGCAGCCGCAGCTCGCCGGCGGCCTTTTCCGTGAACGTCACCGCGACGATGCCTTGCATTCGCGCCGTTCCATCGCGGATGACACCGATCATGCGGTTGATCAGCTCGGTGGTCTTACCGGTGCCTGCCGCGGCCTCAACGATGACGGTCGCGTCGAGTCGGTCGGCGATCAGTCGACGCGCTGCACGGTCGTCGAGCGCGCCGCCGCTCATCGCCGGCTCCTCAGCTCGAAGAGATCGGCCAGCGGCGTCTGCCGCTTCTGTGCGACGCGTTTCGGAACGTCCGGGCCGCACACGCCGCTGAAGTCGCATCGCTCGCAGGCGTGCTCGGCCGGCGCGGCCATCAACGCCCCGCGAGCAATCGCCCGGTCGATGATCTCGAGCACCTCGACTCCGGCGCGACGCCCATCCTCATCAAGCCGCACTGGATGTGATCTGTATCCAGCAGTGGTCGTGCAGAAGAACAGGCGTCCCTCGCGGACCGGCTTTCCGAGGGCGCGTTCCGCAGCGAGCCCGTACATGATTGGCTGCAGCACCGTGCCACCACTGATGCGGAGCGTGTCGAGTTTCTCGGGAGGACGGCCGGTCTTGTAATCAGTGACCCGAAGCTCGCCGGTCGACGCATGGCTTTCGATGAGATCGATGGCACCACGCAGCGCAAAACCACCATCGAGCGTGACCGGGTCCGCTGCGCTGGCCGGATCGCGCTCACCGGGCACACGGCCGAACCCGAACTCGAAGTAGCGCGGCACCCACTCTGTGTCGGCGGCCATGCGTTCGATCCAGCCGTGGAGATCGCGTCTCATCGCTTCCACGTCGTCTTTCCACACGCGATCGATGGCCGGCGCCAGCTCCTCGTGCGCGCGCTCGGCGACGTCGTTCATCACGTCATCGAGCCTGCTCGTCAGCTCTGCGAACGATGCCCGCGACAGCGGCAGCAGATCCGACTCGCGAAGCTGCCGCATCAATCGCGCCTGCACCTCATGAATGAGGCTGCCGCGCGTCATTGGATCGATGCGCTCGAGCGGTGCCGGCTCTTCGAGCGGCTGCAGCCGGAACAGCGCGGACAGGACGAATTGATACGGACAGGAGGCGAACCGCTGAAGCGCTGACGGCGAATAGGACCGGGCCGTCAGCCGCTGCCGCGCCAGCGCGTCGGCGGTGGACGCTGTGACACGGGTGATGCCGTCGACAGGCGACCACTCGGGTGTAGCGCGCCGCCATCGCTCAATGACCGCGCGACGCAGCGGCTCCGAGATGGCGAGCAGGTAGTGCGCATGGCCGCGAACCTGCTCCTTGGCCGGGTCGTCGAGCAGTCGTCTCAGCACCGCCAGGTCGTGCTCCACTTCGTCGATCGCGAGTGTGGGCTCGGCAGGTGCCGGCCACGCCAGCGACGCGCCACCGGCCTTGCGTGCCTGCTCTTCGAGCACCTCGTGTCCGGGCACTTGGCCGGTCGACGCGCGGAGGAGGTCGAGCGCATAGAACGACGGGACGCGCGCCCTCGCCTCGCTCAGCTCGATGCGGGGATAGGACACATACAAACGCTCCGACGCCGCCGTAACACACAGCTTGAGAAGCTGACGCTCGGTCGCAATTCGATCGCTGTGGGTCGCAAGCGACGGATCCAGCGAGCCGCGAAATACGTCAAGCAGCAGTGGATCTTCGCGCGGTTTCTGCGGGAATGACCGCTCCGTAAGACCGGGAACAAAGACGATGCGAAAGGAGCGACCACGAGCCTGCTGAGGGGTCCCGACGAACACCCGGCCGTATCGCCGTGTCGGCGCCTCCGCCTCCACTGTCGACAACCGGTCGGCGAGGACCCGGCGGGCCTCGTCAAGCGTGATCGGGCCCACAGCAGCCATCGGCCGCAGCTCGCCCAACACGCGCAGGACATACGCCGGCTGGCGCAGCACACGCGGCGCAATCGCGGTAAAGCGGTCGAGCCATTCGCCCCACGTCACCGCATCCGTCCAGGTCTCCAGCGTCTCCACGACTGGCAGCGCGAACGTTTCGAGGTGGCCAAGCTGCATGAGTGTGGACTGAATGCGGAGACCTTCGGCGCTCTCGGCGGCGTCCGCCCCTTCTTCTTTGGCCGCATCGAGCATCCGCCGCTGCAGTTCTCGACGATGGCCTGCGAGGCGCCGCTTCCACCGTGCGGCGCCGCCACCAATGATGCGCGCGTCGACGATCAATGATTCCCATCGCCACGGCGCGCGAAGCGTGCCAGCCACCACCGCGGCATCGGGCGGCGTCGTTTCCGCCTGTGCCGCGAGCTCTTCTCCTTCGAGCTCGTCATCGCTTCGATCCGGAGTCCGCCAGGCGACGTCTCCGTGAGGCGAGCTCCATAGCTCGGACTTCTGCACAGTGCCTGGCACCTGCGCCAGCGACAGGTACTCGGCGAAACGGACCGCAGAGATGCCGTCGATGGCGCAGGCGAGAAGCGCGAGAAACGCGCGGCCAGCCGGATGAGGCCGCCGTGTGCCCCGGTCGAACCACACAGGAACGCCGGCCCTGGCCATCGCATGTTCGATCAGCCCGAAATACGAATGAGGCGAGCGAACGAGGACCGCCATCTCGTCGAACCGAACCCCACGCTTCGCCTCGTGCAGAACACGCCGCGCGATTTCGATCGCCTCCCTGCCCTCCCCTGGCGCCGAGAACAGCTCGAGAGAGCCGTCGAGCTCGCGCTGCGGCGGGCGTGCGTCGCCATCGAAGAGATAGCGCCTCAACTGCGCGAGATCGTCAGCTTCCGCGCCGCCTTGTCGATGGATGGTGATCCCGCGACCGGTGAAGATTGTGTCGGTGGCGTCATCCGGGGCAATCGTCGCGATCACGCGCTCGGCCCCGTCGACCATCGCTTCGATGAGGAGGCGTTCGGCTGCGTCGTTCGACGGCAAGTCCAGCAGCACGAATGTGCCTTTCGGCGGTGCGGCCGCGAGGCACTGCCCTGCGACGGCGTAGAGACCGGCTCGATCGGACGCACCCGCTTCGCCGACAGCCTGTTCGAAGTGCCGAAGCAGTCGAGCGAGATCCGCACCTACCAGCGGCACACTTTCAGCACGTGCGACGTCGACGCCGGCGGCGCGAAGCTCATTCAGCGTGCGGGCGAGCGCACGCGGGAATCCGGGCGCACCAGCCACCGGACCGAAGTAGTCAAGGGTATCCGCGTGCGCAGCGTCGAACGCCGCCCGCGTCGCGACGGCCTCAGCCACCAGTGGAGTCGACGGCATCGAGCGGCGCCCAGCCAGCGCCAGCAGCGCCGTGCGCGCCGCGAACTGGGTCAGGCTGAACCGGCTGACGCCGAACGTCGCCGGAGTCGACGCCGCCAGTATTCGGGCGAAGTCGTCGGCGGCGCCTCGCGAAGCGCCAATAATGGTGATGGTGCGATGTTGTCGGAGATCGCCTATCGCGGCGCGCGCCCATTCCAGGCGCGCGGCAGCCGATGCGGAGGCATCGACGATCGGCAAGAGTCGATGTGTCATGGTCAGCCTGCCCCAATCGCGGAGATCGGGAATCCGGTATGACGGCCTGCTGCCGTCGTGGACAGACTGTAACAGAGATTAGTAGTTCAAAGTTCGGGTTCAGAGTTCAGGGTTCACAGTGACTGTGAACAACTCGGTGCCTCAGGGTGCCAGTCGAACGCGTGACCATGCGCCGGCATTGGTGCGCTCGTAAAACAGCCGATCGTGCAGGCGATTCGGCCGCCCCTGCCAGAACTCGAACGACCGTGGCACCAACCGGTAGCCGCCCCAGAAATCAGGCCTTGGCATCTCGGCCCGCGGAAACCGCTCTTGCGCGTCGGCATACAGCCGCTCGAGGTGAGCACGGCTCTCGATGGCGTGACTCTGGTCAGAAACGGTTGCTGCCAGACGGCTCTGCGGCGGCCGGCTGGCGAAGTACGCGTCCGATTCCGCTGCGGTGACGCGTTCGACGACGCCATCAATGCGGACCTGGCGATTGAGCGTGGGCCAGTAGAACAGCAGGCTCGCATGCGGATGCGTCGCGAGCTCCCGACCCTTGCGGCTGTTGTAGTTGGTGTAGAACACGAACCCGCCCGTATCGAGTCCCTTCAGTAACACCACACGAGCTGACGGCCGCCCGTCGTCGCCGACAGTCGCCAGCGCCATGGCCGTCGGGTCGATCTCGGTGTTGCGCGCTGCCTGAAACCACGCGTCGAACTGCTGCAGTGGATCCGCACTGGCGGTTGCCTCATCGAGCGGTTCGCCCTGGTAGTCGCGGCGTAAGTCTGAGAGCGACACGCGCACTACGCCTTCGGCTCGAGGACGATCTCGTCGTCACGAACGCGAACCAACGCGGTGCCGCCGTCCTTCAGCGGACCAAAGAGCAGCGCTTCTGACAGTGGCTTCTTGATCACACGCTCGATGAGCCTGGCCATCGGACGCGCGCCAAATGCGCGGTCGAATCCCTTGGCCGCGAGCCACGCACGCGCGGCTGGCTCAACCTCAATCGACACCCTCTGGCCCGTCACCATCGCTCGGAGCTCATCCAGCTGCTTGTCGACCACGCGCTCGATCTCGGCGCTGCCGAGTGCGTTGAATGTGACGATAGCGTCGAGTCGATTGCGGAACTCAGGCGTGAAGGTCCGCTCGAGGGCGCCGCGCGACGATCCTCCCGTGCCACGCTCTCCGAATCCAAGACGGCGATCGGACAGGTCTCGCGCGCCGGCGTTGGTCGTCATGATCAGGATGACGTGCCGGAAATCGGCTTTCCGGCCGTGTGAGTCTGTCAACGTCGCGTGATCCATGACCTGCAGCAGAATGCTGAACATGTCCGGATGCGCCTTCTCGATCTCGTCGAGAAGGAGGACCGCGTGGGGTGACTTCCTCACGGCATCGATCAGCAGTCCGCCTTCTTCGAAGCCGACGTATCCCGGTGGTGCGCCTATCAGGCGCGAGACCGCATGCTTCTCCATGTACTCGGACATGTCGTATCGAATGAACTCGACGCCCAGAATGCGGGCAAGCTGCTTCGCGAGCTCGGTCTTTCCGACCCCGGTCGGTCCGGCGAACAGAAAGTTACCGATCGGCTTGTCGGGCGAGCGCAGCCCGGATCTCGACAATCGGATCGACGACGTCACGGCGTCGATCGCCTGATTCTGACCGTAGATGACACGCGTCAGCTCGCTGTCGAGCGTCGCCAGCGCGGCACGATCATCGCTCGACACCGCCTGGACCGGCACGCGCGCCATCTTGGCGACAATCCGTTCGACTTCCGCCGCACCGATTTCTGCAACACGCTCGGCGGCCGGCACCAGCTTTTGCGCCGCGCCCGCCTCGTCGACGACATCAATCGCCTTGTCGGGCAGGTGCAGATCTTTCAGGTGCTTCGCCGACAGCGACACCGCCGCTTCGAGTGCAGCGTCGCTGTACTTCACGCCGTGATGACTCTCGTAATGGCTGCGAAGACCCTTGAGGATGTCGAGTGTTTCGGCTTCCGTCGGCTCGAGCACGTCGATCTTCTGGAAGCGGCGTGACAACGCGCGGTCCTTGTCGAATGACTGCTTGACGTCGCTGAACGTCGTCGAGCCGATGCATCGCAACGCCCCGCTGGCGAGCGCCGGCTTCAACAGGTTGCCCGCGTCCATTGCTCCGCCGGAGGCCGCGCCGGCGCCGACGATCGAGTGAATTTCATCGATGAAGACAATTGCGTTCGGCTCCTTGCTGAGACGATCGAGCACCTGCTTGACGCGCTCTTCGAAGTCGCCGCGATACCGCGTGCCAGCGACGAGGGCGCCGAGATCGAGGGCGTACACCTTCGCGTCCTTCAGGACCTCTGGCACCTCACCCTGGTGGATCCGCAACGCCAGTCCTTCGGCGAGCGCGGTCTTGCCAACCCCCGGCTCACCGACGAGCAACGGGTTGTTCTTGCGGCGACGGCAGAGGACCTGGACCATCCGCTCGATCTCCGCGGCGCGGCCAATCAACGGATCGATACCGCCTGTGGCGGCTCGAGCGACCAGATCAGCGGCGTAGAGCTGCAACGGATCGCCTTGCGGTGGACCGCCTTCCGGGGCGGCGCCCGGCGCCGCAGCCCCGGTCTCCGGCACGCCATGCGAGATCACGCGCAGCAGCGTCAAGCGGTCGACGCCTTGCTGCTTGAGGAAATACGCAGCGTGACTCTCTTCTTCCTGCAGCATGAACACCAGCAAGCTGCCGCTGTCGACGTTTTTCGCGCTCGATACGGCGGCGTGCACCATCGCCTGCTGAATCACACGATCAAAACCGAGCGAGGGCTCCGGTTCGACCGGATCAGGAGGGGGCACCGGGGTGAATGCGGTTTCCATCAGCCTCTGCACCTGCGCCTCGAGCACGTCCAGTCGCGCACCGCACGCCGACAGGATCCGCCGCGCCTGCGATTCCTCGAGCAGGGCGATCAACAGGTGTTCGAGTCCGACTGTGTCGTGACGGCGCTCGGTCGCCAGGCGAAATGCGCGCTGAATGCTATCGAGCGTCTCGGGTGCGAACGGTACCGGGGGTTTACTCATCCACGGGCTCCATGGTGACGAGCAGTGGGTACTCGTGCTGCTCGGCCAGGTGTTTGGTCGACGCAATCTTCGTCGTCGCGACATCGTGGGTGTAGACCCCAGCGATGCCAAGACCGGACCGATGCACGTTCATCATGATCGAATAGGCCTCACCGCGCGGCTTGTGGAAGACCGTCTCGAGAACCCAGACCACGAATTCCTGCGTGGTGTAATCGTCGTTGTGAAGGAGCACCCGCCACATACGCGGGCGCTGCAGCTGGGTATCTGGCCGCGACTCGGTGACTGTACGTTCGCGTGTCGACGGATCCCCCATGAATCAATTGTACTAGGTGCTCTCGAGGAGTTCCGGATCCAGGCGCCACGGCGCCGGAACAGCCGAAGCGCCGACGAGGCGCTGAACCAGCGCAACAAACTCCCGCCGTGGAATCTCGCGGGCGCCCAGGGAGGCGAGATGGCTGGTTGCCATTTGGCAATCGATCATTTCGAATTGCCAGCGCTGAATCTGTCGGACCAGGGCGACGAGCGCCACCTTTGACGCGTTGCTCTTCCGGCTGAACATGGACTCACCGAAAAACATGTGCCCAAGGGCGACCCCGTACAGACCGCCCGCCAGCGCACCGTCGCTCCACACCTCGATCGAGTGTGCCAGGCCTCTCCTGGCGAGCGTGGTGTAGGCGTCGAGCATGTCTTCCGTTATCCATGTCCCGCTCTGATGCGGTCGAGGTTCCGCACATCCCCGCATGACGTCTTCGAACGCAGTGTCGACCGTGACGATGAACTCACCGGAACGAAGTACCTTCCGCAACGACCGTGAGACGCGCAGCTCGCTCACGAAGAGCACCATACGGGGATCCGGGCTCCACCAGAGTACGGGGTCGTCTTCGTTGAACCAGGGAAAGATGCCGTGCGCATACGCGTCGAGCAGGCGCGAGACCGACAAGTTTCCTCCCGCCGCCAGCAGGCCATTAGGGTCTTCCAGCGCCCGTTCGACCGGTGGGAACGGATCGCCTTCGCCAAGCCATGGAATCACCGGCGACCTCCGGTACGATTCGTCATGCGCGATCTCGATCTTACCGAGTTGAAGGCGGCGCGGCAGCCGCTCGTGACGAGGTTTGCGCCGTCTCCCACTGGATACCTGCATCTGGGGCATGTCGTAAACGCCATCTGCGTCTGGGGCATCGCACGCGCGACAGGTGCTCGAGTGCTATTCAGGCTCGAAGACCACGATCGGATCCGTTGCCGGCCGGAATACGAACGGGCGTTGATCGAGGATCTGGCATGGCTCGGATTCGTTCCGGACCAAGGGCTGTCCCCCATGACGCGGCAAAGCGAACGCGGCGACATCTACGCGGCGGCGCTTGCACGCCTTCGTGCGACCGCTCACGTGTACACATGTTGCTGCTCGCGTCGTGTCATCGGCGGCGAGCAATACCCGGGCACGTGCCGAGCGCGGAACCTGACAGAGCATGACTCGCACGCGTTACGTATTGAGGTGGGGCCGGGCGACGAGTCCTTCGTCGACCTGTGGCTTGGTCCTCAACGCCAGAACCCCACGGAGCAGTGCGGCGACCTGCTGATCCGCGACCGGGACGGCCAGTGGACGTATCAGTTCGCCGTTGTGGTCGACGATCTGACGCAAGGGGTAAACCTGATCATCCGTGGCGTCGACCTGCTGTCTTCGACAGGTCGGCAAATCCGCTTGGCGCGGCTGCTCGGCCATACGCAATTGCCCACCTTCGCGCACCATCCGCTAATCATCAAGAACGACGGGCAGAAGTTGAGTAAAGCGAACCGTGACACGGGGATCCGGGAACTGCGCGCCGCCGGCATGACGCCGTCACAGGTTATCGGGCGTGCCGCGGCCCTCGCGGGTTTGACCGACGGCGAAACCAATGTCGACGCCGCCTCGGTCAGCCGCTTCTGGGATAGAATCTAGCGGAATTCCTTAGAGGGACCACTTGTCAGTTCGTCTGTTTATCGGAAACCTGCCTTACGGCGCGACAGAGGCAGACCTCCGCAGTCACTTCGCTCCCGTCGGAGAACCATCGCACGTCGTCATGCCGGTCGACCGCGAAACCGGTCGTCCGCGCGGATTTGCGTTTGTCGAGTTCACCGACCGTGCCGTCGGAGAGGAAGTCATCAAGCGGTTTGACGCTCAGCCGTTCATGGGCCGCAACCTTGCGGTCAGTGAGGCACGCGCCCGCGAAGATCGGCCGGCGCCTCGTCCAGGCGGTGGCTTCGGCGGTCCGCGACCTGGCGGTCCCGGCGGGGGCGGCTTTGGTGGACCGCGACCGGGCGGCGGCTTTGGTGGACCGAGACCAGGAGGCGGCGGGGGCTTCGGTGGCCCGCGGCCCAGTGGTCCCGGAGGTTTCGGCGGCCCCCCGGGCGGACGCGACCGTTCGGCGAACTTCGGCCCACCTGCTCCACCGAAACGACTGCGCGGCGCAAAGAAGCAGCAGCAAGAACATCGCCCGCGCGGACCGATTAAAGAGAAGTCGGGTGGCCGAATCTATGCCGTTGACGACCTCGACGAGCCGACGGGGCCAGAGATCGACGATATCGCCACTTCTCTTCCCGACGGACCGGATTCGGTCGTCGACGATGGGGACGATCAGGAATAGAAGAGTCAGCGCGCCGCGTCGACCAGCCGGTAATCGAACCAGTCGATCGCGTAGTCGACGTCGAGCTTTCGAAACAAGATCGCCCGCCCCTCCCCGTTGAACCGCACCGACGTCGGCATCCATATCCCGCCGTCGACGAGCTTCCGTTCGGCGGTAACGGTCGCGCCCTTTCTCACCTTCGCCACCAGTCCGAGTCCAAACGAGAGGTCGTCAACCGCCGTCGCCTCGACGCGTTCGACCTCGTGCGCCGTCTCGTTTATCCACATGACCCCTGAGAACACCTTGGCCAGACGGCCCTGACGGGTCGTGGGCTTCGCGTCGGGACGCGGTGTGAAGTTGACGATGATGAACGGGTGCCCGCGAATGAATTCGCGACGGGCAATCTTGAAGTCAAGCGTCTGGACGATGTCGTCGACGCTGCGTGAGCCGGTGGTGTTCCGCCGTTGCGGCAGGTTGAACCGTTCGGGCTCGCTGTTGGCGACCGGCATGTCGTCACGCTCGATCAGTCGACGCGTCGCCGTCATACCGTCGGCCGCCGGCATCACTTCGAACACGCGCGTCCCGCCGGTGCCAATGCGACCGAACGGGTTGGTGTGCACGTCGGTCCGCCGCTCTTTGTAGGCGTAGCGGTTCTGTTCGCGGTTCGATCGCACGGCGTTCTGGCGCACGGCGTCGTAGAAGGCGTCGGGATTGGGCAACGGCCGCTGCGGCTCGGTCTGAGCAAAGCCCTGCAGCATGGCGAGCGTGACGAGCGAGAGCGCTATCGCCGGAATCCGCATCTATATCGCTCTAAGACGCTCGGACGCGCGTTGGAGGGTCTCATCCTTCTTCGCGAAGCAGAACCGAAGCACACCTCGTGCCCCCGGCTCGTGCATGAAGGGACTCAACGGGATGGCGGCGACCCCATGCTCGCGAATCAGTTGCAGCGCAAATGCCGTATCGTCGCTCTCGCTGATGGGGGTGTAGTCGAGAAGCTGGAAATACGTCCCCTGACAGGCCAGCGGCCGGAATCTGGAGCCCTCGATCAGGGAGAGGAACAGGTCCCGCTTGCGCTGATAGAACGACGCAAGGTCAGTCCGCACCGGGTCAGCTTGAACCACCTCGGCATAGGCATGCTGAACCGGCGTGTTGACGGCAAACGTCACGAACTGATGCACGCGCTGCACTTCGGTAATGAGGCCCGCTGGTGCCATCGCGTAGCCGACCTTCCAGCCGGTTGTGTGGTACGTCTTGCCAAAGGAGCTGATCACCACGGCGCGGTTGGCAATGGCCGGGTAGCGCGCCAGGCTCTCGTGGCGCAGCCCATCGAACACGATGTGCTCGTACACTTCGTCGGTGACAACGATGGCGTCCGTGTGCTCGAGAATGAGCGTCAGCTCCGCGATATCGTCGCGCGATAACACGGCGCCGGTCGGGTTGTGCGGTGAGTTGAGCAGAATCACGCGCGTACGCGGCGAGAGCACCGAACGCACGTCGTCCCAGTCGATGCGGTAGTCCGGACCGCGCAGCGTGCAGAACCGAGGCTCGCCACCGCTCAGTTGAATCGCGGGGACGTAGGAGTCGTACGCGGGTTCGAACACGATAACCTCGTCGCCGCGATGGACGAGTGCCGTCAGCGTGCTGAACAGTGCCTCCGTTGCCCCCGACGTGACGAGCACTTCAGTCACCGGGTCGTAGCGGTGACCGTACAGCCGAACGACCTTTTCTGACAGCGCTTCGCGGAGCGCCAACAGGCCGGGCATCGGCGCGTACTGATTGAACCCCGCGCGCAGATATTTGGCGACGGTCTCGACAAGAGCGGGGTCGCAGTCGAAGTCGGGGAATCCCTGCGACAGATTGATCGCGCCGTGCTCGTTTGCGAGCTGCGTCATGGTCGTGAAGATGCTCACGCCCGTGGTCGGCAGCTTCGACCTGACCGTGCCCGTCAGCGGCATGGGTCCATGATAAAGGGGGACCGTCCAGAACTCGGGTTTGACGGAGACAAGAGGATATTTCCGCCGAAGCTCGACTACGCGGTCGTAGTAGCCATCTCTGGGAATCTCTCCTCGAACCAGGCGATCGCGCAATCGTCTCAGTTCAAACCGGTACAGGTCGCTGACGAACTCGTGGACCAGGGCTGGCGGCGTCGTCGGCTTCGGATAGACGCCGTGCAACAGCAGGGCGGCGAGGATCTCCGAGCGATACCGGTATTCAGGCATAACGACCACTTCGTAATCGGGCATTCACGATCGTCAGCGACATTCGTGCGGATGGACGACGGGGCGTCGAATCCGGAGTTTTCGCGACGGCATACCCGTTGCGGCCACCCCGCTGGCGCGGTCCGCGCTAGTGCGGTGTCCACGTCCGCGCTGAGCTGCAACGAATTCAGAGGTGCCGATGATTCGCAGGATCGTGTTTGTCGTGGTGATGTCGACGTTCATGGCCGGAAACGCTCTGGCGCAACAGGTGATGGGCGGGTGTTCCGTTCTGCCGGCCAACAACGTCTGGAACACGCCCATTGATACCCTGCCTGTGCTGGCGAACTCCGCATCGATGGTGAATACCATCGGCGCGAGCCGTGGCTTCCATGCTGACTTTGGCTCCGGCACCTGGGACGGTGGCCCGATTGGCATTCCCTTCATCACAGTATCCGGCGCTCAGACCAGGTTTCCGGCGTCGTTTCTCTACGCTGACGAAAGCGACCGCGGCCCCTATGCGGTGCCGCTCAACACGCCGATCGAGGGCGGCAGCAATGCTACCGGAGACCGGCACGCAATTGCGCTCGATACCACGAACTGCGTCCTCTATGAGCTGTATCGCGCGTTTCCGCAATCCTCGGCGTGGACGGCGGACTCCGGTGCCATCTTCGACCTGAAGTCGAATGCGCTGCGCCCGTCGACGTGGACGTCGGCAGACGCGGCGGGCCTGCCGATCATGCCCGGTCTTGTCACCTGGGCGGAAGTGCAGAGCGGTGAGATCAAGCACGCCATTCGTTTTACGGCGCCTCAGACGCGGCGCGAGTTTGTGTGGCCGGCACGTCACTACGCGTCGTCGCTCACCGGCACGCAGTATCCACGCATGGGAGAGCGCTTTCGCCTGAAATCATCGTTTGACATCAGCGGCTTTCCTGCCGACGTGCAGGTGATTCTGCGCGCCATGAAGAAATACGGAATCATGCTGGCCGACAACGGATCGGCCTGGTACCTCTCCGGCCAGCCGGACGAGCGCTGGAACAACGACAACCTTCGAACACTGACCCAGCTGCTCGGGTCGAACTTCGAAGCCGTCGATGCGACAGTGCTGCGGATCAGTGCCGACTCAGGTGCCGTTCAAAGTGGCGTCGGTGTTTCAGTAAGTCCGTCAACGGTGACTGTGCGCGTGGGACACGCGATGACGTTCACCGCGACGGTCACGGGAGCGTCGGGAGGTGTGACCTGGAGCGTGAACGATGTTTCGGGCGGGGACGCCCTCGTCGGGACCATCGACGCGAGCGGCGTCTATGTGCCGCCATCGACATTGCCGTCGCCGAGCGTGGTCACGGTGCGTGCCACGAGCGTCACGTCACCGTCGGCGAGTGGAATCGCGACGGTGACACTGATTCCGCCGCCAAGCATCACTGCGGTCAGCCCCGCCTCGTTTCCGAGCGGAACGTTCTCGCTATCAATAACCGGTGCTGGATTCGTCGCAGGCTCACGTGTGTCGTTCGACGGCGCTGTCGTCACGACCAACGTGTCATCATCGACCAGCCTGACGGCAAGCGGCAGCGCTCCTGCCGCGAACCCATCGGTTCCCGTGACGGTTACGACGCCCGAAGGCGACGTGTCGAACACCGTGTTCGTCACGGTGACAAGTCCCGCATCGCCACCTCCCTCGACGATCGCCATTTCGATCTCGCCAACGTTGGCGAGGATGAAAGTCCGGCAGCCCAAAACGTTCACAGCCACCGTCACCGGATCGACGAACTCGGCAGCGATCTGGAAGGTCAACGGCATTGCCGGCGGCAACGCCACGGTAGGGACCATCACCACGTCCGGTGTCTATCGAGCGCCCAACGCCGTGCCCTCACCGGCGACTGTATCCGTGAGTGCTACCTCGGTCGCGGATCCGACCAAGTCAGCGGCCGCAGCGGTGACAATCCGGCGCTAATCGTTAAGACCTCGATACCCTACAGCAGCCGCGGTTGGCGGTCACCGCTATACCGGCGTAAATACTCGGACATGCGGAGCTTCCGTCGCGCGTTGTCGGAGGACATGTAACGAATCGTGCCGAAGATTGGCCGTTCCGGACCCCATGGACGGTCATAGCGGCCAAGGACCCAGAAGATGCCGCTATACGAATTCGGGTCGCGACCATCGAGTGCGTAGCGGTTGTTCAGCTCAATCATGACGTCGAGCGCTTCGCGGGGGGAAGACGTCCACTCGAGGATCTTCTTGCCCCAGAGCATCCGCATGTAGTTGTGCAGGATTCCCTCGGTCGCGAGCTCGCGCTGAGCGGCATTCCAGATTTCGTCGTGCGTCTCGGCGGCGGCAAATTGGTCAACCGTATAGACCGTGCGCCGCTCATCTCGACTGTGCTTCTCGAGCGTGGCCTTCGCCCATTCCGGAAGTGATTCGTAGTGTGTGTAGTCATTACGACGCGTGGCATTGCCGCCAAGCTCGCGCCAGGTCACCAGCTGGTCGAGAAATCCCTCGACCTGCGGCGTCGTACCCCACCAGCCATCCTTCTTGCCGGCCGTGCTCTGCGAGAGGCGCGCTGGATGCCATCCGTCGTGTTCAAGCACCCTTGCGAGCACCTCGTGAGGGCTGATGTGACCGAAGTGCAGGTATGGCGATAGACCCGAGCCGACGTCGGCATCCGGGTCTGAGCGTTCGTCGTAGCGCGCCAGTCGCGTGCCCAGGAACGCATCAAGCGCCCGGCTCGCAGCGTCCGACCCGCCCTGCAACGGTGCCGTACCGACGCGATGATCGATGGCCAACCGCGATAGCTGTTCGGTGATGGGCTCCGACATGCTTGCCGGCACCCACCGCTCCGTCGCCGTTCGTATCGTCGTCGCCGAGACGCGCCGATCACGCGCATCGCTCAGCACAGCTCTTGGCTTCACGCCGAGAAAATCTTTCAGCGAGCGCTGCAGGTATCGTCTGAATGCAAATGCCGTCGGAAAGACCGACGCTGGTGCGTCGAGCGGAACGAGGCCGTATCCGTCTACCTCTTCGAAACGGACCGAAACGCGCCGCGCAGCCGCAGCGACGAGGCTCTCGAGATCGAATACGGGGCTACGGTCGGTCACGACAACCGCGGCATCACGAGCCAGCGTCTCGAGGAGGCCATGGCCCGCCTTCGGCGACGACTCCAGGTACGGATAGTAGGAAATGCGGGCGGCGCGGAAAAGACGCGCATTCACCCGCATGCCATCGATCACGAAGGTATGGAGGCGATCGCTTGCCCAGCGGTAGTCTGCTCGCAGGGCCTCGAGCACGAGCAGCGGCTTGCCAAGCTCGTCGGCCCAATCAACGGCACGATCGAGGGCAAAGTTCCACTGCGCGCGGCGCCCTCCGATCATCCAGTAGAGAACGTAGGCGCCGTCCGCGCGCGCCGGCACGTCATGAATGGCCCTGACACGCCAGGGCGGAGCCGTCAGAAGCGCCATTCCAGGCCGGCCAGAGGAAAGATCCCGAGCTGCTCATTGGCTTCTTGCTTATTCGCCTGACGATTCCAGGTCGTTCCGCCGAAGTTGCGGCGGTTCGTCAGGTTCTGCACGCCGATGAAAACGAGCAGCTCCGAGCCCATATAGCTAAATCGTCGATCTGCGCGTACATCGAGACGCCCGTACGCGGGAGCTCTCGCCGCGTTGACACGCGCCCGGTCATACACTCCGCGTCGTTGCTGGCGGGACAGCACTGGATCGAAGGGTGTGTAAGGACGCCCTCCCAGCACACTGGCGCGAACCGCCAACTCCCACTTCGCATTGAGACGACGACCGCCGGTCAGGTTGAACACCACGGGATAGTCGTAGGAGCCATTCCTCAGCACGCCGTCGCTGCCAGCGTGGCGCGACCGCGAAAGCGCCAGATTCGTCTGCCCCCACCACGAGCCCGTGTCGACCCGCTCGGCGGAGAACTCGATGCCATAAGACACTCCCTCTCCTGCGCTGATCATCGGGAACAACGCTTCGCGCACGTTGAACGTGTCGCCGACGTTGGCGAGCGAGAGCGAAGGCAAGTCTCGCGACACCGGATAATCGCCGTAGACCTTCCGATACACCTCGATGCCGGCGCGTGCGGTTGCTGAGGGTGCGAACCTCACACCACCAACCCAGTGCGTGGCTCGCAACGGCCGCAGCCGCCGATTTTCGGGAAAAGCGGCGAGGAAGAGAAAGGGTGGCGGCTGATAATAACGGCCGAAGGCGCCGCTGGCCGACCAGCGTTGACTGAGTGCGTATCGCAGTGAGAGTCGCGGACTCACTCGTGTCGACTGCAGATAATTGTACTGATCGACGCGCACTCCAGCGGTTGCGTCGATCCGCCGGCGGGGCATGAGCGTGAGCTGCGCGTAGCCACCGGGTTCGGTGGTGGTCGTGTGCAAGCGAAGCGCGATCGGATTGCTGTCGCCGGTTGGCGCGTACGGGCTGTCGGCACCAAACGGTGAGTCGATCTGGTAGCGAAGCTGGAACGTCTTTATCGACCCACCCGTCTGGACGCTGCCAAGGCGGCCGATTGCCCAGGTCAGGTCGTACTTGATGGTCCACTCACGCTCACCGGAATCTTCGAAATACACGGTAGGACTGCGTGCAATCAGATCACTGACGTTCACGCCCGGGGGCGGCACTCCATCCCGCACAAGATCTTTGACTGTCGATCCCACCGCCGCGTAGGAGTGCGTCACTCCCAGAAGCCCCACGCCATGGGTGAACGCGCGCTGCCAGTTGAACCCCGTCGCGGTCCGACGCCCACGATAGCGAATATCCAGATTCGCCACCTCCTCCGTTGGCTCACTGTCGCTGGTCCGTCCCAGGCGAATGCGATCGACGCCAGACACGTTGACAGCCCACACGCGATCGCGTGGTCCGAGGTCCAGGACCGCCTTGGCGTTGACGCTGTAGAGCACCGGCACGCCACCGAAGCCGATGTCGTTCGTGAAGAGGTCAAGAAAGCTGCGCCGGAGAGAGACGACCCAGGATCCGCGACGTCCTGCGAAGGGCCCCTCGAGGACCGTGCCAGCGCCAGCAAACCCCACCGTCGCTCGTCCTCTAAAACGATTACGGTCGCCTTCGCGCTGCACCACCTGAAGAACGCTCGAGGCACGGTTCCCATACGAGGCCGGATATCCGCCGGTCAGAAACGTGACGTCGCGCAGAACCGCCGCATCGAGAAGACTCACGGTGCCGCCGGCTGACGCAAAGTTGGCAAACGAGTTGATGTTCGGAACCTCAACGTTGTCGACGATGAACAGATTCTCCAGTGGGCTACCGCCGCGGACGATGATGTCATTTCGAAAGTCGCTAGACCCAACGACAACCCCCGGAAGTACTTGGACGTAACGCGAGACATCCTGCAGTGCGCCGGCACTCTTGAAGACGTTCGTCGAACTGAAGACGAACGACGACGTCTTCACTTCCGGCGGCGCCTCGAGCGCGGATGCGCTGACGGTCACTGTCTCGCGAACAACGTCGATTCGCGGGACCTCGATGCCTACTTGCCGCGTGAGTCCCGCGTGCACGTCGATGTCACCGGTAACGACAGGTGGCTGACCGACTGGCGTGATCTGCAGGCGATACGTGTCTGCCCTCATGCCATCCATCCGGAAGGTTCCGTCATCGGCGCTGACGGTGCAGCGAGTGGAATTGACGATACACACGACGGCCAACCCGACCGGCACCTCCTCCACGGTGATTCGACCCGCAATCGAGCCGGTGCCTGTGGTGTCCTGCGCACGGACTGGTGCAGGCGCGCCGAGTTGAAGCAGCCCGATAACCACTGCCGTCGACGCTGGTCGGGCAAAATCGGCGAAAAGTCGCACCACGCTGGTACAATAAAACGCTTTACCCGTAGAATCTGCGGGCCTCGCAGGAAACCCACCCCTGGATGGAGATCATGAAGGTTGGATTGATTGGCTGGCGCGGTATGGTCGGGTCGGTGCTCGTTCAGCGCATGCGCGAAGAGCACGACTTCGACGTCGTCGATCCGGTGTTCTTCTCGACGTCACAAGCAGGCTCGGCGCCGCCCCAGATCGGCAAGCCGGTGCCGCCGGTCAAGAACGCCAATGACGTCGAGGCGCTGATCGATGCCGATGTTCTCATCTCGTGTCAGGGTGGCGATTATACGAACGCAATCTATCCACAGCTGCGTGCGGCCGGCTGGCAGGGGTACTGGATTGACGCCGCGTCGACGCTGCGGATGAAAGATGACGCCGTCATCATTCTCGACCCGGTCAATCGCGAGGTGATCGATCGGGCACTCGATCGTGGAGGAAAGAACTTCATCGGCGGCAACTGCACCGTCAGCCTGATGCTCATGGCGATGACCGGGCTGTTCCGAGCCGGACTGGTCGAGTGGGTCACCGCAATGACCTATCAGGCAGCATCCGGCGCCGGCGCGCAGCACATGCGCGAACTGGTGTCGCAGATGGGCGTCACTCACGCGTCGGTGGCGACTTTGCTCACCGATCCAGCCAGCGCCATCATCGACATCGATCGCGCCGTGGCGTCAACGATTCGCAGCACTGACTTCCCCACGTCGCAGTTCGGCCACCCGCTTGCCGGAAGCGTGCTGCCCTGGATCGACAAGGATCTTGGCAATGGGCAGAGCAAGGAAGAGTGGAAGGCCATGGCCGAAGCCAACAAGATCCTCGGACGTGAACACACGCCGCTGCCGATCGACGGCCTGTGCGTTCGGGTGGGCGCAATGAGGTGCCACAGCCAGGCGCTGACGGTGAAATTGAAGGCCGACGTGCCGCTCGCCGAGATCGAGGCGCTGCTCGCCTCCGCGCACGAGTGGGTGGACGTCATTCCAAACGAGAAGGACGTGACCCTCCGAGAACTGACGCCGGCGGCGGTAACGGGTACGCTGCGAACGCCGATCGGCCGCCTTCGCAAACTGGCCATGGGCGGCGAGTATTTAACGGCCTTCACGGTTGGCGATCAGCTTCTCTGGGGTGCGGCCGAACCGCTGCGCCGGATGCTCCGAATCCTTGTCGGTCGTCCGCAGACCGCCTATGAGTCGCGCCCGGCCGGCGTCGCTGCGCGCTGATCAGGTGTCGGCCCGCTTCAGAACACGTCGGCGTCTCCTCCTGGGAGTGGGTTTCGGCCTGAGCCTCCTCTGCCCCACGCTGTCATTCGGGCAGGCGACACGGCCGTCATTCGTCGCCGTCGATGGGCCGGCCGCGCCCATCGCGCCGGACGTCATCTCCCGCGACGCAATGGGGCGTGCAACCGTCCGCGCCGTTCGCCTGACGGAACCGTTGACGATCGACGGTCGGCTCGACGAGCGTCTGTACGTGGACACGCCGTCTTTTGGCGATTTCATTCAGCAGGAGCCGCGTGCCGGGCAACCGGCGACCGACAAGACCGAAGTGTGGGTGGCCTACGATGCCGAAGCGCTGTATGTGAGCGCGCGACTGTTCGAAGAGGATTCGTCGCGTCGGGTCACGAGCGACATGCGGCGCGATTCGAACAACCTTTATAACAACGACCACTTCGCCATCTACATCGACACGTTCTACGATCATCGCAACGGCTACAACTTCAGCGCCAACGCACAGGGCGGCATCGCCGACAACCAGATCACCAACGAAGACGGCGATGGCAGCTGGAATGCCATCTGGGACGTGAAGGCCGCTGATTTTGAAGGCGGCTGGTCGGTCGAGTTCCGCATTCCGTTCCGCTCGATCAGGTTCAAGGAAGGCAGCAGCACCTGGGGCATCAACTTCAGGCGCATGGTGCGTTGGAAGACCGAAGCGTCGTTTCTGACGCCGATTTCGCCGGCCTTTGGGCGCGGCGCCCTGAACCGCGGCACCTATGCGGCAACGCTCGTCGGACTTGAAGTTCCGACGAAAGTCATGAATCTCGACGTCAAGCCATATCTGCTCGGGTCGAGCCTGACGAACCGCCGCGCCCGTCCCGCGATCAACAACGATGGCAACGGCGAATTCGGTACCGACGCCAAGTGGACGATCAATCAGTCGCTGGTGGCCGACTTCACCTACAACACCGATTTTGCCCAGGTCGAAGACGATGAACAGCAGGTGAACCTGACCCGTTTCAGCCTGTTCTTCCCTGAGAAACGTGACTTCTTCATCGAGGGTCAGTCGCTCTTCGCGTTCGGCGGCGCGCAGACGTTCGTCCGCAATAACGCCAATACGAACAACAACATCACCGCGGCGGCGAACGATACCCCAATCCCGTTTTTCAGCCGCCGCATCGGTCTCGAGGGAAGCTCGGTTGTCCCGATTCTCGGCGGCGGCCGGCTGCTCGGTCGTCTCGGGCCATACCAGTTCGGGGCGATCACCATGCGGACGGATGAGACCCGGGCCACCCCCGCAGTCGAATACTCAGTATTCAGGGTCTACCGCGATATCCTGCGCCGCAGCCGGATCGGCGTGATTGCCACCGATCGATCGCCGTCAGATGCACGACGCGGTCAGCTGTACGGCGCTGACGCGTCGTTCACCTTCGCCACCAATACCGAGATCGTCGGCTACGTGTCGAAGACCGCGACCGCCGGACGTCACGGTGACGACACCAGTTACAAGGGGCGCTACGAGTGGAACGCCGACCGCTGGGGCGTGATCGGTGAGCACCTGTACGTCGGGGACAACTTCAATCCCGAAGTCGGCTTTCTGAGGCGCGAACCTTTCCGCCGCTCGCTCGGCGTGTTTCGTTTCAGTCCGCGCACGCCGCGATCAAGGCTGTTCCGCAAGCGCTACTTCGAAGGCAGCCTTGACTACTACACCCGACCAGAAGGGGGTGTCCAGAGTCGCTACGCGAAGGCTGCCTTCCGTACCGATTTGCGCAACGGCGATGCGTTTCAACTCGACGCGTCGAACGAGTTCGAAGGGCTGTTGCAAGGATTCGATGTCGCCAAGCGACTCAGCGTTCCGGCCGGCGAGTATGCCTACTCGCAGGTTGGCGGCAGCTACACGTTCGGGCCTCAGCGGAAGATCAGCGGCACCGCATCGACGACGCATGGCAGCTTCTACGACGGGACGCTCCACGAGATGACCTTCCGCATGCGCGTCGAATTCTCGGGAAAGCTCTATGCGGAACCGACGGTGTCCTGGAACAGCATCGACCTGCCGCGCGGGGTCGGGCACAACAACTTGATGAGCACGCGTGTGACCTACACGCTGAATCCGCGCATGTTCGTGTCGGCCCTCGTGCAGTACCAGTCGCGCAGCGACTCTGTTACGACGAATGCGCGGTTCCGCTGGGAATATCTCCCCGGCAGCGAGCTCTTCGTCGTCTACAGCGACGGGCGGAATACGCTGACGAGCGGCATCCCTGATCTGGACAACCGCAGCATCATCATCAAAGCGACGCGCCTCTTCCGCTTTTGAGGCGGAAAGGCTCTTGAGGCTCGTTCCGGCCTCCCTTCACGCACAGAATCGCCGGCGGAACTACCGCGCCGTTCCCGTCTCGACGAACGTCTTCAACCGGTTCATCTGTTCGGTCACCACGCTGCCAACGGCGGGCGCCAGCTGATTGAAGCCCGCCTCGCTGAAACCGCCAACCGAATACGTGAGCTCGACAGCGGTACCGCCGGCATTGCGTGTCAGTCGCAGACTCATCGTCCCGCTGACGCCGAGTGGCTGCAGCGGCCCCAGGCCACCAGAGAGTCGCAGCATTTCTCCCGGCGCCGCGTAAATCACCCGCATGTGTTCGACACCGCCGCCGTCCTTCAGGCGCTCACAGAAACAGCCGCCGGGCCGCGCGTCGAGCGTCATGTTCTTCGCATCGCCCGTATACGTGTGCTCGGAGTTCCACCACTGTCCAATTCGGACGATCGCGTCGTATACCTCCGCCGGTGATTTACGGATGTCGACCTGCGACCGGACGCTGAATCCGTAGGGTGAGACAAACTGGGCGTTCGCGTCGGGCGCGAACGTCACCACAATCGCCGCCGCGATGATCAGGCAAGACATGAATCGATGCATAGATGAGGTCTCAAAACACAGAGACCCAACCCCGCATCGTGCGAGGTTGGGTCTCCAGGAAAACGACGTGCGCTACTTCGCTCGGCTCTGAATACCCTGCGCGATGGTGTCGATCGCAAAGATCTGAACGTCGCGAATCGAGACGCCGAAAAGAGTCTTCTTGTTGGGCCCGCCGAAGGCGACGCTGATCATGCCGCGCGGCGCCGGGATGAAGCCGGCGATCGAGCCGTTGGTGTTGATCACCCAGACGCCGTTATTGCCTGTGGTGTAGATACGCCCGTCGTTGTCGATCGCGGTACCGTCGCCACCGGCCCACGCGAACTGTCGTTCGTTCGTCAGCGAGCCGTCCGGCTGCACATCGAACGCAACGAGGCCGCCGTTCGGCATCGGCGCACCTGCAGGAACGCTCATATTCGCTGGCGGTTCGGCGCCCATCAAACGGCCCGTGACATACAGTGTCTTCTCGTCCTTGCTGAGGATGAGGCCGTTCCCCCCCACGGTACCGAAGCGGCCCAGGACCATGCCCTGCGGATTCGCGTAGAAGACACCGCCCATCGTCATGTAGATGCCGCCCTTGCTATCGGCCACCATGTCGTTCAGCACGCCCTGTCCGAGGCATTCGAGCGGCTCGCCGTCCTTCTTGTTCGCGAACAGCCGACGCGGTTCCACCTGCCAGATGCCGCGATCCAGCGCTCGTTCTCCGACAAACAGCTTTCCGTCCTTGGTCATCGCCAGCGCGCCGCCGGTGTACGTGTCGGTGGCGACGAGCTCGACCTTGCCGTTCAAGCCAACCTTCAGGATCTGGCTCTTGTCGTTCTGCGCAACCAGCACGCCATCGGCGACGCCAATCGGGCTATCGGCGTTGTTGCCCGTATCGGTCCAGAGCACTCGCCACTTCTGGCCTGCTGCGATGACCCCTGGGATCGCCGTGACGTTATATGCCGTCGACTGGGGCGGCTGTGCCGCAGGTGCCCCACCCGGCGCCCCACCGGGCGCGCCGCCAGGCTGACCGCCACCACGGCCGCCTCCGCGTCCGCCGCCACCACCGGGCGCCCCGCCACCTGCCGGGGCCGCGGGAGCGGGTTGAGCTTTGCAGTTGGCCATGACAAAGGCGGCACGCTTGGCATCCGCGCCGGCCTGCACGCCTGGCGTGCGGTTCTGATCCAGCGGCTGCTGCTGCCCGAAGGCGGTGACCGCTCCTGCGCATGCCAGCGCAAGCGCCAGCAAGAAGCCTTTCGTTCTCATCAATCCTCCAGTGATCTCACGAGGCCATCCACCCGCAACTGGAGCAGACAGGCCCCCTCCAAACTGACGCATTGTCGTCCCACGCGTCTCTCAGTTCAAGCACCGTAACTTTTTCCCCCCGTCGCCGGTTAATCTCCTCGAGTCGATGCACGAATCCAGCGAACGGTCTCGGGTGGAGGCGGCGCAGCGCGATCCGTCGAGGTTCGACGCTCTGTATGACGACCATTTCTATCGTGTCTACGGGTATATCGCGCGGCGTGTCGACAACCGCGCTGCTGCTGAAGACTTGACGTCACAGGTCTTCCACGATGCCCTAGCAAACCTGCGGCAGTTCGAATGGCGCGGAGTGCCCTTTGGGGCGTGGCTACTCAAGATCGCCGCGAATGCCGTCCGCGACCATTGGCTGCGCCGGTCCCGGGAAACCGGCACACCAATGCCGCCCCCTGAGGGTGAAGACGATGCGCTTCAGCTCGAACGGCACGCAGCGCTCTTCCAGCTCGTCGAGCGACTTCCCGCCGCGCAGCGCCGCGTGATCGAGCTCCGTTTTGTGGAGCAGAAGAGCATCCGCGAGGTGGCTGAGGCACTCGAGCGCAGCGAGGGCGCCGTCAAGCAGCTGCAGATACGCGCCCTCGAGACCCTGCGGGGCCAATGGGAGGGCATCCGATGACCGACGATCTCGAACTCGCCCTCACGCATGTTCCCGCTCCCGATTTCAAAGGCCGGTTGTGGGCCGAACTGGAAAGGCGGATTGCAGCCATGACGACCACCGTTGCCGTTCCCGCGGGGTTCCGCGAATTGACGCCCTACCTCCTCGTACCCGACGTCGACCGCATGCTCGCGTTCTATGCGGCCGCCTTTGGCGCCCAGACGACGTACCGGGATGAGGCACCGCGCGGTGTGCACAGTTCGTTCAAGGTGGGTGATACGACGCTGATGATGGGCGGGCCCGTTCAAGACCGTAAGGCGATGATGCATCTCTACGTCGACGATCTCGAGCGCACTGTCGAGCGTGCGGTCGAGGCTGGCGCGACCAAGACCTATCCAATCACCCAGGCGCCATACGGTGAGCGGTTCGGCGTCGTTACGGACCCGGCTGGCAATGACTGGATCCTCGCCGAGCGTGCCACCTCCACGCTGCGTCATCCGCAGATGGGGACAGTGACGCCGTACTTGAACCCTGCCAACGCTTCAGGATTGATCGCGTTTCTCGAAGCGGGGCTCGGCGCGCAGGTGGTCGAACGCCATGATCATGAGCCGCGCGGTGTCGCGCACTGCAAGATGCAGATCGGCCAGTCGGTCCTCGAGCTCGGCGACCCCGAGGATCGCTCGAGGGCGTTCTCAGTGATGTTCTATCTGTACGTGTCGAGCGTGGAGGCGACGTACCAGCGTGCGATGGACGCGGGCGCCACGTCGATCCACCCGCCGGCGAAGCAACACTACGGCGATTACGTCGCCGCCTTCACCGATCCGGCCGGTAACCAGTGGTACGTGGCCGAGCACAGCGGCGGACAATGACGTCCGTCGCTCAGCGCAGGTCCAGCTCGATGCCGCCGACGGCGCTCGCGAGGACGTTGTACAGGGCCGCGCCGATGAGCGCCGACACGAACCCCAGCAGCCCGTAGAAGATGGGCGCGGCGATGATCGCGCCGATGCCGAGGAAGGCGCCGAACCCGGGAAAGCCAAAGTTCTGCGACCCAAATCCGCCGCCGATGGTGGCGATGAGGGAGATGCAGGCGCCCAGAACCAATCCCATGAACGCGTACAGGGTTCCAACGATCCTGGCGAACGACACCGGACCGACTCGGTTGATGACCATCGCTTCGCTCCCCCTTCTGTGGCGCGGATGGTACTACGTCATCAGTTCGGAGTGGGCGCCTTCTGTATCGTGTCGACGACAATCACGTCCAGCGGCGCGCGGCGCGAGTCGAGGCCGAGGCCGTATTTCTTCAGCGCCTCAGCGAGCGGGTTGGCAGGTCCGGTGTCCAGCAGCCGCAGCGCCTGCGGCGGGAGGTTGACTCCCGCATTTATGGCTGAACGCATCATCAGCACGCCGTATTCCTCCGGCGTGATGTCGAGCGCGAGGTCGTAGGTTCCCTTCAGCTCAGTCATGTCCACGACCGGACGATCGAGGAACCGCGCCAGCATTTCGGTCATCCTGGCGAGCGATAGGTTCTTCACGTCGACCCGGGCCGGCGATAGCGTGAACGACGAACCGCCGCCGAGGTCGATACCGATTCCGCCCGCATTGCCACTGGCGGACACGGTCGTCGCACCCGGCACAACTGCAGGCGCGTTCGGATCTGGAACGGCTACGGGCAACGTCGCTCCCGGCCGCGCGATCAGCGCGTAGACGGGGAATTCCTTCTTGTCGCGATGAACAGTGAGGCCGAACCGCTCGGCCAGCAGCGCTTGCAGCATGTCGGCAACCTGACCTTCGGGCGCACCATCGGGAATCTTCGCTGCGATGTCGTATCGGTCCTGCCCAATCCAATCTGGACCAATGACCTGATCCGGCCGCATACGATAGGCAATCGCGATGTAGTCCTTGACCGACATGTAGGAGATGCGGACCTGCGATCCGCTCACGCGAACACCGACGTTGATTTGTGTGGTCTGCTCCGGCGACGGTTTGATCGAGGCGACTTCGAACTCCGGCCGAGTGGCTTGGCCGGCCATCACAGCAGACAAGACCAGGAGGCAGGCGGCGGTCGCGGACAGTTTGCAATACATGCGATTAACCCCTGGGCGCATACGAAAACGCCCGCCGCGAGGTTCCTTGAAGGAACTCGCCGGCGGGCGTCACGCTATCACACACAGTGGACGGGGCTGACCGCTCCGACCACGACTGGCTACTGTCTACTCGTAACCGGCTACCGGCAACTAGTAGCGGTAGTGGTTCGGCTTGTAAGGGCCTTCCACCGGCACGCCGATGTAGTCGGCCTGTTCCTTGGTGAGCTTCGTCAGCTTCACCCCAAGGTGATCGAGGTGCAACCGCGCGACCTCTTCGTCGAGCGCCTTCGGCAGCATCGTTACGGAGATGCCGTACTTCTCGGCGTTGGCATGCAGCTCGAGCTGTGCCAGCACCTGGTTGGTGAACGAAGCCGACATCACGAAGCTCGGATGACCGGTGGCGCACCCCAGGTTCAGCAGACGTCCTTCCGCGAGAATCATCACGCTGTGACCGTCGGGGAACTTCCACTCGTCGTACTGCGGCTTGATATTGATCCGCTCGATGCCCTTGATCTTCTTCAGACCGGCCATGTCGATCTCATTGTCGAAGTGACCGATGTTGCCGACGATGGCCTTGTCTTTCATCTTCGCCATGTGCTCGACGGTGATGATGTCGAAGTTGCCGGTCGCAGTGATGAAGATGTCGGCAGTTGAGAGGACATCCTCGATGGGCTTCACCTCGAAGCCTTCCATCGCCGCCTGCAGCGCGCAGATCGGATCGATTTCGGTGACGATCACGCGGCAGCCCTGACCGCGCAGCGCCTGGGCGCAGCCCTTACCGACCTCGCCATAACCGAACACGACCGCAACCTTGCCACCCAGCATCACGTCGGTGGCGCGGGCGAGACCGTCTGGCAGTGAGTGACGGCAACCGTAGATGTTGTCGAACTTGCTCTTGGTCACCGAGTCGTTGACATTGATCGCCGGGAACAGCAGTGTGCCCGCATCCTTCATCTGATACAGGCGGTGGACGCCTGTCGTTGTTTCTTCGCTGACACCACGGATGCCCTTGGCGACTTTCGTCCAGCGCCCAGGATTCGCGGCGAGCTCGCTGTTGAGCGCCTGCAGAATGACGCCCCACTCTTCGGGCTCCTTGTCCGGATTAAACGCGGGCACTTTGCCCGCCTTCTCGTACTCGGCTGCCTTATGGACGAACAGGGTCGCGTCGCCACCATCGTCGACGATGAGCGTTGGACCGGAACCGTCGGGCCACACGAGGGCCTCGACTGTGCACCACCAGTACTCGTCGAGCGTTTCACCCTTCCACGCGAAGACCGGTGTGCCCTTCGGCGAGGATACCGTTCCGCCAGTTTCGGGCCGGCCAACCACCACAGCGGCGGCGGCGTGATCTTGCGTCGAGAAGATGTTGCACGAGACCCAGCGCACGTCGGCGCCAAGCTCGGTCAGCGTCTCGATGAGCACCGCGGTCTGAATCGTCATGTGCAGACTGCCCATGATGCGCGCGCCAGCCAGCGGCTTTTTCGCGCCGTACCGGGCGCGTAGCGCCATCAGGCCTGGCATCTCGTGCTCGGCGAGGCGCATTTCCTTGCGGCCCCATTCGGCCAGATTCAGATCGGCCACCTTGAACGCCGGACGCCCGGCTTTCTTCGCCGCCTCAAACGCATGCATCTTCTCAGTCAGAACTGTCGGCATTGCCTTCTCCTCTACGAAACTACGAAACGCCTTCTAGGCTTTTATCGCAAGCGCGGCGAAAAGCGCCGGACCTCGCGCGTCGGGATCGACCGGCAGCGGCCTGACGCGAACGCCGGTGAAGCCGGCCGCGGTCAGCAGCTTGCTGATCTGCTTCTCTGAAAAACCGAGCCACACGTGGCCCATCTGCTGCTGGTATTCGGTGCGCTCGTGCGGTTGCATGTCCACGACCAGCATTCGCCCGCCGGGCCGCAACGCACGCCAGGCTTCCGCCAATGCACGGGACGGGTCGGGAGAATAGTGAAGAACGAGCGACAGCATCGCCGCGTCCAGTTCCTCGTCCCTGATCGGCAGCGCTTCAAGCTGACCCTGCCGCACATCGACATTCGATGCATCAGCCAGTCGCATGCGCGCCGCGTCGAGCATGTCTCCGGAAGCGTCCACGGCAATGATGCGGCCGACGTACGGTGCAATCGTCGCCGACAACTGCCCGGTACCGCAGCCGAGATCGCCCACGGTCAGGCTCGAGTCGATGAGCGCGAGAACAGCCCACAGATAGAAGCTGTCTCCGAAGAGATCTTCACGCAGCCGATCCCAGCCCGATGCGGCAGTGGCGAAGAACTCCTCCGACTTGGCACGTCTCCGGTTGAGCACGCTGCGAAGGCGCTGCTCGTCGTGCACCGCGGCGGGAGTCCGATCGACCTGGCCGCGGATGATCGGCCAGATCTGGCGGGCGCCTTCGTCCAGGTCGTCGATCGACATGCTGTAGAAGCGGCTCGTCGCGTCGCGCCGCGATGCCACCCACGAGTCATCGGCGAGCGTTTTCAGTTGCCGGCTGACGCTGGACTGCGGCATCTGCAGAATCGTGCACAGTTCCCCGACCGTAAGCTCGTGTTTTTCCAACAGCACGAGTAATCGGCAGCGAACGGGGTCGGCCAAAGCCGACATGTGATCGAGAATCGCGACCATTAATCCGTCAATCCGGATATAGCGTTACATGCCGGATGGTCAGGAGTCAAGTCCCACGCAACAACGGTCCCGTGAGTGGGTGATCTATTACGGAGCACCGCCGGCGGGTGAACTGCGCAGCTGCGCGCGAAAACGACGGGCGTTTCAGTTGCACTGCCGTGGCCCGTGGTCATGTTCGCCCGTCGGCTGCTTGCCGGCTCCATCGTCATCCTGGTTCTAGCCTGCTCCGGTCCCACCGCACCGTCGTCGTACGCGGCCGCACCGTCGGTGACAGCTTCCTCGGTGACAGCACCCGCGGGCCTCGCGCCGGCAGCGGAAACGACGGCATCGGTGCTGTCGCTGACGAACGTTGAGCGACGTCGTGCGGGTCTCGAGGAGCTGCGCGAGAGCGGTCAACTGCGACAGGCGGCGCAACTGCAAAGCGATCAGATGGGAAGCATGAGCGTGATGGAGCACGTGTTGCCCGGCGCCGCCTACCCGAGTCCTGCCGATCGACTGGCGGCAGTGCATTACGCGTGGTCAGCGTACGGAGAGAACGTCGCGATGGGTCAGCGATCGGCCACCGAAGTCGTGACCGCCTGGATGAACTCACCAGGCCATCGCGCGAATATCCTCAACCCGCGCTATACCGAGCTTGGCGTCGGCTACGCGCTCGACCACAACGGCCGGCCGTATTACGCCCAGGTGTTTGGACGGCCTGCAAACTAGGCGCGACTCGCTCGTCCACAGAAATTGATGTTCAGGCGGCGCCGAGTTCTGTCTCGAGGCGACTGACAAGCATGTCGAGCTCGCTCGTCACCGCACGGATCGTCTCGGGCTGGCTGAGATCAACCCCGGCGCGCGCCAGCAAGTTCATCGGATAGTCACTGCCACCCGCACTCAGCAGCGCCAGATAGCGTTCGACCGCTGACGCGCGCGTCGCCGGGTCGCTCGATCGCAGGCCCTGCATCAGGCGCGCGGTCGACGCAAAGCACGTGGCGTACTGGTAGACGTAGTAGGGCGTATTGAAGAAGTGCGAGATGCGCGCCCATGTGACGCGTGAGATGTCTTCTTCCTCGATTACGTCGCCGTAATATTCGCGCAGCAGGCCGGCGTACAGGTGATTCAGCGCTTCGGCGGTCACCGGCTGATCCTGTTCGACAAGACGATGGGCCTGGAGCTCGAAGTCGGCGAACAGCACCTGGGTGTAAAACGTGCCGGTGATCCCCTCAATCGCATGCTGAAGCAGCACAGCACGCTCATTGCTGGTGGTGGCGCGCTCCAGCATCATGTCGAGGAACAGCGCTTCGCTCAACGTCGAGGGTACTTCGGCGACGAAGATGGTGTAACCCGCATACACGAACGGCTGTGCACGGTGCGACAACAGCGTGTGCATCGAGTGACCCATCTCGTGCGCCAGCGTGAATACCGAATCGAGCGTCTCGTTGTAGTTCAGGAGCATGTACGGATGGGTTCCGTACACAGGCGCCGAGTAGGCGCCATTCCGCTTTCCAGCGTTCTCAAAGACGTCGATCCACCGTCCGTCGAACGCACGGCGTACGTCGTTCTGATACGCGGCACCGAGCGGGGCGGACGCGTCGACAATCCACGATCCAACATCGTCGTACGCGTATCGAACATCATGTTCGACAAGCGGCACGAAAAAGTCGAACAGCCGATAGGTCGGATTGTTAAGCACCCGCCGCCGCAGGCGGTGATATCGGCGCAGCGGCTCGACACCCGCCTTCGCCTCGCGAATCAGATTCTCGACCACGGTGGTCGGGATGTTGTTGCCGTGGAGCGCCGCATCGAGGGTCGTCGCATATCCCCTCGCCCGCGCGTGGAACCAGTCGCGCTGCAGGACCGCGTTGTACATCGCGGCGTACGTGTTCTGGTTGGCGGCGAAGGTCTCATGGAACGTGCGGTAGACGATCGCTCGATCGTCCTGATTCCGCTTCGTCTCGAGGAGCGCGCGATACTGCCCGTACGTGAGCGTCACTTGCTCGCCTGACGACAAGGTCACGGCTGGAAAGCGGATGTCCGCCGTCGCGAGCGCCGAATAGCTGTCGCGCGGCGCCGCGTCGAACCGGGAGGCGAACGACATCAGCTGCTCGCCCGCCTCGTCGAGCACGTGCTCTTGTTCGTGGAACAGGCTCTCGATCGCGAAGCGATACAGCGCCAAGTCGGGGTTCGCGTCAACCCAGCCACGCACCGTCTCGCTAGGGATGGCCAGCAGCTCTGGGTTGAACCAGGAGCTCGCCTGATGCTGACGCGCGAACAGGATCTGCACCTGCTGGCGCCGCGCGTTCACGTGGTTGTTCCGCTGGTCCTCGTCGTACTGCAGCGACGCGAAGTACCAGACACGATAGCTGAGGGCGCCCATCGCGTCCATGGCGCGAAACGCCTCCAGCAACCGCTCGGGCCCGCGAGAGAGCGTGCCCCGGAACGCGGGGAATCCGTCGACGGCCTTCTCCAGCTCGGCAAAGGCCTGCTGCCAGTGATCCCAGTCTCGACAGATGTCCGCCAGGTTCCATTTGTACCGCTCGGGCACCGAATCACGAGCGGGAACACCGCCCGCGCCGGGTCGATACGCGTCGATGGTCGACATGGCCTTCAGGCGATCCCGACGCCGACGTTCGAGCGCAGCAACTCGAGCAGGGCGTCATAGCGGGCGTCGAGCGGAGTACTGTGACGCGGCTTGGCGATCGCGTCTTCGAGGACGCGCGGCAGCGGGACCTCATCTTCAATCGCCGGGCCGACGACGTCGCGGAACTTGGCCGGGTGGGCCGTGGCGAGAAAAACACCGCGCGCTTGCGGCCCCGCGGATTTCAGCGCCTCGTTCAGACCGAGCCACGCAATCGCGCCGTGCGGATCGAGCAGGTAGCCGTAGCGGCGATAGACGCGGCCAATCTCGGCAATGACGGCCGCGTCGTCGTAGACGGCTCCGGTGACGTCACTCCGAATCGCGTCGATATCGTCGCCGTAGAGCGCGCGAATGCGTTCGAAGTTGCTCGGCGCGCCGACGTCCATCGCATTGGCGACCGTGCGCACTGATGGCCGTGGATTGTAGACACCGCTCCGCAGATACTCGGGCACCACGTCATTGACATTGGTGGCCGCGACGAAGCGCGACACATGCAGGCCGAGCCTCTTGGCGATCAAACCGGCGGTGAGGTTGCCAAAGTTGCCGCTCGGAACGGACACGATCGGTCCGGAACGACCGCTGATGCCACCGGCGGCAGGTCCAAGTCTGGAGATCAGAAAGTAATAGATGACCTGTGGCAGCAACCGGCCGAGATTGATCGAGTTGGCCGGGGTCAGCCAGACGTGCTTGCGAAGTTCGTCGTCAGCAAACGCCTGCTTGACCAGACGCTGACAGTCGTCGAACGTCCCGCGGACAGCGATGGCGAGCACGTTGTCCCCGAGCGATGCCATCTGCGCTTCCTGGACATCACTCACCTGCCCCGCCGGATAGAGCACCACCACCCTGGTATCGGGCACCTTGTGGAACGACTGCGCGACGGCGCTTCCTGTATCACCCGACGTGGCGACTAGGATCGTCAGCGGCGTCCCGTCCGTGAAGTGATGAAGAAGGCGTGCCTGAACCCTTGCGCCGACGTCCTTGAATGCAAGCGTCGGCCCGTGAAACAGCTCGAGCGCCCAGATGCGGTCGGTGACCTGGACGAGCGGAATCGGAAAATCCAGCGCGGCCGCGATGAGTGGACGCAGCGCTGCCTCTGTGATCTCCCCCTTGAGCAGGTGCTCTCCGACGATCGTCCCAACACCAACAAGGTCTGCGGAGCGAATCGCCTCCAGCGCAGCCCTGGGCAGCGGCTCGAAACGCTCGGGAAAGTACAGTCCGCCGTCCGGAGCGGTGCCGGCGAAGAGGGCGTCAATGAACGGAACGGGCGGCGACGAGCCGCGGGTGCTAATCCACTTCATGTGGGACGGGCGCTCGGAAAATCATACAGGGATCACGCCTGCACAGGGTCGGGATGAATGGGCGCGGGCCGGCCCCGATGGTCCACTGACACCAGCACGACTTCAGCCTCGGTGACGGTGACCAGTTCGCCGCGGCCGTACGTGTTCCGAGTCCCCTCCGCCCAGCGCTCAGCGACGACCGAGACCTTGACCGTCACTGAAGTGCGGCCGACCCGCAGCGTCTCGGTGTAAAAGTTCACGACGTCGCCGACAAATACCGGCTCGAGGAACTCCACCTCGCGCATGGCCTTGGTGACATAGCGGCGCGGCGCGACCTTGCGCGCTTCTACTGCGGAAGCCAAGTCGATGTGCGAGAGGATGACGCCGCCGAAGATGGTGCCGTGGGCGTTGGTGTCCTTCGGCATCAGGAGCAGCTTGATGGCGGGCACGCGCTCACTCATGGCGCTCTCATTCTTCTTCACCTCGCGCGGCAGCCTCAACGCCAAAACGCGACGCGCGCCTCGTCGCAGAAATGTCGCGTTTCGTCGTTGACATTTGACGCGCAAGCCTTACGCTGTAACGTGACGATGACCAACGCGACTCTCAGCAACGGCCGCACCACGATACCGGCAGGCACCTCGTCCACCACGGCCTGGAGTGTTCAGGACGCCAGCGAGCTGTACGAAGTCGCTCGATGGGGAAACGGCTACTTCTCGGTCAACGGCGCCGGTCATCTGCAGGTTCATCCCACGAAGGAGCCGGCTCGCGCCATCGACCTGAAGGAACTCGTCGACCGTCTGGAGCTGCGGGGCATCAGTCTTCCGGTGCTCATACGCTTCACCGACATCGTCAAGCACCGGCTCGGAGACATTCACCACGCCTTTCAGGCAGCCATCGCGCAGCACCAGTATCAGGGCGGCTATAGCTGCGTTTACCCGATCAAGGTGAACCAGCAGCGGCAGGTCGTGGAAGAGGTGCTCAACTTCGGACGACCATATCGCTTCGGCCTCGAGGCCGGTTCGAAGCCGGAGCTGCTTGCCGTCATCGCCATCGCCGACAACGCTACGCCAATCATCTGCAACGGCTTCAAGGATGCGGAGTTCATCGAGACCGCGATGCTGGCCCACAAGATGGGGCGCACCATCATTCCGGTCGTCGAGAAATACACGGAGCTGGGTCTGATTCTCGAGGCCGCCGAAAAGCACGGCGTTCGGCCCCAGATCGGCATGCGCGTCAAGCTGGCGTCGCGCGGCAGCGGGCGATGGCAGTCGTCGGGAGGATTCAGATCCAAGTTCGGGCTGACCGTCACCGAGATCATGCGCGGCCTGGAGGAACTGCGAAGCCGCAACATGCAGGACTGCCTGAAGCTCCTGCACTTCCACCTCGGCAGTCAGATCACCAACATCCGCATCGTCAAAGGCGCGCTGAATGAAGGCGCTCGCGTCTATACCGAGCTGGCGAAACTCGGCGCGGGGCTGCAGTACATCGACGTCGGGGGCGGCCTCGGGGTCGACTACGACGGCTCGCAGACGAACTTCGAATCGAGCATGAACTACACGCTCGAGGAATATGCCAACGACGTCGTCTATCACATCCAGACGGTGTGCGATGAGGCCAATGTGCCCCATCCGACCATCATCTCGGAAAGTGGTCGAGCGGTTGTTGCGTACCACAGCGTGCTGGTGTTCAACGTGCTCGGAGTGTCTGGATTCGGCGACAACAAGATTCCAGCAACGGCGAATCCCGACTGGGAGCAGCCGCTGGCAGACTTGATCGAAACCTACAACAACATCACGGCGCGTAATGCGCTCGAGGCGTTCCACGACGCCCAGCAGGCGCTCGATATGGCGCTGTCGTTGTTCAACGGCGGCTATCTGCCGCTCGAACAGCGGTCCCTGGCCGAAAACCTGTTCTGGGCAATCTGCACCAAGCTGCAGAAGATCGTGCAGACGATGGCTGAGGTGCCGGAGGATCTGCAGAACCTCGACGAGCAGCTGTCGGACACCTATTTCTGCAATTTCTCGCTGTTCCAGTCCATTCCAGACAGTTGGGCCATCAAGCAGTTGTTCCCGGTGATGCCCATTCACCGCCTCAACGAAAAACCGGGCAATCACGCAGTGCTGGGTGATATCACCTGCGACTCCGATGGGAAGCTCGATCGATTCGTCGACCGTCGCGACGTCAAGCGTACGCTGCCGCTGCACACCGTGAACGGCGCGCCGTACTACCTCGGCGTCTTCCTGATTGGCGCCTACCAGGAAATCCTCGGCGACCTGCACAACCTTTTCGGCGACACGCACGCGGTGCACGTGAGTCTGGACGAAAACGGCGCCGCCCGACTGGACGCGCTGATCAAAGGCGACACGGTCAAAGAAGTGCTCGACTACGTGGAGTTCGATGCCGAGATGCTGCTCGGCAAGCTCAGAACGGACGTGGAAACGGCTGTGCACGCCGGGCGCATGAACAACGAAGGCGCCGGCCAGTTACTCCGCTTCTACGAAGACGGGCTGCACGGCTACACGTACCTGGAAGGATAGAGATGGGGGCGGGCCGTTCTGGCCGCCTTCAATGAGCGCTGGTCGTATACACGACGAGTCCACCCAGAACGAGCACCAGCCCAACCACTCCCAGCAGTCCCGGCAACGCTCCGCCGAGAAACAGCACTTCGCCGATGAGGCTGAAGGCGGTATATCCCGCCTGTGTCGCGTCGACTTTCGCAATCGCATTTGGATCGCGGCCGACACTCTGCCGAGCCTTCAAGAAAATACTGGTACCGATCACCGTGCCGCAGAGGGCCACAACGGCGGTGCCTACCATCTGCTGTGAGGTCGGCAGTGCGGGATGCGGCCACAGCATCAGCGCGATCCAGAACGGAATCGACCCCATCGTCATCAGCAGGACACGAGCGGCAGAGTCATTCGTAATGGGATCGTCGACTGACGGAATCCACCCACGTCCACCGCTCTTTCCCTCCTGCACGATCTGATTGCCAAGAGGGTACGCGAAGGCCGCGATCAGGACGGGCGCAACGCCGATCAGTTGGGTGAGCGACGAGCTCGTCCGATGATCGAGGTTGACGAACACAATGCCGAGAAAGATCAGCAAGAGCAACGCGACGCCTGTACGTCTGACGCGGCCGCCGAACCCCAGGAGCACGATCGGCGACGCCAGGATGGTCGACTGCATCGTGCAGGCGACGATCCAGCCGGGCGCCTTCGTCGACGCGTAAGACATGCTGGCGTAGAAGGCGCCGTAACCAATCGAGCCGGCAATCACCCAGAACAGCATGTGGCGCCGGAAGGCCGCCCACACGTCGCCGAGCGACCCTTTCACAAGGAAGAAGCCGCCAAGCATCAGCAGCGCCCAGACGTACCGGAGCACCGCCGTCCAGATCCAGTGGCCACCGGCAAGGCCGATGGCACGGTTGATCACGAACGTCGTGCTGAAGAACAGCGCGCCAACAAAACCGAGGAGGATGGGTGCCGAAGCGCTACGACGCACGTCGCCGCTGATCATAGAAGCGGCGGCAGGCGCGCTGGAAGCGCTCGTTCAACGGGCCGGCAACCTCCGGCGGAACAGGTCCCAGACGCATCCACTGCGACTGCGCCGAACGGACTTCCTGATCGGCAGCACGCCACTTGGCCTCTTCGTGCTCAGTCGATTTGCCGCCGCCACTCATCGTGTTGGCCGCCAGGCGTTCCCGCAGCTGCTGCGCGAGCAGTTCGGTCGGCGACAGCTTCGGCTGTGGCGCCGGCTGCGACCCGAGAAGCTGCTCGACCCGGATGACCAGTTTTTCCATCCGCTGACGAGTGGCGTCCGGATCCAGATCAGTGCCGGCAAAAGCGGTCGGCCAGCGGGTCACGAGCCGTCCGAGGGCTTCGTGATACCGAACCGCCAACTCCTGCTGCACATGGCGCGGCAGTTCCGGCGCCTGCTGCCACTGCGACCGCGCCTGCTGAATGACCGCGTACAACCCCTCTGGAGTGTCGCCGGTCGGTTCTGAAGCGAGCAGCGCCTCGAGTTGCTGAAGGACCTGCTGGCGCGGTGCGGCCTTCGCCTGGAGGTCGACCTGATCGCGGTGCTTGTACCGCTCGAAGAATTGGTCGCACGCGGCACGGAACCGCTGCCACACGATTTCGGACTTCGCGCGGCGCACCGGACCAATCGTCTTCCACTCACCCTGAAGCGCACGCAGTGAGGCAGCCGTCGCCTCCCAGTCGGTGGACGTCGCCAACGCTTCGGCGCGCTCGCACAGCGCTTCCTTCTTGGCGAGATTGGCCGCCCAATCTTCCTTGCGGTGCTTGAGATCTTCCTGACGACGGGTGAAGAAGCGATCACAGGCCGCTCGGAAGCGCTCCCACACAGCCTTCTCGTGGCCACGGCTGACGGGTCCAATCGATTTCCACTCTGCCTGCAGCTGCTGAATGGCAGCGGCGGTCTTCACCCAGTCGCTCGAGTCGGCCAGCGCTTCGGCCTTTTCGCACAGCTCCTGTTTCCGGGCCAGATTCGTCGTCCGCTCTTCGTGCTGAGCAGCGAAGTGCGCCGACGTTCGGCCGAACACTTCGTCCTGCGCGGTCTTGAAGCGCCGCCAGAGCGCCTCGCCCTGCGCGCGCGGCGCCAGCGCCACTTCCTTCCAGCGCGTCTGCAACTCACGCATCCGGCGCGCCGCCAGATCGAGCTTCTCCTCGCCCTTCAGCGCCTCCATCTCCTTGCACAACTCTTCCTGCACCTGGAGATTCGCCCATCGCTGCCATTCGTCGGCGTCGCGCAATTCCTGGATGCGTGGGCCAAGCGCCGTCCGCGCAGCCTCGAGCCGCCGCTGGATGTCCTGTCGGTCCTGTCTGGTTGGAAGCGGCGCACGTTCCTCGAGCGCGGTCTTGATATCTCTGAGAGCCTTATCGCCAGCCTTCAGCGAGATGGCCTCGGCGGTCGCCAGCGTTTCAACTTGACGACAGAGTTGCTGCAGGCGCCGCAGATTGTCGCTCTCCAACTTGCCGCGCAGCCGCTGCTGCTCCTGCTCTTTCTCTTCAAGGACGACGATGGCCCGCTCGAGACGCTCGGCCGCCGGCGGATTGGTTTCGGCGTATTCGCGGAGCAGTTCGGCATCGCGACGAATGCCGCGCCAGCGCGCAAGAGTTTCGTCGAGCGGCAGATTGGCAAGCAGGATCTGTTCGACTTCGTTGGCGAGGCCGTCCAGACGGCCCGACGCGCTCGCGGCAAGCCGCCGCCGGCGGGTACGCTCCTCAAAACCACGGCACGCGTCCTGGAACCGCCGCGTCAGCGAGGCCGCGTATTCAGACGGCATGGGCGGCAGGTTGTCCCATTGGACATTCAGTTCCGCCGCACGATCTTCTGCATCCGCACCGTTCAGCTGTTCGATCGCCTCGCAAATCGCGACTCGATCCGCCTGCTCGCGAGCCAGCATATCGGCACGCTCACGTTCGGCGGTCCGTTCGCGCTCGCGTTCCGCAATAGCTTCACGGACTGCGTCGGACGCCGCTTCAAACCGCTGCGCGAATGGCTCGTCGACCTCGACATCAGCGTTGAACTCTGCCCACGTCAGGCGAACCGCCGAGAGCGCGGTTCCGGCTTCATCCGGATCCGCCAGCGCTACCAGACCCTCCGTCTGGGTTATCAGCGCAGTTGCGCGGTCGCGATCATCTGCAGACATCTTCGGTGCCTCCATCGGAGTCGCAGGCTCGGCGGCTTCCTGAACCGACCGCAGTCTGGTTCGAGCACGGCGGGATGCGACTTTGTTGCGGGCGCGTTGACTGATCGCCGTCAAGGCTTCGGGATCGACAATCTGCTCGAGGGCCGCCACCGCCACGTCGGTGTGCTCAGCCTTGAGAGCCACATTCATCAGTTCTTCTGACTCTGTCAGACGGGCAAGCGCGGCAAGGCGGGTTCGTCCGTCAGCAGCGTGGCGGCTGATAGAGGCGAGGACGCGGGAATCGGTTGCCGCATTGACCACCGCGGCGCGCACATCTGGCTCGGCGCTATCGCGGGCGATCGCCACAAGCTCCTTGGACCTGCCGAGTTCAGAAAGGACGCGGACAGCGTCAAGCGCCTGATTGACACGCGCCTCGGCCGCAATGCCGGCGACGCACCTGACCGCTTCCGCCCGAACGTCCTCGTCGGGGTCGTTCCGGGCGATGTCGGCGAGGTCGGCCACAGAGTCCAGCCGGCCGACGGCCGACCGCCGAACCCGCGCATCCACGTCGTCGCGGGCGAGCGTCCGGATTGTGTCTTTCTCGTCAGCACTCAGCTCGAACACGGCGGCTGCGCGGACCTGCGGGTCCGAGTGCTTCCACCGGGGGAGCGGCCGAAGCTTTTCGAGGATTCCCATCACGTCAGCACCACGCACTCCGATGGCCGAATCGCGTAAAGATGGACAAATTCTTGGATCGCCAGGACCAGATATCCGTAGCTGGAGAGCCCGTAACCCCGCGCCAGATGTATGACCGCCGGATTGTGCGCGAAAGAGTGCAGGATAAGTACCAAGATCGCCCGGGCGGGAGGTTGGCGAGAAAAGAAAAATAGGGAGGCCGGCACGGCCGCTGTCGGGCCTGCCGGACTCCCCTCTTAACCCGGGTTCGGCGTCGTGCGACGCCCTACTTCACAAAGAGCATCTCGCGGTAGGTCGGCAACGGCCAGATTTCATGAGGCGTTGACACCTCAATCTGGTCGCCCGTCTCACGGAGCTTCACCATCGCCGGAATCACCTTGTCTCGCATGTACTTGGCGTGCTTTTCGGCCGTCCCGCCGCCGTGCGTCAGGAGACCTGCCAGGCCGTCTGCCTGTTGCTTGAACCTGTCGACGAGCTTGGTGTACTCGGTGAGCAGCTTCTTCCCCTGAACCGATTTGCCACCCCCGGCCTTCACCGCCGCAACACTCTGGCCGATCTGCTTCTGATATTCGAGCGCAGCCGGCAGGATGTAGCGATTGGACATCAGCACCATCAGCTGCCCCTCGACATTGATGGTCTTGTTGTAGGCCTCGAGGAAGATCTCGTAACGGGCGTGCACCTCGCGTTCGTTGAGGACCTTGAAACGCTCGAACAGCTTGATGACGGCCGGCGACACCATCTCGGGCAGCGCATCGACCGTGTTCTTGTGATTGAGCAGCTTGCGCTTGGTGGCCTCTTTCTCCCACGCGGCCGAGTAGCCGTTGCCGTTGAAGATGATGCGCTTGTGTTCCTTGATCATCTTGGTCAGCAGCTTGCCAACGGCCTTGTTGAGATCCTCACCCTTCGCGGTCGCTGTTTCGAGTTCGGTCGCGACGTAGTCGAGCGCGTCCGCCATGGCCACGTTCAGAACCGTGTTCGGGAACGCGATGTTCTGACCCGATGAGACCGCGCGGAACTCGAACTTGTTACCGGTAAAGGCAAACGGGCTGGTCCGGTTGCGGTCGCCGGCATCGCGCGGCAGCTTTGGCAGCACGCTGACGCCGAGATCCTGCACTCCGCCTTGCTTGGTCGACTTCGCGCCACCGCTCTTTTCGATCTGCTCGAAGATGTCGGTGAGCATGTCGCCCAGGAAGATCGACAGAATGGCCGGCGGCGCTTCGTTGGCCCCCAGGCGGTGGTCATTGCCAGCGCTGGCGATGCTGGCACGCAGCAGCCCCTGCCATTTGTCGACAGCCCGCAGCACCGCGGCACAGAACACCAGAAACTGCATGTTGTCGTGCGGGGTGTCACCGGGGCCGAGCAGGTTGTTGCCGAACTCGTCGGAAAGCGACCAGTTGTTGTGCTTGCCGGATCCATTCACGCCGGCAAACGGCTTCTCGTGAAGAAGGGCCGAAAGGCCGTACTTCGGCGCAATCTTCTTCAACATCTCCATCGTCATCATCTGGTGATCGACGGCGAGGTTGGCATTTTCGAACACCGGGGCGATCTCGTACTGACTCGGTGCAACTTCGTTGTGCCGCGTCTTGACCGGCACGCCCACCTTGAAGAGTTCCATCTCCGCTTCGGCCATGCAGGCAAGCACGCGCTCGGGAATGGAACCGAAGTACTGGTCTTCCATCTCCTGGCCCTTCGGCGGCATCGCGCCGAAGAGCGTGCGGCCGGCGTTGATGAGATCAGGGCGTCCGAAATAGAAGTTGCGATCGATCAGGAAGTATTCCTGCTCGGGCCCACAGGTCGCGAACACGCGCTCGGCGGTCGACCCGAACAACTTCAGAACGCGAACGGCTTCCTTCGAGACCGCTTCCATCGAGCGCAGGAGCGGAGTCTTCTTGTCGAGCGCCTCACCGGTCCAGCTGACGAACGCGGTCGGGATCACCAGCGTGACGTTGTTGCCGTTGACGTGCAGCCACGGCGGGCTGGTTGGATCCCACGCGGTGTAGCCGCGCGCTTCGAAGGTGGAACGCATGCCGCCCGAGGGAAAGCTCGACGCGTCAGGCTCGCCCTTGATCAGTTCCTTGCCCCGGAACTCGGCGAGCGCGCCCCCCTCACTGGTCGGGGAGAGAAAGGAATCGTGCTTCTCAGCGGTGATGCCGGTCAGCGGCTGAAACCAGTGCGTATAGTGCGTGGCGCCGTGTTCGACGGCCCAGTCCTTGAGCGCCGTGGCGACAGCGTCCGCGGTCGAAATGTCCAGCGCTTCTCCGCGCGTGATCGTTGCCCGCAAGGCGCGATACGCCGCCTTCGGCAGCCGCTCCTGTTGCGCCTTGTCGTTGAAGACGAGACTTCCAAAAATTTCGCCCGCTTTAGCGGGAACGACCTGCGCGCGGCCCTCAGTCATGGACCAGTCGCGGATGCTTTTGATGGCTTCGGATAGTGCTGCAGATCCCATCGTGGGGTTGTCCTTTCGTCAGGTTTGAAGGAGACCAGACGTCCACGCTGGAGCGCGACGCCGCGAACCCATTATGCACAGCAGACCCATCAACTTGCAATGAATACAGGCCTGAATTCCCCTACATTGCTGTCGTCTGTGCATAGTGATCATGAATTTGTGCATGACATGCACAAAACCTGTCTCACTACGTCAGCCTTGCTGCGACGAATGCACTCATCTGCGCGCCAACTGTGCGTCCAGCGCGAGGTCAGCCGAAATTTGTCTGTGGTTTATTGACGTGATCATATCGATATATGTATCTTTATGGATAAGATGCAGGGCGCTTCCACATTATTCCGTCTCCTTGGAGACCCGACGCGCCTGCGTTTGCTCCGCATCGTCGCGCAGGACCGGTTCAACGTCACGGAACTGACCGGGATCCTGGGGGCCGCCCAATCGAACGTTTCACGTCACCTCACACTCCTAAAGGACGCACGGCTTGTAGTCGAATCCCGGGAGGCAGGATTCGTGTATTACCGCCTCGCTGACGATGCACGCAGTAATGGGCAGGCCCCGCTCTGGGCCTTTCTGGACGCTCAATTTGCCGCCGCCGCTGACGACCGGCTGGTGCAACAGGACGAAGCGCGGCTTCAAGAGGTCCTACGGCTCCGAAAGGAAGACTTCGACTCGCATGGCGACGCGCGGCAACTCGTTCCCGGACGCAGCTGGGCGGCATGGTCGCGCGCCCTGGGCCATCTCATTCAGCCGCTCGACGTCGTCGACATCGGCTGCGGCGAAGGGTATCTGACGATCGAGGCTGCAGCCTGGGCACGGCACGTCATCGGAGTGGACCGTTCGGATGAGGTGCTCGAGCGGGCGAAGGCGCTCGCCACTCGGCGCCGCGTCACGAATGTCGAATGGAAGAAGGGCGACCTCTTGCGCCTGCCCCTCCGGGACGACTCGCTCGACGTCGCGTTGCTGTCGCAGGCGCTTCACCATGCGAGTGACCCGGAACGAGCGATGGCGGAAGCCGTGCGCGTGCTCAAGCCAGGGGGACGCGTGTTAATCCTCGACCTGCGCGCGCATACCCAGGACTGGGTTCGCCAGCGCTTCGGAGATCAGCGCCTCGGCTTCACCCAGGACGAATTGAGGACGCTGCTCACGACCGCAGGACTCGGTCACGCGCGCATCCAGGTAGGCGCCGCCAAGGCGGGCGATCCATTTACCGTGCTCGTCGCGTCCGCGGTCAAGCCGCTGCCGCGACCTGCGACCAATCTCGACAACCGTCCCAGGCGTCAGCCGGCGCGGTCGTCTTCCACTTCACAAGGGCTCGCTCAGGACCCTCGACCACGGAATTGACATGACTGCCACCGAACAACGCCTGCGAACCCTGCTCTCCAAACGGATCCTCCTGCTCGATGGCGCCATGGGCACCATGGTGCAACGCCATAAACTCACGGAAGCCGACTTTCGCGGGGATCTATTCAAGAACCACCATAAGGATCTCAAGGGGAACAACGACATCCTGCTGCTCACGCGACCGGATGTAATCTCGGAGATCCACCACCAGTATCTCGAGGCCGGGGCCGACATCATCGAGACGAACACGTTCAGCAGCACGGCGATTGCCCAGGCTGACTATGGCCTCGAACACATCGCATACGAGTTGAGCCTGGCAGGAGCTCGGGTGGCGCGCGCCGCGGCCGACCATTGGAGCGCCAAGACGCCGGAGCGTCCGCGATTTGTTGCCGGCGCGATTGGACCGACCAATCGCACCCTCTCGATCTCTCCCGACGTGAACAACCCGGCCTTCAGGTCGGTGTCATTCGACGAGGTCCGCGCGGCCTACCGCGATCACGTGCGGGGGCTCGTCGATGGCGGCGCGGACCTGCTGCTCATCGAAACGATCTTCGACACGCTGAACGCGAAAGCCGCTATCGCGGCCGTCAAGGACGTGTTCGACGAACGGAGCGTCGAACTGCCGCTCATGATCTCGGTCACCATCACGGACCGGAGCGGGCGCACGCTGTCGGGCCAGACGCTCGACGCGTTCCTAGTGTCGATCGAGCACGCTCAACCGTTCAGTGTCGGACTCAATTGCGCACTTGGCGCCAGCGAGATGCGGCCGTACCTCATCGAGCTGGCACGCCTCGCCAACACGTACGTCACCTGCTATCCGAACGCAGGGCTGCCCAACGCCTTCGGCGAGTATGACGAACAGCCGTCAGACACCGGTGGACTGCTCCGCGAGTTTGCCGAGGCTGGCCTCGTCAACATCGTTGGGGGCTGTTGCGGGACGACGCCGGATCACATCCGCGCGATCGCCCAGCGCGTGGCGTCGCTGCCTCCGCGAAATCTGCCCGAGGACGATTCCCGACCGATATACACCCAACTCTCGGGGCTCGAAACCCTGACGATCCGGCCCGACACGAACTTCGTCATGATCGGTGAGCGCACGAACGTCACCGGTTCAAAACGGTTCGCGAGACTGATTACCAGCGGCGATTACACCGCGGCGACACAGGTAGCGCTCGACCAGGTCCGCGGCGGCGCCAACATCATCGACGTCAACATGGACGAAGGGATGTTGGATTCGGAAGCGGCTATGACGCACTTCCTGAACCTGATCGCTACCGAGCCGGAAATCGCGCGGTTGCCGGTGATGATCGACAGCTCGAAGTGGTCGGTCCTCGAAGCGGGCCTCAAGTGCGTCCAGGGCAAGGGCATCGTCAATTCGATCAGCCTCAAGGAAGGCGAAGACGATTTTCTGAAGAAGGCCCGGCTGGTGCGCCTCTACGGCGCGGCCGTCGTGGTCATGGCATTTGACGAGCAGGGGCAGGCCGACACCGTCGCACGCAAGGTCGCGATCTGTCAGCGAGCGTATCGGCTCCTGGTCGATCGCGCCGGTTTCGATCCGCATGACATCATCTTCGACCCGAACGTGCTGGCCATCGCGACCGGCCTCGAAGAGCACAACGACTACGCCATCAACTTCATCGAAGCAACCCGGCAGATCAAGGCCACGTGTCTCGGCGCAAAGGTGAGCGGCGGCATCAGCAATCTGTCGTTTTCATTCCGCGGCAACGACGTCGTTCGGGAAGCGATCCATTCGTCGTTCCTCTTTCACGCCATCAAAGCCGGCCTCGACATGGGCATCGTCAATGCCGGGCAACTGGTCGTGTATGAAGACATTCCGGCTCCCCTGCTCGAGCAGGTCGAGGATGTGATCTTCAATCGCCGGCCTGATGCGACCGAGCGGCTGGTGCAATTTGCCGACACGGTCAAGGGATCCGGGGTCAAGCGCGAGGTCGACCTTGCCTGGCGAGGCGGCACGGTGCAGGAGCGGCTCGCGTACGCGCTCGTCCATGGGGTCGTCGACTTCATCGAGCAGGACGTCGAGGAAGCGCGGCAGACATTGCGCCGGCCGCTCGACGTGATTGAAGGCCCGCTGATGGACGGTATGAAGATCGTCGGGGACCTGTTCGGCGCCGGCAAGATGTTCCTGCCGCAGGTCGTCAAGAGCGCCAGGGCGATGAAGAAGGCGGTGGCTTATCTGCTTCCTTATATGGAGGAAGAGAAGGCGCTCACCGGCACGACTGCCCGTCAGAAGATTCTGCTCGCGACCGTGAAAGGCGACGTCCACGATATCGGCAAGAACATCGTGGGCGTCGTACTCGGCTGCAACAATTACGAAGTCATCGATCTCGGCGTCATGGTATCGGCGGACAAGATCCTGCAGACCGCAATCGACGAGCGCGTCGATATCGTCGGCCTCAGCGGCCTCATTACCCCGTCACTCGACGAGATGGCATTCGTCGCCCGTGAAATGGAGCGGCGCCGGATGACCCTCCCGCTGCTGATCGGCGGGGCCACCACGAGCCGCCAGCATACTGCCGTCAAAATCGCGCCTGAATACAGCAAACCGGTCGTCCATGTGCTTGATGCCTCACGGGCCGTGGATGTGGTGTCGAACCTCTTGAGCGACACGCACCAGACAGCGTTCGACGCCGCCAATCGAGCCGAGCAGGACCGCATGCGGATCCAGCATGGTGCGTTGAAACGGCGCGAGCTGCTCCCGTTCGAAGCCGCCAAACGCAACCGGTTGCGTCTCGACTTCAGCGAGTCGTCGCGCGCGGTTCCGCAGTTCACCGGACGTCACGTCATCGACGATGTGCGGATTGAAGATCTGGTGCCTTTCATCGACTGGACGATGTTCTTTGCCGCGTGGGAGCTGAAAGGACGATTCCCGGCGATTCTCGACCATCAAAAGTACGGTCAGGCGGCCCGCGAGCTCTTCGACGAGGGCCAGAACCTGCTGCAGCAGATCATCGCCGATCGCTCCATCCAGCTCGGAGCGGCTTACGGATTCTGGCCGGCGAACGCTGACGGTGAGGATGTGGTCGTATACGACCCGGGCAGCGCGAGTTCCCCGCGCGAGCTCACGCGCTTCAACATGCTTCGGCAACAGGAGCGGCTTGGCGACGATAAGCCGAACCGTTCTCTTGCCGACTACGTTGCTCCACGTGACGGGGGCATCGTGGACTACGTTGGTGCGTTTGCGGTGACCGCAGGCATCGGCGTCGACAGCCTCGTCGCCAGATACGAGCGCGACCACGACGACTATCGCGCCATCATCGTCAAGGCGATTGCCGACCGTCTGGCGGAGGCGTTTGCCGAATATCTGCACAAGCGCGCACGGCGCGAATGGGGATATGGCGCCGACGAAGCACTCACCGCCGATCAACTGATCGAGGAGAAGTATCGTGGCATCCGACCGGCGTTTGGCTACCCGGCGTGTCCGGATCACAGCGAGAAGACCAAGCTGTTCACGCTCCTCGACGCGCCGGCCGTCGGGATCAATCTGACGGAGAACTTCGCGATGACGCCGGCCGCGGCCGTGAGCGGCCTCTACTTTGCGCATCCGGACGCCATCTACTTTGACGTTGGCCGCATCGGCCTCGATCAGGTCACCGACTACGCGCGACGAAAGGGCATGACCATCGAGCAGGCCGAGCGATGGCTGGCACCGAACCTCGCTTACGAGCCCCGGAGCCGGGCAATCGAGCTCGCCCCCGAACCAGTGGGTGCAAGCGCCGATATATAATTCGGAACAAGTTGGAGTATTCGATCAAGCAATACCCGCTCGAGTCTGGTGCGCTCGAAATTCAATACATCGAAGAATTCTTCGGCGAGTTTCCCCGGAAGAAGACGGCACGCGAAATCGTCTCGCGACTACGTGACCGCGAGTTCCTGATCCTCATCACCGAAGCGCCGCTACCCGACGATCCCGGGATGATCGCGCCAGTGTCATACAAGGTCGTTCACGAACTTCGCCCGTCGGAGTCCGAGCCGAAGCTGCGCGACTTGCTGTTGCGGTTGAGCGACTGTGTGCGGTTCGAGGGCCGCAAAGTGCTCTACAACTGGATCGGCGGAACGCGCCGCGACTGGCGCGGACAAGGTCACTTTCGCGCGCTGACTGAGGAATCCGAGGCCTGGGCTCTCGCCAACGGCTATCACGAGGTCGTCGTCAAGACGAAGAACCGCTTTTACGACATGCGAGGGACGCTCGATCAGCTGGAGTTCAACGTCATCAAGTACGAAATGCACCCGCCTGACAATCGAGAGTCGAAGGTCTACCTCAGCAAGCCTCTCACGTCGGACGTCGTCCGCGCCCATACGAGCTCGCGCAAAGTCGTCGTCGCGGATTGACGCAATTTAGTGACCGAGCCGGAAGGTCGCCCTGTCATCATGAGAAGGGGCCTGTGGATTGCGAGCATTTGCCGGCACGCTGCTGAGCGACTACACGCAGGAGTATTACCGCGCCGCGATCGGCGATCTCGTTTCCGGCCACGGCGAGACGCTGCGCTCCATTCCTGACGCGTCAGCGCACCTGACCTACGTCTTTCTCGGGAACATCACCGACGAGCAGCAGTCGATGGTTCGCAGCGCCATCCACGGCGTTGCCGCTCGCCACCACAGTATTCGGATTCAGCTCGGCCCTCCCCGCATTCTCTGGGCGGGCCGGACGCCGCGATTGATCTGTTCCGATATCGCCGAGGGCGCCGAGCCGTTGCGACGCATCGGCGATTCACTGCTGGCGTCCCTTCGCGACGCAACCGGCAGGCGCGACCTGAGTGGGATGAAGAGTGCGCACGTCACCCTGGCGCGCTTTCGCAAGCAGGCGGTTCGCGCCGATGCTCGTGCCGTGGAGGCTGCGCTGCTCGATCCTCGCTACACAACAGGGCTACCGGCTGACCGGATCGCGTCGATTCAGTTGATTGCGAGCAGGTTGACGCCTGACGGTTCCATCTATCAGGTCATCGAGAGTCATCCGCTGCCCGTCGGCGGCTGACTGCGCCGCGCGTTCAGACGACAAGCACAATCTTGCCGATGTGTTCGCCAGACTCCATCAGCCGGTGAGCCTCGGACGCTTGCGAAAGCGGAAATATCTTGAAAATCACCGGCTTGACCTGTCCTGATTCCAGAAGCGGCCACACTTCGCGACGGAGCGCATCCGCAATCTCGCCCTTCTGATCCGGCGATCGCGGGCGCAGCGTCGATCCAGTAACGGTCAGACGCTTGACGAGCAAACGTCTCAGGTCCAGCGACGCGCCCTCGCCTCCCATGACGGCAATCTGCGAGAGCCGTCCGTCCGTGGCGAGCGCGTTGAGATTTCGCGCGAGATAGGGGCCGCCGACCATGTCGAGTATGACGTCGACGCCTGCATTCCGCGTCAGCGACATGATCACGTCACCGAAGTCTTCGGAACGATAGTTGATGCCGCGCTCGGCGCCCAGCCGTTCGCACGCGCGACACTTCTCGTCCGAGCCGGCGGTCGCGAATACGCGCGCGCCCCGAGCCACTGCAAGTTGAATGGCGGTGGTGCCGATGCCGCTGGTCCCGCCATGGATCAGCGCGGTTTCTCCCGCCCGCAATCGCGCACGGTCGAAGAGGTTCGTCCAGACTGTAAAAAACGTTTCAGGCAAGGCCGCCGCACTGACGGCGTCGAATCCCGCGGGAATAGGAAGGCACTGCTGCGCTGGCGCTACCGCCATGGTGGCGTAGCCACCTCCAGCGAGTAAGGCGCACACCCTGTCTCCAACTCGCCATCCGACGGTGTCTGGACCGAGTGCCGCTACCGACCCAGCCACCTCGAGCCCCGGCAGATCGCTCGCGCCAGGCGGCGGCGGATAATGCCCCCGGCGCTGCATGACGTCCGGTCGGTTGATACCTGCTGCTTCCACCGCGATCAGCAGTTCGCCGGGCCCGGGGGTCGGGTCCGGACGCTCCACCGGCTTCAGCACCTCAGGCCCGCCGGGCCTCGATATCTCGATCGCCAGCACGTCGGCTTACTCGGCCCGCACCGGCTCGGCACGCCGGCCGACGTACCGCTCACGAATGGTAGGAATCAAATAGTCCTCGAAGGCGCGGGTGAAATCGTACTTCGGATCAAAGCCCCAATCCCGGCGCGCATCGCTGTCGTCAACATCCGCTGGCCATGAGTCGACGATCGCCTGCCGCTTTTCGTCGACGCGCCAGGTGATCGACGCGTCCGGAAAGGCGCGCAGCGTCACCCGGCGAATGTCTTCGGCGGTCGCGCTGAAGGCTGACAGATTGTAGGCGGTGCGAGAGAGCGACTGCCGCGGTGCTGACGATACTTTCATGAGCGCATCGATCGCATCCGGCATCGCCATGAAAGGTATGCGCGTGTCGGGACGGACGAAGCACGCATATTGATGACCCTGCGCCGCCGCATGCACCATCTCCGGTGCGTAATCCGAGGTGCCTCCCGCCGGGACCGTGATTGCGGACATCAGCCCGGGGAAGCGCAGGCACCGGAAATCGACACGGGCAATCGTGTCGGCCGCCAGCTGCTTGTAGTGACGGGCGTAGTAGCGACCGAGGTGCTCGCAGTACAGCTTGTTGCAGCCGTACATCGTCCGAGGGGTATTCCAGTCGTCCTCGCGGACCCGTCCGGATTTCGCCTTCACCTCGAGATTCGGAAGACCGTACGCGGCAATAGACGACGGGTAGACGAAGGTGACCGGGCGGCCGTGTGATTCACCCTCGTGCTGCGCGAACTCGAGCAGTCGGAGAGTGCCATCGACGTTCACTTCGTGAGCGGTGACAGGGGTGAATTCGGCGCGGGTCGAGAGGAGCGCTGCGAGGTGAAAGACGAGATCAACCTCGAATTCCGCCAATACCCGCTCGAGAATCCAGCGGTCCGTAATCGAACCGGTGAACTCACGGCGCACCTGACGAGCCATCGCTGGCTCGAGAGGGGCAATATCAATGGTGACGATGGCGCGACCGGCTGCAGCCAGCCGCGCAATCAGGCCATGACCAATCTCTCCGCCGGCGCCAGTGACGAGAACAACTGGGGTGCGCATCTGAACACCATCCTACCCCTCACTGAGTTCCGTCAACACCCGGTCGAGCTCATCTCTCAGGTGGACCATGTCGGTCACCACGCGTTCGGCCTCGGCGATGGTGCGCTCCAGATCCTCGCGTTTGGGCAGACCGCCGCGAACGATCTCGGCGGCGAGATCGCGGGTCGTGGCCGCACACGCCTCACAGACCTCGACCGTGCTGCGATAGGCGCGCAGCAGCTTGAGGAATTCCTCCTGCCCTTCGGTCATTCAGCGGCTGGTACGCGTTCAGCGGCAGCGGGCACACAGCCCATGCAACTGCACTTCGCGGCGATCAATTCGGAACCCTTTCAGGGACGAACGCCGGTCGACGCGCACGTCCAGCTCCTGAAGGTACACGTCCCAGACGTTTCCGCACTTGCGGCACAAGAAATGATGATGTTCGTCGGGATTAATCTCGAATTGCACCGCCCCTCCGGCGCGCTCGAGGGTGCCGACAAGGCCCGCTCGTACCAGTTCCTGCACGTTGCGATAGACGGTCGCGTGGGAAACTGACGGCAGATGGCGACGAACCCCACGAACAAGTTCGTCGGCCGTCGGATGACCGGTCGATTCACTCAGGACCTTGAGCAGCACGTCGCGTTGTGGCGTCAGACGCAGCCCCCGGGCAATGCATTCCTGACGGAGGCTCGCGTAACGATCAGCGGCAGCAATCACGTCGATTCAGAGTATACACGCGGCGCGTTCGATTAGATAATCCATACTAGTTGATAATCTTTATCAAATTTCGCTAGACTCGGGATTCGTCGACCTCGACGACACGATCACCATTTCAGACACAGGAACCGCTCGGAGGACACTCGCACAATGGCACAGCTCAAAGGCTCGAAGACCGAACAGCACCTGAAGGACGCATTTGCCGGGGAATCACAGGCCAACCGCCGCTATCTGTATTTCGCCAAGCATGCCGACATCGAAGGCTATCCAGAGGTCGCTGGCTTGTTCCGTGACACCGCTGAGGGCGAGACCGGCCACGCGCACGGCCATCTCGAGTACCTGCGCAAGGCTGGCGATCCCGCCACGGGCCTGCCGATTGGCGAGGTCGCGGAGATGCTGAAGGCCGCGGTTGCGGGCGAGACCCACGAGTACACCGATATGTATCCCGGCATGGCGAAGACCGCGCGGGAAGAAGGCTTCGGCGAGATCGCCGACTGGTTCGAGACCCTGGCGAAGGCAGAACGTTCCCACGCCGGCAAGTTTCAGCGCGCACTCGAAACGGTCTAATTCTCCCACCTCGACGCCGAGCCGACCTGCGTTTGCCGAGGACTTCCTCGCGGCCAGCGACGGCTCGGCCATCCCCCCCGATGAGCACCACTCTCCCCGATATCCGATACGCGCCCACTGACGGGTTGACCTACAACCCTAACGATCCCAAGTACTGGGATGCCGACGCGCTTCAGCTCGAGGTCGATCGTGCCTTCGATCTGTGCAACGGCTGTCGCATGTGCTTCAAGTTCTGCCAGTCGTTCCCGACATTGTTCGATGCCGTCGATGCCGTGGGCGATGTGCGCAAGCTGCCGCGGGAGAAAGTCGAGCAGGTGATCGACGAATGCTTTCAGTGCAAGCTGTGTTACACGCAGTGTCCATACACAGACGCTGAACGACATCCGTTCCGGCTTGATTTTCCGCGATTGCTGATGCGCGCCAATGCCCAGCGCCGCAAGAACGCCGGCATCCCGCTACGGGAGCGGATGCTCGCCGATCCGGACGCGCTCGGACGAGTCGGCACTTTCCTTCCCATGGTGGCCAATGCGGCCAATCGCGTTCATCCGCATCGTGTCCTGATGGAGAAGGTTGTCGGTATCCATCGCGACAAGCTCTTGCCGGAATTCGCGAGCGAACCATTTCCCGATTGGGTCCGCCGCGAACTGAAGGGACTGGCACACGCAGGCGAGGGCGAGCATCCGGTCCTGCTCTTTGCGACCTGCTTCGTGAACTGGAACAAACCGGAAATCGGTCGAGCGGCCGTTCGAGTACTGCAGCACAACCACTGCCATATCGCCGCGCCTGAACTGCGATGCTGCGGGATGCCCGCGCTCGACAGTGGCGATGTCGATCGCGCGAAGCAGGCAGCGGCTGACAACGTCAGGTCTTTACTCCCATGGGTCGAGCGGGGCTACGCGATCGCCGCCATCAATCCGACTTGCAGTCTGATGATGAAGGAAGACTACCCACAGCTCCTCGATAACGAAGCGGATCCAGTCCTTCGCGAAGCCGCGCGGCGGGTCTCCGCAGCGACGCGCGATTTAGGTGAATACCTGTTTGAGCGGCGGCAGGCGGGAACGTTCAAAGAAGACTTCAAGAGCACGCCGAACGGCACAGTGGCGTACCACGCGCCCTGTCACTTACGGAAGCAGAACGTCGGCTTCCGCGGACGTGATCTCATGCGTCGTATCCCTGGACTGAAGCCAAAGTTGGTCGCTGAGTGCTGCGGCCACGACGGCACGTGGGCCATGAAGACGGAGAACTTCCCGCTCTCGCTGAAAAATGGGCAGCGATCGTTTGACGGAATGAACGACGCATCTGCGGAGCTGTGGACTACCGAATGCCCACTGGCCGCACTGCAGTTCAAGCAGGCATGCGGACGCGAGCCGCTTCACCCTGTCGAAGTGCTCGATCGCGCTTACCGCGCCGACGGCTTTTCACACCCGGTTCCACTCCCATCCACGGAAGAACCCGCGAGCTGAAATGAAATTACTGACCACCAGGGACATTCTCGACAAGGACGCGTACGAGCAGGCACGCGCGGATTTCCGCCGGCTCATCATGGTGCAGAAGGACAAACGTCGCGTGCTGGTCGGTCAGCACATGACCTTTCACTTCGAGAACCGCGACACGATGCGCTACCAGGTGCAGGAGATGCTGCGCGCCGAGAGCAGCTGGAACCGCCCTGAAGCCATCGAAGACGAAGTCGAGACATATAACGCGCTGATTCCGCAGCGCGGCGAGCTGTCGGCGACGATGATGATCGAGTACGAAACGGCCCAGGAACGCGCTGTCATGTTGCCGCAACTTGTCGGCATCGAAGAGCACGTGAAGCTGCAAATCGGTGATACGACGCCGGTTCTGGCTGTATTCGATCGCCGCCAGGTCGACGACCACAAGGTCTCATCGGTTCAGTATCTGAAGTGGATGATCTCGGACGCCCAGCGCCAGCTACTTCAGACCGACGGCACCGTCGTCAGACTGATCGTCGATCACCGGTCGTACAAGGCGCAGGCGGTGCTGTCAGAACAGAGCCGGCTCGCGATCGCGCACGACCCCGACTGACTGATCAGGTTCGATACCAGTCCGGCTGCCAGTCTCGCACTGCCTGTTTGATCTGCTGTGACGATAGCCGCTCGCTGAGCGCGCGGTCGATCAACTCGGGGAGTTCCTCGTCTGAGGCGAAGCGCAGGGCAACAATCTGGGAATGGGCGAGGCGGGCAAAATCGCTCGCTCGCCCGAGGC
>JADMIO011101910.1_pt1 | contig 63341 bp, 37 predicted proteins | sample 8958161 | NCBI WGS metagenome assembly JADMIO01 (sample SAMN16585339, study PRJNA669376) | soil metagenome | isolation source: Crop rotation soil | place: USA: Cullars Rotation, Alabama | collected 2011
CGACTTCAAGTCACGTGAATTCCAAGCTTCGGATCCCACTGTGCTGGAAAGCAGCAGACGCGTGCGCTCGCGCAAATTGACCTGTCCCTCGCGGACACGCAGCAGCGCCATCAACTGCTTGAGCATGTTGTTTTCCTCATCCGGCTCGCCGGGAGGACCGTTGCCACTCGGGGGCGCATCGCGTTTTTGCGGGTCGAGCAATTCCGCCCAGGCATCAAATCGCCCGGACCAAAGCGCGAGCGTATCCATGGCTTGCATCGCGATATTCCCCTCGATCAACGTGCGCACGCGATCCAGTTCATCGGGCGTGCGCGCTTCGGCCATCTCCTTACTCACCTGCCCGTAATTCGGTTTGCGCGTCCGTTCGAAAAACCGGCTGATCTCCCCCTGCAACTCCTTGGACTTGTCGCGCTGATCCACCTGCTGTTCGGAGAGAAAAGTATTTTGCTTCTGATACCGCGGCGAAAGTTCCTCCGGCGTCATGCCGATGGTATCGGCGATTGTTTTCCCGAGCTCGGTATGAATTTCCTTTTCGCCGGTCCCCATCTTGCGCAAACGCTGCGCCAGGGTCAGCGCCTGCATATCATCGAGCCCTTTATTGATTCGTTTCTGCATCTGCTCGAGTTGCTGCAGGATTTCCTCCTGGGTCTCATGAGCTTCCGCCAAATCCTTATCTTTATCCTTCGGACTCTTGCCGGCGTCTTCGAGCGATTTGGCGGCCTTGGGCATCGGTTTGCCCGCCATGTTCTGCATGTCCTTCAACGTTTTGTTCCACTGCGCCAAAACGTCTTCGGTGAACGACGGATTTTTCAAGGCCTCACGAAGATCCTTCATCCCTTCCTCGGCCATGTCCTTCAACGCCGCGGCGTTTTGCATCTGCTCTTCTTTTAAGTCCGCCGTTTTGCGGGCTACTTCGTCATCCAACAGTTTTTCGTTCGCCTTCAACTCCGCGGTGGCCGCGGCAATTTTTTCTTCGAGCCGGCTCACTTCCTCCAACCGCGCCATCACCGCCTCCAGCCGCTGCCGAACCATCTCAGCATGCTGCTCGGTCCCCAGCACGTGAATGCGATAGGACGGCGTTTCCATTGGCTCACGGCCCAGAAAGAAGTCGGTTGCAAATCCGCGCACCGCCACCGTCGAATCCGGTTCCACCTGCAGCAATAGCGGCGTGAACGTAAAGGAGCTTTCAAATTCAGCCTGGTCGCTCTTCTCCGCCTCCGTGGAAAAATCGTAAACCTGGTTCGTCGCGCCCGCGCCAGCGCCGGTGTCCCAAAGCAAACCGACTTTCTGGACGCCAAAATCATCGCGCGCGCGCACCTTGATCTGCATCACTTCGCTTTCGATGATCGAGATTTCGCGCGACAAATCTGGCAACTCCGGAATGGGCCCCGCGTCCTTCATCGTTTGGATGGCGAGCTTCCAAGGCGCCTGGTTCGTAAATCCCAGCGAATCCTTCCAGCGAAATTCGGCCGAATCCACGTTGTCAACATCCACCGGCGCCGTCGTGAAGTGATCCGCTTCCGCTTTGGTGGGCAGGAGATTTCCACCGCTAACTACTGTTTCCGCTCTGGCCAAAGGCCGGCTGATCTTTCCGCGGAAGCTGGCTTTGCTTCCTTCCACAACGGTGAGACTTCCACCCTGCGCATTCTGATTGCGCGGATGGAGCTTCAGGTAGGTTGGCAGAGCAATCGTCGCATCCAAGGCCTTGAGCGAAGGACGCAAAATCGGACGCACTTGCACTTTCGCCTGCGCGTCGCCCAACTTGATTCGAAGCTGCCCCTCTTCGAGCTTGCCGGGAAGCGATAGATTGAACGCGTCCCCTTGCACCTGCCCATCACCCACCGGCAAGCGTCCGAACCACGCGCCGACATGCGACGGTTTCCAAAAAGATTCGTAGCGAACCTGCGCGCTGATGTTGAAGGGCTCGCCATGCGCGACCATCAATTCGCTCGGCAGGCCCGCCAACTGAACCAAGGTAAATCGTGGCACGTTCGCCCACGGAGCCGCCGCGCGCGCCAGCGCATTCAGACCCGCCTTGGGAAACGCCAGGAACGAAACGGTCGCCACTCCGCCCGCCACCGCGGCGAACTTCACCGCGCGCCGAAAACCGTCCCTCGGCACCGCTTCTGTAAAATCATATTCTGAAGATTCCGCCGCGACCTGGCGAATGGCCGCGCGATACAGTTCCGGGGAGAAGCCGTGCAGATGTTTTTCTTCAGAGGAAAGCTCCACGATCCCGAGAAGGCGGTCGCCCAGGCGTTGGAAACGCCGTTGCACGATCGTCGCCAAATCTTTGCGCGTGCGCCGCAGTAAAACCCATCGCTTCAGCCAGCGCGAACTGACCCATCCAATCACCGCCGCGCCGCCCACAAACGCCGCCCCCCGCAACCATGCCGGTGAGTCCCAAACGCGATCCGAAGCAAAAACCAACAGATAAGATCCCGCCGCCCCCGCGACGCAGCCCGCGATCAGCATGCCTGTTTCGACGCGGAACAGCCGGTGTTCAAGCCGTTCGAACTGCCCGCGCAAATCCGCGGGCAGCGTGATGGCGCCGGACTGATCATTCTCATCCATGAACGTCCTTTACCATGCCGGTCCTCGGCTCATCCGTCCAACGAAACATGCCTTCAGAAGAAAAACAAACGCCGCCCGCACACCTCAAGGTTTGGGCACGCACTCCTGCAGACGCCGCAAATCCTTCAACTCTTTTGTGTTGCTGATCAGGGTGTTGCTCAGGTTCGCCTTTTTGGGCGACAACCATTTCCAATATTCCAAATGCCCGTCCGCAAAAGTCAGGTTGCAGCCCTGCATGTGGCGATCCGATGGCGTGCTGCTCCAAACGCCGCCGCCTAGACTAAACCGTTCCCGCGGCAACACCAGGAACCCGCCGCCCCAAATGCTCTGCTCATGTTCCTCGATGAAAACAAAAACTTTTTCCGGGGCTGGATTGCGCAAATCGTTCAAACGCATTTTCACCCGCGGATCCAAATCTTCATCGTCCCCACCCAGGTAAGCGTCGATCGAGTAACTGCGGGTTCGGGCCGTGCCGAACTTGACTGTGGTCGAACTATCCATCGGGCAGCGATAAACTTCCTGGTGCTTCACATAAGGATAAAGCGTGCCGCGCTCGATGTTATCCCAATTCCGATCCACCTTCGGATTCCCCGCGACCCAGGAGTTCGTGGAATTCTTGGCAAAAGTCGCCAAACCGACACGACCGGGCAGCGGGTCCGTCTTATTCAGTGCGATGAAATCATTGTGATCATCGGCGTAAAGCATCCAGGCAAGCTGCAACTGCTTCATGTTGTCCAGGCAACTGACGCGCAAGGTGCGGATCTTCGTCTGGTTGAGCGCCACCGAAAGAAGCCCGATGACCGCGAGAATGATCGTCAGGACAGCCAGCAATTCCAAAAGGGTAAAACCGCGCCGCCCGTTCAAAGCCGGGCGGGCTACATGCCGAACGCTGGAATCAGTTCGCATTGCTACGGTTCGTAATATGTATCATAACCGCAACGGGAAGAGAAGTCTAATCGACCCTGGGCGTCGAGAAAACCGGCTCCCTGTTGGCGGTGGCTTGCTGTTGACTCTGGACATATCATTTTGGGCCCGAAAGTCAACTCGATTCCCAATCGGCTCAGAAACTACTTTGATCAGTTTTAAACAATTAGGTAGCGTCCATTAACGATGATGAAACTGCATCTTCCTTTGGCTTTGCTTGGGATTTTGGTCGGGCTGTCGGGCGGGTCGCTAGCGGCGGAAAAAGGCTCCGGATTGCCCTGGGAAAAGGATTACGCTGCCGCGTTCAAAAAAGCGGTGGATGAGAAGCGTCCTCTTTTCCTGATGCTCACGGCCGAATGGTGCGGCCCTTGCAAGATTTTGGAAAAAAACACTCTCACGGACCCATCGATTCGCGAGGGCTTGAAGGAATTCGTGTGGGTGCAGGCGTTCGAGGATGACGAACTGAACAAAAAGTTTAGCCTCAATGGTTATCCCACCCTCGTCTTCCTGAATCCTGCAACGGACCAGGTCATCGTCAAAACGACCGGTTCGGAGCCCGCCAACAGTTTCATGAAACACGTCTACAAGGCCCGCAAAGGCGCCGGCCTGCCGCTGACCGATGAAATGAAAGCCGCGGAGGCCACGCGCTTTGAGCCGGATTACCGGAAAATGGCCGCGCTCCTCGAGGCTGGCGACGTCTCCGCCCTCACGAATTATCTGGAGCCCGCCAAACGCGACCGCATGCGCACCGGGAATTATTTTCTCATGAAAGTCAACGTGCCACGCGGCGTTAAGTTCAACGACGTCGTAATGATGGGGGGCGATCACGATGAATGGCAGCTTTCCGATGGCGGGCTGGCGCTTCGTTTAATGTCCGACGGCCAGGAGAACGGCAAACTGGCCTTCCAGATTTCGGCCCCCGGTTGTTGCGGCGTTTTGGAGGAAGTCACCTTGAAGAAAGATGAGGTCATCGCCACGCATGAAGTCACTCTCGCGCGCCTCGACCAAACGAATTCCGCCAGCTTTGCCGGCCGCGTCGTGAAGGCCGACGGGGCGCCGGTCCCGGACGCCATCGTGCGCATTTGCGATTGGGATGTCGCGCGGGCCGACGAGCGGGGCATTTTTCAAATCAGCGGCGTTTCGCCGGGTAAATTCACCGTCCGCGCTGAAGCTCCCGGCGGCGAATTCCACGAGGAATTGCAATTTAGCGCGGGCAAAGCGCTCATGCGGGATTTGACTTTGAAACCGGTCACCACCGTAGGCATTCGTTGGGCGCTGCAAACCAAAGAAGGCGTCCGCAGGCTCGACGATGACAATGTTAAAAAAGGTGAAGCGTATTTCAGCATCCCGCACAGCCGATTCGTCCTGGGGCGAGGGGCTGAAAGCCGCCAGTACTGGGGCAGCGATTTCATGTTGGACAAATGGAAACCGGAAGCCTATCGCGCCCATACCGAGGCGCGCTACGCCAGGGAAGCTGACTCGGCGCCGCCGGGCGCTCCGATCTTCTGGCTTTTCGACGCGACCGGGCGCCAAACCGGCCTGCACCTCGAAGAAAAACCCTTCGACGACATCATCGAAGTCAAGGAAAGCAACGGCGCGGGCCGCTACTTCGAATTCCTCCGCGGCAAGCCAGCCAAAAAGGGGGATGTCTACACCGTTTGGTGCGTCCAAAAAGATTGCTTTGCCAAAATGGAGATCACCGACGTCACCATTGTCTCAGAAAAATAATTCCAGAGGGGCTACGGTTTTTCCGTCACCAAAATCGCGCGATAAATGCGCTTGTTTCCGCGCACGCCATCGGCGTCGAGCGCAAACGTTTTGCCGGAGGCCGGGATGGTGACGGTCTCCAGCAGTTGCCAATCGCCTTTTTCGGGGCGGTCCGCGTATTCGATTCGGTAACGGTCGCCGGGCGCGCCGGTGACATTCACGCGCGCGACCATTTCCACATCCAGCGACGCCGCATAGTAGGGCCGCAGCGAGACATCGTCGATGACAGGCCCGAGGAAGTTGAAGGTCAGGCTCTGGAATTTCACGCGGCTGGTCGTGCCGGCGGCGGTCACGCTATAAGTATGATAGGTCCAGCCCATATCCGTGAAAGTGCGTCCGGCGGTGTTGTAAGTGAGGTCGGCGATTTCGCCTTCGTTCCAAAAAACCTTCATGCGCTTGTCCGCGCCGCCGACATCTTCCGGGTTGCCCGCGAACGCGAACTCAAGCGTGTACGTCTGCCCCGGAATGGTCGCGATATCCTGGTAGATCGTGCCGGCCAGGTCGAAAACTCCGCTCAGATCGATGGATTGGTGGCCTTCAGCAGCTGTCCAATAATCGCGGACAATTTCCACCGACCCATTTTCAACAATCCAGCCGCCGCCGATGTCCTGGCCGGTGAAGAAGGCCTGGTAGGAAGACCCAATCGCCAGTTCCTCGAACCCGCCATTGCGAATGGCGCCCTCGGTGGCCGCCTCTTCGATGGAAACATCGTCGATGACCGGACCGAGAAAGCTGACGGTAAGGCTTTTGAACCTAAGCCGGCTGGTTGTGCCAGTGGCGGTGACTGTGTAGGTATGATATTCCCAACCCATGTCGCTCAGGGAGCGGCCTGCGGTGTTATAAGTCAGGTCAGCGACTTCACCGTCGTTCCAGAAGACTTTCATCCGCTTATCGTTGCCCGGATCTTCCGGATTTCCCGCGAAGGCAAAGCGAACCTTGTAGGTTTTTCCGGGAACCGTGGCGATGTCCTGGTAGATCGTCCCGATCTCTTCAAAAATCCCGCTCAGGTCAATCGACTGATGGCCTTCGGCCGCCGGCCAATAATCGCGGACAATTTCAACCGTCCCGCTCTCCACCATCCACCCCCCGCCCAGGTTTTGCCCGGCCCAGAAGACCTGGTAAGGCACACCGATGACGGTCGCCTCGAAACTTCCGTTGCTGATCGATGACGCCTCAGCCGACAAACCCAGGCTCACCGCCAATAGAACCGCGCCCCATGTCTTCATCGGCCGCACTCATAACAATAAGCAACGGTCTTAGCAACTCAGGCTTGCCCCGAAACGCTGATCATCTCCATAAGAGCCATCTCAATTCTTGCGTGCGGCAGCGCTTTTGCGAGGATGCGTCCCACATGAAATCAAGGATTCTGGCGATTGTTTTTTTTGTTTTCGGCATTGGCTTGGGCGCTTTGGCCGCGGCCGCCGAACCGACGCGCTTTGATCTGCCTGCCACCGATGACGGCTTGCCGGGGGAAGGCCCGATCCGGCGTTATGATTGGTTCCGCAATCTGTGGTCCAGCCGCCGCAGCGCCTGGGCGGTTCGCGCCGAACAGGATCGCGGCGCGGTGGTGTTGCTCGGCGATTCGATCACGCAAGGTTGGGGCGAGGATTTCAGCGGCTGGTTTCCCGGCATGAAAATCGCCAATCGCGGGATCAGTGGCGACACCTCCCGCGGCGTTCTCATCCGCCTCAAAGAGGATGTCCTCGCTGTCGAACCCAAAGCGGTCGTGCTGCTGATCGGCACCAACGATTTGGAAGAAAAAGCGACACCCGAAATCATCGCGGGCAACTTAAAGCTGATTCTCGCGGAGTTGACGCATTACAGCGCGGAGATGCCAATTGTGCTCTGCCAGGTCTTTCCAAGTTCAGAAACGAAGGCCCGTCCATCCGCGCAAATCAAAAAGATCAACCAGCTTTACGCCGCCGCGGTGAAAGGAAATGCGCAGGTGACGCTGGTGGAAACGTGGCCGCTCTTCGCGGACGCCAATGGCGACGCGATCCCGGCGGAGTTTCCGGATTTATTGCATCCGAACAAAGCGGGCTATAACAAATGGGCCGCGGGATTGCGGCCCATTTTCGCGACGCTCGGATTGTTGGAAACCGAGCCGTATCAATTCACGCGCGAGCCCGGTTATATGAGCCTTTTCAATGGCAAAGACCTGACCGGTTGGGGATTTCGTCCCAGTTCCGAAGGCGACAAGGAGGGCGCGCGCAAGAATCCGACACTGGCGTGGCCGATCATCACCGAGGCTGTAAATTTCGATGGCCAGGCCAAAAGCAGCGACGGCCGCTACGTCGCCAAAAACGGCCGGTTGATCGTCACCACCCCGCCGGAAGGCCGGCGCATCCAGCAGATCAACACCACGCGTGATTTCCCGCGCGACTTCATCCTGCGCCTGGAATTTCGGGCCACACCGAATGCGGACAGCGGCGTTTTCATTCGCGGCAATCAACTGCAATGCCGCGATTATCCTTTGGCCGGTCCCTATAAGAATTTGAAGAATTATCGGCAGGGTGACTGGAACGAATTGGAAGTAACGGTAAAAGACAACGTGGCTTATTGCCTGTGCAACGGCGAACTCCTCGAATCGGCCATGAAAGTTCCCGCGACTGGACCGATTGGCCTGGAAGGCGACCGCGGCCAGATCGAATACCGCCGCATTCGGCTGAAAGAAATTGGCGAGAAGGAGTGAGGAGGCGCGCCCGGATGGCTGAGAACCAACCTGTTCTACCCTGTTGAAGTGGAGCGGACCAGAAAGACGGGAATGGACCCAAAGTTTTTCGGGAGCCGTTTTTGGCCCACGTAATCGCAGATGAATCCCTTGCATTGCTTGACTTCGGCGTAGGCAGCAAAGGCCTGGCTGGAGAAGATCTGATCTTCCTCCGCGATCGGTTCGATGCGCGCGGTGCGGCTCACATGCGATCCCAGGTAAGTCTGCTTTTGCGTGATCGGATCGAAATGGCGGTAAACAGGACCGGCATGCAACGCGATGCGAATGTTCAGGCCGCTGGTCAGGCCCTTGCTTTTCCAATCCGTTTTGAGAATGAAGGATTGAAGCATGATCGCGAAGATGCCCGCGTCCGTGACGTCATCAAAAACGCAGTAGAGCGCATCGCCCCAGGTGTTGCGGACGGGAGGGGGGTTTTCCATCGAATCCATCATGGCGGCAACCTCGGAAAGAAAAATACGGACGAAAGCGGGAATCTGGATTTCGGAAAGCTTGGTGTACCCTTTCACGTCGGCGAAAAGGAGAGCTTTGACTTCCTGGGGCGGAAAGCCACCGCTCAGTTGGGGGGGAGCCGGGGCGCGAGGCGCCCGAGCAGGCGCGGATTGTCCGGGGCTTGTTTGTTGAGGCGCGGCGGGCGGGGTCTTGAGAGAGATTAATTCAATTTCCCTTCCTAATTCGCGACAGAGGCGGATGAAACTGGAGGTGCCGCCGCGACCGTCCCCTTCCTTGCCATCCCAGACGATGAGCGGCTTGACTTCGATGCCGAGGACGCGCCCTTTGAGCAAGGCCATGCCAAAGAGGACATGGTTGCAATAATCATAGACAGCGCCGTCGCTGGCCCGCCCTGTCGTGTTCAAAACGGTGACGCTGGCTGCTTGTTTGAGCAAGCGATTGAATTCGGCGGAAAAGTCGAAACCGGGCACGCGGTTGACGCTGGCAGCCTTGAAATCCTCGGCGTTAAAAGGCAGGACGACGTGCAATTCGCCGCCGCGCTTGAGGATGGCATCGGCAAACATCATGTCCGATCCGCAAGCCAGGGAACAAAAACCGACGCCGGCGTCCATCTCCGCAAGTTTTTGTTCGATCTCGCGATAGATTTCGTCGCGCATCGCAAAAGGAAAACGTGGTTCCATGCGATCCGGACGATCAAACATGTGCCCGGAGCAAACGACGATGCGCGGGAGTTTGAAACAGGCGTCCAGGGAACGCGGGTCGCGTCCGGAGTGGTGGAGAAGGAGGCGGGCTTGTTCGCGGGTGCGATTGAGGCGGGCCCACTGTTTGCCGGCCAATTGCGCGGCCATGGAATAGGGAATGACCGCCAGATCCAAATCGCCAAGAATCAGGGTCGCTTCGGCCAGGGTGGCTTCCAGCCAATAGCGTTCGTCGGGAGTGGATTCTTCCAGGCGCGCACGGCACATGGCGACGACTTCGGTGGCGAATTGTTGTGCGTTGTTAGTGTCGTCGGAAAGGAAGGCGAGGGCCGCTGCGTTGATGCCGGAATAGTATCCCTGGTTTCGGCGATAGGCTTCTTTGTAAAGCTCGTAACTGGTTTTGAGATGGGCCTCGCGTTCGGCGGGGTCGTTGGCAATCTGCCAGAAATCTTTGTGAGTCCGCGCCAGGATGCCGAGGGTCTCCTCGTCGTTGTTTCCGGAGGCGCGCAATTCTTCGAGAATTTTGTTGGCCCGGCGGGTGGCCCCGGTTCTAGCCAGAGCCAGCGCCTTGAGTTGGGTCAGCCGCAAATCCCCTGGGAAACCGGTCAAGCCTTCGTCGGCCACATCGAAAGCAAAAAACCATTCGCCCAGGCGCAAAGCTGCATCGGACGAAAGACGGTAAAGGGCGACGTCGCGCAACCAGACCAGCGGCAGGCGCTCTTCCCAAATGGCCCGCAGGCGCGTCAAGGTCAGCGCCTCATCCTTCAAGAGAGCCTTCGTTTCACGAGCCACCGCGACCGGATCCAGATCCGCGATGTTGCGGCTGGCAATTTCGTTGGGACGATCGGCCGATTTGATGACGCCAAGGGAAATTGCCATCTTGAGGCTTTCAAGGGCAACCTGACGATTGACATGTTTGTCGGCTTCAGAAAGCTCTTTGTAAGGCATCACCGCGGGATGAATCTTCCTGGCATCATCCCGGACTGGTCCCCATCTCCAGCCTTGGGCCATGCGTTCGCGGGCCCAGACTTCGTGCGAATTTTCAGCCAGCGTATCGGTCAGTTTCAGGATGTCGTTCCCCAGTGAAACCGATGACGTCTCGAGTGGCCGAGGCGTGTACCCTTCGATTTGTCCCGCGGCGGAATTGGTCGCCTTCTCCGGGGCGAGCAACAGTTGATGGGGCGCGGATTTTTGCACGTGTTCGCAAAGATTAATCAAACTGGCGTCTTAAGGGAGCAAAAAGTTATCTCATTAGCGCCGGGCCAATTCGCGAAGGACCCACATGACGATGTCCGAATGATGTTCGTGCGCGTATTTCTTGTTATTCTGGTCGCGCAGGCGCGCGAAATGCGGACCGTCCGGGATGGGACGTTGTTCGAGCGGTTTCTCCGTGAGCGCGTCGAGGATGATGACGCGGCGCTTGTTCTCAAAGGCTAATTGGATCTCGCGAGCCATCCAGTCGTTGGGCTGGCTCAAGCGCTCGACGGAATCGCCCGTGAGGAGCAGCAGAAAATTGGGGGCGTCTTCAATTTCACGCTGCAGCCGCTCTGGGAAGGCTTCGGCCTCAATCCGCTCATCCATCCAGGCTGATTTTCCGGCCAGGGCGAGGTCCGCGCGAAAGGCATGTGCCAGCGCGCCCCCAGTGCGCCGGTAGCTGATAAAAACAACCGGCCAGCCGAGTTCGTTTCGATTCGCCCAGGCCGAAAGGAGAGCTGCGGTAATTAGAGGTGTTTCCCAAACTGCAATCCAGTTGAACCAAAAGTAGGCCTTGCGATGAAGCAAAATGCCAAGGACGCAACCAAAAAAGGCCAGGCAGAAAGCAGCCATGAAAATGAATTTCGGGCGCGTCATTGAGAAGCAAACTCCAATGAACGCGGCCCAAAGGCCGGCTAGAAAGAATTCGCCGATTTCAGCAGGGCGAGTCAGCCACTCGCCGCGAATGATATTATCTACAGCGGTGACATGTATCTCGACACCCGGCATCAATTCCAGGCCCATGGCGCTCCAGGGATTGCCGAAAGCGTCCGCACGAGTCCCGACAACGCCGACGGTGGATTCGGACCCGACAAAGATAAGGCGGTTTGTAAGAGCCGCATCGTATTTGGCGGGGTCAGCGAGATATTCCTGCAAGGTATACTTTGGACAGACTGTTCCACCGGGCCCGATGTAGTTCAGCCATTGACTGGTCCATGTCGTGTCTTCAGGAAGACCCTTATCAACGCCAATAATGTCAATGGCGCGTCCCACCGCGGTGCGGACACTCTTCGGGACGTTCCGCGCCTTTTGATCGAAGGGAACAGTTAACTTGAGCCGCCGCACAGCCTGGTCCGAATCCAAAGGCCGGAACGTAAGAAAACCAACCTGTCGTTCAGGAACCTGTAGAGATTCCGAAGGGAAAATCGGTTCCAAGGAAGTTTCTTCCAGAGTCCGGGATCGGAGGCTGCCGCTGGTCACGTTGGTTCTTCTTTCGACATAGGCAGCGCCAATAACCAGGTTCGAGTTCGCGCGGATTTCAGCCCCAAAAGCCGGGTCGCGATTCGGGTCGCTCTTGGCAAAGACGAAATCCATGAAGATCAGCGGCGGCTTGAGTCGGTTTAATTCATGCAGGAGTTTCGTAAAATGAGCCCGATCCAGCGAGCCATCGGCGCCGCGGTTAAAGCCTGGAATCTGAAAGGTGCTGTCACTGAGAGTGATCAAGGCCATGTTTTCGTTGGCGCTCGGCAGCGGAGGCTTGGCGAGAACAAAAGGGTAGTCATAACAAAATCGAGCGACCGGTCCGTCGTAAGTGGTCCAGACTGTGACTAGGGAAAGAGTGAAAGTGATCAAAACGATCCAGGGCGCTTTGCGCAGCCGTCGCGACAGGGCTTCCGTGAGGCTGAGCCTGCGATGGGGACGAGTGCGAAGAAGCTTGACGACCAGACCGACCAGAAATGAAGGCTTGATATCGAGATCGGACGGCATTCGGATTATTTTAAATTCAACCGCAGGCGTGTAAAGAAAACGCGTTCGCGAGGCAGCTCGCTCAGCCCGCTCAGCGGCGACAGATGGTAGTCGCCATTTAGCAAGTCCATGACGCCCACGGAAATCTCACCGCGTTGTTTCGGAAATCTCCAGCCTGCTTCGATGTCCAATTGATCGTGTCGGGAAGTTCCCTGGAATTGATTGTCAGTCTGCCACCACCAGGTCGAAACGGTGCGCCCGAACCAGCCGGGCTGCGAATTGAATATAGCTTGTAATTGCAGCGTATGCAGCCGGGCTCTTTCAAAGAGAGGCGCGCGCGAGGCGAAGCCTTCCTTGGAAAAATCCGCAAGGCTGAACTGGTAGTGGGCGCCGATGGACCAATTACGGCCTAGTAACTGATCGGCGGTAAATTGCAAAGCCGTTTCCTCATAACGGAGAGCTTCCGCGGCTTGAAGAGCCTGGCCAGAATTAAACGAAGCCAGATAAAAATAGCCTCTGGACTGATCCACCGCGGACCGAGTCAGAGAGCCTTGCGCGCCAAGGTAAGTGTGAGAAGGAAGTTTGATATCGACGGCGCCGCCCCAGAGTTCCAGCTCGTGCCCACTCACCGAGCCGATGAGCGATTCGGGAATAACAGTGCGGTAAGCCTGGCTAAAACCCGCCAACTGGACTGGCTCCAGCCGGAAACTCTCATCGAAACTGACGCCTCCGAGAGATTGCGCATACATGCCGCGGAAAGTAAGGCCGTCCGCAGCGTCCCAAACAATGGCGCTCTTTGGGAGGGCCCTGGTCTTTGAATCATGCCCTTCCGCAACAGGAGGATTCCGAAAATTGCGCGGCTGTTCCAGGGAATCTATCGCTACTCCGCCGGTCAAATAAAGGCCGTCAACGATTTCATAGGTGTCATAAGCGTAAGCGGTCTGCCGGGCGAACGGAGCAGCCACGGTCACGTTATGAAAAATGCCCTGGCCCGTCGTGTCGCCGAAAAACCTCGCCAGTGACGGGCTGCCAATAAAAAGGTCGGAGGTGGTGAATGTGCCTCCCTGGGCTCGCCCGCCGCCGACAAATGTATTGCGATTATTGCGGACGATTTGATTCAACTCACCCACGTAGCTTTCAAAGCTCGACTCGTAAGTGAGAGTCGCGGGGAAACGTCCTCGCATCGTTCTGCTATAAATTGGGAACCCGCGACTGCCGGTAAAAACGTCTCCGAAAATCTGATGGTTTTCGAGACGCCCAGCCAAAGCCAAAGTTTGAACACCAGGCGCCCAATCGTGCCGCCAGATGCCGACCGCAATCGGCTCCTGGTCTTCCTGGAAGCGAAAGTTCGGACTGAAGGTCAAATCTGGATTGATATCCTGAAAGTTATCGCCGGAGTCGTAGCTTTCAAACTTGGTTATAACCAACGCGGTATCGTGATCGGTGACTTGCTGTTTGATCTGAACGTACACTTCCGTTCTATCCAGGAAGTTATTGGGCCGGACCCCGTCATTGTGCTGCCAATCCAGGTCGATGGCATAGGCGGAACGTCCGAAGGAACCGCCTTGAGTGGCAAGTTGGCGATACTGACCGTCGCTGCGCGCTTCGCCAAAGGAGGTTAGAAACAGACCGTCGCTCGCAAAGAGCCGGGTATATTCCTGGTAGGTTAGATTGGGCGAGAGAACGCCGGCGTCGACAGGAGAGAGGGCGTTGGCGAGAAGCCATTCATTAAACCAGGCCGTTTCGTAGCGCAGGTTGAAGCGGGTGGGATCGCGCAGAGCGTTAAAGCTGTCTGCTTCGAAGAGATGCGCAGCTGGATTCGCGTAGTCAGACGTGACGGCGCGCGTCGCTTCGCGAAGCGCAACCTCATTCAGTCCAGCGCGCTGGTAAATCCTGGCGAGGCTGGCCCCGCGAACGGCTCGATCTTCGTAAAGGAGCAAGTCTGACCGATAGATCGCGCGATTGTCGTTTAAACGAATAGACTCCTCCAGATCCGAAACAGCTTCATTCACGCGATAGTTCGAGTAGTGATCGAGGGCGGAATAGAGAAGAGGTGTTGGGTCATTGGGATCGGCTTTCCTGGCCATATCAAGTTCGATGCGAGCATGAGGTTCGTCGTAGACTTCCGCAAAGGCTTTGCCAAGATAGGTCCGAATCAAAGCACGGTCTCCAGCCAGAATAGCCGCGAGTTGCAGATCGTTAAGGCCTTCCTGGCGCCGGCCATGGTGAAAAGCAAGCAGGCCTCGTCCAAGCCAACCTTCCGGCAGCAAGCTATCGAAGCGAATAGCCCGTTCGAAGTCTTCTTCAGCTTTAGAAAAGTGATTTTGCGCCGCATGGATAAATCCGAGCATAGCATGGGCGGCCGCGAATTCAGGCGCGTCGGCCAGAGCCTCCGTAAGAGCTTTATTGGCGGGGGTAATGGCTCCAGAGCTGAAATCAATTTCGGCCAGTCGCGCAAGAGCAAAGCCATTGGCCCGATCCAGGTCGACGGCTTTCTGAACCGCCGCGCGCGCTTGTTTAAGCGGGTTGACGATGTTCGTCTGCGCTTGCAACCAATACGAGCGGGCCAGCCAGGCGGTTGGACTATCGCCCAAAGCGCTATTGGTGTAACTCTGATGCTGAACTGCTGAAATAAGTTCGCGCAAACCATTGGCCGGAGGGTTATCCGGGCCAAGCTTCGCGAGAATGGCGTAGGCGTCGGCGGTCTCACCCGCAGTCAAACGCAAGGCTGCGTAAAAGATTCGCCGTTCATCGCTCCAATTGGCGTCATTCTTATCCTGCGGAAATTCCAGCCAGGCGCGGCGAAGGTTCCCGGCTTTCCATGCAGCGATGGACGAGGAAAGGGCCGCTTGATCAGTGGCGCTGAAGTGAAGTTCATTCAAGTCAAGGATCGCGGGAAAGTAGAGCCACCATTGGACCCGGTTCGTGCTCATTAGTCCAAAACCAGTCACCGTAGCTGCTTTACTAAGATTAACACGATCGCCCTGAATCTGCGCGACACCGGTTTCACCGCCGTGTATCTCCAGAAACTGGTTGGTGTCACCGGGCGCGGTCAGTATCAATAGACCTTCGAATACGGTGACGATGGTGCGGCCCCCTTCGATGGCAACTTCAAATTCGGTGTTGATCGAGGCGGCGTTCGCGAAGGGTGTCCTCACTTCAGAGCTTTGCTTCTGGCGGGCAAACACGCGAAGAGCGCCCTGGGAAAGATCGAATAGGCCCGGTTTTTCGCGGGGTTTGAAGACAGTTCGCTCGCGAACCGCAGCGGTAACGCCGTTGGTTGTAGCCAACAACTGGCGCTCGCCGCGGCCAGTATTTACATTGGTCGTGGTCGCTTCAGCTCCCGAGGATCGAAAGATGAAACAGATCCAAATGCCGACAGCGCTCAGCAGGTTCGCCGCTTTTACAATAACGATCCTTGTGCTTGCTTTCATGGCTCAACAACCAGTTTGAGGCGATAGAAACGGGCGGCGCCGTTATCGCTGGCATTAAAGGTAAGAATCGCGTCGTTGCCGGTAAGCATATCGCCCGCGGGCGTCCAACTCAGCGGATTTTCCGGAGTCGCTGTGCTTTCCAGAATGTACCTCCTGGCTGCGACGCTGCTAAATTGAAACCGAGATATACTTCCCGTCCTATCCTTTAAAGTGAGGCGAAGGTGACTTTGCGGGTCCTTGGGATTAGTCCCCGCCAGGTACTCAGCGCGGTTGTTGGCGCCGTCCCCATCGCTATCCATGATTGCATCCGCTGCGGAACGTGGGTCCAGCCCATTTCGCTGCTCGTAGTCGTCCGGCAAGCCATCCCCATCCGTATCGACAGTAGTAATCCGCAAAACGCCAGGTTCAAACTGGATACTATAGTTTGCGTCAGCAGCCCCGGAAGGTAGGATGGAGTAGTCCCCTATCGGGCTCTGCGCCGTCGCGGAACATGTAAAACTAACGGAAGCGTCGAGGCTGGCTGGCGTGTCTCCATTCACGAGGCCAAGGTAGGTTGCTGTAAATCCCGGAGTTGAAGCGCCAAAAGGCTTCTCTTTGTTATCGGCACGGATAATCAAAGAGGCGCGCGTAACACTCAACGCCGCATTAATAGTCGGGCTGGTATAGTTCAGCGGGTCCTCCGGTAAAAACTTGGCGGTCAGCGACTGGTTCTCGCCAACATTAAGGACCGAGCCAATCGCCGGGCTGCAAATAAAAGTTCCGGGAATGTTGGCGGACGCATTGAATTGAGAGGCGCTGAGAGGAGTTCCATAGACGATCGGAACGGGATTGCTCCATATCACCGTAGGAGTGGCCTGGTCAATTCTAAGCGTGCCATTGAGATAGGTGATGATATAATTTGAATCAGATGCGTCGCGAGGTTGAATGGGATAGCTCCCGACGGAGCTCTGCGCCGTGGCCGCACAGACAAGAGTAACAGCGGTATCAAGGCTGGCAACAGTGTCTCCGTTGACAAAACCTTCGTAACTTGCAGATAAACTCGGAAGAGGTTGGCCATATCTCTTTTCAGCGGAGTTCGCGCGAATCGTCAGGGGCGCAGGATTGACGTTAATGAAGGTTTCTCGCAGCAAGGTAGCATATTTGTCTGTTTCCAAAGGTGTAAATGTGACGGTGAGCCTTTGACGTCCGGCTGAGAGGACCGCGCCGAGTCCGGGTTCGTATGTTAAAGTCCCGTTAGCCGGACTAGTTGCAATGGCGTTGAGCTGAGTGGCGCTGAGCGGAGCGCCGTAGGTAATATCCGCTGGATTCGGCCACGTTACCGCGGATGGAGCTTTGTTAACCGTAAGAGTAACGGATTTGATGGCATTGTTGTAGTTAGCCGTATCAGCGGGTGTATAAACCAGAAACAAGACGCGGTCACCGGGCAAAAGGACTGAGCCAATCTCCGGCGTATAACTAAAGCGACCGCCGCCCGGAGCTGCGGTGGCGTTGAGTTGCGAAGAGCTCAAAGGGGTTCCGTATGGAATATCGACTGGCACGGGCCACGAGATTATCGGAGTCGCCTTGGTGATATTGATTGATACAGATTTGGAAGTGACGCCGTAGTTTGGATTCGTTGGCGTGTAAGTGACAGATAAGGTCTGTAAACCGGCGCCCAGGATCGCCCCGGCAGAGGGCGCGTAGGCAAAGGTTCCGCCCGAAAGCTCTGTAATGGCGTTTAATTGCCCGGCTCCCAACGCGGCGCCGTAAACGATATCAGCAGGATCGGACCATGTAATCGCTGAAGGAGCTTTGATGACCTCAATCCTGACTGTGTTGGTGCTTTTATTGTACTTCGTTGTATCCGTGGGGATGAATATGTTGGTGAGAGTGTGAAAGCCGGCGCTGAGGACGGCGCCCGCCGCCGGATTATACGTCAACTCGCCCGGAACAGGCGGCGTCGCGTTGAGTTGCGCGTTACCGAGAGGCGTGCCGTACTGGATCGGATCAGGATTATTCCATGTGACTACGGGCGTACTGATCCTCGGGACGAGCGTGATGTCCACAAGGTAATCTCCATAGCTTCCCACCGCACGAAGAGTAAAAGCGCGAGGCGAAACATAGCGCTCGCTTTCTCTGATTTCAAAAAGAAGACTGTCACCGAAGAGTGTCAATTTCGTTACTTCATTTGTCGAATAACTCCCAAATTCATTGCCTACTTTCTCAAGGTCAGCCGCCGCAATTCTCCAACCGGGCGGGTTGTTCTCTTTAATCGCTTCTGGCGGGCCAAAATGAACTTCAACAGAGTGGACGATGGCAAAATCTCCCGAGCCGCTCGGAATATAGATCGGACCGCCACCGGTATGGTTGGGGCTTCCCGCCCCAGCTTCTTCTGCGCGATTTATAATATCGGCGACATCGAGGTCAATGACGCGGGCGAATCCGCGCTCGGATGAGCTTCCCACATAAACCGCCGCCGGAAGAAAAGAGAGAGTCTCCCGACTGTTGAGAGCGGGCACGCAAACAGGACCGCCACTCATGCCGGGCAGGCCTTTCAAGCTGGCGGATGTAAATACGTTGGAACTGCTCGGCGCCGCCTGAAAAGCCATTTGGGTCGGGCCAAGAAAGTGCATCTTGCCGCGGGCGGCGGCACTGATTCCTTCAACGGGATAGCCGACCAGCATTTTCGGCGCAGGCTTGTAAAGCCAGTTATCCGTTTCACTTTGGGTCGTCAAATAGCCGCCGTAGCCACCAGCGCCAGGCTTGTTGTCGTCCTTAAAGTAGAGGGCGGCCACGTCCCGTCGTCGGCTACTTAAACTGGCTTCGCCTGGAGCCAGGTTAGGATCGACCGCGTCATCATGGCGAGCTTCAGCATAGCCGGCCAAAACAATCCAACCGGCCGGTGGTTGGGCGGGCCGTTCGTGTTCTCCCCCTTGGCGCTCGAAAAGCCACCAAACCGTGGAAAGAAAGGTAAGACGAACGTTGTCGAAGACTACATGTCCCGCGGTGAGCACGGTATGCTCGTTGACAACAAATCCGCTGCCGTATTCACTCCCGGAGAATATCTGGCCGGAAAAGGCGTAGGGATATCCCGGAGAAACCGCGAGTGACTCGTAGTCAACGATATCGCTATAGTTTACAGGGCGAACTTCCGCCTCGGCGGCCCGATAGTTCCCGTGGTAGAGACTGGCGCTACCGGAATTCACCCGCACAACCCGGCGTTCGGGCGTGATGTATCCGGGGATATCTTTGAAACGCAGGATATAGATGCCAGCGGGCAGATCATTCTGGAGCGCATTATCGCCGAGCCATTGAGGCGAGTCAGAATCATCGACAGTCCATTGTCCGGCCAAGGGACGGTTTCCTGCGTCCAGAGTCCGAACGGCGATCGAACCGGGTAGCGGGTTGGATGGAGCTCCGCAATTGACTGTAATCGTAGTCGGGCCGGATATGGCGACTTGTCGCCGGGGCAACGGCGCGAAATTATCCGCGATCAGAAAATCGACCGGGTACGTCCCCTCCGCCAGGCCCGCTACGATCTCGCCCTCAGCATGCCAGCCAAGTTCCCACGCCAGGCGCCAATAAACAGGCGCCGCCGGCGGGTCGAAGTTGACCTGCAGTGAACCTTCCGGCCCAATCGGAATCGTCGGCGGGTTCACGTCGGGAAACGCGTTCGCGCTGGCCGCGTCATCATCAGTGATGATCACAACGGCGCTGCTCGGTTCAGCCAGGCTCCATTCCCCGGTTGGCGACGAAATCTCGACTCGATAATCCTTCTGACCGCGAAAAACCAGGTCACTGATATTCGTAATGTAAACTTCCCTAAACCACTCACCCTCAGCGAAGTGAATCGAGTTTGTCACACCATAGAAATTCCCTATCCCGGCGCCAATCGTGCCGTGCGCGGTGTTGTCGAAAGTTTGAAAATGGACGCTGACCTCGCCGGCGCTGCTGTTTCTGAGAATGCGGACCCGCACCGCCGCATTACTCTCGGAAGTGACATACTCCGCCGCGTCCAACTGAATCACCAACTTGTTAGTGACGATAAACGAGACGGGCGCCGATTGTGTAGTAGCTCCCTCGTTGTCGGTGGCGATGGCGGTAATCACGTGCGCCCCCAAGCCAAAGTTGGCGGTTAACGAAAATGGAGAAGCTATGTCAACGCCGAGGGCTGTGTTCCCCTCCATGAACTTCACCGAAGCCACCGAACCGCCGACATCTGCATCATGGGCCTCGGCGTAGATTGTCACACTTGCGGGATCAAGAAATATTTGGTTTGCCACAGGGTCGACGATGCTGACTGTCGGCGGGATATCAACACTGAGGAACGCGGATGGCGCCATCACCTCCCCGCTGGCATTACTAACCTTCAAAGAATATTCGCCAGCATCGCTGAGTTGAATGTTTGCAAGCGCTAAAAGCGGGTTGGTCGCGCCTGGAATTGGCTCTCCCTTGAATCGCCATTGATACGACAACGGAACCACGCCGTCAGCGTTGGCATAGAACGAAACGCTCTGGCCGATAAGACAACGGACCGGCTTTGGGGTGGCGCTGACAACCGGAGCGGCGTCCCGAACAATCCCCATATCCAAAATCGTCATCGCGTCGCCGCTCGCTATAAAGGCATGTTTGCCATCAGAAACACTCTGGCCGTTGACTCCCGGATATTGACCGATCCAGCGCGGGTGTGTGATATCGGTAAGATCAAACAGTTTAAAACCATTATCGGAGTTGATCGCAAAGTCCTTCTTAAAAAATGAAAAACGTTCCGCATAGCGGCCAAGCAACAACGGCGCTGCTGGAAAAGTTAAGTCGATCAGATCTGTTCCGGAGGCATGCTCGAAGAATGCGCTATCGCCGAAAAAGGAGATGGAAGAACTGGTTTCCTGGCGGTAAAAACCGATCACTTTCGGCAGACTATGATCTGTAATATCGACGACTTGCAGCCCCACAGGAAATCCAAACGGTTTATCGGCAAAGTAAAGGTTATTGCCGCGCAAATAGAGGTTCCGCACCTCCGCGTCCGTCTCGATCTCAAACGGTGGATTAAAGCGCGGCCCGAGAGAAATAGGCGCGCGCGGATTGGAAACATCAAACAAGTTGATTTGCGCAAAGCCGACCGAAAAACCGCGCTCACCGAAAGGAGTGTTGAGCGGCGCTGTAGCGAGAATGTTGCCATGGACACTAATGGCGGCCACTCCTTGTTGCGCGCCATCTGATGGGCCGCCCGTCGAGAAGCTTGGGTAAATCACCGAGACCCTTACGGGCTGTGCGGGGTCGGAAATATCAACAACATCAATTGAGGCGCCATACGCGAGAGAGCCGACACCAAGATAGGCATAGGGCAGCTGGATTGCAATTGAATCGGCTCTGAGATATGTAAAGTAGCGGCCGACAGTCGTCGGCGCTGAGGGGTTGGAGACATCAACAATATGAAAGCCTACTCCAGGATCAAGCACATAGGCATGGTTGCCTTTGAGAATGATGGATCGGGCTTGGACGTCCGTGGAGAACTGACCTCGAATGCCCGAATGGTCAGCAAATAGCAATCCGCCAGTCCCGCAGGTAATAAAAGCCTGGCCACTACCATTGGCAACGACTCGCAGGCTCCCTTCCTTTTCGAGAATGGTAAATGGCGGCAGGTAAAAATCAGGCTCATCCAAATCCAGCAGCCGCTCCAATGGCAAAATAACCAAAAAACGTCCCGAAAAATCGCCTGCGGTAATGAACGCATGAGTGGCATCCACAGAGATGCTCCCTGAGTCGGAATACCGCTCTCCAGAGGATGACACCGTTGAATCGCCAATCAATGCCGCTGGCGAATCCCGATGCGAAACCCGCACTCGGAATGAATCGCTGCGACTAAAGTGAACGGTAAACAGCCTGCCCCCAGAAACGCTCATCTTACCAATGCCGTCGACAGACTGTGTCGTATCTCCTCTGAACGACGGGCTGGCCGGGTTCGTCAACTGGTAGAGAGAGATCTGTGGCCAGGCTACATAAAGGTACCCGTCAGCGACCAGGATATCCTTCGGAGGAGAGCCTCCGCGGGTCAACGTTCCTACCTGGCCTCCCGTCCCATCGAAAATACGGACTACGACGCCATCTGTAGCATACAAATAGCCTCCGTACGCGGCGATCGCGGAGGGCGCGCTGACCGCGTAATTGAAAGTCCGCACCGGCACGCCGGGATTCCGCACATCCAGCTTGATTAGCGAAGAGCCAGTTACAAGGTAGACAAATCCGTTATCCACCGCGACGCAGGTGGCAGGATTCTCAGTCTCATAACTTCCAATTCGCCGCGGGACGAGCGGATTTTGGATATCGACAACCACCAACCCGGATTCTGTAGCCACGTACGCGTAACGCCCCGCGAAGGCCACCGCGTTCGCTCCGCCACCGCGCGAAGGCGGCCACACGCCAAGATATTCGACCGGAGCCGCAAGATCGGTCGTAGTGGTGAATGTGGGCGCCGTTACTGTAAAGTTGATTGTATCCATGGCGTCAGTCGTCACGCTCGCCGGAGTCACCGACAGACCGGGGCGGCTTGCCGACGTTGTATAAGTGGTATGGCGGCCATAGACATCCGGAAATGAAAAGTTCCCCGCGATGTCCGTCGTGGTTACGCGCGCTCCGGGAAAGGCGAACAAACGAGTTTTCCAGAGTTCGGCGTCCAGTCCAAACGTAGCGGGTGGCAAGAATGTAAATGGTTCAAAGGCAGCCCCGAGAGGTCGTCGTTCAAAATCATAATCCAAGGGGGCGCTGTCGAAGAAGCTTGCTCCTTCCGATGACCAATCCAAAAACACCGAAGCGCCGCCGTAATTTTCGAAGAAGCGGACCACCACCCGGTGCCACCCCGGTTCCAGCCAGGTTTCAGCCTGCAATTCCGTATGCCCATGCAGCCCGTCATTATCAATCAAATCAACCCCATCGATCGAAAGCATCGAACCATCGTCCGAACCCAGGTAAAACGTGAACAGCCCGGCCGCGCCGATCCAAAGATTGCCGTCGAAATAAGCGCCGAAGCGGTCGGACGGCGCTTGCGGCCAGATCGGGGCGAAGATCGCGTCCGTGCTGCTGAAGGGCCCGAATTGGATGGCGGGAACGTGAGTTGACACAGCAGGTGTCGAATGGACCGGCAATGAATCCACGGTCACAATGTCTGCCCAGTCCAATGTCACCGTGGCTCCTGCCACCGGCATCGCATTTGGGTCCGGACTCGAGACGTGCCCTGAAATCGTGCCTATCGCCGAATCAAACGCATAGGTCGGACCTGAAAGCGTTAGCGCCGTTTTGACGCCGTCAGCGCCGTCGACCGCATCATCCGCTGAACTCTCCAACGCCCAATAAGCCTGCAACGACGGATCAGCCAGGTTTGGATGCGTCGTCATTCGACTAAACAACTCACTCGCGGGAGCCACGCTCGCTGAGATACGAATCTCATCGATGAATCCGGTCAGGCTGGGGTGCAGGGCGTCCAGAGAACGTCCGATGAAAATGCCGTTTTGTGTAGTGAAGTCAGAGGTCCCTTTATCGCCGGACGCCTCCTGAATGCCGTCGACGAACAGAGCCTGCCCATGCCAGAGAGTTCCAAAGACGTAGGCGACGTGATGCCAGCGGCCGTCGGACAGGCGCAGGTTGGAAGTGCGAATAACCTGGTTCTGCCACAAACGCGCAGCGAGATTTCCGCCAGAAAGGTAAATGTGCCGATCGTCCCCCCCGGCTCCCCCGTCCCGCACGGCTGAAAACAATCCGCAATCCGGGTCCGTTGTTTTGAACCAAAACTCGATGGTGCAATTATCTTCCGGGACATCAATGCTCGCGGAGGCGACATCATTGCCGCCATGAAATTGCAACGAGGTGGCCCGGCTCTGGGAAACGAGGAAAAGAGCAGCCAGCAAAAGAGTCACGAACACGCCAACAAATCCAGACCGCCGCGGTTCATTTTTCGGACGCCGATTTATTTTCAAGAACCGGGCCTGGATCAGGACCAAGGCTGCGTTTTGATATGGTTTTCCGATCTCTAAATGCATGACGTGGCACGTTCCGCGTTTCGGAAATAGCGTTAAGCAGGCAACGGGTGGGCCCTTAACAATCGTGTAGTGATATCTTGTCTATAAGCGCGCCAAAGTTTCAAGGAGAATCGCCGGAAACGCGCGCTGTTTCACTTTGCTCGCCGAAGTTGAAAGCTTAAAAGCGCTGCGCAACAGCGTCTCCAATCCCCTCGAACGGCTTGCCCACGAAAATCAACTCATGGCTTACCGCGCATGCTGGAGAATCTGACATTGGCAACGGCGCCCCTTTCGCTCAAGCTTGAGAATAGAATATGTCCAGCAGGAAACCACTCTTCATCGGAGCGTCCATCGTCGGCATTGCGTTGCTATGGTTATTTTGGCCCAGTGGAATCAAGAAACCCAGCGTTGAATCCGTTAACGTTCCAAGCCAGGCACGCCGGACGAATCAGGCTGCAACGACAGCGCCTCCAACCCAAGCCATTTCGCCCCCCAAAAGTTCACGGCTGGAAAACCTCGTCGGATCGCTGCGGGCGTCGCAGAACGCGCAGGATAATTTCCGCAGCTTGAAAGAACTGGCGGCGGCGTTGGATCAATTGCCTCCAAGAGAAGCTTCGGCCGAGGTTCTCAGTTTTCTGGATTCGAAGACGGATGCTCCAACGCAGTTGCCTTTTAAACTCGGCCCGGGCGGAGTGTTGACCACGGCGCCAACGTTGCGGGTTTTTCTGTTGGATTATCTGCGTAAAGTCGATCCCCAGGGCGCGGCGGATTACGCGATGAAGATCGTCGAATCGATGGACTCGGCGGACGAATGGGCGGTGGCTTTACGAAATTATGCGCAAGTGAATCAGACGTCGGAGGGCAAGGCGTTTTTGGAATCGAAATTCAAATCGATGCTCAGCTATGAACCCTGGGCGCGCGATCCCTCCACCGGTTATCTCGAGGCGTTTGATATTCCGGTGAGCCTGGGGGGGACGAATTTTGTTGCAGGCCTGGCTCAGCTGGTGACGCGCAAAGATAACCCGGCCGTGGCGCACGCCGGATATCTCTCTTTGGATCGCCTGGTCATCTCGAATCCCGCCGAGACTTTGCGCGTCTTGGAGTCCGATCCGGATTTGATGAAGGGACGCGAGTTAACGCGGGCGAACTATTTTGCGCGCGCGGATCTGCGTGATCAACGGCAACGCGCGGTCATTGAAAAATATTTGCTCAATGAATCGCTCGGGGCCGAAGAGTTGAATCAATTTGTCGGTTTGTTTCCGAACGGAAACTATATGGTCTCGAATAACCTGCTGACGCAGGTCAATACGCCGACCGGCAATGAAATTGCCAATCGTGATGCCGCCGCCATGCGCGTGGTTGAAGATTGGATGAAAGATCCGCGATTTCAGAAACTGACGCCGCAACTGGAAAAAATGCGCGAGCGGCTACAGAAATTCGTACACAACTAAAACAGTCACTTGCCCACTTCCTGAGATTGACCTGCTTTTTGGCGGCGCAGGAATAACGTGTGCAGGGATGGGTCGCGCGGTTGAATCAGCTTTGCGATCAGGCCGGTCCAGCCGGTTTGGTGCGAGGCGCCGACGCCGCGGCCGTTGTCACCATGAAAATATTCGTGGAAGAGGATGTAATCTTTGAAATGCGGATCTTGCGCAAGCTTCGGATGATACTTCAATATAGGCCGCTGGCCGTCCTCGCCTTTTAGGAAGAGACGAGTCAGGCGGTGCGTCAGTTCTGCGGCGACTTCTTTGATGGTCATGAATTTCCCCGAGCCGGTGGGGCATTCGATTTTAAAATCGTCCCCGTAATAATGGTGAAATTTTTGCAGCGATTCGATGATCAGGTAATTGACCGGCATCCAGATGGGTCCGCGCCAGTTGGAGTTGCCGCCGAACAAACCGGAAACCGATTCGGCCGGTTGGTAACTCACGGACAGGGTCGTGCCGTTGGCGTGAAATTGGTAAGGCTGATCCTGGTAGCGTTTGGAAAGCGCGCGCACGCCGTAGTCGGAGAGAAATTCAGTTTCATCGAGCGCGCGGCGAAGCAGGCATTTCATGCGATGCCCTCGCAAAAGTGAAAGCAAGCGCCGCTCGCCGACACCGGCTTCTTCCCAGCGAGAGACCAGCTTGGCCAAATCAGGACGGTAATTAAGAAACCATTCCAAGCGGCGCGCAAATTCCGGGACTTGCTCCAGCAAGCTGGTTTCAATGGTCTCGACAGCGAAAAGTGGGATCAACCCAACCATCGAACGAATCTTCAGTGGCTCCATCTGGCCATTGGGAAGATTCAACACATCATAGTAGAACTCATCCTTCTCATCCCAAAGGCCGATGCCGTTCTCGCCGATATTGTTCATCGCTTCGACAATGTGCAGGAAGTGCTCGAAGAATTTGCTGGCGATGTCTTCGTAGACTTTGTTGTAGCGCGCCAACTCAAGAGCGATGCGCATGAGATTCAGCGAATACATTGCCATCCATGCGGTCCCGTCGGATTGATTGATGAAGCCGCCGGTCGGCAGCGGCGAACTACGGTCGAAGACGCCGATATTATCGAGCCCCAGGAAGCCGCCCTGGAAAATATTGCGGCCTTGCGCGTCTTTGCGATTCACCCACCAGGTGAAATTAATCATCAGCTTGTGAAAGACGCGTTCCAGAAAAGCCAGGTCGCCCGGGTCGTCCGGGTGCGCGGCGCGGCGCTGCTTCCGATCCATCTGGAAAAGCCGCCACGTCGCCCACGCGTGCACCGGCGGATTCACGTCGCTGAACGCCCATTCATACGCCGGCAGTTGCCCGTTCGGATGCATGTACCATTCGCGCGTGAGCAACACCAATTGCTCCTTGGCGAAGTCCGCGTCGACCATCGCGAGCGGCACGCAGTGAAAGGCCAAATCCCAGGCTGCATACCACGGATACTCCCATTTATCGGGCATGGAAATGATGTCCGCGTTGTTGAGATGGGTCCATTCGTGGTTGCGTCCGAACTTCCGTTCAGGCGGCGGCGGCGGCTGCCCTTCATCGCCGCGAATCCATTCCGGCACGTCGTAATAGAAAAATTGCTTGCTCCAAATCATGCCCGCGAGCGCCTGGCGCTGAACGTTGCGCGCATCCTTTTCGTGAATTTCGTGCTGGAGATTATTGTAAAATTCGTTCGCCTCCTCGCGACGATCTTTGAAAATCGCCTCGAAATTCCTGAACGGTTTGGTCATCGCTCGATTGACCATCCGAATGCGAACCGTGGCGCTTTCATTACTCGGAATTTCAAACTCATAATGCGCGGCGGCCTTCGTCCCTTCGTGATCGGGATTGACCGCCCCTTCGTTACCCTTCACCAGAAATTCATGAAAAGCGTCCTTGTAAAAACCGCGCGCATCGCTTTGGTTGAAATGCCGGCGCGGATTCGTCTCGTTTTCGCAGAACAGAAGAACGGGGTTCTCGTCGCAATAGAGATGATATTCGCCCAGGGTGGAATGGTCAGCGACGATTCCACCTGCATTCTTACGCTTCAAAGTCGGCCGCGGCGCCCCCGGTTTCCATGACCAGGTGTTGCGAAACCAAATTTGCGGCAAAAGATGAAGGACCGCCGGTTCAGGCCCGCGATTCCAGGCCGTGATCAGCATCAGGATATCTTCCGGATCGTCCTTGGCGTATTCGACGAATACATCAAAGTAACGATTATCGTCGAACAAACCGGTGTCGAGCAATTCGTATTCAGGCTGCTCGCGCGCGCGCCGGCGATTCTCTTCCACAAGCTTCCCGTAGGGAAATTCCCGCTGCGGATACTTATAGAGCATCTTCAAGTAGGAATGCGTCGGCGTGGCGTCCAGGTAATAATATAACTCCTTCACGTCTTCGCCGTGATTCCCTTCGCTATTCGTCACGCCGAAGAGACGTTCCTTCAGAATAGGGTCTTTGCCATTCCAAAGCGCCAGCGAAAGACAAAGACGCTGACGCCAATCACTCAGGCCCGCGATGCCATCTTCACCCCAGCGATAAGCCCGGCTGCGCGCATCGTCGTGCGGGAAATATTCCCAGGCCGTGCCGTAGGGACTGTAGTCTTCGCGGACGGTGCCCCATTGGCGCTCGGAGAGATAGGGCCCCCAGCGTTTCCATTTCTTCTTCCCCGCGCCGGCTTCCTCGAGGCGAGTCTGTTCAACGCTGTGTAGATGCATAGTTTTAAGGCGAAAGGAGCAGGCGATAAATAGAAACGCGCCTCTCGGGCAGAAGCGTATCGGTGAGATGAGAAGTCGATTCCGTCGCTGTCAGCGCATCGCCGACATTGGTCCACGATTTAAAATCCGGGTCCGCGCGTTGAACCTGGTAGGTTTTTCCGACAATCGATTTCCAACTCATGGTCAGCGGCGCGCCATTGGCGACTGCCAATTCCGCGGGCGGGATCGCTTCGCGAATCATCTGATTGTAGGCGTCGGCAATGGCCAACTGGCCGTCCGGCAGAAACGCCAGGCCGTAAGGATTGAACAACCGCGCGCGACCGTTCACCCCATCGACAGCGCCCGGCGTTTTGGAAAAGCCAGTGACCGTGGAGACTTTTCCATCCACGGAAATCTTGCGAATCGCGTGATTGAACGAATCCGCGACATAGAGGTCGCCATGCGCATCAAATGCCAGTTCGGCCGGCTTGGAAAATCGTGCGCTTAGCCGATCGCCATCCACAAACCCATCCATGAGCGGAGCTCCCGCCCAAACGCTGACCAAGTGATCCGGCGTGATCCGGCGAATCACATGATTAAAGGAATCGCTCACGAAAAGATTCCCCTGCGCATCGACCGCCAGTCCGAGCGGCCCATTGAACCGCGCTTCGCTTCCCGGGCCGTCGACACTGCCCCAACTGCCCGCGCTCCCCGCCACCGTCGTCACGGCGCCATTGGCCGCCACCGCGCGAATCAATTGATTGCCGCAATCGGCCACATAAATGGTCCCGCCCGGGCCGATCGCGATTCCCAATGGAGAATCAAATCGAGCCGCGGCGCCCACCGCATCCACCGCGCCGTTTTGACCAGCGGCGCCCGCGATCGTCGTGACTGCGCCATTACTCGCGATCCGCCGTATCACATGATTGCCAGTGTCGGACACGAAAAGATCGCCTTGCGAGGAAATGGCGAGGCCGCAGGGCGTGTCAAACTTCGCCGACGTTCCATCACTAAAACCAGCAGTTCCCGCTGAGCCTGCCAGAGTGCTCACGGAACCATTCGCGGCGATTTTCCGAATAACGTGGTTCTGGCTGTCTGCGACAAACAGATTTCCCGCTTTGTCCGCGGTCAACGCGGCGGGATCGTTGAAGCGCGCTTCCAACGGCGCGCCATCCTGAATCCCGTTTTCAAGCGCGCGCCCCGCCAGCGTGCTGACGCTATCCTGCGCGCTCGCCGACAGAACCAGAAGGATTGACGCCAACCACCTCATTGCCCCCTCCGCATCAAACGCTCGGCGCGCGGGGGCGCCTCCGCGATTTTCTCCACCGGCGACTTAAATTCAAACGTCGGCTTTAACTCCGCGCCCGATTTCGTCGCCAGCTTCCCATCGCGGACACTCACGTCTTCCACTTTATAAACCGAGTTGCTGCGCCAATAAAATCTGTGCATCTCCTCCAAATTAAACGGCCGCGAACCGCGCCGCCCAAAAACCACCGTCTGGTTCCCGGTCTCATCCGCCACCCGATCGCGATCGAGCCCGCGCGAAACAGCCACCGCGGGTTCATCCGTGTGGAAGGTCGCGATCAACTTCGGATTGGGCTCCGGGCTGAAACCCATGTGGCCGGGCACGTTCTCGGGCGAAATCATTTGGAGGATTCGCAAGCCGTTCCGCCCATCCGCCACCAGCGCATACATCGAGGCGCTGATCGAACCGATTTGCACCGCGCGGGTGTCGCTGAGCGCCCCGTCGGCATTGTACATGCGCTCCAGGCGTGGCTTCTCCGGATTCTCGATGTTGATGAAAGCAAGACCCTCCGGCCCGTTCGCGACATACGCGTACGTGCGCGCCACATAAAATCGCGCCGCGCTCTTCAAGGGAATCGTCGCCTCCGGAATCAGCCGCGGATGCGTCGGCTCGGAAATATCAATGACCTTGAAGCCTTCGTCATCAGTCACGAAGGCATACCGAAATTGAACGTTGATCGCGCGCGGATTTTTCAGTCCGGAAGTCAGCTCACCATTGATCTGCGGCGCTTCGAGCGCATCATTGCGCAAACCGAGCACAAACAATCCCTTCGCAGCGACCACGTAAAGGTTCGTCCCCGCCATGAAACTATGCATCGCGCCCGTGAGTTTTCCCTCCGGGTTAAAGCGAATGATTTTTTCCTTATCGAGGAAATTGTTATTCGGATCGCCATCGACCAGGGTGCCAACCGAAACCATGACCAGGCCTTCTTCGCGATCCGTCACGAACACCCACGCATAGATGAAACTGACAGGCTGCTCCTCGTTTTCGGGCATGCGCGAGCGCAACGGATCAATCCCCAGCGTGCTCGGCAGCGTCACGCTGGTGGCGTATTTGGTGCGTACATACGTGCGTTGGCCCAGAGGCGAAACAGGCGCGCTCACGATTCGTTCTGAGAACCCTTTTTGATCGATGTTCGCCACATCAAAAACTTCAAAACCATCCGCGCCATTTGCGGTGTAAAGATATTCGCCGCGCAACGTCAGATCGAGAATCTCCTTGCCGTGATGATGATGCGCTTCCTTCAATTCCGCTTTGTTTTTCTCGACGTGCTGCTTGTAGTTGTCGGGGTAGGCGAGTTTTTGCAAATGGCTTCCGTAAGCGGCCTGCGGCTCAGTCTGCTCGGTCCAAACCACCGCCGCAAAGCCGCCCTTGCCCTCGCCCACATACGCATAGCGCCCAAAAAAGTTCACCGTTCCCGTGCCGAAACCAAGCAGTTGCGTCATCCACGCGTTGTTATCGTTTTGCTTGGAGACGTGGCAGTCCGCACAGTTTTTGGTCGTGCCCACGCCGCTGGTTGTGTGCGGAAAATGCGGATTCACAGCCTGGCCGCTGTAACCTTCGGCGCTGACCGTTTGTTGCTGCGAATAAACCCATTCGCGATTGGCGTTTTGCGATCCCACAATCACCGCTGAGGACGAACGCAACACCGCCAGCCGATTGCTCTTCACTGTTCCATCGATACCTAGTTGAAACGCGTCGTCGCGCAGGACTTGCGGATTATAAGAAGTGTAATTCCGAGTGGTCATGCCTTCGTACTTGTTTAAGGCCACGCGCTGGTTGGCCTGCATTGGCAAATGACATCCGAAACACGCCGTCGCCCACGACGAATGACAAATCTGGCAGGAGATGCTGCCCTGCTCATGCGCGAGCCGTCCGCACTTTTCGACGCTGGGATCGTTCTCGCCCGGAACGTCGCCCCAGCTCTGCCCGTCCTTGCGCAGCGTTTTCGCGTAAGCCGACTTCGCGTTGTAATGCGACGACTTCGGATCGATCGTGTCGACGGTTTGCGGCACTTCCCAAATCAAATCCGGCGTCATCACCGAACGTTGAAACAGCCGTTCGCCTTCCCAATAAAACCGCGGCCCATACGGCGTGTTCCCTGCCGCCAGATTCACCCTTCCGCCATTGCCCGAAGTGATCAGGGTCGGCCGCGCCCGCACCCCGCCATGGCAATCGATGCATTCAATCGTCGTCGCCGCGCGCGGCTCGCCATAGAGCAAACCGTTGCCATGAACATCCGCGTCAAAATGGCAATCGGCGCATTGCATGCCCTTGGCGAGATGCGCGTCCTTCAAATGAATCGCCTTCGCAAACTTCATCGGGTCGTCGTGCCCGATCGGTTGATCGTCCAGATCGAGCAGCGTCCCGTGACGATCCTTTTTGAAGACGGCGCGGAAAATCCAGCCGTGCCCGTGGTAATCGGCGAACTGAGTGTGCTTCAGTTTCGGATTCAACTCGGCGACCTTCTCCAGGAAACCCAAATCGCCCCAGAGCCCGCGGGCCGCGGCCGCTTCCGGATTCTCCTGGATCGCGCGCACCATTTCCTCGTCCGACGGATTTTTCTGCTTCTCCGGATACATGAATTCGCCGTCGCTTTCCTGGTCCCACCAGGTGTAACCCAGAAACGGATTCACAAAGAGATCCCCCTGGTGCATGTGGCAGTTCATGCATTGGGAAGTCGGAATGGCCCGCGTGAATTGATGTTTGATCGGATGCCCGCGCTCATCCTGGCGAATCGTTTTGTCTTCGCTGAAACTCAACCCCTGGTTGCCGTATTTTGAATACCAACCCGAATGCGTCGGCGAACGATCGTTCGCGTAAACCACATGGCACGCCGAACAGCCGCTCGACCGATAATCTCCCGGATGATTGTTTGATCCCATGAAATCGAGCATCGGATCGTGCAGGCGCGTCTTCTGCAAATTCAGAAAGACCGGGTCGATCCGATTCAGCGTGCCCAGACCCCGTTCCGAAAGCCGGCGCGCCGGACGGCCCGCCTCTTCAAACGTGTTCGGCACTCCCAGCGAAAGCTGCTTCTCGCCGCCACGCTCGAAGATGCGCAGAATGTTGCTCGGCTGACTAATGGCGAAGCGCGGCAACGGATCGATGAACGGCAGAATCCCATGTTCCTTCGTCATCTCCGGCGTCACCGGCACGGGACTTTCCAATCGCAATGGAACCCCATCCAAACCGTAAGCCTGCCCGAAGCGGTAGTTTTTTGCCGGATAGGCGCCATTATTATAGAGGGCCGCGCCCCAAAGCATCGCCCCATGCCGCATCATGCTGTGTCCGACATTTTTGACGATGTCACCGTGACAAAGCCCGCAGGCTTTGTCGGCCACCCGCAAATCGCCGGGGTTCACAAACTGAATGAATTCTGCCGACTCGTGGTTGAGAAGAACCGTCGAGTCGTTTGGATTCGCGGAGCTTTCCCAGAAAACCGGATTGCGCGGACGCACATGCGCTTTGTCCTTCGTCAACTTCGGAGTGGCATTGCCGCCATGGCAATCCGTGCAACCCAGGAGCACATTGGGGGACGCGTGCATCGGTTCGCTGCCGGCATGGCATTCGATGCAGCCGTTGCTTTTGAGCGCCACTTCCGCGGGCGTCTGGTCCACCCAATTCCGCCTCGGCAGCGCGTGCGGCGATGATTCCGGCAAATCGCGCGGCACGGAAATCTCCGGGCCGGAACCAACTGTCACCGCCTGGAGCCCGCGCGGTGTCGCCATCAACGCGACGCACAGTGAGACCAGTCGGACGCCAGTTTGCATGGATATTCGGGAGCGCATTGCTAGTAGCTGAATGTGACTGCCATTAAACCACTGTACAGAAAATCGTCCACCTTTCCCCGTCGATCCGCGCGATCAAACGTCGGGACCGGATCGGTGCTCGTCTTATAAATATCCTTAAAGCCGCGCCCCGGCAGCAAGGCGCCGAAGCCGGTCGAGATAATAATATTGTCGGTCAAGATCGGCCGATACTGAAAACCCACGCTTAAATCCAAACCGATTTCATTGTCCGCTTTATCGGTCAGCAACGCTGTCTTGATGGTGTCCGTCTCGACCAGCCGGATATAATTCGCGTTCAAAAACGTGCGCAGCTTCGGCGTCACGTCCGCTTCGGCGCCCAAACCATAAATAAAAACGCCGGGATTCACGAAATTCGCCTGCCCCTCCGTCTTGCTGGTGCGCAGATCGGGAACCAGGCTGCCGCGCTGTTTCAAGCCCACGAAAGTCCCGCCCAGGTTGAACCCCTGCCGCGTCCAATAACTAAACGGCCCACCCGTGAAGTTCGGATTATCCAGAATCGTGTCGAACCCGGTCGCATTGCCATCCTCCGTGTTCGAATCGCCCGACGCATAAACAAACGACGCTTTGTACCGCATCCAATCGCGATCGTAGGAAAGTTCGACCGCCGCCATCTGCGCGTTGATGTCGACCGGCCGCCCGGCCAGCCCGTTAAAAGTGTCCTGGCCAAAAACCTGGTAAAACGCGTGCGAAACATTGAAGCGTCCGATGTGCCCGTCGCCCGTCCAGCCAAAATAATACGCGTCCACCTCGTGCGGACGCACTGTCCCGATCGGCGCGGGCCGGACAATCCCGCCATTACGATCGTAATGCGTGCCGCCATGATCCAGGTTCGCGTGAAAGCTCGCCTGCGCGGTGTAGCCCTTCCAAATAAAATCCTGCCAGTACAAATTCGCGATCACCACCTCCTGGTCGCGATCGTCGAACGTGTTCAAGTCCGAATTGGTGTCCTTCTCGCGCATGTCGAAACCAGCCACGTTGTATTGCAGCCGATTGTTGTTCCAGTTGCCAAAAACGCGCGCGCCCAAATTAATGTCGTTGAAAATAAAACCGCGAAAATCGGAATTGAACGGCTGATATCCGCCGCGAAACGCAAAAAAATCGTAATTATCGGAAAGATCGTGCAGGTGGACTTCGCCGAAAGCCTGCTGCAAGGCCATGAACGTCTTGGTGCGTTCCGTATGTTTTTTGGAACGAAACGATCCCGCCGGCCCAACCTGTCCGCTGAGCAGCGCGTCGATGTCACCGGGATTTTCCACAAAGGCATTGCTGGGCGGCGGACGATTGTCGTTCCCGAAAATTGAACCGCGGGGATCAGGCGAAACGACGCCCGTTTCTTTCGCGCTTACATAATTCACGTTGAAAACCGGCTGCAACGTGATGGCCCATTCGGTCGGCTTGAAAACAGTTTCGCCTTTGAAAAGCTCGACGTTGAAACCGAGATAGTTCTGCACGCCGATCTGTTCGCTTTGCCCAAAAAACTCATAAGAACCCGGAACCGCTGAACTCACCCCGCTGGCCGTTGGCACGCGCCGAAACTCCACTTCGGTTTGCGTCGTGGCGTTCAGGTTCAGAAATATATCCTGACCGATCACCGGCAGATCGCCTTTCAAAATGCTTTGCTTGTACGGATGCCAAAGCATCGGCTCCGGACTCTCGTACGGCTGATCCGTCGTGCCATGCGTGTAACGGGTCCACGGGGTGAAACCGATGCGCCAGCGATTCGGGCGTGGCGACATGTTGGCGGGAACATCCTCCGGCCGTCCGTCGTATTCGGGGACTTCGAACTTCTGCGGGACTTTTAAATTGTAACGCGTGTTTTCCCGCGGGAGTTCCTGATTTTTCGGGAGCGGCTCCGTATTGAACGAACCGGGCGCGGGCTGCTCCGGCGGGAGAATCTCCCCGCTCCGCAACGGCCCGCGCGGCAATGCGCGTTCGGCCGGAATCGTGGGCGGAATAAATCCCGGCAGCGGACCCGGATCGTTTGGAAAAAGCGTCGATGAGGGAGTCGCGCCCGGCTTGCGCAACATCGCGCCGGGGTCGGGATTAAATCGATCCGGCAGCGCTGGCGGGGCGTTCGAGCTGATGATTAATCGCCGCGTCCAATTGGTCGAAGGCGGCAGGTTGGTCGGAAGGACCAGTCGATTGGGATCGGGATTAAAAAGCGCGGGCGACTTGGGCGGCGGTCCCGGTGTGATCGCCTGGTGAGGGAGCAATTGATTGGGCGCGTTCGTCTCCGCTCCGCCCAGGGTGACCGGGACAAAGCAAAGCGCGGAGGTGCAAAGAATAGAGCGCCCGATTTTGCGATCCCGCGGTGACATCCGTCGCGATTAAGAGATTTTTCGCCCCCAGAAATCAAGCGCTTCCTTTGAAAAATGTGAATTAGGCTTGCGGAAATTTCCGCTTCCGTTGCAATAACGGGGCGTGAACCGCGCACTCCTGACGTTCATTTTGGTCGCCGCCGCGGCCTGGCCAACGCGCGCCCAATTAGCGCTGGCGGACGTTCAGCAGATCATCGCGCAAGCGGCCAGCCGCGCCCAAATTATCTCTCCCAACAGCGTCATCGCCGTCACCGATCGCGAAGGATACGTCCTGGGCGTCTGGAGCGTGAACGGCGCCGCTCCCGCCACTCCGGCGTTCACAGACCTGATTGCGAATGCCATCGCGCGGGCCGGGACGGCCGCTTTTTTGAGCAGCGATCAAAACGCTTTCACCTCGCGCACGGCTGGGTTTATCGTCCAACAACATTTCCCCCCTGGCGTTGAAAATCGTCCGCCCGGTCCGCTGGTCGGGGTGAACTTTTCGAACCTGCCGTTCTCGGACGTGAATCGGTTTAAGGACCCGGCGTCATATAACGCGGCTCTGATCAGCGGAACCAACGGGGCTGCGGTCCCCACGCCGGTGACCGGCGGGTTGGCCGGCCCCCCTGGCGGGGCGCCACTTTACAAAGCAGGGCATCTGGTCGGCGGCATCGGCGTCGCTGGAGACGGGCATGACGCCTTTGCGATCACTCCGACAATCATCGCGGAACCGGACACCGATGAAGATGTCGCCCTGGCCGGCCAAATTGGATTCGCGCCGGCGGATTTTGTTTTCGGCTCGCACAGCACCATCGATGGCATTCGCGTCCCGTACATTGCCGAAACGCCAAGGGCCGGCCCGCCCGCTGCCTTCGGCAGCATCGGCGCGGTGGTTCCCGCCTTTCCGGTCACCGCCGGTCCCGGGCCGATTCCTTATCCGCGCCTGACGCTGGGCGGGGCCAACGGCGAACTTCGCATTCCGATCATTGACGATCCCAGCGTCGTCGCCCTGCCCGGTGGCGCGTCTCGGCTCACTGCAGCCGAAGTCACCAGCATCATCGCCGCGGCCGCCAACCGCGCGCGCACGACGCGCGCGGGCATTCGTCTCCCGCGCGGCCAGCCGATGCAAGTCTTTATCACCGTGGTCAATAATCCCAACGCGGCCGGTTCGCCGCCGGTCATTTTGGGCTCCTTCTGCACCTCGCCCGATGCCACGCGTTTCAGTTGGGATGTCTCCGCGCAAAAAGCGCGGACGGCCATTTTCTTTTCGAACAACTCGCGCGCTTACTCGGCGCGGACCGTCGGTTTCCTCGCCCAGAATTCCTATCCGCCGGGCATTTTTGGAACTGCCCCGGGCATCTTTTTCGGACTGCAGGAGCATTTCTCCGCGGTCACGCCGGGAATGTCGGTGCCGTTCACCAACCTGGTCAACGGGGCTGTTTTTGTGACCTCGCCCGCGGTCAATCCGAACCTGCCCAACGGCATCACCATTTTCCCCGGCGGTTTCCCGCTCTATCGAAACGGCGTGATCATCGGCGCCATTGGCGTCAGCGGCGACGGTATTGAACAAGACGACATTGTGGCCGCCACCGGGTCCTCTCTTTTTCCCGCGCCGGAACCGGTCCGCGCGGATCGGACCCAGTACCGCGGGGCCCGGCTTCCTTACGCGAAGTTCCCTCGAAACCCGGCGCTTTAGGGCTCGAAATAGGCCCCCACCCCCCTCTGATTTTGTGACTTCCATAAGTGGTTTTGGTTGAGATACTTGTGGGTTTTATAGGGGCTCAAAATCACTCCAAAGTCAGGCAAAATCACCGCAAAATCATCTCAAAATCACGCTGAAATCAACCAAAGGCACGGCGCTGGGCGAGACGCCCAGCGGGAGAGGCGAGACGCCTGTCCGACCTCCTACCCGGACTGTTGGGTTTTGTCTGGGTTCCGTCCGGGTTAGTCCGGGTTGTAAGTGGTTCGGGTGGAGCGTTTGTCCGGGTTGTCTGGGTTAAACCGGGCTTGTTTTTTTTGGCGTGGAGTGGAGGTAAATGACAAATGTCAAAGGCACAAATGTCAAAGGCACAAATGACAAAGGAATGACTCAATGACAATTGGGGGTTTTTTGGGCATGACCCGAGCCCAGTTGTTAACCGCGAAGGGCGCTGAGAGCGCGAAGGCAGAGCCGGGGATTGGGCGGTTTCGGTTATAGGATGTCAAAGAGCGGAGGGATGGATGAAGGCCGAATACTCCTCTGATGCGATCTCAGCAGCGCTTCTCAGTTTCTGAGGTTCAAGGGTCGGAAAGCAAGGTTCGTTATTCTCCGTCATCAAATAGTCGCTCGAACTGCTGGATAATGCCCGCGCCGGATTCGGTGTCTTTCGCGGAAATAATGCCCACCAAATCCCGGGGATTAACCGCAAGGTAGAATTCCAGATCGCCGTCGCCAAAAAATGCCTTCGTGACGATCCAATAGCCGGGTCGATCAGAGGTATACTTTTGTGCTGCCACCCAGCGCTTTCCGCTCCCGCGTGCGAAGTTCGTCCCCATGATCGCGGCTGTGAACTCAACAATGTTGGTTTTCGCAGCATTGTTAGTTGAGCGCTCTCCTCCCTCGCCCAAAGCCGCGGTCAGGCCCGGCAGAAAAAGACCGCCTGCACCCCGGTTCAATTCACTGAATTCTGATCGTGAAAACACCACCAGATTGGTTCCCGGCGAGGGGATGTTTAACCGCAGTTTGATACCCGGCACAGGATGATTCGTCGGATAACGAAGCGCCGCGGTGATTTGCAGACCGTCTTCAGTCGTCCCGGTCTGCAGGTTGCTCAAAGCAAATACGAAATCCGAATCCGCTTTGTGGGCGCCATGCAAGCGATCTGCGCGTGCGGCGACGAGCACCCCGATTCCCAAAAGGCCGACTGCGATCAGACCCAGGTAGACGACCATAAAAGACAGTGTCGCCCACCAACGCGGCGGAACCTGCGCGACTTTTTCATAAACAGCGCGCGTCATGTCGACGATTGTTCCGGGGTTTGCTTGGGCGGAAATCGCGCGCACTCGGCCGGCGATTTTCGTGACGAGCTCTGGCGAAAAAATTGCGCCTGGCGGCGGATCATTCACGACTGTGGTCGTCCGGATTTCCTTTGCGATCTTCGCGAGCTTGAACTGCAAGGGAAGGGCCAATAACGTGAACGCCCCAAGAAAACCCAACAAGATCAACCCGCCCTTGAGGCTGATCAAGATTAATGCCACCCCCGCAAACGCCTTAAACCCCGCTTCCGCGCCGGGATGCCGAGAAAAGAAAAGCGCTTGCATCACCCATCCCCCATCCAGCGGCAGGAAGGGGAGCAAATTGAATCCATTGAGTAAGATCAGCATCCACGCGACACGTTCCAAAGATGCGCTCTCCGCCACGCCGGCGACGATCGCCAACGTAAAACCGACAACGATTCCGGGCCCCGGCCCCAGCAACGCCACGACCGCTTTTTTCCACCCTGACCGCTCCATTTTCTGCCCGGTCACCGCGGCGCCAAAGAGAGGGATAAAAAACATTCGTAGATTCTTATAACCAAACGCCTTCATCGCCGCGAAATGCCCCAGCTCATGAAAAAGCAACACGCTTAACAAAACCAGCAATGTCCGCGGTGACCATTTGAAACGTCCGGCGGCGGCGAAGACAACGAGTGACCCCGCAAAGATTAAGAGCGTGTTCCACCAATTCGGCTTGGGGTTGAGTTGCTGCTCTAATGATCGAATGATTGGGGCCGTATCACTGGGGACGGCGACCGACCCCTCTCCAGGGGTTCCTGCGGCGGGGGTGATTTGACCCAGGGCTGCCTTCCTGGCCCGCGCCGCAGCCACCTCCTCGGGCGTCATTTCGACATAGCGTCCGACCGATAAGGCATGATCAAAACAACGCCTTTCATATTCGTCCATCCACGGCTCCAACTCCTGCGCGGAGGCATACGACAGAAACCCGGGATTCGCCTGCCATTTTTCCAGTTGCGCACGATGGGCCGCCACAACGTCCGCCGCATTCCTCGACCGCAATCGCTTCACCACTGTAAAGGGCGCATTGTCGAACTCGTGGCGGATATTGGACGTAACCAGGAAGCGCCCGTCTGCCAGTTTGCTGAAGGCCACGAGCGAGAGCCGAAACACTTTCAATGGCGTTCCCTTTTTCGTGACAAAGCAGCGGGTCCAAAAATTTCCTGAGGGCTGCGCAAAATCCGCAAAATAAACATCGACTCCCGGCATTAGCGAATCCTTCAGCGTTCCGCAGTGCAACAACTGTAAACCAGAGCCGGCCAATTCGGCCTCGGTTTCGGTGATTGCCTTTCGTACATCCTCCGGGATCTCGGCGGGCTCAATCAACATCTCACGCGTCGCCTGTGGACTTGGCGTTCCGGCGGCGATGTCGATTCGCCGTCCGAGCAACTTTGGAATCCAAACAAACAAGACCAAGGGACTTTGCCTGGCAATCCGCCAATACTCCGCATAACCAACCTTCAGCGAGTCGACCTTATAATGCGCCATAGAACTCCGATTAGCCGGTTAACCGAAGTATGTTGAGTATGTTGGGTATTCCAATCACTCGCAACTCGCAATCTTCTTCGCGCCAGAGGAGGGCCTGGATTATTCTTTGCGGGAACGGCCTTGGTTGTGCGAATAGGGGGCCTGATGCGCCCGATGGGGCCGATGCGGCCAATATGCCCAATTTGTCTGCGGAGACCGGTGTGGCCAGATTAACTGCATCCTTCGGGCTGGGCTAAGGACTGGGGCTCAGGCCAACTTCCGAATTTTTCCTTTAAAGAACCGGACGTATGGAATTTACGATGACGCGACGATGCGGTTAAAGTCTCGGCGCGATGGAATTCGCGGATTTTATCAGAATGGGAAACCAATCTCCTTCGCTCCGCTTTTTGATTATCGGAGGGAATGCAGTGATTGCTTATGGGTTTGGGCGGGTGACCTATGATGTTGATTTTTTGGTGGATCAAGCGGATCGCGAGGCTTGGTACGAGAGAGCGAAAAACGCCGGGCTCACGGTACTGTTTGAATCGTCCGCGTTCACGCAGTTTTCACAAAAGGATGGATTGGGTTTTGATTTGATGTTTGTGAAGCGGGAGACATTTGAGAAGATGTGGGCGGAATCGAAGGACGCGGAGTTTGCCGGGGCGCGGGCGCGAATCCCGAGCCTGGATCATTTGTTGGCGTTGAAAATTCATGCCTTGAAGAACCAGCCGCCGCAGCGCACGGGCAAAGACGCGCAGGATGTGGAAAAATTGGCGGTTCTTAATCAGTTGGATTTGACGGAGAAGAAATACGAGGAACTTTTCTTGAAGTATGGAACGCGAGAAATCTACGAAACCATCCTGCGCGTGCTCAAATACTGAGGGGACGTCGGGTCTTGATTTGGAGTTGCCGGTTGATCCGGAGTTCCGGTCGCGGACGAGCCGTGTGCCGATTGATGTGGCGTTGAAAATAAATCGGCAGATGCGAAAAGATTTTCCAAACGCGGCGCCAACTCCGGAGGAGCGGCGGGAGTTGAAGGCGTGGGAAGAGTTTATTCTTTGAGGGAATGGGGTTTGGTTGGGGGGATATGGGCCGGATATGGCCAATGTGGCTGATGAGGCGAATAGGACGATTTGGCTGGGATAGACTTAGTTATCGGGCTTATGATCCGCGGCCAGAGGAGATTTTTTTGGAATGGGCCTAATGGGGCTGATGGGTCCGGTGTGAATGGTGGACTTAATTGTGGTTTGGTTGGGCTGGATATAGCGGTAAAAGAAGGACTGTGCCCGTCGGTACGCTCAAACCTGCGTCTGATTTGAATATCTTGGGCACGCTCGGGCGCCAGGGACGTTGCGCCCGACCGCTTTACTTGTTCTCCAGCTTCCAGACGGCCTTCCAATCGGTGGGCGGCGTTTTTGCCAATTCCCGGCAGCGTTCGGCCAGGACGCGGCTGGGTTCATCGGTGAACTCATTCGCGAGGTTTTCAAATAATGCCTGGGCCACCGTGAAGCGTCCGAAAACATATTCCGAGTAGGCGGCTTTGTAGCGCTGGCAGAGTTCCGAAAAATAGCGCGGCACAGCTGGGTTCTCGCATTCAAACAAATCCACGGGCGCGCTCTTTCCTTTGACGATGACCTGGTCAAGCAAACGTCGCGTGCCCTGCTTGGTGAGTTGGGCAATGGTGTCGCGGGAGACGATCAAACGGACGCCGTAGAATTTCGTGAGCGCTTCGATGCGCGCGGCTTCGTTGACCGCGTCTCCGACCAAGCCGTAATCCATGCGCTGGGCGGAACCTTTGTTTCCGACCAGGACCACGCCGCTATGCAAGGCCACGCCGTAGCCAAACAACTTCGCCACGGGGTCAGGCAGGCCGGCGCGGAGATTTTCCATCCCCACGATCAGCTTCTGCGCGGCGCGCAAGGAGAGGTCGGCAGCGTCGGTCTGTTGTTTGGGCGCGCCCCAGTAGCTCAAGAATTGGTCGCCTAAAAAGTGTTCGAGATTCCCTTGCTCACTCATGACCGCCTCGGTTTGGACCGCGAACACATTGTTCAATAGCTGGAACATGCCTTCGGGTCCGAGGAGTTCGGCCAGGGGCGTTGAATTCCGCAGGTCGGTCATCAACATGCAGACGGCGGCGCTGCGAGGTGTCATCGAACCCTGGTCATTGAGCACCGCGCGCAAAACGCTGGGTGAAAAATAGAGGCCCATGGTATGGCTCAACTTCATTCGCTCCAGCCGTTCCGCGATGAAGTCGTCCCCGAGCAGGGCCAGGCCCGCGCACGTCAGGGTCAAGCCTGGAGTAATCACGACCATGGAAAGATTGAAATGATTGAACAGCCAAAAGGCCGCGAGCAAATAAGCGACGGATAATCCGACCAGGCTGACCAGGCGCCGGGCGGGTTGGCGGACGCTTTGTGAAAGGGCCGCAGCCACCAGTCCGGCCAGCAGAATCAATGCGCTGTCTCCCCAGCGTGAGAGCTCGTGAATGAACTCGCCGTGAAGGGCGGCATTGATAACGTTCAGATGAATCTCCTGGCCGCGCATCGGCGCTTTGAAGGGCGTGGGATGAAGGTCCTGGAAAATCGTCGCCGTCGGTCCGATCAGGACGAGTTTGTCGCGAAAAAATTTGCCGCCGCCAAAATTCGCTTCCCAAAGTTTGGGCGTTAAAACATCGCCGATGGGAATCTCGTTCCATTCGCCGGGCGGGCCGGTGAAACGAAACCGTTGGAAGCCATTGGACCGGGGCACGCGCGCCGCTTCTCCGAAAGCCGCAAGGGCGCGCGCAGCCAGAGACTCGATGGTCGCATCGGGCGTTCCGGGGAGCATTCCTGAGAGCTCGCGATTGGAAGCGCGAAAACGGGTCCCGCGAACGACGTTATCTTTATCCGCCCAGGCGTTCACGAACCCGACGCGCTTATCGAATAATCCAGGGGCGTCCTCCGAACCGATCAGCGTTCCGGACGGCGCGATCACACTGCTGTATTCGCCGCGGGCCGTTTGTTCGATGACGATCTGGCTGCCGATGACGACACGGTCCGCGTAGCGATCGAGAACTTCGCGCAGGGCTGCGTCGTCTGCTGTCGCCCCGCGGAAAAACAAATCGACGACGATCGTTTTCGCGCCCGCTTTCGCCAAGCGCTCGACCAGGGCGGTCCAAACTTTGCGTTCCCAAGGGAAGCGCTCGCGCAAAGCGGCGAGGACGGGATCGGAGGCGGCTTCGGTCTTCAGAATCACTTCGTCATAAGCGGGCCGGTCAATGCCGATCAAAACCAGCCGGGAATCCATCGGGGTCCTTCTGCCCAAGCGCTGAAACCAGTCGCTGGCATGATTTTCCAGTTCGAACAGCGGAGCGAAGCGCCAGTTAGCCAGGAGAAAAATCGCGGTGCAAATCACGCAAATCAGCAGGCGCTTGGGGCTGCGTGCCTTGGTGGCGCGGATGAATAGCGTCTCGGTCATCATCGGGCTGCCTCATTACCCGCCCAATGCGAAATTTTGTCGATCTTTTCAGGACCGAGATGAAAAGTGATTTCCCCTTGAGCCGTCAGCGACAAATCATTGCGTCAGCGCTCTGACTGAGGCGGCTTTCTCGCAGTCGGAAGTTACCGGGTTATTGTTTGCCGGCGGCCTGGAGGGGATCCCACCAGCGCGAATTGATAATGGAGGGGTTATTCGGGGGGTTGATGCGCGCGTCCTGGCGCATTTCGCAGTGAGAATCGTTGAAAACAACGGCCGAGCCGCCGAGGTGGCGTTTGGTATCGATTCCTTCGTAAGAGCTTCCTCTCCCGGGAATCATACAGGCGGCGGGCCACCAAAGGCTGCTTCCCCATCCGGCGGCGTAGGGACGTTTGTCGCCGATCACGAGACTTTCCGACGGGGAAACGATGTTCGATCGTTTGAAGCGAGCCCAACTCTTAAAAGTCACATTGCCGACGCCCAAGGTTTGTATTTCATCGGGCCCGGCGGAGTCGTACGGGTGTCGTCCCAGAAACCAGCCGTTGTAACCATAGCCGACATTATGGACGTCAAAGGCCCAGGCCCAAACGGTGCCGTCGCCTTCTTCTTTTTTCTTTTTCGCGGAACTCGGGGCGTTGGGACAATGGAATAAATTGCTGCGTCCCAGGTTTTGGCCGACGATGACTGTGCCCCACCAATTGGTCACCGCCGCAGCGGGATTATCGGTTTGGCCCTGGTTTCGGTGGGCCGGAAAGTAGTCGTCATTTTCATCCGTGAAATAATTCATGAAAAGCCCGATTTGGCGGAGATTATTCATGCAGGTGGTGCGCTGGGTGCGCGATTTCGCTTTAGATAGCGCGGGAAGGAGGAGGCTGGCGAGAATGGCGATGATCGCAATGACGACCAGCAATTCGATCAATGTGAAGCCGCGGCGCAGGCACGGTTCTGGCCGCGAGGAACTGGAAGGAAAATGACTGGTATTCATATCAGTAACGACGCGCCGGGCAAATGGTCGGACGGGGTCGTATGTGTTGCCATAATGGCTACCATGCAAGGCGATGCATTTGAAGCAAGATTTTTTGAGGAAGGGCGCCACGTTTTGGAGCACAGCCCGATTTTTGTTATAGTTAACTGCTGAGAGAATGATGGGGACAATGGAAGAAAGAGCCGCGGGGTGCAGGAAGAAAGTGCCGAAGTGGTCGCGGTGGGCAAGGGTAAGACGTTGGTGATCAATGGGTGGCGGCGGTGGCACACGCGTTGCTGAGAGGGCCGCGTGAATATCAGTTTGTACCAGGCGGCTTCGGCGCTCAATGCCAACAACCGCTGGCAGGAAGTGATTGCCGAGAATATGTCGGCGGCTTCGGTCCCTGGTTACAAACGGCAGGATGTTTCATTCGAAGCGGTGCAAGCGGGTATGATGCCGATCGGGTCGGATGGAGGGATTTCGGAGCGGCAACCGTGGTCGATGGCGCAGGCGACAACGAAGACCAGTTTCGCGCCGGGAGAAATGCGTTACACCGGGCAGGATACGGATGTGGGGATTAGCGGGAATGGATTTTTTGAGGTGCAGCTTCCCGGCGGCGGGCTGGCTTATACGCGGGATGGAGAATTTCAGATGAATTCGCAAGGGCAGCTCACGACCAAGCAGGGTTACGTGGTGATGGGGGATTCGGGAGCGATTCAGTTGGATCGGGCGACGTCGGACCCGATCGCGGTGGCGGCGGATGGAACGGTGAGCCAGGGGCAAGTGGTGCGCGGGAAAATCAAGGTGGTGGATTTTAACAAGCCGGAGTTGTTGACGCAGGCGTCGGGGGGAATTTTTTTGGCGCAGAACGCGGGGTTGCAGACCAATGAGGTCGCGACGCCGGATTTGCGGCAGTTTTTTGTTGAACAGGCCAATACCACCTCGATGGGGGAGATGGCCAATATGATCACGGTCATGCGCTCATCGGAGGCCAATCAACGCATCATCCAGATGGAGGACGAACGGATGGGCAAGGCGATCAGTGAGTTAGGAAATCCGAACTAAATAAAATATGTTGCGCGCTCTTTATTCCTCCGCGGCTGGGATGCAATCCCAACAAACGAACCTCGATATCATCGCGAACAATCTCGCGAACGTGAACACGACTGGCTTCAAGAAGAGCAAGGCGGAGTTTCAGGATTTGCTTTATCAAAACACGCGAACGGCGGGCTCGGAAACGGGCGCTGGCAACCAGCTTCCGACCGGAGTGCAGATCGGGCACGGGTCGCGTTTGGTGGCGACGCCGAAAGTTTTTACGACGGGCGAATTGACGCAAACGCAGGAGCAGTGGGATGTCGCGATTAAAGGGGATGGCTTTTTCGAAGTGCAAATGCCGAATGGCGACAAGGCTTACACGCGGGATGGTTCATTTAAATTGAGTTCTACCGGGCAGGTGATGACGAGCGATGGGTTGATCGTGCAGAGCGGTTTCCAGGCGGTGCCGCCGGGGACTGAGAAGGTGGATATTTCGACGAATGGCGAAGTGACTTACACCGGGCCGAGCGGCAAGACGACGTTTCGTTTGAATTTGTCGCGGTTCGCGAACCCGGCGGGGTTGGAGAGCCTGGGGCACAATCTTTACAAGGAAAATACGGCGTCGGGCGCGGCAGAAACGGGCGCGCCGGGGGAGAACGGTTTCGGGACGACGAATCAAAATTACCTGGAGCTCTCGAACGTGAAAGTGGTGGAGGAAATGGTGAACATGATCCTGGCGCAACGGGCTTACGAAATTAATTCCAAGGCGGTGCAGGCTTCGGACGAGATGATGCAGATGAGCAATAATCTGCGGCGATAATTTTTGAAACTTTCATGATTCTTAATTTATCACGGAGACACGGAGCACACAGAGTGGGATTGTTCTTCCTGCTCTATGTTTTCTGCGCCTCGGTGGTGAGTTTGTTTTCAGCGCCAATGATTGAGGTGGCTTCGTGGCCATTGGCGAGTGAAGTGAAGGTGGATGGGCGCGGGATTTTTTTGAGGAATGTGATCGCGGCGAATTTCACGCAGCCGGCGCCGGAGATTCGGCTCGGCGACGCGCCGCCGTTTGGACGCGCGACTTTTTTAACACGCAAACAACTTACGGATCTTCTTTCCATCGCGGCTCCGGAAGTGGAACCGGTTTGGTCGGGTCCCGAACGCGTGCGCATTGTGCGCCGCGCCCGGGCGCTGAACGAAACGGAAATTAAGCAGATGCTCACCGCCGCCATCCAAAACGACCAGGTGCGCGAGCGGGGCGAGTTGGAATTGCATTTCGTCCGACCTTTTATCGCGGCGCAGGTTCCAGATGAGGCGCTGCAATTGCGAGTGCTGGATATGCCGAATTTGGGAGTGACGCCGAATTTCATCGCGCGTTGTGAGCTGAAGGCGGGCGAGGAAGTGGTCGGGACCTGGAATTTAAATGTGACCGCGAAGATCTGGCGCGAGGTTTGGGTGGCGCGTTCGGCGTTGTTGCGCGGGCAGCCGGTGCAAGGCGCGGATATTGGTTTGGAGCGGCGCGATTTGTTGACGTTCAAGGACGGGTTGACGGCATTGCCGTCGGATCTGGCCAGTTATGATTTGGGTGAAAATCTCGCCAGCGGTTCGATTCTGACCGCGCGGTCGTTCAAGCAGCGGCCAATTATTCGGCGCGGCAAAACGCTGGACGCCCTGGTGCAGGACGGACCCTTGCAAATTTTAGTGAAAGTGGAAGCGCTCGAAGACGGCCTGCCGGGGCAGTTCGTGCGGGTGCGCAATCTCAAATCGCGGCGTGAATTCCGCGGAAAGGTGCAGGATGAACAAACTATCGCGGTGGCTCTTTAAAATTTCGCTGGCCCTCGCGCTGGCCACATCGTTCGCGCCGTCCGCGCATAGCCAATCGCTTTGGAAGGAAGGCGCGTCCAAAAGCATGTTCGCGGACAAGCGCGCGACGCGCGTGGGGGACATCCTGAATATCCTGATCCAGGAATCGAACACGGCAAATCGCAACAACAATACGAAGACTTCGAAGGCTTCGAGCATCGACGCGAGTTTGCAATCGTTTTTGTTTTCGCCGGACGCCAGCAAATTGCTGACGAAAGGCGGGAAACTACCAGCGTTGAAAACGAGCGCGGCCCAGACGTTCGATGGCGGCGGGCAGATTAATAATTCGGAAAAAATCACGGCCCGCATCGCGGTGCGCATCATCGATGTGTTGCCGAATAACACGCTGGTCATTGAAGGGACGCGGAAGGTTTCCTTTTCGGGCGAGACGCAGGACGCGGTTTTGCGCGGGCTGGTGCGTGTGGATGACGTGATGGCGAACAACACGATTTACAGCTACAACATCGCGGAGGCGACGATCAAATACGTTTCCAGCGGCACGATTTCGGACAACCAAAAGAAGGGCTGGTTCACGAAGGTGTGGGAGAAAGTCACGCCGTTTTGATCATGCGCATTTTCTCTTTCATTTTATTGCTCGCGACGCTGACGCCCTGCCGGGGCGTTGGTTCGCGCATTAAGGACCTGGTGATGGTGGGCGGCGCGCGGGACAATCAATTGGCCGGCTGGGGGTTGGTCGTTGGCCTGGCCGGCGACGGTGACAAGGACCCGGTATACACCGTGCAGGCGATTGCCAACACATTGCAGCGTTATGGAATCACGATTCCGGCGGCGACGCTTTCTTCGAAAAAATATTTCAGCGGTTTTCGTGACGGCGGACATCAAGCCTTTCTTGAAAGCGGGCAATCGCATCGACGTCACCGTCTCGGCGATGGGCGACGCGAAGAGTTTGCAAGGCGGCGTGCTGTTGCAAACGCCGTTGTTGGGAGCGGATGGCGAGACGTACGCGGTGGCGCAAGGGCCGCTGGCCGTGGGCGGGTTTTCAGCGGGCCAAGGCGGCGCGGGCGGAGCGACCGTCCAGAAGAATCATCCCACGGTGGCGCAGATTTCGGGCGGAGCCATTGTGGAAGCGGAAATTCCAAATCAACGAATCGTCAATAATCACCAGATCGAATTGCATTTGCGGGAGCCCGATTTTACTTCCGCGGCGCGGATGGCCGTCGCGATCAATGAACAATTTCCGAACAGCGCGCATGCGGCCGATCCGACGACCGTGAGCGTGAAAGTGCCCGAGGGGATGGAGCCGAACGCGGTGGATTTTCTAGCGCGGATCGAAGCGATCGAGATGACCCCGGACACAACGGCGCGAGTGATTATCAACGAGCGCACGGGCACGATTGTAGCGACTTCGAAAATCAAGATTTCGACGTGCGCGGTGTCGCATGGCGAATTGACGATCAGCATCGCTTCAACCCTGGACGTATCGCAGCCGAATCCTTTGAGCCGCGGCGGCACGACCGCGGTCACGCCGCGCACGGACACGCAAGTGAACGAAGCCAAAGGACGGCTGATCCCGTTGGATGAAATGCCGACGATTGAAAAGGTGGCGGCGGGTTTGAATGCGATCGGCGTGACGCCGCGCGATATGATGGCGATTTTTCAGGCGATGAAACAGGCGGGGGCGTTGCAGGCGGAATTGATCATGCGTTGATATGCCTGTCACGAACGTCCAATCGCATCCCAAGGTCAAAGCGTCGGATATCCCGCTGGAAAAGCTGGCCACGTCCAAGGCGCTTTCGCAGCAGGAGAAGGCCGCGGAAATGACCCGGCAATTTGAATCGATGTTGTTGCGCCAGATTTTAACGGAGGCGCAGAAGACATCGATTCCTTCGAAGTTCGCGTCCACAGGAGTTTCGACTTCGATTTACAAAGATATGAGTGTTACGCAAATGGCGGACACGATCAGTTCCTCGCGTTCGCTGGGGCTGGCCCGGGAATTGGAAAAACAACTTTCACGTGAAATCGCCCCGGGCAAAACAGCGCCGGGGCCATCGCAAACCACGACAGGCAAAAAGATTTCCGCAAACGAACATCAACGCGCGGCGCAACCTCCCGTACCGCAGACGAAAGCGCCGCGTCTCTAACCTATGATCCCTTATCTGCAAAACTTGATCGCAGCGCTTCGCTCGGAGCTTCACGAATATGGCGAGATGCTCGCCCGACTGGACGAGCAGCAGGAGTTGGTCATGCGGCGCGAGGCCGATGGCATCCTGCAATCGGTGGCGACCATCCAGGACCAGGGCGTAGCCATCCAGCGCGCGCGAGAAATTCGCGAAGTGCGCCAGAATGAATTCGCGCAGAAGATCGGCCTGGCGAGCGGGGCGGAGTTTTCACAGATCATCCCGCGCATGCCGGAGGATTACCGGCCCCTGGTGGACGCGCTGGTGCAGGAAAATAATTCGCTGCTGATGCGCATTCAACAGCGCGCGCGGCAAAATCATTTATTGCTGCGGCAATCGCTGGAATTGATGCAACGCTTCTTAAGCACGCTTTTTCCCTCTCACGAGCCGCGCCTTTACAACGGCGGCGGGCAGATGTTCGCCAGCCCCGCGCCGGCGGTCTCGATGTACGAAGCGGTGGGATAAATTTGTATGCTCGGCCTTTTTGGAAGCTTAAATCTGGGCGCCCGCGCGATGCAGGTGCAACAGCAGGGCATTGAAGTGGCGGGCCACAACATGGCCAACGTCAACAATCCTGCCTATGCCCGCCAGCGCGTCGCGATCCAGACGAGCACGGCCATCGCGACGGAGCACGGCCAGCAGGGCACGGGTGTGGACGCGCAGCGCATCGTGCAGATTCGCAATGTGCTGCTGGATGGCCAGATCGTGACCGAAGGCAGCATCACCGGGTCGCTCGAAGCGCAGCAACAAGCGTTGGAATACGCGCAATCGGACCTCGGCCAGCAGATTGATCGCGGCGCAACCGGCGCGGAAGGGGCGGCGGCAGCCTCCGGCACGGGGAAACAGCATGGCATTGGTGATTCCATTTCGAAGTTTTTCACTTCGCTGCAGAGCCTCTCGGTGCAGCCGAGTTCCTCAGCGGAACGCGATGGCGTTCTGAAATCGGCGCAGGAACTGGCGAATGATTTTCAACAGACCGATGCCCGCCTCGGACAATTGACCGCGTCGCTCAATGAAGCGGTGAAAGGCGATGTGACGCAGGCGAATGGGCTTTTGAAGGATATCGCCGGGCTCAATGAACAGATCAGCACGGCGGAAATTTTGGAGAATGGCGCCGCGAATGATCTTCGCGATACGCGGCAACAGAAGCTCGAGCAGTTGTCGAAGCTCGTGAAGTTCGACGCGGTCGACACCAACAACGGGTCGATCGACATCTCGATTGGCGGTGTGACGATGGTGGATGGAGGCAATCAGCGCGATCAACTCGAGGCGTATGATGACGGCAACGGAAAGACGCTCGTGCGGGCGGATGGAGCCGATACGCCGCTGGATATCGTGGGTGGAAGCATTCACGGAGCGATTTCAACGCGGGACGGGGCCATTCAGAGCATGCGGGATGATCTTTCCAGTTTGGCGACCGGCATGATCGCGGAGGTCAATCGCATTCACCAGGGCGGGTTTGGTTTGAATGGGAGCACCGGGCTGGATTTCTTCCAGGGCACGAATGCGGCCGACATCAAGGTGAACCGGGCGTTGATCGACGACCCGACCAAATTGCAGGCGAGCGCCAGCGCGACCGATGCGGGCAACAACGCGATCGTGCTCGATATGGCGCAACTCGCGCGCGATCCGCAGGCGAATTTCGGCGGCGAAACTTTCAACCAACATTACAGCCATATCGTTGGCAACCTCGGGACGGCGCTGAGCAACGTGAACGATTCGGTTACCGATCAATCCGTGGTCACGAACATGCTGAGCCAGCAGCGCGATTCGGTGAGCGCCGTTTCGCTGGATGAGGAAATGACTGACTTGATCAAGTATCAGAAGGCTTACCAGGCCTCGGCCCAATTGATCAACACGGTCAATGAAATGTTGGACACGGTCATCAACCTGATCCGCTAATCTGATTTTAATTTATGCGAGTCACTGCCAACAGCTTCCCAAACCGGCTCATCTCGCAGCTCGGTGACCTGGCTTCGCGCCAGAGTAAATTGCAAAGTCAGGCCGCCACGGGCCAGCGGGTGCAGCTTCCCGAGGATGATCCGCGGGCGATGCAGCGCATCCTGGACATGCAGACCGAATCCAGCGCTCTGGACCAATACGGCAGCAACATCGCGCGCTTGCAGGACGCGACCACCGCTTCATACAGCGCCATGAAATCGCTGAAGAAGACAAACGATCGCGCGGGTGAGATTGCGACGCTGGCGGATGGTTTGAAGTCGCCGGAGCAACTGACGATTTACGGCAACGAGATCGACCAGCTTTTGGAGGAAGCGGTCCAGACTGCGAATACGACGCACAATGGCGATTATCTTTTTGCGGGCACGCACGTGAACCAGGCGCCGTTCACCGTGGTCAAGGACGCGAATGGCAAGATAACGGGAGTGACTTACAACGGGAATTCCGACGCGATGACCGCGGAAATCAGTCCGGACGTGGTCAGCGAAGCGCAGCCAGTGGGAGTGAGCACGAGCGGTTCGGGCCCGCGCGGGTTGATCACCGACGCGCGTTCGGGCGCCGATTATTTCAACCATTTAATTTCGCTGCGCGATCACTTGATGGCGGGCGACACCGCGGCGGTCAAGGACACCGACCGCGTGAACCTTGGGAAAGATGAGGAGAATTTTCTTTATCACTATGGGCACATCGGCGCGATCCAATCGCGGCTCGACACGGCCTTGAGTTTGACCAAAGACCAATCGTTTTCGATCGAACAGCATGTCTCGGGTTTGGCGGACGCGGATCTGGCCCAGACGCTAGTGAAACTGACGCAGGTCCAGAATGCGTATACAGCGGCGCTGCAAACGGGGGGAACCATTTTGGGGAATTCGCTGTTGGATTATTTGAAGTAAAAAAAAGGCGCATCCCTTGCTGTTCAAGAGATGCGCTGATGATGAGCTTGAGACCAAACGCCCGCTTACGGAAGCGGATCGAATTCAAATGTGCCGGTGATCGTGATGGTCGTGTTATCGCCGCGGGTATAGGTGCTGTCGAAATTCCCGTGATCTTTGGTGAGGAACGTCATGTTGAGATCGTGGCGATCGCCGACAAAATCAGCAGGCCCCGTGTAAACCAGGTGCAGGGTCGCCGACGAAGAGCCCGCGGTGTAGGTATAAGTCCCGCCCGATTCTTCGGGTGAATCGGAATCGTGGAATGTGTTCGATGAAAAGGTGTAAGTATGCGTCTGCCCGGAGGTGCCGGTGCTGGTGGTGACCCGCGTCCCGAACATTGTTCTTCCAGCGATGGAGACCGGTGCGAAGCCATTGTAGGCCGCGGACGGCGTGACGGGCGGCGTGGGCGGGACAACATCGCCAGTGGTCGTGCCGCTGGTCCCCCCAGTGGTCGTTCCGCTCGTATTCCCAGTTGTGCTTCCGGTGGGCGTTCCTGTGGTTCCACCGGTGGTGTTTCCCGTCGTCGTTCCGGTGGACCCCCCCGTTGTGGTTCCGGTCGTCCCGGAAGTGTTGCCAGTTGTGCCAGTCGTGTTCGAACTGGCGCCGCCGGTGGAGCCAGCGAGAATATCGGTATCGACATTTCCGCTGGCGATGGTGGAACTGCGGGCGGAAAAACTGCCGCTGCGGTCGGTCTCGCCTTCGCGATGCAATATGTAACTGCCGCTGCTGGCCGTGATGAAATTCAGATTGTAAATCTGCTGGCCCCCCGCTGTGCTCGCGAGCGTCACGTTGACTTGGTTGCCGGAGCGCGCTGACTGATAAGTCCCGTTCTCGACGGCGCCGGTCGGATGTTGGAAAGTATAAGTGGTGTCGGAGGTGAACGACACCGCGGATTGCGCGCCGGAGGTTTCGCTGAAATTGTAGGATCGCGTCGCCAACGAGGCGGGCGAGACAATTTGTGGGGCGGGCGGTTCACTGTCGCCACCGCCGCAGCCAGTCAAAAAGATTGCTATTCCAAAACCCGCGGCAGCCACCGCGGCCCTCCATTGTATTCCTGTGTTCATGTCAAACGCTCAAACTCGGTTTTTTCCAATTGGACCCGAGCGGGCGCGCGCCAACAATCAGGGCGCTCAGGGATTGAGGATGGTTGCCCGCCCGGTCGGCTCTCAGGGGAACCCCTTTCCCGGGGCTAATGCGGCGATTCAAACCGGCGGGTCAGAAGGCTATTTTTGAGCGGCCAGGAACTCGATCAAATCGCGAAGTTCGCGTTTGGTGAGCATGGATGCAATCTCGGCGGGCATTGGGGACTGGCCCGGGGAACGAGACTCGATTTTGGCCTTTTCGATTTTGAGCGGACCGTCCTCGGGAGAATTGATTTCAAGGAGAGTGTCGTTTTCGCTTTTAACGATGCCCGCATAGGCGGGCCCATCCTTGAGTTTGACGAGGACGCTGTCGTAGCCTTGCGCAATTTTCTTATTGGGAAGGACGATCGATTCGAGGATGTAGTCGCGTGGTTTCTGCCCGATATGGCTTAGATCCGGACCGACTTCGCCGCCCTCGTTTTTGATTTTATGGCAGCGCAGACACGCCACGTCCGGGCGTTCGAGGAAAAGCTTGCGCCCCGCTTCCGCATCGCCGCCCGCAAGGGTTTCACGGTAGGCGGCAAGATCGTCGTCTTTTGGCCGGGCGGCTTCATATTTCTCGAGCGCCTTTTTGATGCCGGGGTCTTTGCGTTTACTGGCCGCTTCGATGAGGTCCAGGCGCAGGGCGGGATCGAGTTTGCCCGTTTGCAGCCGGTCCAGCCACGGGATAAACATGGAATCCGCGGCCAGGCCGGGCAGATTGCCCAGCGCGGCGAAGGCGATTTGTTTTTCGGCAACCGTGCCCTTGTCCAGCATGCCCATGATTTGCGCGAGGGCGTTGGCGGGCCGGGCTTGCGTGCTGACCAGGGCGGCTTCCTTGCGGAGGGCTTCGTCCGTGGATTCCGAGGCGACTTTCATGGCGTCGTTCAGGCGTTGGTCTTTGAAATCGCGCAAGGCTTTCAGCGAGGCGACGCGGATCGAGCTGGGCGATTGCGCATTGGTGATGTTGCTGAAGAGCGCGCCGGAAAATTCAGTGGCCTGGAGGCGGGCAGTTGCATCGACGGCAGCGAGACGAACCGGTTCCGGGCCGCTCGCCAGAAGGTCCTCCAGTTCGCCGCGCAACGCCAGGCTCGCTCCGCGAGCATCCCGAGGGGCGAGCGGCCGCCAAAGGCCAAGAATCGCGTCGCGTCCGGGTGGGTTGGCCCATTGGCTGAGATAACGGATCGCTTCGGCGCGCAGTTCCTCGGGGGCATTCGTGCGGCTGGCGAAGTCGGCAAGGGCGATGCCGTTTTCCAGTTTGCCCAGGCGGAAATTGGCATTGAGGGCGCGCCGCATGAAGGGGTCGGAAAGATTGGTGCGCGTCACCATGGTGGCCAGTTGCGACATGCTTTTTTCGATGGGCAAATCGTGAATGGCGCGCGCGGCCTCCAGAGCGATCGCGGGATCTTCATCGCTCATGAGCGGGGCGATCTCAGGACGTCCGAGTTTGCGGAGCGCCAGCGTGGCGGCCATGCGCACCGCCCGTGAGGGATCGCGCGAGGCTCCGGCAATCGCGTCGATGTCGGCAAGATTAACCAGAGCCATGACGCCGGCGTGGCGGATGTAAGCGTCGCGATCATGATTGGCATCGATCGCGGCCAGAACGGTCGGAAGAGCTTCCGGATTGCCAAGTTTACCCAGGCTCATCAGCGCGAAAAAGCGCACACGCGGCGAAGGATCACGCGTCAGGCCGGTCAAGGTGTCGTAAGCGGTCGTGATCTTCAGGTCGCCCGCGAGTTTAGCGGCTTGCGCGCGCATTTCCGGAGATGAAGTGTCGGTCAGGAAACGGGTGACGATGTCGGCGGCATTGCGATCACTGCGCGCCAGTTGGCCCAGGGCCCAGAGAGCGTGCAGGCGGGCGAGCTCATTGCCATCGCGGAAGGCGACGTTGGCCAGGGCATCGATGGCGACCGGCCCTACTTCAACGAAGGTAAATTGCGCCTCCAGGCGCACGCGCATGTCGGGATGACTGAGCAGCTTGGTGAATTCAGCCAGAGAACGATTGGCGGCGCCGGCGGCGAGAATACGGCGAGCGTCTTCCACGAAAGCGTCCGCGGCCGAGACCGGTTCGTAAATCCGATAGATGCGGCCTTTGCCGGTTTTTTCCCAGCCTTGCACCCAATCGAGAACGTAGAGGCCGCCGCGCGGGCCAAATTCGACATCGACCGGATAGAGTTCCCACAGGAAATCGTGAAGGTCCGTGGCTTCGAAGCTGGCTCCTTTCGGCTGCAAAACGAAGGAGCGGACGCCGCCCGGAAAATCGGCCATGAAAAAATGATTGGCATAGCGAGCAGGCAAACCGACGCCCGGATAATAACTGATGCCAGCGGGACCGTGGCCGATGTGCGCGACCGGCGGAAGAATATAAGCCGCGGTGTTGGTCGGCTCCAGGCCCCAAAGCATTTCGCTGTTCCAAGCGCCCAGCTTGGGAAGGTCCTGCCAGCCTTTATGCCAGCCGCCTTCGCCGCCTTCGACCACGTAAACCCAGCGGGCCTTGTCGCCGCCGTCCGCATTGTTGTCGCCGGTGAACAGATTTCCGTATTGATCGAAGGCCAGTTCCTGCGGATTGCGCAGGCCGGCGTGGACGACTTCAAAGTCGCTCCCGTCGGGATTGCAGCGCATCACCGCACCCGAATCTGGATGTGAGATGACGGTGGCGCCATTGGTCACGGTGAAACCGCGGTCAGCGACGGTAAAATAAAGTTTGCCGTCGGGGCCGAATTTAAGGCCGTGCAGATCGTGCCCGCCGATGCCGATGTGAACGCCGAAGCCGGTTTGAAGTTTCAGGCGAATGTCCGCTTTGCCATCGCGATTGGTGTCGCGCAGGCGCCAGAGATCGGGAATGCACGTGAACCAGACATCGCCGCGGCGCGTGGCCACACCAGCGGCGACGCCGGAGACCAGCGTCCGAAAATCGTCCGCGTACGTTTTTGCGGAGTCAACGACCCCGTTGAAGTCCGTGTCTTCCAGCAGCCGAATGCGCTCCGATTCGACTTCCAAATCATGCCAGTCGAATTTGCCGTCGTGATTGCGGTCGATGAGGATTGATTTGGGAAGGGCGCTGTTCGTGGGTGTGAGCGTGTGACGGAAAAAATTGGCGCGATCTTCCACGGTGCGAAAGGAAAAATCGCTGTCGAGCCAATCGCGGTGATTGCGCATATCGTAAACGGAAGTGCGGCGGCGATGCGTCTCCACGACGTAACAACGGCCTTGTTCGTCGAAAGTGAAACTGACCGGATTCGAGAAAAAAGGCTCGGCGGCGAAGAGTTCCGGGTAAAAGCCAGGTTGCAGCCGCAGCTTTTTCATGGCCGCGTCCACCTCCGGACTGGCGCTGAAATCGGTTTTGCCGGTGACGTCCGGATAAACGGTATCGAGCCCCGGAACGTTGTTGGTCAGCGCGGGTTCAGCGGCGAACCCGGACGCGGCCAAAAAAATGGCCAGACAGCGGCGGAAAAAAGTCATCGACACCAGCATACTTCGCATTCATCGGACGGGCCAAATGGGAACGTATTCGTTCCCCTGCCCTTAGATAAATTCGTTGAAGATGTTTTCGAGCATCTCCTGGCGACCGCTCGGGTTCGGCGCGATCTCTTTTTTGTCGAGGATGTATTTCTCCAGGTCTTCAAAGCCGATTTTGCCCTGCTCGACTTTTTTGCCGATGCCATTGTCGAAGGAGCTGTAACGCTTGCTGATGAAATCTTTGAGGCGGCCATCTTTGCGAATGGCCGCGGCCGCTTTGAGGCCGCGCGCAAAGGCGTCCATGCCAGCGATGTGCGCGTAGAACAAATCGACCGGTTCGTAGCTTTCGCGGCGCACCTTGGCGTCGAAGTTGGTGCCGCCCGTTTTGAAGCCGCCCATGTTCAGGATGACCAGCATCATTTGAGTCGTCAAATAGAGGTCCGTGGGGAATTGATCGGTGTCCCAGCCGAGCAGGACGTCGCCCATGTTGGCGTCGATGGACCCGAGCGCGCCGGCCGCGGCGGCGACTTCCATCTCGTGATGCATGGTGTGGCCGGCCAGGGTTGCGTGATTGGTTTCGAGATTCAGTTTGAAATGATCCATCAAATCGTATTGACGAAGAAAATTCAGGCAGGCCGCGGCGTCTGAATCGTATTGGTGCTTGGTCGGTTCCTTGGGCTTGGGTTCGATGTAGAACGGCCCGCGGAAGCCGATTTTCTTTTTGTAATCGACAGCCATGTGCATGAAAGCGCCGAGGTGATCCATCTCGCGCTTGAGGTCGGTGTTGAGAAGCGTGGTGTAACCTTCGCGTCCACCCCAGAAGGTGTAGCCCGCGCCTTTGAGTTCGTGGGTCACTTCGAGCGCTTTCTTCACCTGGGCCGCCGCGTAGGCGAACACGTCCGCGTTGCAACTGGTCGCCGCGCCATGCATGTAACGGGGGTGAACGAAAAGGCAGGCTGTGCCCCAAAGCAATTTGATCCCGGTGCGTTTTTGTTCTTCCTTCAGAACTTTGACGACGGCATCCAGATTCCTATTGGACTCCGCGAGCGTGGCCCCTTCCGGAGCCACATCGCGGTCGTGAAAGGCGTAGTAAGGCGCGCCCAGCTTTTCCATGAACTCGAACGCGACGCGCACCCGCCTCTGCGCATTCTCGACCGATTGGGTGCCGTCGTCCCAAGGCCGCACTGCAGTTCCAACCCCGAACATATCAGCCCCCACCCCGCGGAAGGTGTGCCAATATGTGACCGAGAAGCGAAGCTGGTCGCGCATCGGTTTGCCTTCGACGATTTCGTCCGGATTGTAATGCTTGAAAGCGAGGGGGTTTTTGGATTTCGGTCCTTCGTACTGAATCTTCGGGATATTTACAAACGCATCCGCCATAGGAATTATGATTAATGTTGGGTCCTCAAACTTTCGCCTGAAACAGCCGAGGAGAGTAGGGTCGTCCCTTGGCCGGCGTCCAGAACCGTTTTCAGTCTGGCCGGTCATGAAGCAGATGATCATTTGGAGTTGTCGAAGGGCCTGCCTGCCGTTAGGTTTAGAGGCGGAAAGCCTTTGAGGCACGCAAGCATGCTCAATCCCCAGTCACTTTGGCGACGACGCGGCGGTTTCACCCTCATTGAGCTGCTGGTGGTCATCGCCATCATTGCAATCCTGGCGAGTTTGCTGTTGCCGGCCCTGGCCAAAGCCAAGGAGCGGACCAAACGTCTCACCTGCATGAATAATCTTAAGCAGCTCGGCTTGGGCTGTCACATGTATGCGGAAGATGATCGCGGCGGGTCGTTCACCGCGATGAAGGATTACCTGGACGATGATTTGTCGTGGCTTTATCCGACCTACGTGAGCAACACGAAAAGTTTTACCTGCCCCAGCACCCGGAATTTCGTGCGGCCGGATGTCTGGGCGACCGATCCCTTCACCGGCCGGCGCTACCTGATGGATTTGAAGGATTTTGTTTCCGGCTCCCGCACCAATGGACACAGTTACGAGAGCTTCGCCTTTATGGGGCCGCGCAATCCATTGCCAGCGATCCGCAAGACGCAAGCGAGCGTCGGCAACTATGCGCATGTCAACGACACGTTCGGCCTGAAGGGAACGATCGCGGGCCCTTCTCGAAACTGGATCAACCTGGACGGTGACGATTACACCGGCCTGCCCGGAAGCATCAATGATTACCCGGACAAAGGCGATCACCATGGTGAAGCGGGCGCTAACGCAAACTTCTGCGATGGCCATGCCGAATGGGTGACGGTGAAGAAATTTCTTTATACTTACGAAATGTCCCAGGACGAAGGCCGGGCGACTCCTTGACCCTTCAAAACTCTTCCAGCTCTTTTTGAAATACAGAGGTCGGCCCCGCGGTGTCATTTAATAAAGCGGCATGAATAGAGAGGATTCTGACCCCCATCAGGCAGAGGGAAACCGATGGATTTATTTCCTGGTGGCCGCGGCCATCCTGGTTCTTTTTGTCGCCATCCGGGAGACCCACCAGCGCCGCGATGATGTCCGGCGGGGCCTGAACGGACGCCGGCCCCTAACCAAAACCCGAATCTCGCACCGTGGAGAACAGCGTCCGCCTGGCCCCGCCAGGCTGAGCGCGGCCCTCCCCCCAAAAGAGATGGTCGCCAATAAAATGAACCAGTTCGTGAATCAACGCCGCGAGATGACCTACGCGTTTGCGGCGAAAAAAGGCCTCACCGTCCCGCCGGAGGTCCAGGCCTTTTACGAGGCGGTCGAAGCGGGCGATTGGAAATTGACCAACGATCTTTTCGATAAGATGTGGAAGAAGAAGAATTCCGATGAGCCGGGGGCGGAAACGCTGCGGGACCTGTCCGGGCCCCTCCTGGAAACGTACGGCGTGGCCGAACAAGTGCATGCCTGGGACCCAGCCAAGCTTTTGGAGTACGGCCAGTCGATCCTGGACGCCTTGAAGCCAGGCATGGTTTACATCGGAGGAACCGATACTGGCCGATTCATCCCCACGCTGCTCAATGAAACGACGGAGGACGGAGAACGCCATGTCATCATCACCCAAAACGCCCTCGCGGATGGCTCCTACACCGATTATCTGCGCTTTCTTTACGGCGACCAATTGTCCGCGTTGGATAAAGAAGACTCGGACCGCGCGTTCCAGGAGTACATCACCGACGCGACAAAACGGCTCGAACACGATCGCGATTTTCCCGATGAACCCAAGCAAATCCGCAAAGGCGAGGACGTCAAAATGAAAGATGGCAAAATCGACGTCTCGGGCCAGGTGGCGGTCATGGACATCAACGAACGGCTGCTCAACGCGTTCATGAAAAAGAATCCGGAGATGACCTTCGCGATCGAAGAATCCTTTTCACTCAAATCCACTTACGGGGCGGCGCGTCCATTGGGGCCGATCTTCGAAATTGGGGCCGCCGATGGAGCATCCGCTCTGACCGGGAAGGCGGCCGATGAAACCGTCGATTATTGGAACAAAAAAGCCCAGGAACTCAGTTCCGAAACGCCGGTGGCGGCTGGTGACGATGGTTATTCGCCGCGAAAAAGCTATTCCCACCTGGCGGCCGCGCAGGCGAACCTATTCGGCAATCGCGGTTTAATTGCGCAGTCCGAACAGGCTTACCGGATGGCATTACAGATCTGGCCCGGTAATATCGCAGCGGCCAATGAGTACTATGCTTTTCTGATGGCCCAGGGCCGATCCGCCGAGGCGAAGGCTTTCCTGAACGCGCGGCTCAAGGACAAACAATGATAGGCCGGTCGAGAAAATAGGGCTGACAATGCCCTGAGTTTTAGAGTTTATTTGGGGATGCTGTTGAAAAAAGGTTTGGCCGCGGCGGGGGTTGCCCTGTTGGTCGTCGGTTGCGCCGCGGCTGATACGAAAATGTCGAAGTCTCTTTACCCGGCCGCGCGCAAGGAGGCGCAGGTCGATGATTATCACGGAACCAAAGTTGCGGACCCTTATCGCTGGCTGGAGGACCCGGATTCGGCTGAATCGCGGGCCTGGATCGAGGCGGAGAACAAAGTCACGTTCGCATTTTTGCATGGCATTCCCGCGCGGGAAAAAATCCAGAAGCGGCTGACGGAGCTATGGAATTATGAGCGGTTTGGAATCCCCTTTCGCGAGGGCGGGCGGTATTTCATCACGCGGAACGACGGGCTGCAAAATCAAGGGGTGCTTTACACGATGGATTCGCTGAACGGCGAGATGCGGCTGTTGCTGGATCCGAATAAATTGTCCGCGGATGGGACGGTGGCCTTGAAGGGGAGCGATATTAGTGAGGATGGAAAGCTGATGGCGTATGGGCTTTCGACCGCGGGCTCGGATTGGGAGGAATGGCGGGTGCGCGACGTGGCGACGGGGAAGGATCTGGCGGATGAATTGAAGTGGGTGAAGTTTTCGGGCGCTTCCTTCACGAGGGATGGCAAGGGGTTTTTCTACAGCCGCTATGATGAGCCGACGAACGCGGCGGCGAATTTGCGGTCGGTGAATTATTTCCAGAAGCTTTATTATCACGCGGTTGGAACTCCTCAGAAAAGTGATTTGCTGTTTTATGATCGGCCGGATCAGAAGGAATGGGGGATTCAGGGCGAAGTCTCGGAGGATAACGCTTATTTGATCATTTCCATTTCACAAGGAACGGACGTAAAGAATCGGCTTTTTTACAAATCGCTCTTGCACAATGGTCGCGAAGGGATGTGGGCTGCAAAATCCAATCCGGTGGTTGAGTTGATTCCAGATTTGGAAGCGAATTACAACTTCATCGCGAATGATGGACCCATCTTTTATTTTCTGACGGATTTCAAGGCGCCCAAGAGCAAGGTAATCGCCATCGATACGAACAATCCCAAGAAGGAAAATTGGCGAACGCTAATTCCCGAAGGAGAGGATACGTTGCACGGCGTCAGTTTGATTCGTGGACACTTCTTCGCGAATTACATGAAAGATGCGCGCAGCCTCATCCGCGTTTTCAAGAAAAATGGGACTTTTGAGAAGGAAGTGAAGTTGCCGGGCATCGGCTCGGTGAGCGGGTTTGCCGGGAAGCGGGACGCGAAGGAAACCTTTTATGCATTCACAAGTTTCACGCGGCCGACCACCATTTATCGTTATGACATCGAGAGCGGCGAGAGTTCGGTCTTCAAGCAGCCGAACGTGAAGTTCAATTCGGATGATTACGAAACGAAACAGGTTTTTTACAACAGCAAGGATGGAACGCGGGTGCCGATGTTTATCAGCCACAAGAAAGGACTGAAGCTGGATGGGAAAAACCCGACGCTGCTGTATGGATATGGCGGGTTCGCGATTTCGCTGGCGCCAAGTTTTTCCGTCACGACTTTGAACTGGATGGAGATGGGCGGCGTCTTCGCGCAGCCCAATTTGCGCGGCGGCAGCGAATATGGCGAGGACTGGCACCAGGCCGGGATGAAGGGGAAGAAGCAAAATGTCTTCGACGATTTTATCGCCGCGGCGGAGTGGTTGATCGCCAACAAATATACGAGCACGCCGAAGCTGGCGATCAGCGGCGGCAGCAACGGCGGTTTGCTGGTGGGCGCGTGCATGACGCAAAGGCCTGATTTATTTGGGGCGGCTCTGCCAGCGGTCGGTGTGATGGATATGCTGCGCTTTCATAAGTTCACGATTGGCTGGGCGTGGGTCTCCGACTATGGATCGGCGGACAATGAAGAGGATTTCAAATGGCTCTACAAATATTCGCCGCTGCACAATTTGAAGCCGGCCAATTATCCGGCCACGCTCGTGACGACCGCTGACCACGATGATCGTGTGGTCCCGGCGCATAGTTTTAAATTCGCCGCGACGTTGCAGGAAATGCAAACGGGACCCGCGCCCGTGCTGATCCGAATCGAGACGAAAGCAGGCCACGGCGCCGGCAAGCCGACGGCCAAACAGATCGAAGAAGCAGCGGATCGTTACGCGTTCCTTGTGAAAACGTTGGAGATGAACGTGCCTTCCGACACCCACGGGCAATGAGGACTGCTGATCCGAAATTGGGCCGCATGGTCCGGGACATCGTGCGGAAAACGCCGGTGCACGATATCCACACGCATTTGTACGATCCCGCCTTTGGGCCGCTGCTGCTTTGGGGAATCGATGAACTGCTGACCTATCATTATTTAATCGCGGAATCGTTTCGCTACTTCGACATGCCGTCCGAAAAATTTTGGGCCGCTTCGAAAACGGAGCAGGCGGATTGGATCTGGGAAAAATTATTTTTGGAACATTCGCCGATTTCAGAAGCGTGCCGCGGGGTCCTCACCACTTTGAATCGCCTTGGCCTCGACGTTAAAAAACGCGATCTGAAACAAGTGCGGAAATGGTTCGCGGCCCAAAACGCGGAGGATTACACGACGAAATGCCTGGAGCTCGGCGGCGTGCAATCAATCTGCATGACCAATTCGCCGTTCGATGAATGCGAGCGGCCGCTCTGGGAAAAAGGGTTCTCGCGCGATCCGCGCTTCGAGGCGGCGCTGCGGATCGATCCGATTTTGATCGATTGGAAAAAAACCGCCAAAACGCTGGCCGCCCGCGGATACAAAGTGAGCGGCTCCCTGACGCCCAAAACCATCGCGGAGGTGCGGCGGTTTTTCGCAGATTGGACGCGCCGGATGCAACCGCGCTATCTGATGGTGTCGCTGACGCCGGACTTCGATTTCCCGGCGACTCATGACTGCGCGCAACTCATCGAGCGGGCGGTGTTGCCGCATTGCCGCGATCATGGATTGCCGTTCGCGATGATGCTGGGGGTCAAACGCCAGGTGAATCCGGAAATTCGGCTTGCGGGCGACGGGCTTTCCAGCACATTGGGATCCTAAGCTTAGAATTCCACGTGGACAAGTTGT
>JADMIO011406753.1_pt1 | contig 63331 bp, 69 predicted proteins | sample 8958161 | NCBI WGS metagenome assembly JADMIO01 (sample SAMN16585339, study PRJNA669376) | soil metagenome | isolation source: Crop rotation soil | place: USA: Cullars Rotation, Alabama | collected 2011
CGCGACTTCAAGTCACGTGAATTCCAAGCTTCGGATCCCACTGTGCTGGAAAGGGATTTGCTGATTCTTTGCACCAAAGAATACGATCTGGAAGAAACGATTCTCACGCTGAAAGATTCGATCGGTCGGCAAACTACGCTTTTACCTTTGCTGAACGGGGTAGATACAGAGGAAAGAATTGCCGGCGTTCTCCCTGAGGCAGATATCTGGCCGGGCTGCATTTATATTATTTCCCGTTTGGTTTCGCCCGGCGTAGTTGAGGAAAGCGGCAATATTTGCTTGATTTATTTTGGTGATAGAAACGAGCCACACGAAAAGACGCAGTTGGTTGAAACTCTTTTTCAGCAAGCCGGATTTGACGCCCATGCGACCGCAGATATTGACGCCAGGATGTGGGAAAAATTCATCTTTATTTCTTCTCTGGCTGCTACTACTTCTTACCTTAATGCGACCATCGGCGAGATTTTAGCCAATCCCGAATCCCAAAAACTACATCGTGATTTAGTGTCGGAAATCAAACAGGTCGCCCACGCCAAAAAGATCGCTCTTTCGGAAGACGCGATTCAGCAAAAAATTGATAGATTAGGCAGTGTTCCGTTTGAAGCTACTTCCTCGATGCATACGGATTTTTCAAAGGGAAACCGGGCCGAACTGCAATCACTGGTTGGCTATGTGGTCGAGCAAGCCAAAAAATTAAATGTTCCGACGCCAATCTATGATCAGGTTTATGGAGAATTAGTAGAAAAATTGAATAAACTGCAAAAGGAGGAAAACAATGAGCGAAGTATTAGATAAAATAATTCCCGAATACGAAAAAGTCGGCAGCGATGTCCAAAAGACTTTCGGCCGTCTTTCGGCCGAGCAGGTAAATTGGAAGCCGCGAGCGGATTCGTGGAGCGTCGGGCAATGTCTCGATCATCTGATTAAATCGAACAAGGCTTTTGATCCGCAGTTTCAGGCTTTTGCCAAAGGCGAGCAGAAACCGACATTTTGGGAGAAATATTCGCCATTAACCTCGTTTTTTGGTAATTTTCTCCTCAAATCAATGAAAAACGACGCCAAAAAATTCAAGGCTCCGAGCCAGGGAATTGTCCCGCCGAGCGATGTTGCAGCGGATATTGTCGAGCAATTCGTCAAGCATCAGGCGGAAGTGGTCGAAAAACTGAAATTGCTCAAAAACATTGATTTTCACAACACCGTTGTTACTTCGCCGTTTTTGAAGTTAATGACTTATCGGTTTGGAATAGCTTTGGAGATCGGAGTCGAACACGAAAAACGCCACTTCAGACAAGCCGAAAGAGTCATACAAACCGAAGGCTTTCCAAAGTAGAAACAATGAGTGTTTATGTGATGGCCCAAATTTCGATTACCGACCGGGCGGTTTACAACCGTTATCAAGTACGGTTTTTAGACGTTTTCAAAAAATTCAAAGGCCAATTGTTGGCTGCTGACGAAAATCCGCAAGTAGTCGAGGGCGACTGGGAACGCGAGAAAGTTATTTTGATGAAATTTCCCGATCAGGAATCGTTTGAAGACTGGGCCTTTTCCGACGAATATCAGGAAATCGCCAAAGATCGAAAGGCCGGCTCGGAAGGAGTTGTTTTGTTGGTTAAGTCGTTTTTAGTTTAGAGGTTACGCTTTAGCAAACTAAAGTTTGAACTCTAAACAAATTTACAAAAATATGGAAACACAAACACAGGAAGCAAAAATTTCGGTCGAACAACACGGGCCTCTGCTTTTAATCGGGCTTAATCGTCCCGCCAAACGCAACGCTTTTGACATTCAGATGCTCAATGAGCTGGCCGATGCTTATACCCGGCTTGAAAATACAGACGAACTTCGTTGCGGGGTATTGTTCGCGCATGGTGAAATGTTTACGGCCGGTTTGGATTTAGCCAATGTCGCACCGGAAGTGGCCAAATCGAACGGCGTCTTGAAATTCGGCGAAGACTCGATAGATCCGCTAAATATTTATAATCAAAGAACCAAACCCGTCATCGTTGCCGTCACCGGCAAATGTTTGACCATCGGAATCGAACTGATTTTAGCCGCCGACATTTGCCTTGCGGCAGAAAATGCGACCTTTGCCCAGATCGAGATCAAGCGTGGAATCTTCCCGTTTGGCGGCGCGACGCTTCGTTTTCCTGAACGAGCAGGTTGGGGAAATGCGATGCGCTGGCTTTTGACCGGCGATGAATTTGACGCTACCGAAGCTTATCGAATCGGCCTGGTGCAGGAGATTGTCGAAACCGGAAAAGAGCTAGACAAAGCCGTCGAGCTGGCTGAACGCATTGCCAAACAAGCGCCGCTCGGAGTTTATGCGACCCTTCGCTCCGCCCGAAAGTTGCAGCAGGAAGGTTATGAAGCCGCAAAAGCGCATCTTCAGCCGCAGATCATTGAGCTCTTTAATTCCGAAGATGCTAAAGAAGGGGTCCAATCTTTTCTCGAACGCCGCGAAGGGAATTTTAGCGGAAAGTGAATATCAATGACGAATGACGAAATATTCCTAATTTGTCTTTTGTAATTGATTTTTCATAAGTCCCCATTGATAAAAGTTGAAAATTCTTAATTCTGCTTTCGTAATTCGTAATTCGTAATTAATATGTTTGGCGCAAAATCTTTAATTCTATTTTGCCTTTTGGTCATCATTTCGCTTTCTGTCCCGGCTCAGGAGAATTGCTCTCAGATTACGACAAACTCAAGTTTTTTCTTAAGTTTACAGCCTGGAATGAATGTGGTCGAAGTTAATCAAAAGCTGGGCCGAAGTGTTCAAATCAAGATCAAAAATAACGACGATTACCGGTTCTTTCAGAATTACATTGACCGTCAGCCGCCGAACAATTTAAGCGGAGTGCGAGCTTTTTACCTGCGATTTTTTGAGAAAAAGCTGTATCAAATCGAAGTCTTTTACGAAGAAAATAAATACCCGTCCGACCTTAAAAGTTTTACCGAAATTATCTCCAATCAACTCAATTTACCTCTTTCAGATTGGAAATTCGCCCATCGCCAAGCCGTCTTAAAATGCGGTGAAATCTCATTGAAGGTTGATTATCAGTTGAATCCGCGAATCGAATTGACTGACGAAACCATCTTAAAAAAAGTCACGGAAAAATATAAATCTGCTAAGGATGATTAAACTTTATGCCCGAAAAACATTATCGAAATTGTAATCTTTGTGAAGCGATTTGCGGTCTTGAGATCACGCACGAAAACGGAAAGATTCTGAAGATCGAAGGCGATAAAGCCGATACGTTTTCACGCGGACATATTTGCCCGAAAGCGGTGGCTCTGCAGGATATTTACGAGGACCAAAACCGTCTCCGAAAGCCGGTCAAAAGAACGGCAAACGGCTGGCAGGAAATAAGTTGGGACGAAGCGTTGAACGAAGTGGCGGAAAAGATTTTGGATATTCAGATCCGCTTGGGCCGGGATGCCGTCGCTATTTACCAAGGCAATCCGTCGGTTCATAATCTCGGGACGATGCTCACTAATCGGGATTTACTCAAGGCTTTACGAACGAAGAACAATTATTCGGCGACTTCGGTGGACCAGTTACCGCATCATTTTGCCAGCCAATTGATGTTCGGTCATCCGTTTTTACTGCCGATTCCCAATCTTGACCGGACCGATTTCTTTCTCATCTTAGGCGGAAATCCGCTGGCGTCCAACGGTAGTTTGATGACCGCGCCAGATGTCAAGAATCGTCTCGAAGCCCTTAGAAAACGCGGAAAATTTATCGTCATTGATCCGCGCAGAACCGAAACCGCGAAATTTGCCAGTGAACATTTTTTTATCAAACCGGCGGCAGATGCCTTTTTCCTCTTGGCTCTGGTTCATACGCTGTTTGCCGAAGATCTGATTAAGCCTGAAAGATTGGCGGAATTTACCGACGGAATTGAAGTTCTACGAGAGGCTTCAAGCGCATGGACATCTGACCAAGCCGAGAGAATGACCGGAATTCCGGCGGCGGAAATCAAACGAATAGCGATTGAGTTTGCCAAGGCCAAAACCGCAATTTGTTATGGCCGAATGGGTGTTTCGGTCCAAAAGTTCGGCGGACTCTGCCATTGGTTAATCAATTCGATTAATATTTTAACCGGAAATTTTGACCGGCCGGGCGGGGCGATGTTTACGGCTCCGGCTTTTGATTTATTACAAACGGCCAAGAGCGACCAAACTTATCATCGCTGGCAAAGCCGGGTCAGAAAACTGCCCGAATTTATGGGCGAATTGCCGGTTGCCGCTCTCGCCGAAGAAATTTTGACCGAAGGCGAAGGACAAATTAAAGCTTTGGTGACAAGCTGCGGAAATCCGGTGCTTTCGACTCCCAACGGCTCGCAGCTCGCCCAAGGTTTGGAAAAATTAGAGTTTATGGTTTCAATTGATTTCTACCTCAACGAAACGACTCGTCATGCCAACATTATCTTACCGCCGGTTTCAAATCTCGAAAGCTCGCATTACGATGTGATTTTCAATAGTTTTGCAGTCCGAAACATCGCCAAATATTCCGAACCGCTTTTTACTAAAACGGAAGGAACCAAATACGATTGGGAGATTTTGCAGGAGCTGGCGCATCGTTTAAGCGGCAAAGTTGAAGAGTTCAAATCCGAACCGCCGGAAGTCAAATTAAATCTCGGATTGAGGTTCGGCCAATATCAGCTTTCACTTGAAAAACTAAAATCCGCTCCTCACGGCATTGATTTGGGAGAATTGCAGCCAGCTTTGCCGGATCGTTTGTTGACCGCTGATAAACGAATCAAACTGGCTCCCGAAGTGTTTCTCAAAGACCTCGAACGACTCAAAGACGAAGCTCAGGCGGCGAATAACGAAGCATTTCCGTTTTACCTGATCGGCCGGCGGCATCTGCGCGATGATAATTCGTGGCTCCACAATTCCGAGCGGCTGATGAAAGGCAGGAATCGCTGCACGGTTTGGATAAATTCGGCCGATGCCGATGAATTAAAGCTCGAAAATAATAAAAAAGTTAAAATTTCTTCAAGAGTCGGAAGCGTCGAAATTCCCTGCGAAATTACCGAAAATATTGCTCGCGGCGTGGTCTCGATCCCGCATGGTTACGGGCATACTCGCCAGGGCGTAAAGCTTGAAGTGGCACAAAATTACGCCGGAGTTTCGCTTAATGATCTGACCGATGAATTAGCAATTGATGTCCTCACCGGCAATGCGGCTTTGAATGGTGTTCCGGTGAGAATTGAATGAAAACGGCATCTATTCAATTAATTTCAGGCAAATCACTTTTCAGCTTTTTTATTCAAAAGACATTCGACCCGGCCCAAAATATCTTTTTCAGGAACCTCGCCGAAGCTTCGACTGTCCTTGCTTTCGGCCAGATTATCACCCACCAGGAAAACTTTTCCACCTGTGGAAAACTTTGTGATTCTTTTGATGATCGGCGTTATTTTAAAAGGATGTTTAGCTACCACTACGTCACCGATTTGATAATTTCGGCTTGGTTTTACTAACACCTCATCGCCGTCTTTCAACGTCGGTAGCATTGAATCGCCTTCCACCCGACGCCGCCAACCATAATTAAAAAATAATCCGATAATATCGAGCAAATTCGCTTTTCTCATAAAACAAAAAGCGAATTGCAGACGGTTAAATCCGCAATCCGCCATCCGAATTCAAGAATTTCTATGATGCGGTAAACCAGGGCACGTCTTTGCCTTTAGTTTCCCAGAAAATTTCGTGAACCTTTTTGATATAGCTCATTAATTCTTCGGCGTGGGCCAGACTGACTTCCTGTTTGCAGGACGAACAGGCTTTGGCCGCTTTCCAGAAAGTTTCGTGCAGGTCGGGATATTTCTCTAAATGCTGTGGTTTGAAATAGTCCGTCCACAGTACCAACAAATGATGTTTGGCCAATTCGGCCCGTTCTTCTTTAATGGCGATAAAACGGGTCAGAGTATTTTGATAAGCGGCATGAGCTTGAGCTTCGTCACCTTCAGGACGTTTCAAATCAAGAATTTTTTTAGTCAATTGCAAAACCGATTCGGCTTCGATACGGGCTTGAGCCGGATCATAAACACCGCAGGGGCCGTCGCAATGGGCTTCGACCGTTTCAATTTCAGTTGAATTCAGTAAATAATTTTTCAAGTTTTCTAACATCATTTTTCTCCTCTTATAATTTCAAATATTAAACTTCAAGCTTCAAATTAAAAGCTGAAGAATTATTCTTCAGGACGGTTGCCAGGTTCGAGTCCGGACGTGCTGGCCTGTCGCAAAATTCGCACCGCCAAATCATTTTCACAACGGATTTGGCATGAAAGCCGGATGCTGCCGCCGATCAAATCTTTGGTGGTCAAAACTGTTTCTTCGGCTTCGCCCATTTCCCCTGCGTCGCCATCCAGAAGCTCGATAGCGCAAGTAGTGCAGCGAGCATTCCCGCCGCAGCGGTGAAGCATATCAACACCATTATCTTCTAATTCAAGAACAAGTTTGCGTCCGGCCGTAGCGTCAAACGAAATTGTCTCAGTAGCTGTTTCTGCTGTAATAGTCGGCATTAAAATCAACTCCTCAATTTATGATTCAAAAAAACTCTATACTTTGAATTTGGCACAAATCAACGAAAGTTACAAGCGTGCCGATTTGGGTTTTGGGATTTGGGATTTCGGATTGGTGTCGAATTAAAATTTTATTAATTTTCCTCATCAACTTTATAAAAAATCTTTTCTAAAAAGAGGCCGGAAGGCGGGGCCGTGTATTTGGCGAGGGTATTAGTCGGAGTATTCAGAAATTTTTCAAAATCGGGGACGCTGAATGTACCGCGTCCGACTTCGGCCAGCGTTCCGACCAATCTTCTGACCATTTTCCATAAAAAATGACTGGCATTAATGCGAAAATAAATCATCGTGGCCCGTGTCAGAAACTGAGCCGAATTGACTACCACGACAGTCGAATCTTTTTCGTTTTCAATCTCGCAGAACGAACGAAAATCGTGTTTTCCGGCAATCAAATTAGTGGCCTCCTGCATGGCTTTGAGATTTAAACGGTCTTTGACCCACCAGACGTGATTTTTGGCAAAAGCGGTGCGGCGAGTAGAGATTTGATAGAGATATTGGCGGGCCACGGCATCATGCCGGGCGTGAAAATCATTGGAGGTCGGCATCACCTTCAAAATATTGATATCGTGCGGCAACCGGTCATTGAGCGCGAATACCAGCTGAGCGGGTTTATAATCTTTTTTTGCTTCTCGAATCCGTAAATGCGCGATTTGCTGAAAAGCATGAACCCCGGCGTCAGTTCGGCCGGCACCGCCCAGTTCAATTCTGGTCTGAAAAATATCTTCGGCCGCTTTGATGATCTCGCCCTGTACCGTCCGGGCCTGCGGCTGCATCTGCCAGCCTCGATAGCGGGTGCCTTCATATTCGATTTCAAGTTTGTAAGTTTGCATTTTGTTAGTTTTCAGGAAGTTGCGGGGAGTTTTCAGAAAGTTCTGAGGAACTTGTATAGTTATGTTTTTCATTACATCTTAAGTTTCTCACTTAACTATCTGCAACTTCCTGCAACTCTATAACTATCTGCAATTTCCTATAATTTCCCGCAACTATTCCCCAATCTTCACTTTTTCCCGATACTGATTAATGGCGACATAGGTAACTTCGGCTTCGGTCACGCGGACGCTTTGTCCGTGCGAGCCGAAACGTTGGGCTTCGACAATGATTTTGATGGTAATCGAAGTCTTTCCGACTCTGATTGCTTCGGCGTAAAAACTGACCAGATCACCGATAAAGACCGGCTCATGAAAGATAACTTCCTTCATCGCGACCGTCACAAATCTATCATGTCCGGTATGACGAACCGACTCGACTCCGCCGGCGACGTCAATATAACTCAGGATAATTCCGCCAAACACGGTGCCGTGCGCATTGGTATCGCGGGGCATCATGGTCAAACGAATCGCCACATCGCGATGGTCAATTGGGGATGGGGGATGGGGGATTTCGGATTGATTTTGTTCCATAAATTTTGCTGGTCTTGGGTTTTGGATCTTTGATCTTTGAATTTTTATCTAAGTCCAAACGGAGCTTAAAATAGAATAAGAAACCAAAAGCCAAAGCTCCAATTCTTCATTTCTGCAAACACATCACAGTCGCCAACATTGTCGCGACATGTTTGGATTGATTATTCGAAAACGCGAAAACGTTTCCCTGGACAATGGTTAAGGTTTTTCCGGCGCGTAAAACGCGACCTTCGGCTAAAAACCTTTCACCAATGGCCGGAGATAAAAGATTGACCTTAAACTCGACACTTAAGACGTCTGCACCTTTCGGCATCAGCGAAAAAGCCGCGTAACCACAGGCACTGTCAGCCATAGTGGTGATAATTCCGGCGTGAACAAAGCCGTTCTGCTGCGTCAAATCTTCTCGATAGGGCAATTCGATGTCAATTGCGCCGGCCTCGACCCGGGTCATTTCCGCGCCGATCACTTTCATAATGGCTTGAGCCGCGAAGCTCGACCGCACCTTTTCCACAAAATTTTCGTCCTTCGGCTCGAATTTCATTGAAATCATAGATGCTTTAACGTCCAATTTTTAATCGCGTCCCGCAATTCGTTCAAATGTTTATCAAAAAAATGTCCGCAATTTTCAAAGACGACCATTTCTTTGTCCTCGGTTTTGGTTAAGCTGTCGAAAAGTTTTTGCAGCTTCTCGACCTTACCGAACTCGTCCTGGTCGCCGTGAACGAATAAAATCGGCTTCTCGCAATCCTCTAAAAATTCAAAATCGTATTTATCTACCGGCGTTCCGATGCTGATCAGACGAACAATCCGTTCATCGTTCATAGCGATCGGCGTCCCGAAACGGGTGCCAAAGGAAAAACCGGCAAAGGTCATCGGTTCATTGGGATAATTTTCTTCCAAAAAATCAAGTGCGGTCCGAATGTCGTCCTGTTCGCCGCGTCCGTCGTCATGCGTTCCGGTCGAAAGACCAACCCCGCGAAAATTAAACCGGAGCGTCACTAATCCGGCATCCAGCAGTCCGGCCGAAGCGCGAAAAACGACTTTGTTGTGCATGGTCCCACCGCCCAACGGATGCGGATGCGCAACCAGCGCCACGCCGCGAAACTTTTCGTCGGGTTCTTTCAAAATAGCTTCCAATCGGCCATGCGGGGCAGGGATAAATAAGTTTCCCGGTGGATACATATTTTTCAAGTGAAAAAGGTTAAAAGTAAAAAAGTGAAAAAGTTAAAACTTGTTTTCTGATAAAATAATATTTTAGTTAGACTCAATCAGGGAGATAAATTAAATTCAGTCAAACATTTTCACATTTTTACATTTCCACTTTTTCACTTTAAATCCGTGATTTGCGATTGGCAAATGCGTTTTTCCGAAAATCGTGGTATTTTTTTGAATTTGAAAGTGTTTTTTTAGGTTTTCAAAATGAGTGAAATTTTAGAAGAAAAGATAGTGGAAGTTCCGGCAGAAACTTCGGAAGTAGCAGCCGAGCCGGCCAAACAGAGTTGGAAAGTCTGGCTCGGAACGGAAGAGGCCGTTCGTTGGATTTATTTGATTTTCGGCTTTTTAGCGATTGTCATGATTATGCGGATCCTGCAATTTTCGACCAACGCCGTTTGTTGCGGCGATTGGGACGGTTATTATCACATCCGTTGGAGCTCGCTGTTGTGGGAAAATTTTAAGAGCGGACATTGGCTGCCCGAATTCAAATGGCTCCCGCTGACTGTCCTCGGGCCCGATACCTACGCCGATCATCATTTTCTCTTTCATCTTTTACAGATTCCGTTTTTATGGTTCTTTGAACCGACCATGGCCGCCAAAATAGCTACCATTTTTTATGGCTCGCTGGCTATTTTCTCGGTTTATTGGCTCATTTTTTACTATAAGGTCGAGGGAAATTTGCTCCTCTGGCTCGGCGCGATCATGACCTGCGCCAATCCGTTTTTCTACCGGATGAATATGGGCAAAGCTCCGCCGTTGACCATCATTTACAGCGTAGTCGGAATCTATCTCCTTTTCGAGCGCAAATATGTCTGGCTCTTGCCGCTCATGTTCGTCTTTGTCTGGACTTACAGTTTGTTCCCCCTGCTCTTTATTGCAGCGATGATCTGGGCGGTCGTGATAGCCTGGAATGAACGCAAGTTTGAATGGCAGCCGCTCGCTTATACGGGAGGCGGAATGATCCTGGGGAACATTATCAATCCTTATTTTCCGCAGAATTTAGGCCTTTTCTTTGAACATTTCTGGACCAAATTTAAGATTGATGATTTTGTGGTGCCGGTTGGCGGCGAATGGTATCCTTATACCGCTCTGGAAATCTTGACGCATTTTCCGATTGCGATGGCGGCGATGCTCCTCGGCTATATTTTATTTGTCCCGAAAAACGGTAAGTTACCCGAAAAAGCGACATTTTTCTTAGGCTTTGTGACGATTTTGCTGGTTTCGCAGTTCCGTTCCAAACGTTTTGCCGAATATTTTCCGCCGTTTGCGATCCTTTTTGTCGCTTTTGTCTGGCAGGCTTTTCAAACCCATAACACTTTTCAATTGCCCGAAGATTTCAAACGCGAAATCGAGCCGTATCTGGATGCCGAGAAAAAGACCAAACAACACCGACATACTAAATTAATCAATCATATTGCAGGTTGGAGCCTGGCTGTTTTCTTTTGTCTGATGCTGATTTATAACTTCGTCGGAGTTGATAAATGGGGCATCAAACAGGAGGGAATGATGACCAGTATCGCCTCCAATGATGATGACAGTAAGTATGAAAAGTCAATGAAATGGCTGGTTGCTAATGTCCCCGAGGGGGAACGAATTTTTAACTGTAACTGGGACGATTTTCCGAAAATGTTCTTTTATGACACTAAACATGCTTACGTTTACGGTTTGGACCCGAATTATTTATATTCAAAAAATCCCGATCTTTACAAGCGTTTGACCGAAATTACCGGCGGCAAAGTGGATGATCCGGGGCCCGAAATTCGGGATAAATTCGGGGCTAAATACATTTTCACCGATTCCAAAGAGAATACCGATATGGTCGCCAAGGCGCTTGAAAGCGGCTGGTGCGAAAAAGCTTACGAAGACGATGAGGCCATTATTCTGAAAATTCGTGATCAAAAAGGCGAGCCGCCGGCCGAATCGAAAGATGATGATGCCGAATCTCAACTGACCGATGAAGAAAAGAAACAGCTCGACAATGACATGAAGAACGAGGAGAAAAAAGCCAATAAAGAGGCCAATAATCCGAACGTAGAAGAAGAAGTCGAGCCTTAATAATTACAAATTACGAATTGCGAATGTCTCTTGATATTAATAATTTGACCTTTAAGAATTTATAAAATTGATAAGGGGTTTGGTTATAAAATGAAAATTCAGAAATTACTGTTCGGCTTATTGATTTTCTCCTCATTATTCGGTTTGAGCTGCGCCTCGAAGATTATTTTGGAAGATAAAAATCCGACTTCCGAACCGGTGACCGAATCCACGCCGGAGCCGAAAGTAGATGACTTTGAAGCGCGTTTGAAGCAAATCCAAACCGGAGATTTTACTTATGTTTATGCTTTCCGGCTCAAAAACGGGGGCGAGTTCAGCAGCGAAGATGTCAAATATTTCAAAGAGAATTCGCCCGAAGAGACCAATCAGCGATTTATCACAGCTGATCGAAAAGCTATCCTGATCGGCTCCAATTTTGTTTTTCCGCCCGAAAATCTTGACGCTCTGAAAAAACGGTTTAAGATGGAAGATTATTCGCCCAAAAAAGAAGCGAACGTCAACGCGAACCGTTAAAAAAAATATGGCTGAAATAAAAATCCGAGAATTAAAACACACCGCCCGTCGAGTTTTTCTGGATCCGTCGAGCCCTTCGACCCAATCAATTTTGCGGGTAGTTTTGGTCGTTTTTTTAGGGATTTTGATAGTTGCTCTGTGCGGAGCCATGTTGTATTGGCTTAAAAGCTTGATCTTTATGCTGACGCTCTCGATCTTTTTCGCCTATTTGCTCAATCCGCTGGTGAAATTGATCCGGCTTCCGTTTAAGCTTCGTAATTTGGAAAAACTGATGCCGCGCAGCTTGGCGATAGTTCTTTCTTACCTGATCGTATTTACGGTGTTAGGCATTTCGATTGCTTACCTGGCACCGCGGATCGCCGATCAGGCCCGTCAATTGGCGAGCAATGTGCCGGTTTATACAGCTTCGATTCAGACCTGGGTCAAAGGCATCAGCAATCGCTTTGAAAGTTACCGGGTGCCCGACCAGATTCAGGATGAGGTCAATAAGAAGATCGCCGGCTATTTAGGCGATTTCGGACAAACTCTGACCGAATTTGTCGGCGGATTATTGATCAATATCGTCAGTTATCTGCCATGGCTGATTTTAATTCCGGTCTTGTCTTTTTTCTTTCTCAAGGATGTCAATCTCTTTCGGGTCTCGCTCTTGCGGCTGTTCCCCAGCGGACACTGGCGAGCCAGAGCCGAAGCTTTTCTGGAAGATGTCAATAACACCTTAGCCGCCTACACTCGTGCTCAACTGATCTCTTGCCTGTTGATCGGCACGATTTGCACGCTCGGTTTTTACCTGCTTGGTTTAAATTATGCATTGCTATTGGGAATTATGGCGGGAATTCTGGAGTTTATTCCGCTCATCGGCCCTTTGGTCGTAGCTCTGACGGCTATTACCATCGGTTCATTTACTTCGTTCTGGCTGGCTGTCAGTCTCGGGATTTTTCTCTTTGTATTGCGAATGATGCAGGATTATGTTTTCTATCCGCGAATCGTCCGCGAAGGAATCCATCTGCATCCGTTAGCTATCATTTTATCGGTTTTGGCCGGGGAGCAAATTGCCGGAATTACCGGAGTTTTTCTGTCAATCCCGGTCGTCGCCCTGCTGACGGTGTTGCTGAGACATATTCGCGAACATCGCGGCAGCCGCGGACTGGTGGCCGAACTACTGACGCCGGTAGAAGAAAAGGTCGAGGAAAAATTGTTGGTCATTCCCGAATAAATCTTTTAACCGGTAAAATTTTCCGTCTAATCTTTTGAGTCTTCCATCAATCTTATAAAATTCTCGAAAAGATATTCGGAATCATGCGGCCCCGGCGCGGATTCAGGATGATACTGAACGCTGAAAATCGGCAATTTCTTATGTTTTAAGCCGGCCACCGTTTGATCATTGAGATTGACATGAGTCACTTCGATCTCAGGGGGCAACGATTTGGCTTCAACCGCAAAACCATGATTATGTGAAGTAATTTCCACCTTGCCCGTCTCTAAATTTTTGATCGGTTGATTCCCGCCGCGATGTCCGAATTTCAGTTTATAGGTTTTACCACCGAAAACCTGCCCCAAAATTTGATGTCCGAGACAGATCCCGAACATCGGCACCTTTGATTCGGTCAATTTTTGGATTTCTTCGACCACCGATTTCATCGAAGCCGGATCGCCGGGGCCGTTCGAGAGAAAAATCCCGTCCGGGTTAAGAGCTAAAACTTCCTGGGCGGACGTATCCTGCGGCACTACCGTCACCTGACAGCCGAATTTGGAAAACTCTCGTAACGAATTGGTTTTGACTCCGAAATCATAGGCCACCACATGAAATTTGGCTTCATTGCCGGCTGGATAGTCGTAATTCTTTTCCACCGTGACCGCGCTGGCCAATTCCCGATTCTGCATTTCGGGCGAGTTATTAACCTTTTCCAGCAGGCTTTTTTCATCCAGATCAGTCGAAGAAATAACGGCTCGCATCGCCCCCTTGTCGCGAATGTGTCGGACTAGGGCGCGGGTGTCGATTTGTTCGATGCCGACAATTTTATGCCGTTTGAGATATGAATCGAGCGTTTCTTCGGCTCGCCAATTTGATGAAATGCGGCTCGCTTCCTTAACCACGAAACCTTCGACCCAGGGCCGGCGAGATTCGACATCCTGTTCATTGACTCCATAATTTCCGATCAGCGGATAAGTCATACAAACGATTTGGCCGGCGTAGCTCGGATCGGTCAAAATTTCCTGATAACCGGTCATCGAGGTATTAAAAACCATCTCGCCAAAGGTTTCGCCCTCGGCCCCGAAAGCTTTACCGCGAAACGTCCGCCCGTCTTCTAAAACTAAAATTGCTTTTTTCGATAAATTCATTTTTTGTAAAATCGGTCTTTGACCTTGGATTTTTGATCTTTGATTTAGTCGTTTGATTTACTGGATTTTCCGCTGATAAGACAGTAAATTCTCAGAGTAAATTAAAATGCTTGAGTAGAAATTATCAAAGATCAAAGGTCAAAAATCAAAGATCTAAAATTTAAGCTCAAAATAATTCTCAATCTTCACCATTGTCTTTAGCCCGAGTATCTTTGCCGGAACTTTCGTTGAGTTCGTATTCTCCGCATGAGATCCAACCGAAATTTGACGGCATCCAATAGCGAAAAAAGACTTTACCGTAGATATATTTTTCGGGAACCAGTCCCCAGTAACGCGAATCCGACGAATTATCCCGATTATCGCCCATCACAAAATAATAGTGGTCTTCTACTTTTTGCGGCGAAAGATTTCCGGCGGCCTGATTGTAAGCTCCGTCAAGATAAAATTCGTGCATCACCTGTCCATTGACATAAACGATTCCGTTGCGCAGCTCAACCGTGTCACCCGGTAAGCCGATCACTCGTTTGACATAACTTTTGTCGGGGTTTTTCGGATACCAGAAGACGATCACATCACCGCGATTGACATGTCCCCAGCTGACGCCCTCGATTTTGTAATAAACCAATTTGTTGACAATCAGTCGTTCTCCATCGTGAAGGGTCGGCAGCATCGAGCTGCCGTCAACCACCACCGGCTGCGCCACAAAAACGAGGAGCAGCATCAGGACCGAGACTACTAAAATAACGTCACGAAAGAGTTTAATACTTTCAATCCAAAGCCCTTGTCGCGACACGGTTTTGAGTTGATGAACCTCAATGTCCTTGTCATCATCAGCCTCAACGATTCCGAACTCAGGCTGTTTTTTTTTGGAGAAATCGAACATAATATAATTGCTACCGGATTAATACTAAAACAGTCTGGGAAAGTTTCAAAGCGGCTTTGATTTGTTCAAGACGAAAATTTGAAGCAATTCTAAGATTGGGAAGATCTTTTCATCTTCCTTAAAGCCGCTGAGAGCGATAAATATTAGAGCGGGGGCGAGAATGATGGTTCGACTGACAGCATCGAATAGGATGCTTGAAGTAAAATAAGCCGGCCATCCTTCAGTTGATTTACCCGCTGCTATTAAATTTGTCACTTTCGGAGGTTTTAAGGAATTTTTTTTTGTCATTTCTAAGAAATATTTCTCCGAGCTTTTATCATTTTACGAAAGATTATGAATGAACAAATTCGCCAACTTTTTCCCGCCGCCCAAAAATATGTTTATTTGAACAGCGCCGCCGTTTCGCCGATGCCGACGGTCGCGGTAGAAGCTGTGACCAAACAGCTCCGGGATGTGTCCGAAAACGGCACCCTCCATATGATGGACTGGCTCGATACCAAAAAACGCTGCCGGACTTTAGTTTCGGAAATGCTTAAGGTTAAATTTGAAAACGTGGCCTTTGTCCGAAACACTTCGGACGGGTTTTCGACTGTGGCCAACGGTTTGGACTGGGCGGAAGGCGATAACATCGTGACCTTTGCCAATGAGTTTCCGGCCAATTTTTATGCCTGGAAACGAATTAGGGATAAATTCGGCGTCGAGCTCAGAACCGTTCCCGAACATGACGGGCGAATTGATCTGGATGAGTTGATCGGCTTAATTGATTCTAATACCAAACTCGTTTCAATCAGCGCGGTACAGTTTAATTCAGGTTTTCGAGCGGATTTGGAACGGATCGGACAAGCGGCGCGAAAAGTTGATGCGCTTTTTGCCGTAGACATCATTCAAGCCTTTGGCGTCAGCGAATTTGATCTGCCGAATCAGTATGTGGATGTGGCCTGCGGTGCTTCGCACAAATGGCTTTTTTCCCCCGAAGGCTGCGGCCTGATTTACTTGAGCGACCGGGCCAGAGAACGGGTCGAGCCGACTTTGGTGGGTTGGATTTCGGTCGAAACTCCCTGGGATTTTAATGATTATGAGCAGGATTGGAAACCGAATGCGCTGGCCTGGGAATCAGGCACCAACGCCGCTTCGCTTTTTTACGGGCTCGAACAGAGTCTCAAAATCCTGCACGAAGCGGGAGCCGGGAAAATTCAGGATTATCTCGAAGAATTGACCGATTATCTGTGTGAGACTTTGCCGTCAAAAGATTATCAAATCATCAGCTCCCGCGCCAAAGGGGAAAAATCTCAAATTGTTTGTTTAATGCCGAAAGAAGGGCAAACTTCCTCTGACGTAGCCGCCTATTTAGAGTCTAAAAATGTCATCATTTCCCCGCGCGGAGTTCGGCTGCGGGTTTCACCGCATATTTTTAATAATTTTGCCGATATTGATAAATTGGTTGAAGAGCTTCCTTAAGTTGAGAATGGGATGCGGCCGAACAGGGATGAGGTAGATTTACGCAGATTTTTTTAGTCAGATCAGCAATAATCCGTTTAATCCGTGCTTATCCGCGTCCCATTTTTTCGTTATTAAATTAGAATTTTTATGATAAAAACCTTATCCGAAGCGAATCTACCCGAATTCTGCGAAAAACTCTCTGCGGCGGATTCCGATTTATCCCGCATTTTTCAATCCTATGGCACGCCTCCCTTGTGGGAGCGTGAGGCAACTTTTGCGACGCTTATTCATATTATCCTGGAGCAGCAGGTTTCGCTTGCTTCGGCCCTTTCGGCCTTTAATAAACTGAAAGAAAGATTAGGTTTAATCACGCCTCAAGGAGTTCTGAGTTTGTCCGATGATGAACTCAAAAGCTGTTATTTTTCACGGCAGAAAACTCTTTATGCGAGAGAATTGTCAAACGCGATTTTGGCCGGAAAGCTGGACTTGGAAAACTTAAACAACTTTTCGGACCAGGAGGTTAAAAGTGAACTTAAACAAATCAAGGGGATTGGCGATTGGACGGCGGATATTTACCTGTTGATGGCACTTTTACGGGCGGACGTGATGCCGAAAGGAGATCTGGCTCTGCACGTTGCCTATCAAAAATTGAAAGCTTTACCCCATCGTCCAAATTCGGATGAATTTATCCAATTAGCCGAAAAATGGTCACCTTACCGGGCCGTCGCGGCGCGTCTGCTGTGGCATTTTTATCTTTCGGAAAGAAAAAATAAAATTATTGGCGGAATCTTCAAACGGGTATAGAATGGCGGTAAATGCTTTTTTTCGCCAAAAGAGTGGATTATGTTGCACTTGGAATTTTTTGTGGGGGTGTCCTTTTCCTCTCCTTAATTATTGCTTTTTTGATTCCTCTTATTCGGCGGTGGCTCGGACTCAAGACCAGGAATGCAATCCTCAGATGGCGACAGGCGGCTCATCAACTCGGCCTCCAAATTGAGAAAAGAGGGGAGAGTATTTTTCGCCCAATGAGTGGTACTTATCAGGGACGCCAGGTAAAAGTTGCCATCGGGCACCGGCGAAACAGTGAAAGCGGTTACAATTATACTTATTGCGAAACTGAGCTCAATCCTCAGCTCCGGCTGTTACTCAAACTCGATTCGAACCCGGGAGTAGCCAATCAATTGGTTGATGCTATGACCGGAACCAGAGATAATACCATCGGAGATACTGAATTTGACCGCCGTTTTCGACTCCTGTGCGATGATGATCGGGTTCGACAGTTTTTGATGCAAAACTTGGACGACAAGCAAAATCTGGCTCAGAATTTGGTTTCCGCCGGTCAATACGTCGAGGAGATTATCCTTAAAGACGAATTGGTTTATGTTGAAGAAAAGCAAGCGGTCCTTGAATTTCAAGGTCTCAAACAGATGCTTGAGTGGACGGTCTATCTGGCGCAGCGAGTTGAAAAATCGAATCAGCTTTTGCCCTTATCGGATTGGGAAAGGTCTCTGGTTCAAGCCTGGAAATCTTTTGCTGAAAAAAGTTCAATTTTTTTCGATGAGAAAAATCTGAGTCTCAAAGGACCTTACCGGGGTTTTGAAATACAAGCGACTCTGGGTCGCAGCGAGCGACGAACCTGGCTCACCGAATTCAAACTCGATTTCGGGCGCAATTTAATGCTCGGACTGCATATTCTCCAACAAAATGCGATTCATGAGATAGTTTCGCTTTTCGGTGCCCAGGACCTGCAAATCGGGGAAGCCGCTTTTGACAAAACTTTTGTGGTCAAAGCCAAAAACGTCCAGGCTGTTCAATACTTACTTAAACCCGATCTTTGCCGGCAGCTGCTCAAATTAAATTCACCGGCCAAGACTTTTAAGGTTGATGACGAGGGAATCTTTTTAAGTGCGGAAACTTTGGTCTGCGAGGAGTGTCTCTTACGGAATTATTGTGATGAAATTGCGCTGGCGGCCCAGTTGATTTTACGTTGAAATTTTTACTAAAACGGAGTTTCGTTATCATTGAAACGAATAGTATTGCCGTGCATCCAGCCGCTTACTCCGTGTTCGCAAATCACACGATACCAGGTACCGTCTCTTTCTTCAATACTGAGCCGGTCATTGTTTGGAAGCGAATCTAAAACGGTTCCATTCGGGGCAGAACGGATGTTGGCGCTTTCGCTTAACACAAAACCGTTAAACTCCGAATCCTTGCGGGTTTTGTTGCGCTCGGCGTGTTTTCCGCTCGAAAGCTGAATATTTTCCACCGGCTGATTGGAGTTTGTCGGGTTGCGAAGCTGAGAATAAATCAAGACCAGAAGTCCTAACACTAAAGCTCCGCCTAAGAATAGTCCGATAATCAAAACCAGGAAATATTTTCCGGTGTTTCCCGGACGTTCAACTATTACCGGAATTACTTTTTCCGGCTGCGGCTGAAAGGGTTGTTCCGTAGTCGGAGAAGCATCCGGGATCTCAATTTTGATCGGCTCATGATGGATCACCGTTTCTTCTTCCTCTTCAGTTGGCGAAGATTCTGAGGGCAAAACAAAAGTCTCCTCGACCAGAGTTGCTCCGTCGTCAGTACAGAAAGCGAGGTTGTCTTCAAAAACGCGATTACATTGTGGGCATCTTTTCATATTCACGGTCTCTCTAACATTTTTCGCACGTTTGCTATAATTATAATTTGCTTTGGCAAAAATAAGTAGTAAATAGTAAATAATAAGTGGTAAATAGTGAGAATACATGGTTTAAGTATAAAGATTGATCAGTTCATTTTAGAGATCACTATTTTTGTCTAACTACTTGGCCTTGACGATGCAATGAAATTAACGGTTTAAAAAAATGAAAATAGCAGTAGCCATGAGTGGCGGGGTTGATTCCTCAGCCGCCGCCGCGCTTTTGAAAGAAGAAGGACACGAACTGGTTGGTTTCACCATGCAGTTGTGGAATCAACGCCGACAGATCAATGTGGACGAAAACGGTGATCCGCTGCCGTCGCGTTGCTGCTCGCTCGATGACGTCTATGACGCTCGCCGAGTAGCGAATGGTCTGGAAATCCCGTTTTATGTGCTTAATCTTGAACAGGAATTTGAAAAATCGGTAGTCGAGCCGTTTGTCCAGAGTTATTTGTCGGGTGAAACGCCGATCCCGTGTGTGGCCTGTAACTCCCGTTTAAAATTTGCATCATTGGATAAAATGGCGCAAAGTCTCGGTTGCGACAAAGTGGCGACCGGACATTATGCGCGGGTGGAATTCGAGGCCGAAAGAAATCGTTACCGTCTCTTTCGTGGCAAAAATCATTGGAAGGATCAATCGTATTTTTTGTGGGAATTGACGCAGGATCAGCTTTCTCGAGCTTATTTTCCGCTTGGCGAAATGCTCAAATCGGAAGTTCGCGAGATTGCCCGCGAAGCCAATCTTTATACCGCCGAAAAACAGGAATCGCAGGAAATTTGTTTTGTTCCCGACGGTAAATATTCGGAATTTATTGACCGTTACCTGCAAGCCGAAAATCGTGAAGACGAAACTCCGTCGGGAGGCGAAATCGTCAACACCCAGGGCAAAGTTCTGGGCAAACACACCGGCATCCATCGTTACACTATCGGTCAACGGCGCGGTCTGGGCATCGCCCACGAAAAACCGCTTTATGTGGTGCAGATCGAACGCCTTAAAAATCAGATCATCGTCGGCGAAAAACAAGAACTCGGCTCGCTCGAATTTATCGCCAAAGGAGTTAATTGGGTAGCGTTCGATGAACCGGGCGAACCCGTTCGGGCCAAAGTCAAAGTTCGTTACCGTCACGAACCGGCCGATGCGACTATCTACGCTTTGCCTGACGCCCATGCCCGGATTGTCTTTGACGAACCGCAGGATTCCATCACGCCCGGCCAAGCGACGGTTTTTTATGACGGCGAAGAAGTAGTCGGCGGGGGATGGATTATACGGAAGGCTGAAGCCTGAGGGATGACCGCTAAACCACTGTGGCAACCCCCATTGTGAAAAGATTTGATTATAAATATATTCAGATAAAGGAGTTCTGAAGATATGAAGATTAAATTTCTGATGACGCTTGCTTTGACCTTAGTGAGCGTTTTATTTTTGGTCAAAAATTCACCCGCCCAAAAGCTAACATTATTTAAGAAAATGTATGAAACTCAAATTGCTGATTATGGAATGGAGTCCTACCCGACTTTTTGTATAGATTTTTCCCGCCTCAGACGAGTTTGTAAAGGCGCTCAATCCGAGAGCGGCGAGATAGAACTTTTGATTCAGGAGAATAAAAAAACAATCAGGAAAGTGACGACCTCAGATGGCACGATTTTTGACAACAGATTTTGGGTATATCAGGGCAATTTAGACAAAAGTGCTTCAGATGAATTAATTATTGTGGATTATAATGGCTGGTCAAACGGACTGGGGATTACCTATTTCACCTCTTATATTTTTGCGAATACCAGAAACGGCTTCAAAAAAACTTTGGAATTTCCGCTTGAAGAATTTGGAGAAAGAGGAAATTTTATCTATGACAAAGCGCGAAACGAAACCTTGATTTTAGTTACTTATTGGGATAGTTTTGCAAATTTAGATTTAAACCGGGTTCCCTGGGGAACATATCTGACCGGAAAATGGTTTCGTTATCGTCAGGATTTATTACAGCCGGTTTTTGCTAAACCAACCTTAGCCCGAAGATTATTGAACAGTTTTATGAATGAACGAGGTAATACTTCGGACAACTCGCAAGCTCCATATGTTTGGCTACAAAACAAAAGGACTCATCGGTTTTTTAAAGAGCCGAAATATGTTGAAAAATTGATCGAAACAAAATTTGGGACAGTCCAAAATTTTGCGGATGATACATTTACATTACGCTTAAATTCAGGTGAAACAGTTAGTTATACCCTTGGGTGTTGTCCTGCTGATTATGATAAAACACCAAGATTGACGGTTAAAGACTTTGGTCTTTGGCCGCAAAAGTTTATCTATCCAAGTCATTTTTCTGATAAATTTACCCCACTTATGGTATTCGATAAGGTCAACGGGAAAAAAGTCAAACTTGAAATTTATCAGACTAGCTATAATCTCAAATTTATTCGTTTATGGTTTTTCGAAAAACGAACGAACAACCAAAAAATATTATTACCGTCAAATTAAATCTTGATTTATACTTAAAATATGGCAAATTCTAAAAAAAGATTAAGCAAAACGGCCAAAGAAGCCTTAAAAAAATTGAACGAATCAAAACTTCTGGCGGCTTCGAAAGTTGCGGCTGAACAAAGATCAAATCAAGAGTTTAAAGCGACGGATGTTTCAAATAAGACTCTGACCGCCAATAAAAAGCGTCCCGATAAAAAACGCGGCTAATGAGCGTTGATGACCAAAGCCGAACTCCGACAAATCTATCTCGCCCGTCAAAAATCGCTTTCGTTAGCGGAAAGAGAAGCGAAATCGCGTCGAATCGCCGGACAGTTTTTTACTCATTTCGCGCTGGAAAACTCTAAAAATCTCCATCTTTTCTTATCCATCGAAAAAAACAGCGAGATTGAGACACAGTTCATTTATCAGAAAATCCGGCAGGACTTACCGCATCTGTGCTTGTTCGTACCGCGGGTGCGGGAAAGCGAGTTGGAACATCTGGCGTTTACGGAAAAGACCGAGTTGATTAAAAACTCCTGGCAAATTTCGGAGCCGGTTGGCGATGAATTATTTGATGAAGAAATGTTTGATGTGGTGATCGTGCCGATGCTCTGTTTTGATGAGAAAGGTTACCGGGTTGGCTACGGCAAAGGGTTTTACGACCGGTTTTTGAGTAAATGCCGGCCGGATTGCCTCAAAATCGGAGTTTGTTTTTTTGAGCCGGTGGCGGAAATTTCCGACCTCAACCAGTTTGACATAAAACTCGATTACTGCCTTACGCCAAACCGGGTCTGGAGATTTTAAGGACGAATCCTCAATTACGAAAGACGAAATAGTCATCATTCGTAATCAGAATTAAAAATTCGTCATTCGCAATTCGTCATTACTATTCCGTAATTGATTTCTTTTCTTTCAAAATATCGCGAATTTCCGTCAATAACGTTTCCTGCGCCGGGGGCGGGGTGACGGCGGCTAATTTGGCAAAATAACTCATCGCCCATTTGGCCAAGAGGAACATTACAAAACCGACGATCACAAAACTGATGATGTCGCTGATGAGTTGTCCGTAACGAATTACCGGCAAGCCGAGTTTGGCCACCGCCTCCATATCAATCGAACCGTCTTTCATGGGCAAGGGAGCCGATCCCAAATTAATAAACTTCGACTTGAAATCCACGCCGCCGGTAACCATCCCGACAATCGGCATAATAATTCCTTCAGTAAAGGTCGTCACGATCTTGCCGAAAGCCGCGCCCATAATTACACCGATTGCCAGATCAAGTACGTTACCACGTGATAAGAATGCTTTAAACTCACTCAACATAAGTAGTTACTCTCCTCTTAAAGTTAATTTTTTTTGCAAGGGGCTAAGCCAAGTTAGCCCGTTTAGTCGCTCGCGTCAAGTCTTTTTCAGCGTGGCATTTTCGGAATTCCCAAAATTACACGCCGGTCATTTTCAGTTAGTGCCAAACTTATCCTGTCAGCGAGATTAAATCTTCTCAAACCGAGAAGAGGCAGTCAGCAAAATTAAAACTCGATTAGTTAAAAATAAGGAGATAAGAAAATGAACAAATTATTAGTATCAACAATTTTAGGCGTGGCTTTGATGGCTGCTTTAGGTTTTGGCTTGATTCCTTCACTGGAACAATCAGCTTCATGCGCCGATTGCAATTCGGAAGATGCCAGCGTCGCCAAGAAAATTTATGACAAATTCAGCGAAGAATGTGCCAAATTAGTCCCAAATCCGGCGGTTCCGGAAAAAGTTTGCATCGCGCTCGACAAATACAACAAAATTCTGCCGACGCTTAAAGCTTTTGCTAAAGACAACCGTTTCGGACCCGGCGACCGGATTTTGTTTGTCGGCGAATCCCAGAACGGAAATTTGATAGCCGGAGCCAACCGTACTTTCCAGGCGGGCGCACCTTCTCCGAAAAACACGATGAAAGTGACGGTCAATAAAACCGATGGCGGTAACGGTGCTTTGGTTAAGGTCTGTGCGATTGACAGTGCCGGCAAAATTACTTCGCTCGGTTCAATCAGATTTGAGGAAAATAACGATACCGGAGCCAAATCGGTTGACGTCACCGGGCTCGAAGGAAAGATCGTTCGGGTTGAAGTAGCAAGCTTTGGCAGTGCCGTTAGGAAATTCCAATACACCCTGGCGACTGCTCAATAAGAAGGATAAAGGACGAAGGATGAGGGATGAAAGATGGATTTCATCCCTTTTCTCTTTCAACTGGAATCCCAAATCCGAAATCAGAAATCCCAAATCCGTTGAGCGTGGCATTTTCGGAATTCCCAAAGTTACACGCCGGTCATTTTCAATAAATTGTAAAACTTAAATTGTTCCGGACGAAATTCAACTAAAAAGGAGAAAGGCGATGAACAGAGCGAAACGAATTTCAACTTTAGTTTTATTAACGGTTTTAACTGCCGCCCAGATTTTGGCTCATCGAGTGGCTGATTGTCTAACCCCCGTCGAAGTCACTGAGATTAAAAATCTGGGGATTTCCGATTCGGATGAGACCAAATCCGTGATTGAGGTCCAATGGCAGCTCAATCCGGCGCTTCACCCGAATCACTCCGATTTTAACGTTTCGCTCGAAATTACTTACGCCAACGGCACCATTTTACTGGTTGATGAGCGGTCGGAAAATACTGCTCGCTCAGCTCAGATCGAGATTCCAACTATCAGTCTGCGGCGGGGTAAAGCGCCGGCTTTTATCAAACAAATTAAAGCTTTGGTCACCACTGAAGTTGTTTCAAAAAGGGAGATTGAAAAATGAAACAGTTTATTTGGGCATCAATCTTTTCGTTAGGATTAGCCATTGGCTTGAGTTTCCTGGCCACGACTGAAACTTGTGCCGATAGTGCCTGCGGACGCGAAGCCTTAAACGTGGTCGAAAGCCTTCTGAAAAACTGGACGGTCGAATGCGGCAAAGTGGCTGACGGCAAAACGGGCGCTGAAGCTTCAAACATTTGTCTGGCGACCGCTAAATATCAACAGCTGGCCCCGAAACTGAAGCAGCTCGCCAATAACGGGGCTTTTACGCTCGGACCGCGTGATCTGGCCGTCGGCACCGCGCAAAACGGAACTATCGTTAATCCGGCGTTCCGCACCTTTTTAACGCCGGCATTGCTCGATAAAGACAGTTTGACGGTCAAAGTTGAAAAGAAAGGCGGAAAAGGCGGAGCCAACATTCGCATCTGCAAAATTGACGAGAACAAAAGATATACCCATTTGAAAACCATTATTTTTGAGGACAACGGGGGGGCAGCTACTAAAAGCGAAATCGTGACCGGTGTCAAAGGGCAATTGGTTCAGGTTTTTATTGACGGCAGCGGCGAAGTTTCCAAAGCCTTCGATTATACCCTGACCACCTCGGCTAACTAAATTATCAGAACAAAAAGATTCGGCTGAAGATTTACTAAATTCTATCGGGAATTAAAAGGAGAAAAAACGATGAAAACCAGAATTTTATTAACCATTATTTTAACTTGCGCCTTTTATACCACGGCTTTTCCGGCCACTGTTCCGGTCAAAGTAATGAAGCCGGCTCAAGCTATCAATCCCAATGAAATAATCTGCCGGGAAGACGGTTGTCGTTCTTTCGCCCAAATTTTTGCGGACGTTTACGACAAATGGGGGGCCGTTATGATTGCGACCGGCTGCGTCGTGGCGGTTAATGCCGGAACCGGCGGAGTCGCCATGGCGGCCACCCTCAACTGCATTAAAAACGCCGAGAAATATGCCGAAGCCGTTGAAAAAATGGTCAAGTTCTTTAACGAGAATGCCGGCAATAGTCGCTGGAAAATCGGACCTCGAAGGATTGAATGGGGCACTGTCCAGACCGGAGCGGTGATCAGCACCGCGAGCCGGGTTTTTGTCAGCGCGGCCCCGATCGATAAAGACAGTGTGACCATCAAAGTCAAAAAAACGGATGGCAAAGCCCAGGCTGACATCATCATTTGCAAAGTTGATGAAAAAGGTAATTTCGTCAAACTGGCACAGGTCGAATTTGCCGAAGGCAACGACAATATCGGAGAGGAAATCACCAAGACCGTTTCGGGCGTTAAAGGTCATTTAGTTCAAGTTCGGATTGATGCCGACAGTGCAATCAAGAAGTTTGAATATCAGCTGAAGGTTACGAAGTAAGGAATAAATCAAATCCCAAATCCGCAATCCAAAATCCGAAATCAAAATGGGGGGTAAAGTTATGAAACAAACCATCAGAAATTTAATTGTCATACTTTTAATGGCTGCCGTTTTAGGGCAAGGTTTCATCTTTGCCCAGACTGATGATCAGGCTTTGACCGCAACCGCTAATTTTAAGGCGGAAGAAGCGGTGGCCGTTGATGCAGCCATCGAGATCAATTTGAATCGGGCGCTCAAACCGGGCGAAAGAATCGCCATTACGATTGGTGAAACTGATTTGACCGGATTATTTACCAGAGCTGAAAACCGCTTGGTTTACGATCCAAAGCTGATGCCTTTGCCGATTGGCGAATCAAAAGTCACGGTTTATCTGGTTACTCTCAACAACTGGAAAGAATTAGCTAAGTTTTCGTTATCGGTGAAAGTTAAGGAAGAAGCACCAAAAGTTGAGACTGCCCCGAAGGTTCAAGAAACACCAAAAGTTGAAGAACAAGCTAAAACCGAAGCCTCAAAACCGACTGAAGCAGCAACAAAAACAACTGAGACCAAGACCGAAGACCAAAAGGCAAAAACCGGAGAAACCAAAACCGAAGATCAAAGTCCAAAAGTCGAAGAGCAGCCTAAAAAAGTTCTCTTTGGTTTAGAAACCTTCAATTTCACACCGAGTTTGACCTTGGCGATGAAGTCTCAACCGTTTCAGTCGAATTTTCCGGTTGCCAATCAACCAACCGAACGGGCGACCTTTACCGATTTCACGATGACCGGCTCGGTCAAACAGGAAATCAAAAAAGGTAAATACAGCACCGATGCCAACTTTGATTTTGCCGGCTCGAGCTTTAAGCAGGAAGCGCTCAGATTTGGAACCTTGGGCAATAAAGCCCCGAATGTTGACCTCTCAAGTTATCTCATGAATTTTCAGGTCGGCAAAGCCAAATTCTCCTACGGGCATACTTCGTTCGGCAATAATCGTCATCTGGTGAGCAGTTTTTCGGCTCGCGGATTGTCGGTCAACATTCCGCTGAACAGATATTTTGATGTGACCGGCGGAGTTTTGAACGGAACCAGCATCGTCGGATTCGGCAACTTTTTCGGGTTGCAAAGACTTAATCATCAGGTGCAGGGGGCCACGCTCGGGATCGAATTTATGCCTAAACGCCAGAATGCCTTACGTTTGGAAATCACCGGTTTCAACGCCTATATCCAAGCCCTGAGCGGAGTTTCGGAAGGACGCATCAACGATGCCGAACAAAGTCGCGGCCTGGGATTGAGATTTGTGACCAGTGACACGACCGAGCGTTTCAAACTCGAAGCCGGTTATGCCCTGAGCCGTTTCCAAAACCCGGCTGACACGGAGCTTGATCCGAATGGCAACGCGGTTCCGATTGCTCCTGTTACCCGTTCGGCACATTACCTCGAAACGAGTTATCAATTTATCAAAGATTTGAAATTGAGCGCGACCAAAAGTTTAAATATGACCGCCAATTTCAAACATGAATATGTTGAGCCGCTTTATAAATCTCTGGGCGCCGGAGCCGGAGCCGACCGAACCTCGCAGGATTATTCGGTGGATGCTTCGATTGGCGAAATCACCTTTGGTTATGGCTTTAACCAGGCCAACGACAACCTGCGAAAGGTCGCCTCGATTTTGAAATCAGTGACGCAGGCGAATCGTTTTGCGGTAGCTTTGCCTTTAACCGCACTGATCGGTAAACCCGATAAACCTTCGCCGTTTTTGCCGCGTCTCGGTTACAACATTGATATTACGCATCAGTTCGGAGAGGGAATTCCGGTGCGAGGCGGATTTGAAATTGATCCATCCACCATTCCCGATCTCTTAAATACCAATCAAACTTTCAGTGCGACCTGGCAATTTAATACCAAGTTTAATTTTGAATATCGTTACAATCGTTCCAAGGCCGATAATCGTCAAACCGGCGCTGAAAATAAAGACCAGATCGGTTGGACGCACGGCTTTACCGTCGGGCTCAACCCGCTCACGATTTTGAGTTTGAATGTCGGTCTCAATCTGGAAAGCGCCAACAATTTAGAGCTGGCACAGGTCAATAACACTAAGGCTTTAACCCTCGGCCTTAACTGGACCCCTTTTAAGAATGCCACTTTTGCCGCGAATTTTTCCAATACCATCGCGGGCGACCGGGCGAAAACAAACGACAACAAGAATACCAATTTCGATATCCAATTTGCTTACAATTTCAGCCTTGAAAAAAGCAAGTTCAGAAAGTTCGGAATGCAGTCGTTTATTCGCTTTGCCGATACCTTTGCGCGAAACCGGGATTTTACGATTGATATCAACAACCGTACCCGAGTCAAGATTTTATCCGCCGGATTGACCTTTAATTTCTTTTAAGACTGGAACGCAGGCGGCTCGCCTGCCCAAACGCGAAAGCGTTTGAAACGATTTTTGTTATTTTCCAAGATGGTTTTTATTGAGCATGATTAGCTTGCTCCGCAAGCTTGCAGGCGAGCCGCCTGCGTTCCCGGCAATTGGAGTATTTATGAAAAACTTTATATTAATAACAATTTTTACTTTAATCTTAACCGTTTCGGTTTTCTCCCAGGTCGCCGTTTCGCCAAACAATGTGACGGCTTATTCGCAAGGTGCGACCAGTGTTTATTTGACTTTCAATAACGTGGTTAACGTCACCCCGGCTGAATCGGTCTGGTGTGGTGCGCTGATTTCCGCAGCCCCGAACATCGGTTTTAAATGCGATCCGGCGACCGTTTTCGGGACGCTTCCGGCCCGCTATAATCAATCGGTTTTGACCAATAATCGTTACACCGACATTATGTCCGTAACGCCGACCGTCGCGCGTCGGGCCTACACGGACGCGGTCGCCGGCAATGATGCCCAATTCTTTTATGTTCGTCATTTTGTCAGCACCAACGGCGGTTTGGATGAATATGTGCCGGTCACGATTCGTCTGAGCGGAAACGGAGCCGGCGTTCCTTTTTCGCTGACTGCGGTTAAACTGCAATGGCAGGACGGTGAAAAAGTGGTGCCCTTTATCAAACCTGACGAACAATTACCGAAAATTACGGCGGAAATTCGTTACACCGGGACCGGACGTTTGAAAGGTCGTTGGGAAATCGTCAAACCGGGTGAAGCCTTACCGGAGACACGTGATCTGTTGAGCGAAGCCGCGCTCCCGCTCGAAGAACGGGGAACCCAAAAACGCTACACCCTATTAAGCCGTTTTAATGTTAATTTGCCTCCGGGCGGACGCTACAGCTTGCCCGGGCCGGAAAATTGGCGGATTGATAAATCCATCGAAGGCATGTATTTACTGCTTTTCCGGGTTGAGGTCAGTGATGCCCCGAATTCAAGTTCAAACATCGTGGTGGGAACGATTTCCAGCGGCGGAGTCGCCGGTTTTCCGATGCCGACCCTGCGCTATTACGTCGGAAATTCGAGCAATGCCAATGTCAATCAAGTGACTAATATCGCGATTGGCGGGGAACTTGAAGACGAGCAACCACCGATCATTTTAACCTGGAAAGAAGTGGCTGAGGCCAAGCTTTACCGGCTCGAAATTGAAGACGACGCAGGTAAAAAGATCTTTTCGGCGATCGTTTTGCCGACTCATAAAACTTATCAATTGCCGTCCTTTATTCAAAATTTAACGGCTTCCAAACAATTAAAGTGGAAAGTTGCAGCCATCGGTGACGAAGGCAAACTGCTCGACGAATCAAAGCTCATCGAGATTGTAAAATAAGGGAATTACTACCTCCCTTTTTGACGAAACGGAGAGTCGTTTTAACCGACGATTTTCCGTTTCTTTTTTTGTTTTAATCACTAATCGCATCTAATTTTTCTTTCCTCACGAACTTCTACCGGACTGATTCAAAGTAAGTTCGGAACAGGAGAGACGGGATAGGCCAGATATTATTTCGGAATTAAGTCGGGAAAATCATTAAAAGCAACTGTACGAGCCGGATAGCCGTAGTTTATCCTGAACATCATGTTCCTCCTGTTTTTAGTTTTTTTACTTTGACTAAAACCTGCGAACTTCTCGAAATACTTGCTCCAAAAAAATTGTTTCACCGATGAAATATGTTATAATTTAACTCGTTCAAAATGCTTTCCAACGGCGAAAAGATCAGTCATTACACAGTTCAATCCCCCATTGGCGCTGGCGGAATGGGAGAAATTTATCTGGCCTCGGACAACCGGCTCAAGCGCGATGTAGCGATTAAAATTTTGCCGGCCAAGCTGACTGAAAATGCTTCGGCGGTCGAGCGGTTTATGCGCGAAGCCCGAGTTGTTTCGGCCTTAAATCATCCGAATATTCTGACGATTTATGATGTTGGCGAACAAGATCAGATCAAATTTATCGCCACCGAATTTGTCGAAGGACAAACCTTGCGGCAGAAAATTTCCAGAATCACTTTGGACTTGGATGAGATTTTGGACATCGTTATTCAAGTCGGTGAAGCCTTAACCTCGGCGCACGAAGCGGGCATTATTCATCGTGATATCAAGCCCGAAAACATCATGCTTAGGACCGATGGCTACGTCAAAGTTCTGGATTTCGGAATTGCTAAACTATCGGCCGATTTGGGAATGGGGATTTCGGATGTCGGATTGTCGGACAGTGAAAGCGAAACGATGGTAGATGGAGTTCAGAATAATCCCAAATCCCAAATCCCGAATCCGAAATCGACCGCGCCTGGGATGATCATCGGGACCGCAACTTATATGTCGCCGGAACAGGCCCGCGGACTGGAAATTGATGCCCGGAGCGATATTTTCAGTTTCGGCGTTATGCTTTATGAATTGCTCGCCGGGCGAGTGCCTTTTACGGGTGAGACGGTTAGTGATATTTTAGCGGCGGTTTTGAAATCCGAGCCGAGAACGCTTTCCGATTTAGTCAAAAACTTGCCGTCCGAGCTGGAATGGATAATTACCAAAGCCCTTTGCAAAAATCGTGACGAACGCTATCAAACCATCAAAAGTCTGCTCAATGATCTGCGCCGGCTCCGACAAAAGCTGGAATTTGAAACCGTTCTCCAACGGGTCAATGATTCAGGCTCCAATAATTTAGCGGAATTGCAGGCGACCCGTCTTTTTACCGGAAATGCAGCCGGGACGGCCACCCGGAAAAAGCGGATTCGGAAAACGATTGATTCCTTAGCGGTTTTGCCGCTGGTCAATTTTGGCGATGACGAAAATACCGAGTATTTTTCCGATGGCATCACCGAATTTATCATCAATTCGCTCTCGAAGTTACCGAAATTGCGAGTTGTCCCGCGCAGTACCGTTTTTCGTTATAAAGGACAGGAACTTGATTCGCAGCAGGTTGGACGGGAGCTGGATGTGCGAGCCGTCTTTTCGGGCCGGGTGATGAAATTGGGCGATTCGATCATCGTTCGCACCGAGCTGGTTGACGTGGCGAATGAATCGCAGATTTGGGGCGAACAATATCGTCGTCCGATGACCGATATTTTTACGCTTTTAGAAGAAATTGCCGAAGATATCAGTGAGCAGCTCAAACTCAAATTAACCGGCGAGGAAAAGAAAAATCTCGCCAAACGTTACACCGACAATGCCGAAGCTTATCAGTTTTATTTGAAAGGCCGCTATTTTGTGACCAGCAAACGGACCGAAGAATGGATCAAAAAAGGCATCGAATATTTTCAAAAAGCGATTGATCTGGATCCGAATTACGCGCTGGCTTACTCGGGGATCGCCGAAGCCTACGGTTTTCTCGCCTCTTCGACCGGGGGCTGGTGCCCGCACAATGCTTATCCGAAAGCTGAAGCGGCGGCGATGAAGGCTTTAGAATTAGACGAAACATTGGGTGAGGCACACACCTCGCTGGGTTTTTCGCGTTTGCTCTATGATTGGAATTTTGCTGAAGCGGAGCGTGAATTCAAACGCGCCATTGAACTGAGCCCGAATTATCCGAACGCTCACGACGGTTACGGATTTTATCTGAAAGCCGTTGGACGACACACGGAAGCGATCGAAAAAGGCCGATTATTTCAGCGCCTGGAACCGCTTTCGACTTTTGCTCATGTGAGTCTCGGCTATGCTTATTATTTCGCCAGAGATTACGATAAAGCGATTGAAGAATGTCGAAAGGCCCTGGAGATGGACAAACATTCAACCTTTGCGTACCGGAATCTGGGATTAGCACTTTTGCAGCAGAAAAAGTTTGACCAGGCCATCGAAGCCTTGAAAAATGCGGTCAGATTTTCTTCGGGCGGTCTGGCCTTTGAATCATATTTAGGCTTTGCTTATGCGGTCGCCGGTCAACGGGACGAAGCCGTCAGAGTTCTCGAAAATCTGCAGGTGACCGACCGGGAACGCTATGTTCCGGCCTATAATTTTGCCATTGTTTATACCGGTTTGGGCGATTTTGAGCACGCTTTTGAATGGTTTGAAAACGCCTTAAAAGAGCGTTCCGGTTTTATGCCTTTTCTCAAGGTCGAACCGACCGTGGATGCTTTGCGCCATGATTCACGTTTTCAAGAGTTGTTGCAAAAAATAGGACTAGCAGATTAAAAGCCTACTTTTTCACCCCATTCTGAAAAAAATACCTGACCATTTCTTCCGCCCAGAGGTCATAACCTTCGGCCGAAGGATGGACCCCATCACTAAAATGTTCTTTTTGAAATTTACCCTGCGGCAGGTAATAATGAACGTCTTCGTAATCTTTAATAAAATCCAAAGTATTGATTTGCTGCATTTTAGCCAAACGCGACAAGACGTAACGAGTAGGATTCGGTAAGGCCAGAAAATCTCTGACCATCGGCACGTTGGATAGATAAATCGTAGCCTGCGAATATCTTTGACGAAAAATACCGATTAATTCGGTCATTCCGTCACGCCATTTTTTCGGGGTTGACAGTTGGAAAACATCATTTCCGCCGAGTCCGATGAGAATTACGTCAAATTTGACGTTTGGAATTTTAGGCACCAATTCGGCGAGCGTTCGGTGAACCGTAATTCCGCTCACTCCCAGGGCGTGCCAGCGAACCGTTTGACCGGTTTGACGACTCAAATGTTTGGCAAATTGTCCGGTCATGGCTTCGGCGTGATTTTGGGCTCCAACTCCGGCAATGGTTGATTCGCCGATCGCCAGAAAGTTGATAACCTCTTCATTGCCAATTACTTCGCCGCTGGTTTCGCCTTCCGCGTCGGGTAATTTTCCGACTTTGAAACGGGTGTATTGCCCTTGCAGATAGAGAAACGGCAAAACGGGGGCGAGCAGAATCCCATTCAGGAAAAATTTTTGTTGTAATTTGTCTAACGTCATTATCTTTCAAGCATTTCTAATAAATTTTGCCAAGCCTCGGGAAAAATTTCAATCCCATGTCCGTAACTTTTTAACATTCGATAACCGGCCAAATTGGAAAGTTTTTCCTGCGCCCGAGCCAGAGTTTTGGCTTGCGGAATCAACCGGTCATCCTCATCCAAAAGGAAATAAGCCGGAGCCTTCAAATTGGCTAAGTCTTTATCCGGCAGCATATACGGATAATCTGCGCCGTTCTGAAAATCTTTGATGGCGAAAACCATATACTCCATCATTTGTTCATAAATTTGTGAAGAAATCTTCGATTTATCGGCAAAAACGATATTTTGGAGGAATTTTTCCATCGAATTGCGATTTTTAAAGAGCATTGGCAAGAGGCTATAATACATATTTCGCGGCCCCATTGCGACATTGACGAAACCGCCCGGATTGATGAAAATCGCCTTCTCGATCATCTCATTGGCGACTTGCGCCAGCTTCAGGATTAATAAGCCGCCGAATGAAGCGCCGGCCAGGGTGGCTTTTTCGAGCTCCAAGTTTTGCAGCACTTCTTTGACCCAAACGCCGTATTCATTCGATTTAACCGGTGGCGTCTCTACTCCGCTGAGACCGGGCTGACCGATCACATCCACCAGAAAAATGCGGTATTTTTCGTAAAAAGGTTTGAGTCCGCCCCAAATGTCGGCAAAAATCCCGCAGGTCCGAAAGCCGGGCAGATAAACCAGGGCCGGGAGATCGGTGCGCTTTTGATTTTTAGCCAAAATACTCACTTTCCCAAAAGAAGTTTCGACGGTTAAGCGCTCATAATCCAACCCGTTTTCAGCCAAAACTCTATCTTGCCAATCTCGCATCCACTCCTGACCGCTTGCATTTTTATAAACTGACTTTTTCACAAATTTTCCTCTGTGTTAGAATTTTACTTTACCAAATGCTTTCGTCCAAACCGCTCAAATTTTTATTGTTTTTCACGCTTATTTGTTGCTCATCCTGCCGGTTTTGGCAAAATAACTCAAATTCAAATATTTCGATCAAGGAGCCGGAGATTGTTGAAATAAAAAGTGAGATCCCATTTCCGACCAAAGAGCCGGAAATATTTCAGGTCGAGATCGTGACGAAAAGTGAAAGCGTCGAAGAAAAAACTTTGATGGCCCGCAGTCAGGGAAGATTTTTTTCGCGGAAGAGTGACGTCGCAATCTTGCAAACCGAAACCAACAAATCGTTTTTGATCAATTTTGCCAAAAAGATTTATGTGGAGAATATTGGGAAAACTTCAATTAAAGCTGAAAATGCAGGTGAGACGCTGAATGATTTTTTAACCACTGAATGGCTTAATCAGAAAACCGGAGCAAAGTTTGAAAGTCTGGGGGCGGAAAACGGTTTAAGCAAATATCGAGCAATTTTTGAGGCTTCGGAATCATTGATTTTTGTAGATGAAAATTACAAAATCCCGGTTCGGCAGGAGTTTTACAGCGTCGAAGGTGAGACGAAAACATTGGTTTATTCGATTGAATTGCAGAATCTGAAATTAATGACAGATGAACAGCTTTTTGAGATTCCAAAAGATTTTCGCAAAGTTTCAACTGAAGAATTTAGAAAAAATGAGTAACGAAAGAGAAAGTCGAATGGCCTTTGAAGTGGCCCAAAACACTCCGTATTTAAAGCATCTCGGAATCGAATTAGTCGAAATCGAAGTTGGCCGGGCAGTTATGAAGCTGCCGATGAAAGAGGAATTGCGCCAACCCTACGGATTGTTGCACGGCGGCGCGACCGCCAGTTTAATTGATACGGCGACAGCTTTTGCGGTAGTGAGCGTCACCACTCGTGAGGAAAAAGCCACCACGGTTGACTTAACCGTCCATTATTTGCGCCCGGTGATTAACGAAACGACCATTTGCACGGCAACTATCGTTCGCGCCGGAAAACGCCTGATTACCGTTTCGGCCGAGGTTTATAACGATCAGGGGAAACTGATTGCGACGGCGCTTTCGACTTATGCGAAGATTTGATTAGTCGAGAATCGAGGAAGCCGCTAAAATGACCATGGCTTTAGTGAAATATCTCAAGCAAATAGACCAGAGACTCTCGACTTTATAAAAAATGGAAGAGATACGAAAATTTGCCCGCTACGTTTTGCCTTATCAAACCGGCATCATACTGGGGATTGTCTGCATTTTGTGCGGAATGTTGTTCGGTTTGCTGGTTCCGTATTTGGTCGGGATGGCGGTTGACGATCTGAGTAAAGAAGTAACCTGGCCAAAAGCCGTTTATTATCCGCTGATAATTTTAGGCGTCAATTTGACCAGTGGTTTTTTTCTCTTCTGGCAGCGTCGGCTGTTGATCAATACTTCGCGTCATATCGAATATGATATGCGGCGTGATTATTACGCCGCTCTCGTTCATCAGCCGCTCGAATTTTTTCATAATAATCGGGTTGGCGATTTAATGGCGCGGGCGACCAACGATTTAGGCGCGGTCCGGCAAATCGTCGGACCGATGATCTTATATTCGTGCCAGGCGATTTTTGCGCTTTGCATTTGTGTCCCGATCATGCTCAGCCTGAGCGTCAAATTAACGCTTTTATTATTTATTCCGATGCCGCTGGTGTCCTTAACGGTCAAGTTTTTAGGTGAACAGATTCACGTTCGTTTTGAAAAGATTCAAGAGTATTTTTCGGGTATCACGGCGACGGCTCAGGAGAATTTGTCGGGTGTCCGAGTCGTGCGAGCGTATGCACAGGAAGGCGCGGAAATCGAAAAATTTCAGGAGCTTAACCGTGAATATGCGCGGCAAAATCTGTCTCTGGTCAAATATGCGGCGGCGATGCGTCCTTTACTCTATTTCTTTATCGGGCTGGGTTTTGTGATTATCGTCGCGGTTGGAGTGCCGATGGCGGTGCGCGGCGAAATCACGGCCGGTAATTTTACGGCGTTTATTCTTTATCTGCAACGGATGATCTGGTATCTGATCGCGCTCGGTTACGTGGTCAATCTTTATCAACGCGGCACCGCCAGCTTGAAACGATTCAATACGATTTTAGAGACAGTTCCCGCTATTCGGGACGAAGTCAGCGTGGAGATTCAACCGGACATCAAAGGCGAAATCGAATTTCGTGACTTGAACTTTGCCTACAACGGCAAACCCGTCCTGCAAAACATTAATTTGAAGATCAATCAGGGCGAAACCGTCGCTTTAGTCGGTAAAACCGGCAGCGGAAAATCAACCCTGATCAGTTTGATTCCGAGACTTTTGGACGCGCCTGAAGATATGGTTTTGGTAGATGGGGTTTCGGTTAGAAAATACCCGCTCGAACAACTGAGAAAAGCCATCGGAGTCGTGCCGCAGGAGACGTTTTTATTTAGTGATACGATTGCGGAAAATATTGCCTTTGGAGTGGAGAAGGAAGAGGCGAGAGGCGAGAGCGAGAAGCGAGAGGCAATAATTGAAAACGGACAATCCGCAATCCCAGATCCCCAATCCGAAATCGAGGTGGCGGCTGAGGTGGCTGGATTAACCGAAGATATCGAAGGTTTTCCCTATCAATATAAACAATTAGTCGGAGAGCGGGGAATTTCGTTATCGGGCGGTCAAAAACAGCGAACGGCGATTGCCAGGGCGGTGATGCGTGATCCGCGGATTCTGATTCTTGATGATTCATTATCGGCGGTTGATACCTATACGGAAGAAAAAATCTTGAGCGGCTTGCGCGATGTCCGCGAGAATCGAACGACTTTGATTGTTTCGCATCGCGTTTCAACCGTTCGCGATGCCGATTTGATCTGCGTTTTAGAAGACGGAAAAATTATCGAGCGCGGAACGCATGAGGATTTATTAGAATTAAACGGCGAATATGCCGACCTTTACAATCGTCAGCTCTTGGAAGAAGAATTGGACGCAACAGAATGATTTTGGATTGGGGAGTTCGGATTTGGGATTGCTGTAGATCAATAAGGCTTTACCTCAATTGACAAATCCAATCCAAAATCGGCAATCTAAAATCCGAAATCAGAGGTCAAAGGTCATCTATATGAAACAAAACGTCGAACAACTTTATCGTACCAGTCAGATTCTGTGGGCTGCTTTTCTGATCTCGCAGTCATTCTTTTTTATGATTTTGTATTTTACCAAGCCCGAGCTTTTTAAGTTTGATTTTACCAGGCCAGTGATGCGCGATAACTTCGTGGTGGTGGCGGCTTTCGGGTTTATGGCCATTTTGAACCTTTTCATCGGGTTATTTTTGCGTTTTCAAGGGGTCAATAATGCTATCGAAGAACAACAACCGAGACTCTTACAAAACGCCCTCATCATCGGACTGGCTTTTTGCGAATCAATCAGTATTTTCGGACTCGTGCTGGCTTTCGGCTTTAACTATCAATATTTCTTTTTGTGGTTTATTTTGGCGATTATCGGAATGTTTTTACATTATCCGAGACGGCAGAATTTTCACGCGGCTAGTTTTAAGAAGTAGGGAGTCGGGAGTCGGGAGTAAGCCAAAATTAAATCTTGAGTTGCTATTTCTTGCGAATCGGCGATGTCCAAGAGTCTGCGTTATTGATCATCGCCACCAGCATTGAGATTATCTCATCATAGGTTTTGAATAATTCCCGGCCTGTTTCAGTTTCTAAATAATTACATCGAGCTGCGAATTCAATCCAGGTTTGAGTTTCAGCGGCTTCACCTTCAGCATCATTAATTTTACTGATGAAAGCCGCCAGATAACGACGTTTACGCCATGCTTCAGCAAGGTTCGCGCAAACTGAACGGGACGAACGACGGATTTGATCGGTAAGGGAAAAGGCTTCTGCTTTCGGAAATTCTTTGCTCAATTCAAAGATTTGCATTGCAGTTTCAAAAGCTTTGCGATAAACCTCCAAATCTTGATGCTTTACTACATTTTTCTTCATGATGAGGATTTTTACTCCCAACTCCCAACTCCCGACTCCCAACTCCCTACTTTCCACTCCCCATTTTCCGAAACTCCTTACTTTCCGAAGTCCGTCCATCTCCCCTGCCAGTCGTACATTTCAAGGGCGCGAAAACGCTTTTTGTAATCATAAAAGGACTCGCCCATATAGGCATAACCTTGATAATAATAACTTTTGCCCATCTGGCGGGAGAATTCGATTTCGAGGAGCATCGTGTAAATTCCCAAACTACGCTTGGTTTCGGTCGGGTCAAACATGGCATATATTCCCGAAGTCGAGGTTTCGCCAAAATTCAGAAAACTGACGGCGAGCAATTTATCTCGCTCATAGACACAGAACTCCAACGCTTCGCAAGGCACGCTGGCGGCCTCATAATCCAGAAAAGTGTAAATTGAATGAGGAACATTCGATTTAAAACGCTGCTTGTGGCGGTCAAAAAGGTCGTGTTTTTCGTCATCAATCACGATCGGACGAATGGCCGTGTGTAAATCCCGATTTTGTTTGACGATTCGCCGTTGTTTTTTGGAAAGCGAAAAATCTGCCAGCCGGATTCGGAGCGGAATGACGACCTGTTCGGATTCTCGATAAAAATCCCAGCTGTGACGGAAAAAATATTGTCCGAAGTTTCTCCAACCCTGCGCCAATAACAAATCCATCTCTTCCGAAGAAATCTTATCGGAGTAAAAATATTCATTAATTTGTATCGGAGAGTCCTGTTGCATGCTACATGCTTTCAATTGGTTCGAATTTTCTCTTTTCGGTCCTTACTTTCAAAATTGCGGTAATAATCAAGAAAATTGCCAGTCCAACTAGGGCCATCGCCGCAATTCCGTTGAACATTTTAACATCAAAACCGGCGGATGCCGAGAAATTTCCGATGGCCAGTTTGGTCAACGCCCAGAGCGTGATGATCAACACAAAAAGCATCGGCAATAACGTAAAAGCGATTCGCTGTCGCGCCTGATAGAGCCAGGCCGTAATCGAAAGCAAGCTCAAGCCGGCGAGCAGCTGGTTCGACGCTCCGAACAGAGTCCAAAAATCGAGATATGAACCGGATTTGGCATAAAAAGCCATATACAATGGAATAGCTACCGTGATTAATGTCGCAACAATTGCGCCAATTCGGCTTCGGACACCGATCAATTCCTGAATCAAATAACGCCCCAAACGCATCGAAACGTCCAGCGTATCGAAGACAAAGGTGGAAAACGCCATCGCGCCAAATGTAATCGCAAAGGGTAAATTATTTTTGCCGATTAAAATGGTCAAAAATTCGCCGATTCCGTTACCGTAAATTTTCCCGGCCGACAAGGCTTTTCCATCGGCTCCGGTAATCATCGCATTGGTCGCGATCATAATCGTGACCAGCGCAATAAACGCCACAAAACCTTCGGCTAACATCGCCCCGTAGCCGACCGGATGCGTGTGCGATTCCTTGTCAATTTGTTTAGAAGTTGTGCCCGAACAAACCAATCCGTGAAATCCGGAACAGGCTCCGCAAGCAATCGTCACAAATAAAAACGGAAACATAGTCCCGGTCATCCCGCCGACATCGAGGGATTTAAAGGCCGGTTGCTGAATCTCGTAACCGCCGAAAAAGACGCCGATGACACCAATCGCGATCGCTGAATACAGGACAAATCCGCCCAAATATCCGCGCGGCTGGAGCAGTGCCCAGACCGGAACCACCGAACCGACGACGCAATAAGCCAAAATTAAAACCGCCCAGGTCTGGTGTGAAAGGATAAAAATATTGGAGTAAAGAGTTCCGAGCCAGGCCAAGGCAAAAACTGCCGGCACAAAAATAATAGTCGTTAACCAGAGCGGTGGTTTCAAAAATTTTTCCACCAGTCCGAGTACGATTGAAAGCGCCAGATAAGTGATACTGGCAAAAGCGACCGCTCCGCCGGGATTAAATTTGGTCTCTCCTGCTAACGACTCATCGCCTGACACAAAAGTTCCGGCCGTAATGTCGGTAAAGGCAATAATTACATACACCAGAGCAATCCAAATAAAAGCCGTCATCGCTTTTCCGGCACTGCCGCCCAACTTTTCTTTGGTAATCTCGGCAATCGAATTAGCCCCGTGTCGAACAGATGAGGTCAAGGTCGAAAAATCGTGGACGGCCCCGATCAGGACGACCCCGAGCGCGATCCAGATCAGACAGGGGAGCCAGCCGAAACTTTGACAAGCCAGGATCGGTCCGGCAATCGGGCCCGCTGCCGCAATCGCCGAAAAATGTTGTCCGAACAGGTAGAAAGGTTTGGTTGGTACAAAATCTTCGCCGTCATTGATTTTATTAGCCGGAGTTTCGACCGAATCATTCAGTTTGAATTGTTTGGCAATCCATTTTCCATAAGCGAAATAGCCAAACACCAGCCAAAAAAGAAAGACGATTGCCATCAGGGTAAGCATAAATTTTTCTCCCACGAGTTTTTAAGGATGACCACAGAAAGTGAGATAAATTTATGCCAAATCATAGGGATTTGTCCACAGATAGACCCCAAAAAAAGTAAAAAGTAAAAAGTAAAAAGACAAAATTAATAAATTCTTGGGATATCTGTGTTCATCTGCGTTTATCTGTGGTTAAATTTTCTTATGAATCACGAAAAATCTTTGCAAGAAACTTACGCGCCGAACGGAATTTGTTTTGGCTGCGGGGTCAAAAATGATCAGGGGTTACGCATCCGCAGTTTTGCCGAAGGTGATGAGGTAGTAGCTCAGTGGCACGCCGAGCCGCATCATCAAGCCTTTCCCGGTATGCTCAACGGCGGGATTATCGGAGCTTTGCTCGATTGTCATTCCAACTGGACCGCGGCTTATTTTTTGATGCAGCAAAACGGTAAAACCGAACCTGATTGCACCGTCACTTCGGATTTTCACGTTAAATTAAAGCGTCCGACTCCTTTCGAAGCTACCATTTACCTCAAAGCCAGGGTGGTTGAATCAACCGCTGATCGTGCCGTCATCGAAGCTGAACTGGTGGCCAATGAAAAAGTTTGCGCCACCTGTCGCGGAACCTTCGTGATCGTCAAAGAAGGACATCCCGCCTATCATCGCTGGTGAAAAATCATTCCAGACTCGTCATCCACCCGCCAAATGAAAAATTGCTACCCGTTTGGTGATTTTTCCGCCCAAAATCTTAAATACTTTTTCAAGTTTTAACGCAAAAGATGTAAATAGCTGAAATATCAGAGTTTATAGCTACACTCAGGTTTGCTGTGGCCACCCATACGGGTGGTGGTTTCCATCTCTCAATTAAGTATTTTGAAGACGGATAAAACAAACTGGGAACGGTTTGTGATAAAAATCTGAATTTTTATAAAAAATGGAGAAATAAATTTTATGCCGGATGGACGCACACCAAACAAAATGCCTTTTACCCAGTCACTTTTTATGGGATTACGCGGAGACGAGGTCAAAAGAATGCAGGAATGGTTGAATGAATTGAATGATGATTTTAAATTCAGTCCCAAGGAACTGCCTGAAACCGGTTACTTCGGGTTTGATACGGTTCATTTCATTCGAGATTTTCAAAAATTCTTCGCCTTGCCACCGACCGGAGTTTATGACACCAAGACACATGATATAGTTGAATGGAAATTCTTTAATTTGATGGAACGCATTAGAATTAAACAAAAATCGAAAATTCTGAAGCCGACCGTTCCCGCCAAATCAGTGGCTAAAAAATGGTAAGATAAATTATTTGATGATTTGCTCTTTTTAGGACGGACTTGTTTCCGTCCTTTTTGTTTGAGGAGGACCGAATCATTAGCTGAGAGATTTATTCGACGTCTCGGAGAAAATTAAAAGATAATTAAGTTTCTCAACGCTCGGCGAATCGCCCGAAAGTCTGAGCCCTCCCGCCTATTTAGGCGGGGAGCTGCTTATTTTGCTTGAGATTTTTGTCGGATTCCCTGCCCATTTGTCATAACTCCAATCAGAACTGATAATTACGCCCGGTTTTTTTTTAATCTTAAAGGTACCTGTTTAGGCGGGGCGGAGCGGGGGGTTCTCCTCTATCCTTTAAATCTCTGCGGCCAACCGTAGGAATTTAGACAGAAAGGAGATTTATATTATGGGTGATATGGAAACAATGGTGACGACCTTGATAACCAGTCCTGAAGCATACAATTTGAAAACTTTTACTTTCAACGGGAAGACTTTTAACTCAGGTGTTTTTAATCAGATTAAGGAACTGATCAACGCCGGATTTATCAAGGTGGTTTATGAAGAGAAGCGGGCCGGTTCGGCCGAGTACGATACCGGCAATAATACTTTGTATCTCGGTTTTCCGAAGTGTTTTGATTTAGGGCAAAAAGCCTTGCTCATTCACGAAATAGTTCATGCTGTTTTTGATATGGTGAAAATGAAGATGTCGGTCGCCGACTCGGAATCAATCGCGTATATCGTCCAATGTATGTATGCCCGGATGAATAACCCTGATCCCAGTGTGAGATTGCAGTCATCCACTAAGGCCCGGGATAAAGTGTTTGAAACAGGTTGGAATCTGGCCGGAAAAATCATCGCCGGACAGAGTCTGACGTTTGACGATTGCAATGCCATGCGTGAGGCCGTTTCAAAACATCCTTTTTATATGGCCAATGCGTCGCATGATGCTAAGATGAACGGATAGAAGTCCTTATAATTAAATTGGGTCTTTATAATTATTTTACAAACCAATTTTATCCAAAACAGAGAGCTGACCTTAGTTTCGCCCTCTGTTTTTATTTTTTAATCGGGGTAAAATTTAAGAAAACCGTTTAACCGTTTGAGGATTGCATTACCAATCCATTCAATAGATAATTTGGTATGAAATCAAGTCAAGATGCCTATGGTAAACAATTGCTCGATGAATATCTGGGGCAGAAAAAAACTTCCGAGATCATTGAGCGGGACGATAATCTGATCCTCACCGGTTCGGAAGAAGGTATGTATTTTACCGAATATGAAGAATGGTCGGAAGCTGAACGTGAGGCCATCGGGAAAGCGCGGGGAAAAACCCTCGACATCGGCTGCGGGGCCGGTCGCCATTCGCTTTATCTTCAAAACAAAGGCTTTGACGTCACGGGAATTGATAATTCAAACGGGGCGGTCAGGGTTTGTAAAATGCGCGGTTTGAAAAAAGCCCTGGTCAGATCGATCGAGGAAATTGATAAATTCCCGAAAAATTCTTTTGAGACGATTTTGATGCTGGGCAATAATTTCGGACTCTTTGGCAGTCGTCGGAAGGCTAAAAATATTCTCAACCAAATGTCTCGGATCACCGTGGAAAATGCACAAATTATTGCCGGAACGCTCGATCCATATCAAACTACCGACGAAAATCATCTTAGCTATCACCGGTTAAATCGTCGGCGCGGACGGATGCCCGGTCAAATCCGAATACGGGTCAGATATCACCGAATCGTAGGTGAATGGTTTGATTACCTTTTTGTCTCGCCCGCTGAGATGGAGGATATTTTGCAGGGAACCGATTGGCAGATCAAGGAGTTCATCGGTTCGAGCGATCCAAATTACATAACCGTGATCGAGAAAAGTGTGTTACCTGGTAAATCGTAAATAGTGAATAGAAAAGGCAAGTAATTCGGTTTCAAATATTTACTATCTTCTTTTAGGTTTTACTATTTAGTCGGCCTCCTTCGCCTAAAATAGAATGTTTATCAGTTGGAGGTAAAACTTACTATTTACCATTCACTATTTACGATTTACTCCTTAAAAATATGTCAAATAAAATATCGCGTCGGGATTTTTTAGTGGCGGGCAGCTCCTTAGGGCTGTTACCGCTGGCATTGCCCCATCAGGTTGAAGCACAAACCAAAGATGGCTGCATTTTTTGCCAGTTTGCCGCCAATAAGGGCAAGTTTTTTAAGGTCTGGGAAGACAAAAACTTTCTTGCTTTTCTCGATTACCGGCCGATTAATCCGGGGCACACTTTGCTCATTCCCAAAAGGCATTTTGAGTATCTGTTTGAAATGGATAAGAAACTCTACACCAAAATTCTGGAGCGGGCGCGGAGCTTATCGAATCCGTTAAAAGTAGCGACCAATGCTCTCAGGATCGGTGTAATTGTTGAAGGATTTGGAGTTGCTCATGCCCATATTCATCTTATTCCGCTTCACGGCGGAGGCGAACTGCTCAAAAAAGGGGCGACCGGAGTGACGGATGAAGAGTTTTCCGCCATAGCTGAGAAGATAAAAGCCGAAACCAGGAAACAAAAAATCTAGACATCTTTTTATAAAAAATCTATTATTAATAAATCTAGCTGGAAAATCAGGTTAGTTAGTCATTTCAAAAAATAAACTGCAATAAATTTGTTTTTACGATTTGCACTCAGGCTTAGTAGTGTTTTAAGCAAAATCTAAGAGTCTAAAAATTCCAAAATAAAAGAGGTTATAAAGAAGTTATGATTAGAATGGGTAGAAGTAATAAGACGGAACCGATCAATGAGACCCCCCAATATCAAGAGAATTTTCAAACCAACTCTGGCAATTTATACAATAATTTGCAGCAGCAGCCAGTGCCTTCGACTTCGCGGGCCATGTCCGAAAGCGAATCGATGGCCCGCGACATCAAAGAAGGTCGTCTGAGCGGCTTTGTCGGCAACGGCACGGTTTTAACCGGTGAAACCAATTTTCAGGCGATGCTTCGGGTAGATGGACACCTGACCGGAAAAGTTGCGTCGGATTCAGGAACCTTGATTATCGGTTCAACCGGACGAGTGGATGCCAATATTTTGGTGGCGGCGGCGATGATTAACGGGACCGTCAACGGTGACATTGTGGCCACTGAAAAGATCGAGCTGGGACGAACCGCGCGGGTGGTCGGCAACATTAAATCTCCTCGTTTACTGATTGAAGACGGCGCGATTCTGGAAGGAAATTGCAGTATGATGAAATCAAAAGAAGCTTTTGATAAAAAGGCTTTTGACAGCAAAAAAATACTGGAAACGAATGAATTATTACCGTTGGAAAACACTAATCCGACAGCCCTTGATGACGATCATGATGATGAAGAAAGAGTCGATGTGGCTTCTGTCTAAGTAAAAATCGAAAAACGAAAATCAGAGTGAAGGGACTAAAATCTCTTCACTTTTTATTTTTGCCCAATACTTCTTCGTAAAACTCGATATATTGAGGAATGATTTTTTCCGTTCCGTAACGTGAAATAGCCAGCTCCCGTCCGCGTTCGCCGAATTTTCGACGGAGTTCATCGTCCTGCAAAAGTTGAACCGCGTCTTCGCCCATCTTTTCAACATTGCCGATTTCGCTCAAAAAGCCCGATTCGCCGTCATTAATAACTTCCGGAATTCCCCCGATTCGCGTTGCGATGACCGGAACTTCGCAGGCTTGCGCTTCGAGCGCGGAAAGGCCAAAAGATTCCTGTTCCGAAGGCAAAAGCAATAGATCAGCAATTGAAATATAATCCATAATCTTCGGCTGTTTGCCGACAAATTCGCAAAACTCAATTACTTCCAACAGTTTCGCCCGGTGTCGGACGGCCGAGATTTCGGGACCGTCACCAACCAGAATAAGTTTGGTATTTGGAATCTGTTGACGAACTCTGGCAAAAATCTCGACGCAATCAACCGGACGTTTAACCGCCCGAAAGTTTGAAACGTGAACCAGCAAATATTCACCGTTCGAGGCCAGCTGTCGCTTTAAGTCGGAATCGTCACGGCGTTGATAATCCTGGGCACAGATAAAATTAGGAATCACCTCAACTTCATCAAAATCAAAAGTTTCGATGGTCGCTTTTTTCAAAAAATTTGAAACGGCGGTCACGCCGTCCGATTGCTGTAAGGCATAACGCGTAATCGGCAAATAGCTGCGGTCGGCTCCGACCAGAGTAATATCCGTCCCGTGAAGGGTGGTAATGACCGGCAGATAGAAACGGTCTTTGATAGATTCCCGCGCCAAAATAGCTGAGATCGAATGCGGAATGGCGTAATGAACGTGGAGCAGATCAAGCTTTTCGGCGCGGGCGACGGTCGCCATCTTGGTTGCCAGCGCGAGCGAATAGGGCTGGTGTTCAAAAAGCGGGTACGACATCATTTCCACCTCGTGAAAGTGGACTCGCTCATTGAGTTCGGTCAACCGGGTCGGCAAACCCGACGAGATAAAATGGACGTTGTGGCCGCGGGCGGAAAGCTCTTTTCCCAGCTCCGAGCCGACGATTCCGCTGCCGCCGTAGGTTGGATAAACCGTGATTCCGATGTTCATAAATATCTTATGTTGCTTACGCTTACACAGTCTTATAGAGTGTTACCTATTAAATTGCTTAAAGTATATTATCACTCGAAAACACTCTATAATAGCAAGTAACAGATACATTTTCAGATACAGGCGCTTTGAACATCTAAATATGATTTGATAGACTGCTTTTGCCAAAAATTATCTATTCAGTTTTCAAATATCGAAGCCTTTGCTTGTTCAGAACCAGGGACTTTTTTTTATTTTAGATTTTTTCCCGATAAATGAAGGCGCTTTGTCCCAATCTGATTTCGCATCCATTAGAGAGTACGAATCGACTGCCGCGTCTGCGATTTACAAAAACACCGCTCAAACTGAGGTGAATCCTTCCCGCCGAATCAACTCCGCCATCGTAAAGAACGAATTGACCATCTTCAAAAACAATCCGGGCATGGTATCTCGAAATATACATCTCCGGTTGAGGTATGATCGTATTTTCAGGTAAGCGCCCGATAGTGCAAACTTCAGTCGGTGATAATTCAAATATCCGCTTTTGATCCTGTTCAATTTCAACCAGAAAACATTTTAGTTTTCCGTTCGTCTCCTCAACTAACAAGGTTCCGCAACTTCGGCAATATTGGAAATTGTCTTCGTAAGTCGAGTTGTCAATCGGACATCTTTTCATAATTATTTGAGTTTCGTTCAGACAAAATCTTTTTAATTAAGGTTACACCATTAACGCGGTAAGTCCATTTTGGACCTTAAAAATTTTTCAAAATATACCGAAATGCTCAGTATCAAAAGGTCGGTTTTTAACTTTTTGGGTTCTCCTCTCTTCCTTTTTTCCAGCGCGGCATGACTATTTCCAGACTATCTACCCACCGATCAAACATCTTATAAAACGCAAGTTGCTAGTTAAAGAATTTCAAGAAAGATGGCCCGCGAATAGCGCAAATGAACGCGAATATTAAACCGACTACCATCAGATTTCTTCTTATTCGCGTTTTTTCGGGTTATTCGCGGGCCACAAAAACTAAATTTTTACTTACTGGCAACTTAGGTTATAAAGGTTTCTTTCGATAGCCACATATTCCTTGTTCGAGAGCAGGTTCAAAATGATTTGTAATGAGCCTGCCCAGGTAAATTTACTTCATTTACTAACTAACATTCCCGACTTGATACTGTTTGAGATTAGAATTAAAGCTCGTTTGGAAGTTTCGCGCCAGAATCCTATTCGGGAAAAGGAATTTAATAGAGGTTAGTTAGTCGTTTCCTATGGGTTGGGAAACTCGGTCACTTGGCGGATCACTATCGTTTTCGCGTCCTGATTGGCTATCGTATGTTGCTGTATCTTCTCGTAAAGAGTTTGAATCGAGGTGGCCGATTGATCCAGAGCTTGGTAGATCAGCGTCTGATAGGTCTCCATCCCGTCCGTCGCTCTCATTTGTGCGAACGCCTCCAACTCGCCCGAGTTCGTCAGTTCCTGAAACAACGTCGGATCTTTCTCCTTCATCGCTTCAATTACCATCTTTTTGAGTGTCGTTTCGCTTAACATAGGGTTTTCCCTCCGATTTGTTTTTACTCTCATTTTGGTGATTTTGCAATTCATAATCCTTCAGGCCGTTCTCACACTTGAAACTTTTTAAGATCCGTGTGCGGGTTTGATTCCACCCCTAAGCACCAATCAAAATAATAAAACCGTGTTTCTTTCCGGCTTCACGGCTCCTTTTATTTTTAACGTGAATCGTATTTTGAAAACTTATCTTCCAATTTGATTTTTGAGATTTCATGAAGTGCCCTTAAATACTAAAGGTTGCGATCAGAATCGAACCGGTGAATAAAGGTTTTGCGGCACTCTGTCTGATTACACGGTTGCCATGGAATCAGTACTCGCGATAAGAGTCGAACCTCTGGCCTCTTCCTCCGGAGGGAAGCGCTCCAGCCACTGGTTTAATCTGTTTGGGTGCAAAAAGGTCTCCAAGAAAAAAGTCTGACGCCCTCCCCTGACCTCCGTATTCGCAATGCAGCGTTCCAGTGAATTTATAGAATATTTAGATAAGAGTTTGTTTCGGGCCAACGGCAACCTTTCCGGATAGTAAGTAATCCTAAAGTTAAGGTGAGTTATATGATTAAAGATAGGATAGTCGGTCTCCGGCTCCGGTTTAAGTTTCTCCGCCATTATAAATTTCGTTTGCTGATTGTTTTATTCCTAATAATCTCCGGCAGTTTACTCGATTTATCAGATAAGAGATCCGTAAAAGGCTCTCCGCTTCTGACAGCAGACAGGTATTATCTCAGAGTATCCGGCTGTGATGACGGAGGGCGGGCCTACCTTAACAATACACCGGTTGTTGAGGTCGGGTTTGATGAAGATAGCAATTGGCTCGACATTACTGAAGACGTGACTCAAGGCAAAGATAAGATCACGTTTGAAGTAATCAATAAAACCGGTGCCATTACGTATAATTTCCAGGTAAAAAGGAATGACACCATCATCTTTCAAGAGACCTGCGGAAAGGTCAAAGAAATTGGTTGTGAGAATAACCGCGCTTTTAGGATTGGAAAAGCCCGTCAATTTACTTATACAATTGATAAGGATAAATAAAGACGGTTTTTAGGGCTACCGTGGCCCGAAAGCCAGTTTATCGAATCTTCACCTTAAAACTGGATTTACCTATCTCCACTAAGAAATTTATCGGCTTTGCACTAAAAATGCTTAAATATTGATGTTTGCCCCAAAAACCTGAACAAAATGCAGAAACACGCCCGAAGTAAGTGTGTTTTTACGCCTTTTGCACTAAAACTGCTTAATTTTTCTGACTTTTGGCGCAAAGCCAAATTTATCTTTTACATCTTAAGCGCCAAATAGTGTGTCTGTGAAACAAAACTTTTCAGAATTTCAAAATTTGCCTGGTCGTCAATGGGGCTATTAAAAGGTAATTTGTGAAATGAGCAATCTGTTATAATGATTTGTGGCTGGAAAGCCCGATTTGAACCCAACTAATAGAATCCAGATAAGAAAAATGAAAAAACGATTCCTGTTCCCGCTTATTTATCTCATTTTACTGGGAATTTCTTTCGTCATACCTTTCGTCTTTCCTGTTTTTTTTCTTCTTACGGTGCCAAGTATATTAATCGTCAATTTAATATCTGACGCAATGGGCGGGCCGGTCGATACAACCTACTTTGTTTTTTTAGGCGGAGTTTTACAATTCTTTCTGTTGGGATATTTATGGGACTGGATCGCCCATAAAATTAATAGTTAAAAAGTAATGGCAAAAACCCGAGGTTGCTCTCTCAATCATTAAAACAATTCGACTCTTCTTCGGCAGGTTCATCAATTTTTACTCATGATGGCTTTTTAGACCTCCTCTCAATGTCTCTAAATTAGCTTTTTTACACTTTTCTCTTCGTTCAACCTGCACATGAATGTAGGTTAAAAGCAAGCCAAAAACTGTTACTATTTTAAAATACCAATGGAGGTTTAAGATGGGTGCAGGAACAAAAACCACAAGCTGGAAAATAAGACCGGGTTTCGCCTTTTCGGCTGGGGCTGGCATTGGGGCGGGAGTGTATGTCTTCGACTTTTTAAACGAGTCAGACAACACTGTTTATGGAATGCTATTTGCCGGCTTAGGATTAGCTGGAGGTTTCGGCTCTGGAGCAAGTGGAGCGATTGGTGAAATCACTAAAAAACTTGTCGTCCAATTAGCGGGTAAAGCAATCGGAGGAGGGATGACGGCAATAACTGATTCCAATGGATACAAAGATCGTGTTTGGACACGGCTTCCATGCGACAACAGTTTTAGCGCAAACGCGCTCCACAATTCGCTGGGGCGGGTTACGATTCTCGGAGCAAGTGCGCTTCACGTCGGAGCTTACCGGTGCTACGTCACGGCATGGGAAGAGGCGATTATAACGACTATTGACTTATTTCACAGCGCGTCGGTGGAAGTTTTGCCACAAAACTTTGATATCCAGATCGGAGTCATTTGCGGACTGTGGCGTAAGGTTTTCGAGGTTACCTGGGCCGGTCAACCGTAAGATTGGATAGATTGTTAAAGAATTTTACCCTCTATTTTATTGATTCAGCGGTAAAAATTGACCTATCCGTCTCATAAATTAAGCATTCTCCTCAATCAAATGGCTTCAATTGATTCCCGGCTTAATTCGTTTATTGGTTGGTTTGGTTTATTCATAATGATTCAATTGGTTATTTCTGTTCGGTAATGATTTGGAAGGTTTAAAAATACAAAACGCCCCAATCTAAAAAGATTCGGAGCATCAAGAAGGACACTCAAAGTGTAAGTATATTTTAAAACTAAAAGGTAGTTAAATTAATGTTTTCGGTCAATCTGCGGTTTCCCAGCTCCACCCGCACTCAAGACAATGCCGGGAATTTTGCAATTGCCATACGGCCAGATCGCTTTTCCATTTTTCTAATTCGGCGTGATATTTTTTTGAAACCTGCTGCCATAAAAAATATCCGACACACAGACTTAGACCCATAAACGCGGTCACGGCCAGGAACGCTATAATCAGATGATAGAGACTCCCGATAACGGCGATCAACAAAATTGAAAAAAACCAAATAAAAAGTGTTACTAAAACGAAACAACCACGTTCGTCCTTCGGTTTTGGCGGCGGGCCGGTTTGGACGGCCAATAAATCCGGTGAACCGAGGACAATCTCCGTTTCGCTAAACTCTGCACTATCGCCATCAGAGAATACCTGAAACCCCGCCGGGACGTCGCTTGAATCAGCCCTTTGCAACGAACTTATTTTTTCCGAATTACATTTGGGACATCGTGTATTCATTCAATAACTCCATCCGGGAAGTTTAACCGCTCTTCCTAAGTAAGTGCAATGGCTTTAATTCCACATTCCCTAATCTATCACTTCTTTCAAAATAACTTCGTTTGGATCAATCACAATTCTTTTCGGCTTCGCGCTTTTGAATTTAGCTACCGTTTCTTTGCTGGTCGGCCTCATAACTACTTGTTGAGAGCCTTTATTAGTTATGATTTCAATAGTTACAGGTTGTAAAAATACTTCATCGGCCTGAGTTTGTTTAAGTTTTATTTCCAAAGTGGAGGTGCCCGTCCGTTTCCACGAAACTTGATAAATCGGGTGTCCGGCCTGGTAGATCCAACGCTCGAAAAAGTTTTTCAAATCTTTTCCCGAAGACTTTTCCAAAGCGATACGTAAATCCTCAGTAGTTGCAGTTGACTCTTTATGTTCGTGGTAATAATTTTTCAACCCGTCAAAAAACGCCTGATCGCCTAACATTCCGCGCAACATATGGAGCACCCAGCCGCCTTTTTCGTAATTGTTGGGGGTCAGCAAGTCAAAAAGTTTTTCGGTTTCGGTATCGTAAATCGGGGTCCGTTTTTTCTTTTCATAGGCCAGATAATTTTTGGCTTTTTCTCGCAGATACGCCTGAAATCTTTCTTGGCCTTCGTTATTTTCGAGAAAGAGTCCGGCAAAATAGGTGGCAAAACCTTCGCTTAACCAAAGATCGGCCCAGGTCGCTTCGGTGACTGAATCACCAAACCATTGATGCGCTATTTCATGCGCGACGACTTCTTCAACCCCGTTCGGAATGTTATAACGCCCGCTGCGCGGCCTGGTCTCTGAAAAGTTTTGAAAGAGAGTCGGAGTAAAAACAATCGTATTCGCATTCTCCATTCCGCCGAATTTAGTCGCGCCGATAATCAGAGCCAGTTTTTTGTAAGGATAAGGCGCAATCAGTCGGCTGAAAGTCAAAACCGATGGAGCGGCGGTCGAAAAACCTTGTTCGGCAAACCTTCGGTCAGAGTTCGGAACATAATATGAGATCGGCACCGAAGAATTCGTTTTTAAAATTGCATTGGCGAATTGTCCGACCGCGACCACCATATTGTAGGGCGAGACGGGTTTGTTTTCGTCATAAATCCATGTTTTGGTAGCGTCCCCGTTGTCTTTAGCCGATTCAAGCACACCATTGGCGACGACCGCATTGTTTGATGGAGCTGTTACGATGAATCTGACCGAAGCTTTAGCCGACGGATGATCTAAACAAGGAATCCAATGATGAGCTCTGTCCGCCCAATTATCGCCAACCGCAGATGGATTTCCATCGCGGTCTTTGGTCAGGATCAATCCGTCTTGAGGTTGGCCGGAATAAGTGACGGAAATGTTTAATTCTTGGTTTTTCCTGGCTGGCTGGGATAAATAAACATCCAATTTCTCGTCGTGTTGGGCAAAACGCACTGTTTCATGATTGACTCTGACACTGCTGACGGGCATTGTTCCAAAATCAAAATCAATTTTGGTCACCTCATCTTTCAGGATTAAAACTTTTACTTCCGCGGTCGCCGAATTGATTTTTGAAAGACCGTTATCGAAAACGAGGTTGATCTCGAAATGGAGCGGCTGCCACGAATCAATTAAACGTTCGTGCCGTTCGGCCCGCGCCGGGGTTATTAGCCAAAAAGTTGCTAAAACAAACAGTGCGAGCTGCGCCATTAATCGGGGATGTTTTTTGAAACCTCTGGTCATAATTTGTATTTTCCTGATTCAATCCTTTATTGTAATCGAAAAAAGTAAGCTGGCAACTCTTTTCCTTTCGCCGGTCGGTAAAATATTATGCAACTTTTCGTCTTCAAACTTGCTCTAATGCGAGGTTGTTCATTAGACTCAAAGTAATAGTGTGGGAGGGAAGCACAAGATGCCAAACACAAAAATGGTGAAGGTTGAGGAAAAACGTATTGCTCGCCAGGAAAAAGTCAAGATCAAAGACCGGATGAAAGGGTTTTTGATGTTCCTGCCGAATATGGTCAAACTGCTCGGCAAACTTTTAACCGATGGCCGCGTGCCGACGGTGGAAAAGGCTCTGTTTGTAGCAGCCATCGTCTATGTTATTTCTCCGCTTGATTTTATCCCCGACGTTTTTCCGTTCATCGGACAGGTTGACGACGTTTATGTGGTGGCTTTAACTCTTTTGCGCCTTATCAATCGGACGGATGAAACGGTCGTCCGTGAGCATTGGGCGGGCGGCGGCGACATCGTTTCTTTGGTTGATACCGTCGCCGGACTAGCACCGGCCATTTTGCCGAAAAGAGTTTCGCGGGTGCTTTCGTCGCGGGTGGAAATGGGCTCAGCCGGAAAAATGCTTGAATCAATCAAGAATAAAAAAGGTGAGATTTTTGTCGAAATTCCGGCCGAAGAAGTGGTCAAAAAGTAAATAGTAAATGGTAAATAGAAAATAGTTGAGCGGGTTAAATCCCGCTCAACTATTTTCCTTTTAAAACCATCCGTTGATTATTAATTGTTGGTTTATTAAATTCCATCAACGTAAATTCGTGCCGCATTCCGGGCAGAATTTGGTGACCGCTTCGACCTCGAAATTGCAGCTCGGACATTTTGGTTTGGCGACCTGCGACGGTGTTCCGCATTCGGGGCAGAATTTAGCGTTTCCTAATTCGACCCCGCAAACGCAAAGTTTTGGCAAAGCCTTTTCTTCCGAAGGTTTGATCGCGTTGGGCGAAGCCGGAACATGACCGATACTCATATCAATTTCCGAAGCATAGTCGGTATTCTGAGCTTTCTGGTAAAGTTGTTGACGCATGGCTTCGGCTTTGGCCTGAGCATGGGCCGAGGCTAGTTCTTCTTCATAACGGGGGGCGCAATTTTCACATTGATTAGCGGCCTCATTCCAGCAGGCTTCGGGGCAAACCCATTTTCCGCATCGCGAACATTGATGAAAATGCTGTTTACCTTCTTCGACCGCCGTTTGCAGGGCCGAATCGTGCGCCTGACCACCGACGGCTCGCTGAACTTCGTGTGCCGAGTTTCCGGCGGAATGTCCCCAACCCAGTAAATTGCTGGCGGCATTCAAAAAAGAACCGGCCATTCCGACATACGAAGGCTGATACTGCGACATATAACCGTTGCCGCATTTATCGCAATAAAATTTAAACTGATAACCTTTATCGGTTGATAAATCTTGATAATTGTTAACGAATTTGATCATTGACATCGAGGTCTTCTCCTTAAAAATCGCCTCTTATTGTACCAGTTGTGGGCCGAAACGGAAACAAAAAAAATTAGGAAATTACTTCAAAAATCTATTTCCGATGACTGACGGCTTTGGCCTGATTCCAGAGCGTGTCCATTTCTGCTAAATCCGATTCTTCCAGAGATTTGCCTTTTTCTTTTAAGGTTTTTTCGATAAACCCGAATCTGTGGCGGAATTTCCGATTGGTTTTTTTGAGAGCGGTTTCGGCGTCTACGTCCAATTTTCGGGCTAAATTTAAGACCACAAACAACAAATCGCCGATCTCGTCTTCGATATTTTCAGCTTTGCTGATGGCCTCTTTTAACTCGTTGGTTTCTTCGGTTAATTTGTCGAAAATCTGGTCGGTGTGTTCCCAGTCAAATTTGACTTTAGCCGCTTTTTTGGTGAGCTTTTGGCCTTCCAAAAGCGCTGGAAAATGAACCGGAACTTCATCCAGGATCGAGTCTTTGGGCTTTTCAACTTTACCCGAAGCCTGTTGTTGAGCCTTTTTGAGTTCATCCCAATTGTTCAAAACGTCCTGTGCCGTTTCCAATTCTTTTTCCCCGAAGACGTGCGGATGGCGCAGGATCAATTTTTCCGTGACACTTTGGACGACTTCATCGATCGTGAAATCTCCGCGTTCCGCCGCAATGGAAGCATGAAAAACGACTTGCAGCAGCACATCGCCCAATTCTTCGGTTAAATTCGCGGTGTTACCCGTCTGGTCGGCTTCCTGAATCGCGTCAAAAGTCTCGTAACACTCTTCGAGCAGATATTGCGCTAAACTGGCATAAGTTTGCTCCCGATCCCAGGGACAGCCGCCCGGCGCCCGCAGCCGAGCCATGACGGAAATCAGTTCATCAAAAGTTTTCGACATAGATTAAGTGTTATAGATATTTTGAAAATTATTGTTCAGGTTAAGGGTTGGAAGAATTTGATTTAAGTGATGTTTCAAATGTTCGACATAATCTTCCATAATAAATTTTAGAGTGAAATTTCCGGCGTCGGTAATGGTAATGGTGTGGGATAAATTTTCGGGATTCACCTTTTCGATAATATGCGCCAGATGCAGATTATAAGCGTGCCAGAGATTAATCAAAATGCGCCAATCGGCCGTGTGATAGTTTTGCGAGTCAACCCAGAAATTTTGCTGATAGCCGACAAATTCAACTTCCGGATCGGCCATCGTTCGCACAAATTTTTGCTGATTATTGCCGGCCGAATCAATCAGGTGTCCGAGAATCTCTTTTTTTGACCATTTATGCGGTAAAGGTTTGAGCGAAGCCTCATCGTCACTGACCTTTTGAAGCAGAGGTAAGACTTCAGTCACCACTTTTCGTAAATTTTCCGCCACTTCTTTCATCATTCAATTTTGAACTTTCTTTCCGCAAAATGCTACTATCGAAAAAGGAATTTTGAGGGAATTATGATTGGAAAAGAAGATAACGAAGAAGTCGTACTGAAAGTCACGGATAGACGTAAGTTTAATTTTGACGGCAGTGTCCGTGAAGGCATTGAAATTGAAAAGGAAAAACCGAAAGCCGAAGCGCCGAAACCTCCGGTCGAAGAAGTGGAGCTCCCGCCGGCTTTTGAAGCGGAAGAGCTGGAGCCAATTGAAACGGAGGAGGAGGATTATCCTGATGCCGAAAATCCGGCCAGCTTTGTTAATTTTCTTTCCACTTTGGCGACCAACGCCGCTGCCAGTTTAGGCGCTATGCCGCATCCGGCGACCGGACAGCGCACCATTGACCTGGAGAGCGGAAAATACTGGATAGAAGTGCTTTCGATGCTCAAAGATAAAACAAACGGTAATTTACACCCGAAAGAAGCCGAGCTTTTGAACGGAATTTTATCGGATTTGAAGATGCAATTCGTTCAGATCAATCGGATGGCGGAAGAAAAGCTCAAACAACAAGCGGCCCAAAAATTTTCCGCCAAAGACATTTTAGGTAGAAAATAATTTAAGCCGAATCAAATCAAGAATATGCCCGCACCGAATAGAGTTTAAGTTTCGGGCGGGCTTTCTGATTTAGGTAATAGGGGATAAGCGATAGGTAATGCATGATTTACCCCTCGTTTTTCCCCATCACTTTTTACCTATCACTAAAAAAATTATTTAGTTGACCAGACTCAAAAGATGTCCCATTTGAAGCTTTTTGACCTTGAGATATTTTTGTGTGTCTTTAGAAGGTTTGAACTCAATCGGCAAGCGTTCGACAATCTCCAAACCACCTTCGCGCATCGCCTGGAGCTTTTCGGGATTGTTGGACATCGCTTTGACTTTTTTAATGCCCAAATCCTTCAAGATTTCGACGCATTGCTGATATTCGCGCAAATCAACTTCCAATCCGAGTAAGGTATTAGCCTCTATCGTGTCCGCGCCTTGATCCTGCAGTGCATAAGCCCGAATTTTATTGATGATACCGATGCCGCGACCTTCCTGCTGCTGATAGACGATTGCGCCGCGACCTTCTCTTTCGATAGCCTCCATCGCCCACTGCAGTTGCTGCCCGCAGTCGCATTTGATCGAGTGAAAAACATCTCCGGTCAAGCATTGCGAATGAATCCGCACCGGAACGGCCGTTTTTTCGTTCAATTCGCCTTTGAAAAGACAAACGAATTCTTCATCACTGGTCAAGGATTGGTATCCGGCAATTCGAAACTCGCCGAATTCGGTCGGCAGCCGGGCTTCAGCTACTTTTTCGACCGATTTAACGGCCGGGTAAAAATTGGTGACAGTCCGGGTCGTGACCGTCGTTAGCGTGGTTGTTTCTTTAATCATACTTCCCTGGTTCGATCTCTAATTTATTATTCGCTCCATGACAATTTTTAGATGCAAAAAAAAGCAAAAATATTCCAACGAATATCTTTCATTATGCCTTTGACTTTGGATTTCACAAAATCACTTGCTTTAATTGATAAAAACGTGCAAAACTAGTTGAGGTTTTGCTCTCAAAAGTGTCTGAGTAGATGCGTCCGTTCACGAGTGAGGAAAGGCGACGGTTTGGGTTCGGTTGGAGAGTTTGTTAGATATTGAAGCAGTCCCGTTGAATTTTTACCGTGACAAGTCAGGCGCGTCGCTTTTGGACGAAAATCGCATCCCGCTAAGTTTTCTGGCCAGAAAAACAAGTTAGCCTGTCTTTTTGCTTCCCTTGGTTAATTATAAAATAGGAAAAAAATGAGTACAAAACTATACGTTGGAAACTTATCGTTTCGAGTCTCAAGCGATGATTTATTTGAACATTTTGGACAAGCCGGAACCGTAGAGTCGGCAAATGTGGTGACTGACCGGGAGACCGGACGTTCACGCGGCTTCGGCTTCGTCGAAATGGCTTCGGAAGATGATGCCACAGCGGCTATCTCCCAATTTAACGGAACGGAATATGACGGACGCAATTTAGTCGTGAATGAAGCCCGCCCGCGTGAAAACGGCGGTAGCGGCGGCAATCGCGGCGGCGGCTACGGCGGCGGTCGTGGCGGCGGTAACAATCGCGGCGGCGGTCGCGGCGGTTACGGCGGCGGCGGAGATCGCTGGTAAGTTCGTTAGTCAATAGTCAATAGTAAATGGTGAATAGTTTTAACGCTTTCTAATGAGAGCTACTAACTATTCACCATTTACTATTTACGAGTTTATTATTTCCTGGCAGCCGGAATAATCTTGGCTACGATTCGCTCGCTGTCTCGCCAGAAGATGATTTCATACTGAGAATCCGCTTTTAATTCACCCAGTATTTCCGTGTAATCCTGCACATTGTGAATATCTCGGCCGGCCAGCATGACGATTTTATCACCCGCTTTGAGTCCGGCCTTAGCAGCCGGAGAATTTTCTCGCACTCCGTCAATGACCATCCCATCGGTTGAATTCTCATAACTCGGAATCGTGCCGAGGGTAACATTAATACTGCTTCGGCCGGTATTTGTCGCTGAACTTTTAGAGATCATGTAAGTCGGACGAGTTGTGTTTAGATCAATCGCTTTGACGATCTCCGAAACATAATCGACAATTCGGCTCAAACCTTCATAATTGATTTTTTCGGCCGTGTCGGTCGGTTTATGATAATCGAGATGGGAGCCGGTAAAAAAGAAAAGCACTGGAATTTGTTTGCTGTAAAAAGACGAATGATCCGATGGTCCAAAGCCGTCTTCGTTGAGCTGGAGAGTGAAAAGAGGAGGGCTGATGATAATTCCGCTTTGAGTTTCCGGCGCTCCTCCATTTTTTATGAGAAGAGCCGCGGCCGTTCTAATTTGTTCCTGGGAAAGCTTGAGATGATTTTTGCTTTCCACCAGTCCTTTCATCTCTCTGGCCGTCCCGATTCCACCAACCGTTAATTTATTGTCTGTCAACCGCCCGACCATATCCAGATTGATCATGGCGATAGTTTTATCCAGCGGAAAGACCGGATTATTAACATAATGCCTGGAACCGAGTAATCCTTCCTCTTCGCCGCCGAACGCAATAAAAATTAAGGTGCGATGGTTGCTTTTAGCTTTGGCAAATTGCGTGGCGAGCTCGATCAAGGCCGAAGTCCCCGAAGCATTATCATCCGCCCCGGGATGCACTTCGGTTGAGTTGGCGGCCAAACTCCCCATTCCGCCGTGTCCCAAATGGTCGTAATGAGCGCCGATGACGATGGCTTCGTTTTTTAAGACCGGATCGGTTCCTTCCAAAATCCCGATCACGTTATACGCTTCAATTTCCTTAGCATTGGCCGGGATTTCGCCTTTCTCGTTGCGCTGTTTGTAGGGAAACGACTGGAGAAAAAATCGTTTACCGCCTTTTACCACCCCGCCTTTGAGTTTGGCATCGGCAAACCGATTAGTAACGTAACCGGCCGCCGAAGTCGCCCCTCTTTCACCCGTCCGCCGGCCTTCCAATTTATCCGCAGCCAGATAACCGACGTGTTTGCGCAAATTTTGCTCGATCGGATCGGCTGTCACCGTTTGCGCCTTTTGCGCCGAAATGCTGATGGCGGATGCTAATAAAAGGAGAAAACTAAATAATTGCTTTTTCATAATTTACTCTGGTGGACAAGGGCCTGCCTTGCCTTTACTGTATTTCATTGTTTTTAAGGTCGGAGTTGGTTTCGGTGCAATTTCACCGTTTGGAACTAACCAAATTTCAACTGTAAATCTTTCGCGAAAGCCTCCTTCAATAAGAACAAATCGACTTTTATCAAGTTTAAAGATACTGATACGTGATTTAATCTTTTCTATTTCGGCTTTTACTTCATTTCGTCGAGGATAAATAGTTTTGTATGAAGGTCTCAGCAGTTTGCCTTGATAAATTATGATGTGAAATTTTGACTCTTTTGACTCTGCTCTTTCAGCAAAGACCTGAGAAATTCGGTTCCCTAAATCATCACAGGAAATATTGCCAAATTCATCAATCTTTTGCGCTTCTTGAGCAAAAACAGAAACAGCGAGGAAAACGAAGCAAAAAATCAATAATAAAATTGAATGTTTCATCCCGTTTCTTTTTCGCTGGCCCTCATTGGGCCGGTGCCAGACCTGCCTCTATGGTCTTACTTAAAGATTATTTTCATCCTTCATCCTTCCGCCTTCATCCTTTCTAATTCACCCAATCGGCGATAAAGACATTGGTATCGCCTTGATTCTGAGCGTTGCGGTTGGAAGCGAAGACCAGTTTTTTGCCGTTGGGAGAAAACATCGGGAAGCCGTCAAAGGTTTCGTTAAAAGTCACTCTTTCCAACCCGGTTCCGTCTACGTTGATGAGCGCCAAATCAAAGTTTCGTTTGCGCGGATCGGTGGCAAAGTAGTTGGTGCAAAAGATGATCTTTTTGCCGTCGGGGGTAAAAAACGGGGCAAATGAAGCCGCGTTTAATTTGGTCACTTGTCGTTTATTGGAGCCGTCGGCGTTCATGACCCAGACTTCAAACACGGTCGGGACAACCAAGTGCTGTTTCAAATACTCCTGGTCGCGTTTAACTAATTCAGGATCGGCCGGATGCGAACCGCGATAGACGATCATCTTGTTGTCGGGCGAGAAAAAAGCTCCGCCGTCATAGCCGGGCTCGTGAGTCAACCGTTTGATATTTTGGCCGTTGATATCCATCGAATAAAGCTCTAAATCTCCATCGCGCTCCGAGGTGAAAATAATCTTTTTACCATCCGGCGAAAGAGTGGCTTCGGCATCGTAGCCGGGAGAATCGGTTAGTTTCTTGATGTTTTTGCCGTCGGGCGTTGACGTATAAATATCGTAGTCGGGATAAACCGCCCAAACATAGCCTTTGGAAAAATCCGGATTCGGCGGGCAGGCTTTGCCTCCTCCTTGAGTCGAGCCGTAAAGTATTTTTTTGTTACCTTTGAAAAAGAACGAACAAGTTGTCCGACCTTCACCGTTGGAAACCTGGCGAACGCTGGAGCCGTCAATATTCATCGTGTAAATCCGGTCACATTCATTTCCGTCACGTTTCGATTGAAAAATTAATTTCTTTCCGTCGAAAGAAAAATAAGCTTCGGCATTTTCTCCGCCAAAGGTTAGCTGTTTGATATTTTTCAAATGTTTCTCGCTGGTCACAGGCAGCAAATCTTGTGCTAAAATATTCAGCGAAAAGATAAACAAAAAGACGAATGACAATTTACTCATGGCTTAATCATACCTTGATTTCGCGGGTTTGTTGAATCCGCATTGATAAGTTTGGCGAATAAATATTTAGATTGAAACTGATTTTTCAGTCCACAAATTTATACGGGAATCATTTTAGCTATGAAATTTGAAACGAAACAAGATGTCTTAAACTGGTATGAACGTCAGCCGCGAACTTTGACCCCGGAATTTATTAATGAAATTCCCTGGCACGAGGTCAAAAATTATGAGTTGGATAAAAAATTCGTTCCGGTTTTGCTCTATATGCGCGATGTCGAAATCCTGACCGATATGTATTATACCGAACTTCGCCGCACCCCGACCGGCAAAGATCCGGTGATTAAAAAGTTTATGGATCGTTGGGGCGTCGAAGAAATTACTCACGGAGAATTAATTGACCGGTTTTTGAACGAAGCCGGAGTTGAAACCAGCAAAAACTGGAAAACCGAAGTTCGCCAGAACGTGCCGAAATTTTATACTTTTAACACCCGCATTCTGACCACTCTGACCAATTTGATCGGCAAACAATTTACCGCCACCCATATGACTTTCGGTGCCATCAACGAGCTTTCGACGGCTCAAGGCTACCGGCGTTTGACCGAGCTCGCGAATCATCCCGTTTTAACCCATATCATTCGCGGAATCATGCGTGAAGAATCGGCTCATACGCAGTTTTACTGGAGTATTGCCAAGCTTGAATTAAGAAAATCTCCGTTTGCCCAAAAAGTAGCGCGATTTGTGGTCAAAAACTTTTGGGCACCGGTCGGTCAAGGAGCCAAACCGAAAGCTCAATCGGATTACACCATTGCTACGCTTTTTGATGGCCAGGACGGGTTGGAAAGAGTCGAACGTAATATTTCACAACGAGTTCAGCAGCTGGCGGGATTTGAAGGCTTGAATACTATCAGTGAAAGAGTAAAAGCCATCGTAATGCCCGAAACTTCTATCGCCTGATTTTGGGATTGGTCGTTAACTAAGAGTCGAGTTTGAGTGATCAGGCTCGACTTTTTTATTTCTCAAGGTCTAGGCCGCAATAACCTTAATTTTTTCCTTACTTTAGCTGAAATTGTTTTGACGAACCGCTACCTTATTGTAAAATACTCGCCGAAAGTCCCCGCTTAAAAAATTATGGCAGAACCAATTTTAGTTGCGAAAAAAGACGCAAAAGAATGTTATTTATTGCCCGATAAGGCAAATCGTCACGGGCTTATTACAGGTGCTACCGGAACCGGTAAAACCATTACTTTGCAAAGGCTGGCACAGAGTTTCAGTAATCTCGGAGTGCCGGTCTTTATGGCTGATATCAAGGGAGACTTGACCGGGATCTCACAGGCCGGCGGCGGGAATCAGAAGGTGGAAGACCGGCTCACGATGCTCGGCTTAAAAGACGGATTCACTTATGATTCATGTCCGGTGACCTTGTGGGACGTGTTCGGTGATCAAGGTCATCCGCTCAGAGCCACGGTTTCGGAGATGGGCCCGATGCTTCTCTCCAGAGTTTTACAGCTTAACGATACTCAATCGGCAGTTTTAAACCTGTGTTTCAAAATCGCCGATGATGGCGGCTTAATGCTGCTGGATTTCAAAGACTTACGAGCTTTATTGCAGCACGTCGGGGAGAATGCGGATCAGTTCACCTCCGAATACGGCAATGTTTCAAAGGCGACCATCGGAGCCATTCAGCGCGGTTTGCTCGAGCTCGAAGCGCAAGGTGCCGAAAAGTTTTTTGGTGAACCGGCGGTCAATCTCGGCGATTTTATGCAGACCATTTCGGGCAAAGGCGTGATTAATGTTTTAGCGGCTGATAAACTTTACAACTCGCCGAAACTTTATTCGACCTTTTTACTGTGGCTCTTGTCGGAACTTTTTGAAATGCTGCCCGAAGCCGGCGATCTGGAAAAACCGAAACTGGTCTTTTTCTTTGACGAGGCGCATTTACTTTTTAACGACACGCCGCAGGCTTTGGTGGATAAGATCGAGCAGGTAGTGCGTCTGATTCGTTCCAAAGGCGTCGGTGTCTATTTTGTCACGCAGAATCCGGTGGATATTCCGGAAAGCATTTTGGGGCAGCTCGGTAATCGCGTCCAGCACGCGCTTCGGGCTTTTACTCCGAAAGACCAAAAAGGTGTCAAAGCGGCGGCCGAAACCTTCCGCCAGAATCCGGAGATCCATGTTGAAACGGCTATTATCGAACTCGGTGTCGGCGAGGCCTTGATTTCGTGTCTGGACGAAAAAGGGACGCCGGCGATGGTTGAACGCGCTTTTGTGATTCCGCCGCAGAGTCATATCGGGCCGGTCACGCCGGAACAACGACAGCAGCTGTTGGCCACTTCGCTGGTCGCCGGACAATATGAAACCGCGGTTGACCGCGAATCGGCTTATGAGCTTCTAAAAGCGAAAGCTGATGCCGCGGCACAAGCCCAGGCGGAAATGGAAGCTCAAGCGACAGCCCAAAAAGAAGCGGAAGAGCAAGCCAAAGAAGAAGCCAGAGCGGAACGGAGCGGCGGCGACAGTGCGTTTGGCGCCTTTCCAGCACATTGGGATCCTAAGCTTAGAATTCCACGTGGACAAGTTGTCGCG
>JADMIO010603948.1_pt1 | contig 63320 bp, 53 predicted proteins | sample 8958161 | NCBI WGS metagenome assembly JADMIO01 (sample SAMN16585339, study PRJNA669376) | soil metagenome | isolation source: Crop rotation soil | place: USA: Cullars Rotation, Alabama | collected 2011
CGCGACAACTTGTCCACGTGGAATTCTAAGCTTAGGATCCCAATGTGCTGGAAAGTATCATGACGTTGTCGTAGGCATAAGGTGCGTAAACCACGACATCGGTGCTGTAGGCGGCCTTATAGCGTTGAGCAAAACCGGGGCCTCCCTTCATATCCATCAAGGCTTCGCCGCCGTCGCCGCAAATCACGTTTTTTCCGACCGCCTGCGCACCAAGCTTGGGCAGATCGCCGGTGCAGACACCGTCACCCCCCATAAAGGGAAGCTGCCCCATCCCCAACTGGGCCATTTGGCGAAGCATGGAACCCGCCTGTCCATCCAGGCCGCCAAAAAAGACGGCCTGCGCCTTCTTGCCCTTGATCGTCGTCAGAATGGGAGAAAAATCAGTGGCCTTGTCACTGGTAAATTCACGCGCGACGACTGTTCCGCCCAGCGACTTGAAGGTTTTTTCAAACTCGTCCGCCAGGCCCTGGCCATATGCCGTGCGGTCGTCAATCAAGGCAACGTTGTGAATCTTGAGCTTGGTGGCCGCATAAACAGCCAATGCGCTGCCTATCATTCCGTCGTGGGCAATGGTGCGGAACGTGGTTTTGTAGCCCAGTTGGGTGAGTTTCGGATTGGAAGCCGCAGGCGTGATGTGCGGAAGGCCTGCTTCGCTGTAGATCCGGGCGGCGGGAATGGTGGTGCCGCTGTTGTTATGCCCCACGACACCATTGACACCGCTATCAACCAATTTTTGCGCAACGGCGGTCCCCTGTTTCGGGTCGGCCTGATCGTCTTCTGAAATCAGCTCGAACTTCACGGCCTTTCCGCCAATCCTGAACTGGCTGGCGTTCAGATCGTCAATGGCCAGCTGCGCGCCACGCTCATTGTCTTTTCCGTAGTTCGCCGCCTGGCCGGACAAGGGTCCGACGATGGCAATTTTGATTTTTTCCTGGGCGAAGGCCGAAGTTGCCGAAACAACTGCCAGCACCGAAAGAATGCTTTTTATGCAAGAACCTGATGACATACCGACTCCTGATGAATTGAGGAGTCGGTAGTATCAAACGGGGATTTCTCCCCACGCATGCGCAGACGAGGCACGCCATGCAGAAAGCGTATGCGCTGTTTTGGGGAGCGCCGATCCGCATCGACTGAGCCGCACCTCGCTGCCCGCCGGCAATCTTCCACCTCAACCCGCCGCGCGCGGCTTATTTCTTAGAGTCGTTCTTTGCCCGCAGTTGCTCGAGCTTTTCAGCAATTTTCATTTCCAGCCCTCTGTTGACCGGCCGATAAAAACCCGGGGCCCGCATGCCTTCGGGGAAGTAGTTCTCGCCTGCCGCGAAGCCGTCTTCCTCGTCGTGCGCGTAACGGTAGTTTTTGCCGTAGTCGAGCTGCTTCATGAGCTTTGTTGGTGCATTGCGCAAATGCAGGGGCACCGGTCGGGTGCCGTCCTTGCTGATAAACGCCTTGGCTTCGTTGAAGGCCTTGTAGACCGCGTTGGACTTGGGCGCCACCGCCAGGTAGATCACGCACTGGGCCAGGGCCAGCTCGCCCTCGGGGGAGCCCAGGCGCTCATAGACCTCGGCCGCGTCCAGCGCCAGGCGCAGCGCGCGCGGGTCGGCCAGGCCTATGTCCTCGCTGGCCATGCGCACCAGCCGGCGCGCCATGTAGCGCGGCTCGGCGCCGCCGTCGAGCATGCGCATGAACCAGTAGAGCGCGGCGTCGGGATCTGAGCCGCGCACCGACTTGTGCAGGGCCGAGATGGTGTCGTAGAACTGCTCGCCGCCCTTGTCGTAGCGGCGCAGGCGCTCACCCAGCACCTTGAGCAGCCAGGCGTCGGTGACTTCGGTGACCTTCTCGGCCTTGGCCGCCACGCTGAGCGACTCCAGCGTGTTGAGCAGGCGCCGCGCATCGCCGTCGGCATAGGCCACTAGGCGATCCACGGCCTGCGCATCGATGGCAGTGATGGCCGGCAGCGCGTTTTCGGCCAGCACCTTGTCCACGATCTGCTTCAAGTCCGCCTCGCCCAGCGGCTGCAGCACATAGACCACGGCGCGCGACAGCAGGGCCGAGTTGACCTCGAACGAGGGATTTTCAGTGGTGGCGCCTATGAAGGTAAAAAGGCCGCTCTCCACATGCGGCAGGAAAGCATCCTGCTGGCTTTTGTTGAAGCGGTGCACCTCGTCGACAAACACGATGGTGCGCCGCCCGCCCTGGGCCTGCCAGATGCTGGCCTGCTCCACCGCTTCGCGGATGTCCTTGACGCCGCCCAGTACGGCCGAAATGGTGATGAAGTGCGCGTCAAAGCTGCTGGCCATCAGGCGCGCGATGGTGGTCTTGCCCACGCCGGGCGGGCCCCAGAGGATGCAGCTGTGCGGCTGGCCGGACTCGAACGCGATGCGCAGCGGCATGCCTTCGCCCAGCAGATGCTGCTGGCCTATGACTTCGCCCAGGTTTTGCGGACGCAGGCGCTCGGCCAGGGGCTGGTGGGTGGAGGACGCGGCTTTCACAAAGGGCTGGGCTTGGAAGCGAAAAAACGGGGGGAAAAGCGGGGGCAAGACTGGCGACTGCGATGCTAGAGTCTAAGCCACCCACCGGATTCCAGAAGCCGCAGGCAACCAAATGACAGACCCCTACACGATCACACCCGCGACGCGTGGAGAGCTGGACGTCCTGCTGGGATGGGCGGCCGACGAGGGATGGAACCCCGGGCTGCACGATGCGGGCTGCTTTTATGCGGCGGACCCGGGCGGCTTTCTGCTGGGGCGGCTGGACGGCGAAGCGGTGGCCGGCATTTCGGTCGTGAAATACGGCAGTGATTTCGCCTTTCTGGGCCTGTATATCGTGAGGCCTGGCTTGCGGGGCCGCGGCCTGGGCCTGAGGCTCTGGCAGGCGGGCATGGCCACGGTGGCCGGGCGCAATGTGGGGCTGGATGGCGTGGTCGCGCAACAGCACAACTACCGCAAGTCGGGCTATTCCCTGGCATGGCGCAATATCCGCCAGGAGGGTTCTGGCGGCGGCTCGGTGCCCATCGATGCGCGCGCAGTGCCGCTGGCCGGCGTGCCATTGGCCGCCGTGTTCGCCTATGACCAGGCCTTCTTTCCGGATGGGCGGGTCGACTTTCTGCGCTGCTGGATCCAGCAGCCGGGCGGCACGGCCCTGGGCTGGGTTGAGGACGGCACACTCCAGGGCTATGGCGTGCTGCGGCCCTGCCGCTCGGGCTTCAAGGTCGGCCCGCTGTTTGCCGACAGCACGGCGGTGGCCGATGGGCTGTTCAACGCCCTGAAGGCGGCCGCGGGCAAGGATGCGAAGATTTACCTCGACACACCGCAAGCCAATCCCGAGGCCATGGCACTGGCGCGCCGGCACGGCATGGTGCCGGTGTTCGAGACCGCCCGCATGTACACCGGGCTGGCGCCGGCCTTGCCGCTGCAAAGGCTGTACGGCATCACCACGTTTGAACTGGGTTGAGGGCCTACGCCCCTACGGGCTGCAGGGCTCGGCCAAGTCGTGTACAACACCAAAGAACGGGTCAATGACTCCCCACTCTTTGCAGGACAGCCCATGCCAAGCCGCGAAACCCTGGAACGATTTATCGCCCGCGTTGAAGAAAACGCCCACGCCGAGGCCATTGAAGAGTTCTACACCGAGAACGCGTCCATGCAGGAAAACCAGGCCGCGCCGCGCGTGGGCCGTACCAACCTGGTTTTGGGCGAGCAGAAGGTTATGGAAAGGGCGAAGTCATTGACCTCGACCTGCGTGCGCCCTGCCCTGCTCAACGGCGACCATGTGGTGATCCGCTGGATCTTCCGCTTTGAATGGCAGGACGGCAGCCGCACCGAGATGGAAGAACTCGCCTGGCAGCGCTGGGAGGGCGAGCGCATCGCGGAGGAAACCTTTTTCTACGATCCCGCGCAGCGCATTCCCAAGCCCCCGGTCGCCTAGAACCGGTTTTGTTTACTGCCGGATCACGTCCGCGCCCTTGGGTGGGGTAAAGCGGAAGGTATCGGCCGGCAGATTGGGGTTGACCTCGACCTTGCTGAAACTCAGCACCGAGCGCTGGCCGAAGCTGTCGGTAATCTCCAGCGCGGCCAGGCCGGAGGATTTTTCGCCGGGGCGAAAGCCCACGCGCACGGACTGCAGCTGGCCTTCCTTGCTCTTGGGCGTGGCCACCACCCATTGCAGGCCGTCGGCGTCGGGCGCGGCGGCCAGCGTGAAATCGGCCTGCAGGGCGCGCAAGTCGGGTGCCGCGGCAATCAGGGCCGCGGGGGTGGAGCCCAGCACGCTGGACTGCTTGCGCGAGGTGATCTGGTTCAGGTCCACGTCGTGCAGCCACAAGGTCTGGCCGTCGGCCACGATGCTTTGCTCAAAGGGTTTCTTGTAAACGAAGCGAAAGCGGTTGGGCCGGGAAAACTCAAACGTGCCGGTGGAGGTCTTGCTGCGCGCGGCCTGCCCGTCCTTGGCCGGCGCGGTGACGACCTGGGTGAATTCGGCGCGGCCGCTGCTGACGGTCTTGACGAAAGCCTCCAGGCTGTCCAGGCCGTCGGCCCAGGCGGGGTGGGCGCAAACCGCCACCAGCATCATTGCAATGTATTTCTTCATGATCGTCACTCCGCCCTTGCGGGCACCAGGATGTCGCGCTGGCCGCTGCCGCTCATGGCACTGACCAGCCCGGCTTTTTCCATGTCTTCGACCAGCCGCGCGGCGCGGTTGTAGCCGATCTTGAGGTGACGCTGCACCAGCGAAATGCTGGCCTTGCGGTTCTTCAGCACGACCTCCACGGCCTGGTCGTACATCGGGTCTTTCTCGCCGCTGCCGCCGTTGCCGCCCTCGCCCAGCAGGTCGCCGTCTTCGCCGTCGACCGTGCCGCCTTCGAGCACGCCCTCGATGTAATTGGGCTCGCCCTGCTGCTTGAGGTAGGCCACCACACGGTGCACTTCGTCATCACTCACAAACGCACCATGCACCCGGATTGGAAAGCCTGTACCACTCGGCATGTAAAGCATGTCACCCATTCCTAACAAAGCCTCGGCGCCCATCTGGTCCAGGATGGTGCGGCTGTCGATCTTGCTGCTGACCTGGAAGGACAGGCGGGTCGGGATGTTGGCCTTGATCAGGCCGGTGATGACGTCGACGCTGGGGCGCTGCGTGGCCAGCACCAGGTGGATGCCGGCGGCCCGGGCTTTCTGCGCCAGGCGGGCGATCAGTTCCTCGATCTTCTTGCCGACCACCATCATCAGGTCGGCCAGCTCGTCGATCACGACCACGATGTAAGGCAGGCGTTCCAGCGGCTCGGGCTGCTCGGGCGTGAGGCTGAAGGGGTTGTAGATGAATTCGCCCTTGGCCTTGGCTTCGTCGATTTTGCCGTTGTAGCCGGCCAGGTTGCGCACGCCCAGCTTGCTCATGAGCTTGTAGCGTTTTTCCATTTCGGCCACGCACCAGTTCAGGCCGTGGGCGGCCTGGCGCATGTCGGTGACCACCGGGGCCAGCAGGTGCGGAATGCCTTCGTAGACGCTCATCTCCAGCATCTTGGGGTCTATCAGCAGCAGGCGCACGTCGCGCGCATCGGCCTTGTAAAGCAGGCTCAGGATCATGGCGTTAATGCCGACCGATTTGCCCGAGCCGGTGGTGCCGGCCACCAGGCAGTGCGGCATCTTGGCCAGGTCCGCCACCACCGCGGCACCGCTGATGTCCTTGCCCAGGCCTATGGTGAGCAGGGACTTGGCCTCGTTGTAAACCTGCGAACCCAGGATTTCGCTGAGCTTGATGGACTGGCGCTTGGCGTTGGGCAGCTCCAGCGCCATGTAGTTCTTGCCCGGAATGGTTTCGATCACGCGGATCGACACCAGGCTCAGGGCGCGCGCCAGGTCCTTGGCCAGGTTGACGACCTGCGAGCCCTTGACGCCGGTGGCGGGCTCAATCTCGTAGCGCGTGATGACGGGGCCGGGCGCGGCGGCGACCACACGCACCTCGACGCCGAAGTCCTTGAGTTTTTTCTCGATCAGGCGCGAGGTCATCTCCAGCGTCTCGGGCGCCACGGTTTCCTGGCGGCTCAGCGCGCCGTCCAGCAGGTCGACCTGCGGCAGCTTGGAATCGGGCATTTCGCTGAAGAGCGGCTTTTGCCGCTCCTTGGCCACGCGCTCGCTTTTGGGAATGTCGACCAGCACGGGCTCGATCAGCACCGGCACCGGATGGTGCTCCTCGATTTCGATGCGTTCGTCGATCAGGGTTTCTTCGCGCTCACGGGCGGCCAGCTTGCCGAAGGCCAGATCCTGGGCGATTTCGCGCTTTTCGCGGCGCGAATCAATCAGGTTGTCTATCCAGGCGCCTACGCGCAGCGCCACATGGGCCCACGAAAAACCGAAAACCGCCGAGACGGCAATAACCCCCAGCGCGATAAACACCAGGCCGGAGCCGGCAAATCCCAGCCACTTCTCGCCCTGGACACCGGCCAGGTAACCCAGCACCCCGCCGGCATGGCCGGGCAGCTTGAATTCAAAGCGGTAAAGCCGCGACCACTCCAGCGCCGCGCTGGCCAGCAGCAGCAGCAGCAGGCTGAGCCAGAAGCGGATGCGGTGGGACTCCCCGGCCGCCAGGGGTTCGCCGCGCAGCCAGCGCGCCAGCGACCTCAGCCAGGCCTGGCCGCCCGCGGCCAGCGCCCACCAGACCGAAAAGCCCAGCAGGTAATAGCTGGCGTCGGCCAGCCAGGCGCCTACGCGCCCGCCCCAGTTGAGGGTCGCGGCATGGCCGCCGGCCACGGCTTGCGCGGTGCCGGAAGTCGACCAGGCCGCATCCTGCGGCGAATAGCTGAGCAAGGCGGCCAGCCAGAAAACCAGACCGAGCAGGCCCAGGATCAGGCTGACTTCATGGGCAAAGCGTTTGATGCCGCCGGGCGCGCCCGTGGCGGGGGAATTTCTGGAGTTCAGGGTGTCGAGTGAGTAAGTCATGGCTCACTTGAAGCTTACCGCAGTTGGGTGCAAGCCTTGAAGGAGCGCCACGGGCGCCAAACAGGTGGCGGGCGATCGGCCGGGCGTGTCAACCCAGGGTATGCAGGCGCTCTTTCACGAGGACGGAGCCGTCGTCCCGGGTTTCGATGAAGCCGCGCTCTTCCAGGTCTTTCATGACCCGGCTGACCATCTCGCGCGAGGCGCCCACCATCTTGGCCAGGTCCTGGCGCGAGACCTTGTCGCGGATCACGGTGTTGCCGGTGCCGTCGTCGCTGGCGAACTCCAGCAAGGCCCTGGCCACGCGGCCGTACACGTCCATCAGGGCCAGCGATTCGATCTGCCGGTCAGCGTGGCGCAGGCGCTGCACCAGGCCCTTGAGCACGGCATAGGCCATGGAGCTGTTCTCGGGCAGGCAGCGCGCGAATTCGAGGCGGCCCAGGATCAGGGCGTCGGTCTGGATCTCGGCGCGCACCGTGGCCGAATGCGGTTCATTGTCGATCAGGCTCATCTCGCCGACGTAGTCGCCGGGATGCATGGTGGCCAGGATGACCTCGCGCCCGCGGGCATCGGTGGTGACAACGCGGGCCCGGCCCGTCAGGATGATGGACAGCGCGTTGGACTTCTTGCCCTGCTCGACGATGGGCTCGCCGCGCTTGAAGCGGCGCTTGACCACCGTATCGGCGACGGAGGCGGCCTGAGCGGCCGTCAAAACGGAGAAAAGGGGTACCCGGCGAATCAATTCCAGGTTGGACACCATCGTCGTCATATCTGATATCTCCCAACCTCACAAACAACGGGACGTCGCGTGAGTTCTTACAATGGCACGTAATTTATAAAACCAAATGCCGCAAAAGTACTACCTCGACGGTTTTACCTTGCGCTGCGCTTATGCGGCACGACTCTACCCGAGTTCTTACACTTTCCCAATCAGTTTTTCAACATGAAACATTCAAGTGTCTTAATCCTTGGCTCGGGGCCTGCCGGCTACACCGCGGCCGTCTACGCGGCTCGCGCCAACCTCAACCCGGTGCTGATCACCGGCATCGCTCAGGGCGGCCAGCTCATGACCACCACCGAGGTCGACAACTGGCCGGCCGACGTGCACGGCGTGCAGGGGCCGGACCTGATGCAGCGTTTCCTCGAACACGCGGAACGCTTCAAGACCGAGATTATTTTTGACCACATCAACAAGGTCGACTTCAGCAAGCGCCCCTTCACCCTGACCGGCGACAGCGGGACCTACACCTGCGACACGCTGATCATCGCCACCGGCGCCTCCGCCAAATACCTGGGGCTGGAGTCGGAAAGCGCCTTCATGGGCCGCGGGGTTTCGGGTTGCGCCACCTGCGACGGCTTCTTCTACCGCGGCCAGGAAGTCTGCGTGGTGGGCGGCGGCAACACCGCTGTCGAAGAGGCGCTGTACCTGTCCAACATCGCCAGCAAGGTCACGCTGGTGCACCGCCGCGACAAATTCAAGGCCGAGGCCATCCTGATCGACAAACTGCACGAGAAGGTCAAGGCCGGCAAGATCGAGCTCAAGCTGCACCACACGCTGGACCAGGTGCTGGGCGACGCCTCCGGCGTGACCGGCGTGCGCCTCAAAAGCACCCAGAGCGACGCCACGCAGGACCTCAGCCTCAAGGGCTGCTTCATCGCGATCGGCCACCAGCCCAACACCGACATCTTTGCCGGCCAGCTGGAGATGAAGGACGGCTACATCATCACCAAAACCGGGCTGCAGGGCTTTGCCACCATGACCAGCGTGCCCGGCGTTTTCGCCGCCGGCGACGTGCAGGACCATGTCTACCGCCAGGCCATCACCAGCGCCGGAACCGGCTGCATGGCGGCCCTGGACGCCCAGCGTTTCCTCGAACAAGCAGAGTAGACAAAAAATCCCTTATAATTCAAGGCTTTGCTAAATTTGCCCTTTAGTTCCAACCAAAGGGGCTGGTTTGGCAGTCTCGGGTTACCGCCACCCTATTCTGGCGAGGTGAGGCAGGCATGACGACGGGCACAGGGTGCTTTCGGCGTGGCTGCTGTTGAAAATACTGGAGTGCACATGGCACGCGTATGTGAAGTAACGGGCAAAGGCCCAATGGTCGGAAACAATGTTTCCCACGCCAACAACAAAACCAAGCGCCGGTTCCTCGTGAACCTGCAATACCGTCGTTTCTGGGTCGAGAGCGAAAACCGCTGGGTCCGCCTGCGCGTTTCGAGCGCTGCACTGCGCCTGATCGACAAGAAGGGCATTGATACCGTGCTCGCAGACCTGCGCGCACGCGGCCAAGCTTAAGGAGCACCATCATGGCAAAAGGCGCACGCGAAAAAATCAAGCTGGAATCCACCGCCGGCACCGGTCACTTCTACACGACCACCAAGAACAAGAAGACCACGCCCGACAAGATGCTGATCATGAAGTTTGATCCCAAGGCACGCAAGCACGTGGAATACAAGGAAATCAAGCTGAAGTAATTCGGCTCTTTCCACAAAAAACCCGCCGTATCCCGGCGGGTTTTTTTATGGCCGGCGATTTTCCCGCCGCCCTCTCCTGCCAGTCGCCAGCCCAGGGTGATACGCCCACAAAACAAAACCGCCCCCGTGAATCAACACGGAGGCGGCTTGAAAGGGGACGGCACGCCGGCTCAAGCCAGCGGCAGGGGTGATCAGGCGCGGGCGGCGCGCAGCTTCAGCGAGAACTCGCGCAGCGCGGCGATACCGCTTTCTTCCGCGCGGTGGCACCAGGCCTGCAGGTCGGTCGCGAGCTGTTCGCGGGAGGCCGAGGTGCTCATCCACATCTGGCGCAGCTCTTCGCGCATGGTGACCATCTTGTCGAGAACGGGATGCTCGGCGCGGGCCTGGGCCAGCTGCGGCTTGGCGGCTGCGGGCACCTTGTCGTCGTCGCGGTGCAGCCAGCGGTTGGCCGCGCGCAGCACGGACACGTCGGCTTTTTTCGCCTTCAGCACTTCGATTTCGGCCTTGCCGGCGCGGCGCAGTTCGCGCGCAAAACCGGCCATCACTTCGTAGCGGTGGGCGATCAGGGCTTCCAGTGTTTTCTCGTCAGCCACGGGCTGGATGGAACCCAGCTGGAGCTTGGGCGGAACCTTCTTCACGGCGGCCAGACCCATTTTTTCGAGGGCACGGATGTAAATCCAGCCGATGTCGAATTCATAGGGTTTGACCGAGAATTTGGCCGAGGTCGGGTAGGTGTGGTGGTTGTTGTGCAACTCTTCGCCGCCGATCATGATGCCCCAGGGCGAGATATTGGTGCTGGCGTCGGGCGCCTCAAAGTTGCGGTAGCCCCAGTAGTGGCCGATACCGTTGATGATGCCGGCCGCCGTCACGGGAATCCAGGCCATCTGCACAGCCCAGACCGCCAGGCCGGCCGCGCCGAAGAAGGCCAGGTCGATGATCATCATCAGGCCCACGCCCTGCCAGCTGTAGCGGGTGTAGACATTGCGTTCCAGCCAGTCGTTGGGCGTGCCATGGCCGTACTTGGTCATGGTTTCCTTGTTCTTGCTTTCGGCGCGGTACAGCTCGGCGCCTTCCCAGAACACCTTCTTGATGCCGTGGGCTTGCGGGCTGTGCGGATCTTCCAGGGTTTCGCACTTGGCGTGGTGCTTGCGGTGAATGGACACCCATTCCTTGGTCACCTGGCCGGTACCCAGCCAGAGCCAGAAGCGGAAAAAATGCGAGGGGATCGCGTGCAGGTCCATGGCGCGGTGCGCCTGGTGGCGGTGCAGGTAAATCGTCACGCTGGCGATGGTGATGTGGGTGGTCACCAGGGTGTACAACACGATTTGCCACCAGCTGGCGGCGAGCAGGCCATTTGCCAGCCAGTCGAGGGCGGCATCAAACAAAATCATAAAAATCCTTTAAACAACCTGCACCAGCCGCCCATCCAAATTTGTCTCCAGGCGCTGCACCAGACAAGGTCTTATTGTAAGGCGAAGCCCTGCAAACACCAAGTCGCCAGAGGTACAGGCGAGGGGACAAATCAGTGCGAAAAATCACGAATAAATATGTAACATCCGCCTATCTGTCGTCTTTTGCTGGCAAAAATATCAGGACTTTTGCCATACTGCGGCGAAAAACCCGTCAGTCTGGTGCAAGTAGGGCCAGAGGCGAAGGTAGGGGCCGCGGCAGAGTTTTTCGGCATGTTCCACCCCCAGATGGGTCAACAAGGGCCCGGTTTCAAGGACGTTAAACCCTGTATTGGCCGCGCTGAAGGCTTCGGCAATCGCCTCGTTTTCTTCGCGCAAAACGCTGCAGGTGGCGTAAACCAGCCGGCCGCCAGGCTTTAAAAGCCGCGCGGCGCTCTGCAAAATCGCGGTTTGTTTGGCCTGCAGCTCTTCGATGGCCTTGGGTGTCTGCCGCCATTTGAGGTCAGGATTGCGCCGCAAAGTGCCCAGGCCCGAGCACGGCGCGTCGACCAGCACCCGGTCTATCTTGCCGGCAAGGCGCTTGATACGGTCGTCGCGTTCGTGGGCGATGGCCACGGGGTGCACATTCGACAGCCCGCTGCGCGCCAGCCGGGGCTTGAGCGCATCGAGCCGGTGGCCGGAGGTGTCAAAGGCGTACAGGCGCCCGGTGTTGCGCATGGATGCGCCCAGGGCCAGTGTCTTGCCGCCGGCGCCGGCGCAAAAATCGACCACCATCTCGCCACGTTTGGCATCCACCAGCAGGGCCAGCAGCTGCGAGCCCTCGTCCTGCACCTCGATGGCACCGCGCGTGAAGGCGTCCAGCTTGGCCAGCTGGGGCTTGCCGTCTATGCGCAGGCCCCAGGGCGAATACGGCGTGGCGACGGTCTTGATGCCTGCCTTCGACAACTCTTTCTGGACGTCTGCGCGCTTGTCTTTCAGCGCGTTGACGCGCAAATCCAGCCCTGCCGGCGCATTGAGGCTTTCCACCAGCGGCCAGAAATCGTCACCCAGCTGCTCCTTGAGCGGCTCCACCAGCCACTGCGGCAGGTTGTGGCGGTGCAATTCCATCAGGTCGCCTGGCTTGACCTGGTCGCAGCGGGACAGCCAGTCTTTCTCCTGCTCGGTCAGCGCGCCCAGCAAAAAGTCGCGCTCGGCGGCAAAACCCAGGATCGCCAGGCGCCGCTCCAGCGGGCCGCTGCCGTGCTGGGCCAGGTAGGTATAGAGGTTTTTTTTGCGCAGCACGCCGTAGATGGTTTCCGCCACGGTGGCACGCTCGCGCGGGCCGAGCCGGTAGTCGCGGAAGTAGCGCGAAACCACCATGTCGGCGGGATGATCAAATTTGAGGACCTGCTTGAGAAGCTCGGAACAACTGTCGAGTAAGGCTTTGGGGTGCATGGCTCCATTGTCCCATCCTTGCCGCACGGCTCAATCCGGTTCAGTCCATGGTGCGCAGGTAGACGGCCTCAAAAGCGTTGCGTTCGATGTCCCCCAGCGTGGGCGAATAGCCGGCCCACAGGACCAGCACAGGGCCCGGTAGGTCCAGCGAGCGCTCCAGGTCACGGCACAGCGCGTAGCGCGATTCATCGTCCAGACCCGGCAGTTCCAGGAACAGCAGGTAGCAGCGCCTGTGCGCAAACTCCTTGAGGTTTTTGCGCACCAGCCAGGCCCGCGCTACCGGCTTGCAACGCGCAAGCTGCGCCTGCAGCTCGCCCTGTTCAAAGTTGCTGAGGTCATGGCGCCCTATGGCCTGGAAAAACGGCGTTTCGGTCAGTTCCTCCCAGGCACGCCCCTCGGCTTCTTCCGCCTGCTTGAGCCGCTCGCGCCACAGGGCCAGGGCCTTTTCATCAAAACTGCCGTCGACCGCGGGCTGCTCCATCTCGGCCACCGCCACCCGGCAAGCCCACCAGCGGTTGGCCGCGCTGTGCTCGAACAGCTGCCCCAGGCAATCCATGCGCAGCGCGCGTTCGGCGGCCGGCAGGCATTGCGCCAGGCCGCGCAAGGCCCCGGCATGGCCGGGGGTCATCTGCAGCGCGCGCTCATAGTGGCCGCGCACATCGGCCCGCGCGTCCAGGCGGCGCCGCAGGTTGCCCAGCTCGACCATTTCCTCGGCGTTGTTGCGCTTTTCGCTGGAAGCCAGGGCTTCGGCTCGGGCCCGCACCCGCCCCAGGTAGGCGTGGTGCTGCTTCCAGTCGCTGGCGTTGTCCCTGCACCATTGCTTGTCGAAATGCGCGATCCATTTGGCACCGCCGTCGCCCAGCAGCGCCAGCGCGGAGCGCGAAGAAGCAGACCACGCCGGCAGGTTTTTGCCGGCTTTCAGCGCCTCCAGCCGGTCGCGCAGGCCCGGGTGGGTGTCGTCCACATCGCTGATGCGGCGCAGGGCCTGACGCAGCGACTCGCGGGCGAAATCCCCGGGCGGCGCCAGTCCCAACAGGGGCCGCATGGCCGCGTACGGCCCCACCGGCAGGGGCTGGGCCGCGGCGGCGCTCCAGTGCTCAGGCCAGAACTCCCTGGCGACCCAGTCGCCCTTGACGGCGAGTTCGGTCAGCGCCGCGGCGGCCACATCCTTGCCCAGCAGCTTTCCGGAGATGCGGTCGGCCTCGTATTCGTCCTGGCGGGCCAGTGCAAAGGTCTTGGCCGAAAACCGTGGAAAGTACCAGCGCAAAAAGGCCTGCGTAGCCGCCGCCACCGGGCCTTCGTCGTTGCGCAGGCCGTGGTTGAGCATGGCCCAGCTCAGGCGCGTGCGGTAAATCCAGGCGGCGAAGCGGCCGTGGTCGCCGCGCAAATGGCCGTACTCATGGGCCAGCACGGCCAGAAAGCGCGGACGGTCCAGCGCCATCAGCAGCGGCAGGCCGATATTGAGGTAGTTGACGCCGCCGCCGAACAGGCCAAAGCGCGGGTGCTGCCGGATGCTGGCGTTGAAGTCCGCGTCCAGCCGCACGCGGTGTATGGGCGGGCCCTTGATCTTCTTGCGGATACGCTCCAGCGCCTCGAACAGGGCCGGCGCGTCGGCCGGCTGCAGCACCACGCCCTCCGGCTCGTCAAAACGGCACCACAGCGCCCGCAGGCAGGTCCAGAGCAATCCCCCGGCCGCGACGACCAGGGCGACGTAAAAGCCCTTGATGCGCCCATGCATCATGGCGCCGGCGACCCAGGCCAGGATGCCGGCGGACAGCAGCAGACAACCGACGACCCAGGCATAACCGAGCGCCGCGAATGCCGCCACGCTGCGGCGGTAGGCTTTGCTGTCGTCGGCGCTGGCGTGCTCGCTCAGGCGCACCAAATGGATGAAATCTGCCCGGTCCATCGGCCCTCCCATTTTTTGTTGGCGACAATCTTACCCATGAACCAAGACCAAGATCCCCAGCGCCTGCCACCCCTGATTGAAACCCCGACTGGCCTCTACCGCCACTACAAAGGCATGCTTTACGAGGTGGTCGGCACCGTGCGCCACAGCGAAAGCCTGGAGCCCATGACGCTGTACCGCGCGCTTTATGGCGAAAAAGGCCTGTGGGTGCGGCCCGCCGCGATGTTCAATGAAGAGGTGGTGATAGATGGGGTGAAACAGCCGCGGTTCGCCCTGCAACCCAGTTAAGCACTGCGGACATCCACAGTAAGCAGCGGCCGCAGCGCCGGGCCGCCCCAAGCAAGGCCAGCCCCCTCGGGGGGCAGCGACCCGCGCAGCGGCGGAGCGTGGGGGCCATCTCACCGATAATCGTGGGTTATGTCCGAATCCACCGAAATCGAAAAACAGGTCAAACGCCGCCGCACGTTTGCCATCATCTCCCACCCCGACGCGGGTAAAACCACGCTGACCGAAAAGCTGCTGCTGTTCTCGGGCGCGATCCAGATCGCCGGCAGCGTCAAGGCCCGCAAGGCCGCGCGCCACGCCACCTCCGACTGGATGGAGATCGAAAAGCAGCGCGGCATCTCGGTCGCCAGCTCGGTCATGCAGATGGAATACCGCGACTGCGTCATCAACCTGCTGGACACCCCGGGCCATCAGGACTTCTCGGAAGACACCTACCGCGTGCTGACCGCCGTGGACGCGGCGCTGATGGTGATCGACGCGGCCAACGGCGTCGAGCCGCAGACGCGCCGCCTGCTGCAGGTCTGCCGCGCGCGCAACACGCCCATCCTGACCTTCGTCAACAAAATGGACCGCGAGGTGCAGGACCCGATGAGCGTGATGGACGAGATCGAGCGCGAACTCGGCATGACGGTCATCCCCTTCACCTGGCCGGTCGGCATGGGCAAGCTGTTTCACGGCGTCTATGACAGGCGCGAAGACCGCATGCGCGTCTTCAGCCCCGGCGAGGAAAAAGCCGGCGGCGACGATGAAATCCTGGCCGGGCTGGACAACGCCGAGGCCGCCAAACGCTTCGGCGCCGAATACGCCCAGGCCCAGGGTGAGATCGAACTGGTAGCCGGCGCCACGCCCGAGTTCGACCGCGCCGAATTCCTGGCCGGCAGGCAGACGCCCATGTTTTTCGGCTCGGCCATCAACAACTTCGGCGTGCAGGAAGTGCTGGACGCGCTGGTCGACCTGGCGCCCGCGCCCGCCGAGCGCGGCGCCATCCAGCGCGTGGTGCACCCCGAGGAGAAAAAATTCTCCGGCGTGGTGTTCAAGATCCAGGCCAATATGGACCCGGCCCACCGCGACCGCATCGCCTTCCTGCGCGTGGCCAGCGGCGAGTTCACGCGCGGCATGCGCCTGAAAGTGGTGCGAAGCGGCAAGGAGCTGCGGCCCAACACCGTGGTGAGCTTCATGAGCCAGCGCCGCGAGCTGCTGGATACCGCCTTTGCCGGCGACATCATTGGCATCCCCAACCACGGCGTGCTGCAGCTGGGCGACACGCTGACCGAAGGCGAGGCCCTGCAGTTCACCGGCCTGCCCTTCTTCGCGCCCGAAATGTTCCGCGCCGTCGAGGTGGCCGACCCGCTGCGCAGCAAGCAGCTGCGCGCCGGCCTCACCCAACTCGGCGAGGAAGGCGCGATCCAGGTGTTCCGCCCGATCGCCGGCTCATTGCTGCTGCTGGGCGCGGTCGGCCAGCTGCAGTTTGAAGTGGTCGCCCACCGCCTGGAGCATGAATACGGCGTCAAGGCCCGCATCATGGGCAGCAATTTCAACCTGGCGCGCTGGGTCACCAGCGACGACGCCAACGAGCTCAAAAAATTCATGGACGCCAATGCCCACCGCGTGGCGCTGGATGCGGTCGATGCGCCCACCCTGCTGGTGGACCACAGCGCCACCCTGCGCGCCGTGGAGCAGCAATGGCCCAAGATCAAGTTCCACGCGCTGCGCGAGCACGCCGGGCTGGTGTTCCAGTCCAAGATGTAAGCGGCATTCCCCCGCCTGCCCCAGACGCAAAACGGGCGCCAGAAGCTATCCGGTGGATAGCGGCTGGCGCCCGTGGTTTTTTGCGCTGCTTTATTTGGCGTTCAAAAGCTCGCCGACTTCGAGCAGCACCAGTTCGTTGTCGTCGGCCTTGTTCGGCTCGCGGCTGCTGGAGAACGGCAGGTTGTTGTCGTTGCCGACCACGATGTGGGTCGCGTCCACCACATCCACATTCTCAATCGTGAAAAAAGGGAACTTGAGCACGCCGTCGTTCAGCGGTTTGCGCGCCAGTTTGTGGGGGTCGGCGATGTTGAGCAGGTCGATGTAGCCGACCTTGCGGACCGGCCCGCCCACGTTGGCGTCCGTCATTTCAATCTTGTAGACACGCTTGAATTTGGCGATGTCGTGGAAGCAGTCTGTGCGTTTCTGTCCTTCGGGGCAGGCCTTGTCGGCCGTGCCTTCGCCGTTGTCGCGCTCGATGACCAGGCCCGTGGTGGCATCGATCATGTTGAAGTCGCCGATGGCGTTGCCGTTGGCTTCCAGCGGGTACATCCACGAGCGGCCGCTCCACTTGCCCGCCTGCACGTCGAACTCCAGCACACGCAGGGCCTCCTTGCCGGCCACACGCTCATAGTCTTTGGCCTCGGCATTCCACACCGGGCCTTCGAGCAGCGCGTAAAGCTTGCTGCCGTCTTTCGACGAGGCCATGCCTTCAAAGCCCTTGGAGCGCTTGACCTGGAAGTCGACCGTGCCGCCGGGCGCGGCTGGCGTGGTGACGGCCGGGTGGTCGGGCGAGCGCACGACCTTGCCGTCCACCAGGGTTTCAAACACCGCCAGCACCTTGCCCTTGAGGTCGGCCTTGATCAGGAAGGGGCCGAACTCGTCGCCAATCCACAGCGCACCGCCGGCGAACTGAAAGCTCTCGGTGTCGAAGTCGCTGCCGGTCAGGTAGCGCTTCTTGCTGCCTTCATGGACGATGCGAAACGGCACTTTGCGGTCCGGGTCGTGCAGGAAAACCGTTTCCAGCCGCTTCATGCTGCCGCCCTTGAAGTCGACCTTGTAGCGGTTCAGGTACAGCATGGCGTCGGGCGAGTTTGCCTTGGCGCCAAAGCCGTTGTCCGTGATGATCCAGAACGTGCCGTCGGCCATCTTCTTGATGCCCGAATGGCCTTGCAGCGGCTGGCCCTTGAAAGGCAGCGACACGCCGGTGGGCCGGCCGGCCGACAGGCCCGGCACCGTGCCCAGCGCCTCGGTGCGCTGGCCGTTGGTGAACTTGCCGCTGACCTGCAGGTCCTGCGGCGCATCCTTGGGCGCAGGGATAAAGGACTGGGCGGGCATGACCGCATGGCCGGCCAAGGTGGCCGGGAAAGCAGCGGGCGACTGTGCCAGCGTGGGCAAGGGGGAAGCCAGCAGCACCAGCATCAGGGAAGAAAGAAGGCCGGTAGGGCGCTTTGGCAGGGGGCGGGTAGTGCCGCCCAGGTCAGATAAGGACATGTGTCATCCAGGGTTAAAGGAAGACGCATGGTCGCCACCCGGTGTGACGCTGCGATGACACAGGGTGCTCGCTCCCGGCCTCGGCAAGCGGGAGATCGCCCCTGCTTTGCCCTATTGCCGGATTCTTCCGTTTCCGCTGACGATGGTCATCTCCACGAAACGCGAACCACTGCGCATCCCCGGGCGAAATCCGATGACATACCCTCCCAGGTCAAAGTTCTCCATGCCGTCCAGGGCGGAAGTAAAACCTTCACGGGTGACACGCGAGCCTTGTCGCCGAGCCGCTTCAACAATCACCTTTGCCGCGATGAAGCCTTCCATCATGGCGTAGCTGATCGGAACATCCTGCGCTCCGGACGCTGCCGCGATGTCGTTGAACTCCTTGGAAAGCCGGTTTGTCAGTTTGTAGGGGCTGGGCGTGACCTGGGCGATCGCGATGCCTTGCATCTGCTCTTCAGAAAGCCTTTTTGCCATCTGCTCAATGTCCGCGCCTGAATGCGCAAACAGCTGGGCCGTGCCTCCCGCCGAGCGGTATTTTTCAATAAAGCCGGCACAGGCGCTTCCGCTTGCAATCATGATGATCGCCTGCGGTGAGGCTGCCAGCATGGCATCGGCGGCCGCGCTCACGCGGCTGGTTCCGGCGTCATAACCCGCCGTTTGCACGATCGTGGCCTTGGCATTCGCGGCTGCTTCCTTTGCCGCCGCGATGAGCGGCGCAGCGTTCGGGCCATTTTCGTGGAACAGGCCGAGCCGGGTGATTCCCACTGTCGCCAGGTGCGCCGCGATTCTGGTGATTTCGTCTCGCAGGGTGGCACGCACGCCATAAAGTTGCGGGGCTTCCAGATTCAGTTCGGTCGCGCGGAAGCCGACCAGTGCGATGCGCTCGCGCTCCAATACGCCTGCGCTGACCAGCTGGGCGATATTGCGGCTTCCAAAGTAGCCGGCAAGCACCACCGGCTTGTCCTCAACCAGAAGCGCGCGCGTCTGGTTCAGCGTTTCGTCGGGCTGGCCGGCGTCGTCACGGCGCGCCAGAATGAAGGTGTTTCCGTTCACTCCGCCCGCCTTGTTCACGGCGTTGAAATGCAAGCGCATTCCCGCTGCATATGCGCGCCCTTGGCTTGCTTCAGTACCGGTCAATGGTGCCACTTGTCCAATGACAAGCTGCGCGGCCAGTACTGACGACGTGATACCGCTTGCGATAGCCAGACCGGCCAGACGGCCGATCAATTGATTTTTTCTCATCTTTGCCCTCATCCTCGTTCTTATCTCGTTCTTATCCTCGGCCCCTCAACGAAATCCAAATCGCCTGGACCGGCCATTGATTTTTCTTTATTCACGCACCGGCACTGATGCGATGTCCGGCGCCGCCTGCCGTCGTTGGCGAGCCGCCGGAATGCGGCGGGGCCGAGACGATCGATGTCAAGGCCGGTTCGACGGCCCGCAGGCGGTCCAGCGCGGGACGCGGCCGCCGCAGCTCATCCGAGCCGGCAAAAGCCTGCTCCAGGGCCGCCGCCACGCCAAGCACATGGTGGTCCGCGCGGAAGTGGCCGACGATTTGCAGGCCGAAGGGCATGCCCGCATGGTCGACCCCGCAAGGCAGGCTGAGCGCCGGCAAGGTGGCCAGTGTCACGACATAGGTCAGGGCCAGCCAGCGGTAGTAGTTGGCCTGCGGCTTGCCGGCGATGGTGTCCGCGTGCAGCGTTGTCCATGGGAAGGGCGATAGCGGCGTGGTCGGCGCCAGGATCACGTCATAACCCGCCATCGTGGCGTTGAAGCGGGCCAGGATGCGTGTCTGCTCGGCCTGGGCCCAGGCGCTGTCCAGCAGGCTCATCGCCGCGCCCATCTCATAGTTGGCGCGCGTGTTGGGCCCCAGGCTGGCGGGGTCGCGCGCGTAGGCGTCGCGGGTCGCGGCCACAAAGGCCTCCGCGCGCAGCACGTCAAAGCAGCGGTGCACCTCGCCCAGGTCGAACTCCACTTTTTCGCAACTGCGAAACAGGTGGGACATGGCGCGGACCTTGCGGCCGAAGGTCTCCCGTATCTGGGGATCGACATCGCAGGCGCCGAAGTCCTCGGTCCAGCCGACGCGCAAGGCCCCAAGGTCCAGCGCCGGCGGATTCAGAAAACCGGCCGCATCCACCGGGTAGCTGAGCGGGTCGCCCACGGCGGCGCCGGCCGAAGCGGCCAGTTGCTGGCAGGCGTCGGCGACGGTGCGGCCCATGGGGCCTACCACGGAGATCGGCGTCCAGCCCAGCGGCTTGCGCGAACTGGGCACCAGGCCCGGCGAGGGCCGAAAACCCACCACGCCGCACAGGGCCGCCGGTATGCGCAGCGACCCACCGGTGTCGGAGCCGGTGCACACCGGCAGCATGTCGCAGGCCAGCGCCGCCGCCGAGCCGCCCGACGAGCCGCCGGCATTGAGCCGGGGATCGAAGGGGTTGCCGGTAGCGCCCCAGACCGCGTTGCGGGTGTTCGCCCCGGCGCCCAGCTCGGGCACGTTGGTCTTGCCGACCACAATGGCGCCGGCGGCGCGCAACCGCGCCACGAGCACATTGTCGGCCGCGGGCACATGGTCGCGGTACAGCGCCGAGCCCAGGGTGGTCAGCAGGCCCTCGGTGGCCTCCAGGTCTTTCACGCCCATGGGCAGGCCGTGCAGCAAGCCCAGCGGGCGGCCCTGCATCACCGCGCGCTCAGCCGCCTTGGCCTCGGCGCGCGCGCGTTCGAAGCAGGTGGCCGTCACGGCGTTGACGAAAGGGTTGACCGCCTCGATGCGCTCGATGCAGGCTTCCAGCAATTCGACGGGCGATACCTGCCTGGCCTCTATCAGGCGCCGCAGCTCCACCGCCGAGAGAGCTACCAGTTCCTTGCGGCTCGCCACCGTCAATCAATCCGGATGTTGGAACGCAGGGCGATCACGCGCATGCGGGGCAGCTCGTTTTCGATGCGCGCAGAGACCGCGGCAGCGGGCTCCCAGGCGTACTCGAGGCCGTTCGCAACGAGTTTTTCGCGAAGCTCCGGGTCCTTCATGGTGTCAGCCAGCGCCTTCTGCAGCTTGGCTTTGACATCCGCCGGCACCCCCTTGGGCGTGGCAATGGCCAGCCAGGAATCGGCCGAGAAACCTTTGAAGCCGCTCTCCGCCACGGTCGCCACCGTGGGCATTTGTGTCGCACGGCTCTCGCCGGTGACGGCGATGGCCTTGATCCTCGGTTTCGCCGCCTTCAGCTGCGGCAGCGCCGCCGCGACGGTGTCAATCGTGAAAGGGATTTGCCCGGCCATCAAGTCGTTCATCGCCGGTGCGCTGCCCTTGTAGGCGATGTGCTGCAGCTTGATGCCCGCGGTGCTCCACAGCATTTCGCCTGCGAAGTGCCCTGTGGTGCCGTTGCCGAAGGAGCCGTACATGTACTTGTCCGGCGCGCGTTGCACCGCCGCGATCAGCTGCTTCAGGTCGTTGATCGGGACCTCAACGTTGGCCAGCAGGACCAGAGGAACACGCGCCACCAGTCCGACAGGCTCAAAACTCTTGATCGGGTCGTAAGGTAGCTTGGGCATGAGGGCTGGGTTGACGGTGAAAGTCGATCCCGAACTGATCAGCAGCGTGTAGCCGTCCGGCGCGGCCTTGGCGACGAAGGAGGCGCCAACGACGGTGCCGGCGCCCGGCCGGTTGTCGATGACCACCGGCTGCCCCAGGCGCTCGGCCAGTTTCTTGGCGACCAGCCGCCCGGCGATGTCGGTGGCACCTCCCGGCGGAAACGGGATGACCAGTTGGACCGGCTTGGACGGATAGCCCTGCGCGTGCACGCCGGCCCATGGAGCCAGCAAGGCCAGCGCCATGGCCAGGAAGAAGCGCTTCTCATACCTTGGTTTCATCATCGTAGTTCCCTCTTTGTTGCAGCGCGAGCCGCGTTGATCAACCGTTGCGAAACAGGAAGCTGTAGGCATTGAGCGCCGGCACGCCGCCCAGGTGCGCGTACAGCACGCGCGAGCCGGCGGGAAATTCGCCGCGCCGCACTTTTTCAATCATCCCGTGCATGGACTTGCCTTCGTACACCGGGTCGGTCAGCATGCCTTCCTGCCGCGCGCACAGGCGAATCGCCTCCAGCGTGCCTTCGTTGGGCAGGCCGTACTCGGGGCCGCCGTAGCCGGTATCCAGCACCACGTCTTTCGCGGTGATCTCGCGATTGAGCTCCACCAGCTTGGCGGTGTTCTGCGCGATGCGCAAAATCTGCGCATGGGTTTTCTCGGGTTTGGCCGATGCATCGATGCCGATCACGCGGTCGGCCCGGCCGTCAGCCGCAAAGCCCACCACCATGCCGGCCTGCGTGCTGCCCGTGACCGAGCAGACCACGATGTAGTCGAACTGGAAGCCGAGTTCGGCCTCCTGCGCGCGCACCTCTTCGGCAAAACCAACAAAGCCCAGGCCGCCATAGGGATGCTCCGAGCAGCCCGCCGGAATCGGGAAGGGCTTGCCGCCGGCCTTGCGCACGTCGTCCATGGCCTGTTCCCAGCTGGGGCGTATGCCGATGTCAAAACCGGCCGCGTCAAGGCGCACATCGGCGCCCATGATGCGCGACATCTCGATATTGCCCACGCGGTCATACACCGCGTCGGAATAATTGACCCAGTTCTCCTGCACCAGCACGCACTTCATGCCCAGGTGCGCGGCCACCGCCGCCACCTGCCGTGTCTGGTTGGACTGGATACCGCCTATGGACACCAGCGTGTCGCAGCCCTGGGCCAGGGCCTCGGGAATCAGGTATTCCATCTTGCGGGTCTTGTTGCCGCCGAAGGCCAGGCCGCTGTTGCAGTCTTCGCGTTTGGCAAAGAGCTCGACCTTGCCGCCCAGGTGGGCGCTCAGGCGCTTGAGCGGCTGGATGGGCGTGGGGCCGAAGGTCAGCGAATGCCTGGCGAACTTCTGGAGCTGCAGCGGGTGTTGAAGAGGATGCTTGAGCGAAGTGGACATGAAGGAGGTTCCCCGGTTGGAAGTGAAACTGAAGCTTGAAGCGACGATGAATCAAATCGTAGCCAGGCCCTCCTGCAATGAGTTGCTTAAACGACCCATCAAATAGACTCAAAAATCTTCCTTTCATGAATTTATGTAATTAATTCCATAAATTCGCCTTTTTAAGCAATATTTGTAGAATCCTCCCATGGAACACACGCTGGACCGCATTGACCGCAAACTCCTGAAGCTGCTGCAGCAGGACGCCTCCCTGCCCAATATCGAGCTGGCCGAAAAGACCAGCCTGAGCCCGCCCGCCTGCTCGCGGCGCGTGGCCAGGCTCAAGGAGGCCGGCCTGATCCGCAAGACGGTGGCGCTGGTGAACCCGCGCGCGCTGGGCTACAACGGGCTGGTCATCATCGGCGTGGTGCTGGACCGCTCCACCACCGACTCCTTCGCGGCGTTTGAAAAAGCCGCGGCCGGCCTCAGCGGCTGCCTGGAAGTGCAGCTGGTGACCGGCGAGTTCGACTACTTCGTGAAGCTGCGCATACAGAGCATCGACTCCTTCAACGAGTTGCATGCGGCGCAGCTCATAGGCCTGCCGGGGGTGCGGCAGATCCGCACCTTTGTCTGCCTCAAGGAGGTGTTCGAGACCACGGTGATTCCGGTTTAAGCCGGGCTTTTGCAATAAGCTATGCGCATGTCGCCCAAAGCCAGCCTGTGTCGCCGTTTCTTCTTCATGCTGCTGTGCGCCTTCTGCGGCGCGGGCCATGCACAGGTGTTTGACCGCCTGTATGAAAGCAGCGCCCAGATCACCCTGGCCCAGCCGCTGCAATGGATCGCGGTGCCCAGGGATTCCATCGCATCGCCCGATGCCTTCGCCACGGGCGAATTCGCGGCCACCGCAAAACGCGCCTTCCAGCCCTACACCGACGACACCATTCTTCCCACCTCGGACACGCAGGAAGTCTGGGCCAGCTTCGCCCTGCCCACCACGGAAACCCTGCAGACCTGGTACATCCGGCTGGCGGGCCAGGCGGTCTACAAGGTAAGCCTTTACTCGCGCGACGCGCAGGGCGGCTGGCAAGTCCATTCCGCCGGCGAGGCGATCGCTCCCGCCTACTGGGCGCTGCGCACCCGCGTCCCGAGCTTTGAGCTGCAATCGCACACCGACCAGCCGCAGACCTACTACCTGCGCTTCGAACACCGCCGGCCCATCACCGAGCGGCCCATGCTGCTCACACCCGTCGAGTACATCGACGGCGCCTCGCGAGTCGGCGTGGTGATAGGCCTGATGTGGGGCATGTTCAGCGTGCTGGCCGTGCTGTGCCTGGCCGCCTTCAGCATGTCGCGCAGCAAGGTCTTCCTCTGGTTCGGCGCCGTGGTGGTCACGCTGATGTTCACGCAACTGGTGCTGATCGGTTACGGCGGCTGGCGCATCTGGCCCTACAGCGTGCACCTCAACCAGGTCATGGGCTGGGTATCGGCCACGGTGACCATGGCCGCGGCCGCCTGGTTCTGCGCCCAGGCCAGCTATGCGCGCGACGGCCATCCGCGCGTGTACCGGCTGCTGGCCGGCGTCACGGCGGGCAGCCTGCTCATGGCCTGCGCGTTCATGGTCCGCCTGGACCTCGTGCCGCGCGACCTGCGCAACCTGTGGCTGGCGCTGGCCACCGTGGCAATCCTCGCGAGCCTGGTCTGGATATCGCTGCGCGGCCAGGCCTGGAACCTTCTTTTATTGATCGGCGCCGCGCCCATAGGCGGGGCCGCGCTGGCGCGGCTTTCCTATAACGCCGGCTGGGTGCTCAATGTGGAGTCGGCGCAGGCCGCGGGCGTGCTGTCGGCCATGGTCGGCCTGCTGTGGATCTTCGGGGTGCTCGCCTGGCGCAGCCGGGCGGCGCTGTTTTCCAACCACCGCGGCGCCGCCCTCTCGACCTACGATGCGGCCAGCGGCCTGATGCTGCCCCGCATCATCGAGGCCAGGCTGCCGGGCATGCTGCTGCGCGGCCGCCGGCAGAAGCTGGCCTGCGGCGCGATGATGCTGCACTGGCTCAACCAGGCACCCAGCCATGACGAGGTGGGCGACCTGAAGCGCGGCGCCGCGCTGTCGCGCATTGGGGAGATCCTGCGCCGCGCCGCGCGCGACGTGGACACCGTGGCACGCTGCGACGAAAACCATTTCATGGTGCTGGTCGAAGGCCCCGTCAGCCGCGCCGTGCTTTCCGAGATTTCCACCAAGATCCTGGCGGACTGCATACGCGCCGCCGAAAAGCAGGGCGAGGGCGACGCATTCACCCTGCACATCGCCATATGGCACGACACGCCGCGCACACAGACCGCCGCGGAGGTGACCGACCTGCTCAAGATACGCCTGCACCACATGGCGGCCGGCACCAAACGGCCCGTGCAGTTTGTCGACTCGCCGCTGGAGCCCGGTAGCGCCGCAGCCGAAGAAGCCAGCCGGCGCGAAGACCTGCTGGCCAAGATCAACGCGATCGAGACCTCGCATCCCACGCTGGGGTGACGGCAGCGCTCGTTGAAATGTCGCCCCGGTCAGCGGCCGGGCAAAGGCAAGGGCAAGGCCGTCTTGTACCGGACCTGCTTGAGCGCAAAACTCGAGCGGATTTTTTCGATCCCGGAAATCGGTGACAGCTGCTCGAGGATGAATTTTTCCAGCGCGCCTATGTCGGCCACCGCCACGCGTATCAGGTAGTCGCTGTCGCCCGACATCAAATAACACTCCATCACCTGGTCGTGCTCGGCGATGCGCCGCTCAAAGTCGGCCAGCGACTCCTTGCTTTGCGTGCGCAGGCTGATCGAAATAAACACATTGAGGCCCAAACCCAGCGCCGCGGCATTGGCAATCGCCACATAACGGTCAATCACGCCGCCGGCCTCCAGCGCCTTGACGCGGGCCAGGCAGGGCGAAGGGCTCAGGTGCACACGCCGCGACAGCTCCACATTGGACAGCGAACCGTCACGCTGCAGTTCGTCGAGAATCTTTAAATCGAGGGCATCAAGCTGCATGATCTGTAAAAACCGGTTTTCACGGCATTTTATGCCTCTGAACAGCCAAATACCACGATATTGAGGCTACAACTTCTGGGCAAACCTGCGTACAGTCATTTTTGCCATGAACCATTCCACCCCCCATCATTTGCTGGCGCAGGCCGACATGCCCGCCGATACCGATCCGCAGGAAACCGCTGAATGGCGTGAAGCCTTCGAGGCCCTGGCCATCACCCACGGCCCGGCCCGTGCGCGGCACATGCTCAATGAATTGAGCCGCGTCGCGCGCAAGCAGCGCATAGGCTGGCAGCCCGAGCTGGCCACGCCCTATATGAATACCATCGCGGTGGACGAGCAGCCCGTGTTCCCGGGCGACCTCGCGCTGGAAGAGCGCCTGGCCTCGCTGATGCGCTGGAACGCGCTGGCCATGGTGGTGCGCGCCAACCAGGTCGAAACCGGCGGCTCCGCCGAACTCGGCGGCCATATCGCGAGCTACGCCAGCGCGGCCGACCTGTTTGAAACCGGCTTCAACCATTTCTTTCACGCGCGCGAAGGGGTGGCTGAAGGCCAGCACCGCGGCGACCTGGTGTTCTTCCAGCCGCACAGCGCGCCGGGCGTCTATGCGCGCGCCTACCTCGAAGGCCGGCTCAGCGAAAAAGACCTGGGCTTTTACCGCCAGGAGCTCAGCGCGCCCGGCCAGGGCGCGCAAGGCCTGTGCAGCTACCCGCATCCCTATTTGATGCCGGATTTCTGGCAGTTCCCGACCGGCTCCATGGGCATAGGCCCCATCAGCTCCATCTACCACGCGCGCTTCATGCGCTACCTCACGCACCGGCGTTTGCTCGACTGCGCGGGCCGCAAGGTCTGGGGTGTGTTCGGCGACGGCGAGATGGACGAACCCGAATCCATGAGCGCGCTGACCCTGGCCGCGCGCGAAGGCCTGGACAACCTGGTCTGGGTCGTCAACTGCAACCTGCAGCGCCTGGACGGCCCGGTGCGCGGCAACGGCCGCATCATCGACGAGCTCGAAAAGCTGTTTGCCGGCGCCGGCTGGAACGTCATCAAGCTGGTCTGGGGCAGCGACTGGGACGGCCTGTTCGCGCGCGACCTCACGGGCGCGCTCACGCAGGCTTTCGCCCAGACGGTGGACGGCCAGATGCAGACCTTTGCCGCCAAGGATGGGCGCTTTAACCGCGACAACTTCTTCGGCCAGAACGCCGAACTCGCGCGCCTGGCCCAGGGCATGACCGACGAGCAGATAGACCGCCTCAAACGCGGCGGCCATGATTTGGTGAAAATCCACGCCGCCTACGCCGCGGCGGCGAACCACCAGGGCCAGCCCACGGTGATCCTGGCCCACACCAAAAAAGGCTATGGCATGGGCAGCGCCGGCCAGGGCCGCATGACCACGCACTCGCAAAAGAAGTTCGACGGCGAAGACCTCATCGAATTCCGCAACCGCTTCAACCTGCCCCTGTCCGACGAGCAGGCCAAAAACCTGGCTTTCTACAAACCCGCCGCCGACAGCGCCGAGATGCAGTACATGCACGCCAGGCGCGCGGCGCTGGGTGGCTATTTGCCGCGCCGCGAAGTCGCGGCCGACGTCGTCGACATCCCCGCCCTGCCCTCCTACGCCCAGTTCGCGCTGGCGGCCGACGGCAAGGAGATGAGCACCACCATGGCCTTTGTACGCATGCTGGGCGGACTGCTTAAAGACGCTGGTCTGGGGCCGAAGATCGTGCCCATCGTCGCCGACGAGGCGCGCACCTTCGGCATGGCCAACCTGTTCAAGCAGGTCGGCATCTATTCCAGCGTGGGCCAGCGCTACGCGCCCGAAGACATAGGCTCGGTGCTGAGCTACCGCGAGGCCCTGGACGGCCAGATCCTGGAAGAAGGCATCAGCGAGGCCGGCGCCCTGGCCAGCTGGACGGCCGCCGCCACCAGCTACAGCGTGCACGGCCTGGCCATGTTGCCCTTCTATATCTATTACTCCATGTTCGGCTTCCAGCGCGTGGGCGACCAGATCTGGGCCGCCGCCGACCAGCGCGCACGCGGCTTTTTGCTGGGCGCAACATCTGGGCGCACGACACTGGGCGGCGAAGGCCTGCAGCACCAGGACGGCACCAGCCACCTGGTCGCCGCCACCATTCCCAACTGCAAGGCCTATGACCCGGCCTTCGCGGGCGAACTTGCCGTGATCCTGGACCATGGCATGCGGGAGATGATGGTCGAGCAGAAAGACGTCTTCTATTACGTCACGCTGATGAACGAAAACTACGCCCAGCCCGACCTGCGGCCCGGTGCCGAGGCCGACATCATCCGCGGCTGCTACCGCTTTGACGGCTTCCTGCCCGCCGGCAAGAAGGCCGAGGGCGAAGTGACCCTGATGGGCTCGGGCGCCATCCTCATCGAGGTCATCAAGGCCGCCCAGCAGCTTGCGCTGCAGGGCATCGCCGCCACGGTCTATAGCGTGACCAGCTGGAGCGAACTCGCGCGCGATGGCGCAGCCTGCCAGCAAGCGGCGCTCAACGGTGAAGCACACGCCGAAGCCTTCGTCGCGCAGCAGTTGAAGGCCAGCACCGGCCCCATCATTGCCGCCACCGACTATGTGCGCGCCGTGCCCGAGAGCATCCGCGCCTTCCTGCCCGAAGGCCGGCGCTACCTGACCCTGGGTACCGACGGCTTCGGCCGCAGCGACACGCGCGCCGCGCTGCGCGCATTTTTCAGCGTCGATGCGCAACGCATCGCCAAGGCCGCGCTGCACCAGCTCAAGCCGGCCTGAGGCTCTTCGCAGGACAGCCGGGCAGCCGGGCGGCCGGGCCATAGCGGCCGCCCCCGCGTGCTTGCGGGCACGCTTTCACGCATCCACCCTTCTTCGCGACTTCGCGCGGGCTTAAGCCTGCCCGCAATGAATGCTTGTCCCTTGCACAGGGTTCATGAACACAAACAAAAGAAGTAAGAACATCTCACAAAGATTGTCCGCACAAAGACTATCCCTCCTCTCTTCAGGGGATGCGCTCAGTAAGCTCCACAACATTCCGTATCGCGAACTACCGACTGTTGACCACTTCACTGCAGCAACATGAATCGCATCCACCCCGCGCCCCGCAAGATGGCGCTTTCCCACACTGCAATGCTGGCGGCGGCCGGTATCAAGGCTGGCAACAGGGCCTGAACATGATCGCCGGCAACCTCAGCTACCCCCACGGCGCGGCCATCGAGCTACAGTGCTCGGCCGCCATGATGGCAATGCTGATGATGTCCCGGCGCTGGCCCGGCCGCGCCAAATTCGCCACCCGCGCTTCACGCCAGGCCGACGGCCACGGCCTGGCCCATTTCACGCACTGCTCCCGCCAGGTTCTGCGCATGATGTTTTTCGCCTTGATGGGCTGCGCGCTGCCTGTAGGCGCGGTCACCCTGGGCGACGCCACCCTGCTTTCCGGCCCCGCGCAGCCACTGCGGGTGGAAATTGAACTGGCATCCGAGCTCCAGCCCGGCCTGCAGGTGCGGCTTGGCTCCGAACAGGCCTTCCGCGAGAACGGCGTCGCTTACCCGGCATGGCTGGGCCGCGCCCAGGTGTCGCTGTTGGCGGCGCAAGGTTCTCGCCGGCGCGCGGCGCTGCTGCTGCAGGCCCCGCAAGCGTCGCAGGCGCAACTGGTCGAGTTGGTGCTGGAATTTTCCTGGCCCACCGGCAGCACCCAGCAAATCTATGTGCTGCTGCTCGAAGCTTTGGCCAGGCCCAGGGAAGCCAGCGCCGCTACCGAGCCAGTGGTTCCCACCGTCATGGTTCCGCCGCCGGAGGACAGCACCGGGGCCATGCCCGACGGCGCCGAAACTCCGCCGCCGGCAGCGCCCTCCAGGGCCGGCCTGCTCCATGGCATGACGTTTGAGACCATGCTGCGCTTTCCGTTCAAGAACCGCGAGCATGCCGGCGCGGTGTCAACGCCGCGAGCCCCGGCACCCGGCAAGGGACCGGCACAAGACCGGCTGCGGCTCGCACAAGCCAAACCGGCCGACGCCGACCGCATCGCCCAGGAGCGCCGCCAGGCCGACCAGCAGGCACGCTTGCAGGAACTGGAACGCAACGCGCGGCAAATGCGCGAACTCGCCGCCGAAGCCGCAGCAGCCGCCGCACCGCCAGCCAAGATTGCATCCGCAGCAGCCTCAACAGCATCAGCACCAGAAACAGCCGCAACACCGGCAACGGCCGTGGCACCCGCGGCAGTGCCAAAAATTGTGCCCGCGCCGCCAAACCAGCCCGATCGCCACACCGAAAGCACATCCCTGTGGCTCTGGGTCGCAGGGCTCGCCGTGCCGCTGCTGGCGACCGCGGGAGGCCTGCTCTTCTGGCGCGCCCGGCGGCGCCGCCGTCCTGACTTTTCCGACAGCGGCGGTGCGGCACGCTCGGTCTTTGAACTCAGCCCGGCCGAAGCCGAGCAGGCTTACACAGCCTACCGGCATCAACAGCAAAGCGCGGCGCAACCCGCTGCTACAGCCCAGGTGGAAGATGCACGCGCCCTCTTCGCCCTCGGCCACCTGGCCGACGCCCAGCAACTGCTCGACAAACTGGTCCGCCAGAACCCGCGCGGCCATGAGGCCTGGTTCCTGCTTGCGCGGGTGCTCAGCGCCCGGAACGACCGCGCCGGCCTGGCGCAGCGCATACCCCTGCTGCGCGAAGTCACCGGTGCCAGCGGAGAGCTGTGGGACCGCGTGCAGACTTTGGGCCACGAACTCGACCCTGGCAACCCGCTCTACCTGCCCGCCGCAACGCCGCCATCAACATCACCACCGCATGCGCCACCCGCAGCGCCTGAAATGCAGCCCGACCTTGCCGCCGGCAAACCGCCTGCAAACACGGCCAGCAGCGCCGTCGACGACGCGCTGCGCATGGCCACGGCCTACAGGGGGCGCACCGCATAAGCCGCGTGCCGGCCCTTCGCTTTTTTGTTTCCCCGTCAGTGCCTTTCTCCCAACATATAGACAAGGAGCCAAACACCATGAAACATCCCGTCGCGTCCCGCCGCCAGCGCGGCTTCACTCTGGTCGAAATCGCCATCGTGCTGATGATTGTCGGCTTGCTGATAGGCGGCATCCTGCGGGGGCAGGAGCTGATCACTTCGGCCCGCGTGCGCAACATCATTGACCAGAAGTCAGCGGTCCAGGCTGCGTATACGGGCTTCCTTGATCGATACCGTATGCTGCCCGGCGACTTGACACTGGCTCAGGCTCCGCAAGTCGAAGGGACAGCGGTGGCATCCGCAAATAGCGGGAATGGACTGATCGACAATACCAAAGAATCAACGCTATTCTTCCAGAACCTCACCGCCTCGGGCTTTCTTTCCTGTGGTGGCTGCATGAGTGTTACGTCACCGGTCGGCACTGCCCTTATCGGCCCGACCCCGTCCATCGACAACAGCCCGGTCAATGTTTACGGCGACTTTCTCACCATCGGCCACGTCGCCGGGAGCGCAACTCCGGATACGGCCCCCGTTACTTTTGGCTGGTTCGAAACCGGCGGCCAGACTCGCCTGGTCCTGCTGACGGGTGGATCCGTGCCCTCACAGGTTCTGGCCGAAGCAGATCGCAAGGCCGACGATGGCCGGCCTGGAACCGGCCAGCTTCGCTATGGCATTGGCGGCACTGTAGCTGGTGGTGTGAGTGGTTCGAGAGCCGGCTGTGCAGCCAGTGGTGTCGGCATAGTATCCACAGCGAACGTCACAACAGCACTTTGGACCATGCCCAGCCAAGCCAACTGCCAGGGCGCATGGCTATTCTGAGAGTCTGTAGAACCCATCCAGTGATGACACTGACGGATGCCAGGATTTGTGTGGTGCTGGGGCTGCTACTGGGTGGGTGCGCGGTGCCACCTCCCCCACCTGGTACGCAGCATCTAGGCATGGCCGAGTCGGCAAGGCCACCAGCGTCGGTGGCCTTGCGGCCGGTGCGTCTCCCGGCGCTGCCCGCGCCGCCCCAGCCGCAAACGCAGCAGGAACTGCTCAGCGTGGTGGTCAGCGAGGTGCCCGTCAAGACGCTGCTTTTCGCGCTGGCGCGTGACAACCGGCTCAATGTCGACATCCATCCGTCCATCGCGGGTCAGGTCACCCTCAATGCCACCGACCAGACCCTGCCGCAGCTGATGGACCGCATCGCGCAGCAGGCTGACCTGCGTTATGAAATGACGGGCAACACGGTGCGCCTGCAGCGCGACACACCCTACCTGGCCCACTATGCGGTGGATTACGTCAACCTGAAGCGGCAATCCAGCAGCCAGACCTCGGTGTCCTCGCAGCTCAGTGGCAGCACGGCTGGTTCGTCGAACGCCAGCATCAGCAACGCCGCCGACAACCAGTTCTGGGACACGCTGATCAGCAATGCCTGCCTGATCGTCGGCGCGGCGAATCTGGAGTTCAAGCAGAAAGACGACATCGCCCAGAAGCAGGAGCGTGAACGAGAGCGCGACGACAGGTTGCGCATCGCGATGGAGCTTTCCCGCGCCGCGCCGGGAGGTGCCACCGGCACTGGCGCTTCAACGTCCTCCATCACAAACGCCGGAACCCCTGACCTGCTGAAACAGGTACTGGCCACCAAGGAGGGCACGGACAAGGTCGAGTGCGGCGGCGGTTCTACCGGTGCCTCGGGCTCTTCCGCAAGCTCCAGCGCCACCAATATCGTCGTGAACCGCGAGACCGGCCAACTCTCGGTCTACACCACCTCGCGAGGCCATGAGCAGTTCCGGCAGTTCCTGGACCGCATCAGCGCCAGCGCGCGGCGCCAGGTGTTGATAGAGGCCACGATTGTTGAAGTCACCCTCTCCAATGCGTCCCAACAGGGCGTCAATTGGCAAAAGGTGGTGCAGGGCGGGCTGCTGCGCGGCCTCAATTTCCAGATGCAGCCTTCAGGTGTCGGGACTTTTTCCGGTGCGCAGGATGCATCGCTGCTGCGCATGACTTACACCAGCGGCAGCGGCGACTGGAGTGGCATTCTCACCTTGCTCGAATCCTTCGGCCAGGCGCGGGTACTCTCCAGCCCCAAGATATCCGTGCTGAACAACCAGACGGCCGCTCTCAAGGTGGTGGACAACTATGTCTACATCACCATCACCTTCACGCCGGGTACGCGCACGCTGAGTTCCGCTGGGCAGCTGGTGCAGACCTCGCCCGACAGCTATACCTCCAACCTCAATTCGGTGCCCGTGGGTTTTGTGATGACTGTCACACCGCAGGTGGCTGAAAGCGGCGAGGTCACGCTCAACGTGCGCCCCACCATCACTCGCGTGGTACGCGAAATCATTGACCCCAACCCCGCGCTGCTGGGTGCGACGCCACCCATCGTCAACCGCATTCCCGTGGTGCAGTCGCGCGAGCTGGAATCCGTGCTGCGCGTGCAAAGCGGGGAGATCGCCGTGCTGGGCGGCCTGATGCAGGATGCCAGCAACGACGGCGAAGACGCGGTGCCGGGCCTCAGCCGCATTCCATTGCTGGGCGAAGCCTTCAAACAGAAAAAAGAAACGCGCAGCAAAACCGAACTGGTGGTGTTTTTGCGGCCCGTGGTGGTGGGCGATGCCTCGCTGAACGGCGATTACAAGGCCTACAAGCCGCTGCTGCCCACATCCAGCTTCTTCAAGGATGCGGCGCCCGAGGCCTTGGGCCGCAAGCCGATTGAGCCTCCACCCTCCCGCTAAGTCTGAGCGATGCCCATGAAGCCCTCTCTTTCACTGTTGCCCTTGCTGCTCTGCGCCGCCACCCTGGCATGGGGCCAGGCCAAGCCGAGCGCCGTCCCGCCGGCCCAAGCCGCACCCGCATCGCGCGAACCGGACATCCGCATCACCCGCCGCAAACCCGCGCCCATGGTGGACGCCGACGTCAAGCGCGGCTACGAGGCCCTGCAGGCCGGGCGTTACGGCGAAGCGCGCAGCGCCTATGAACAGGCCTTGAAGCGCGACGGCACCCTGCGCGATGCACTGATCGGCCTGGCCTGGAGCCTGGAAGGGCTGGAAGACCACCAGGGCGCGCAGGCCGCGCTGCGCCGCCTGCTCGAGCTGTATCCGCGCGATGCCGAGGCGCTGGCCGCGCAGTACCTGGTGGGTGGTGGCCTGCCCGGCGATGCCGCCGCCCGCTTCAAGCAGCTGGCCGAGCGCAACGAACGCAACGCGCCCCTGCATTTCGCGCTGGGCGTGATCCATGCCGAACAAAACCGCTGGGGCGAAGCCCGGCTGGCCTTCGAGCGCGCGGCGGCGCTGGAGCCCGCCCAGCCCGACTACCTCTACAACCTGGCCCTGGCGCTGGACCGTCTGGGCCAGGGGCCTGAAGCCATGCGGGCCTACGTCAAGGCCCTGAACCTCTCCTACCGCCAGCCGGCCGCCTTCAACCCCGAAGCGGTGCGCACCCGCCTGCGCGCGCTGGCCGCACCGGCTTCCTGACTGACGCATCGCCCCACCCATGTCCCTTGCCCCCACCCCCATGCAGGAACCACCGGTGACCCTGCGCAAGGCCGAGCGCGAGCTGGCCGAGGCCCTGCTCCAGCAGCGGCGCATGACGTCTTCCCAGCTGGCCATTGCCCTGGCCGAAAAGCGGCTGCGCGGCGGCAGCCTGCATGCGCAGCTGGCCGGTCTGGGTTTTGTGGGCGAGCTCGAACTGCGCGCCTTGCGCGCACAGCTGCACCAGTTGCCCGAAGTCGACCTGCTGACCCGGCGGTCCGACCCCACCCTGCTGCAATTGCTGGCAGCGCCGCTGGCGCGCAAGCACGGCGTCCTGCCGGTGGAAATGACGGCCCAGGGCGAGCTGCTGCTGGCCGTCGACGAGACCGACGACCTGGTGGCGCTGGACCAGATCAGCGCGCACCTGCGCGCCAGGGGCGTGCCCCGCGTGCGCCTCGCGCTGGCGACGCCGGGCGAACTGGTGCGCGAAATCGACCGGATCTATGGCGACAGGCCCAGCGTGGACGCGCTGCTCGCCGCCAGCGGCAAGGAGCCGCCCGTGGACAAGCTGATCGAAGCCATCGTGCACAACGCCTTCAACAGCCTGGCATCCGACATCCACTTCGAACCCGAGGAACACCTGCTGCGCGTGCGCAACCGCATCGACGGCGTGCTGGTACAGGCACACCTGCTGCACGCCTCGATGTGGCCGGCCCTGGCGGTCAAGCTCAAGGTCATGGCCGGCATGAACATCGCCGAAAGCCGCGCCGCGCAGGACGGACGCTTTGGCATGGTGGTGGGTGCGAGCCAGATCGACTTCCGCGCCGCCTGCCTGCCCACGGCCCACGGCGAAAACATCGTGCTGCGCCTGCTGGACCGGCAACGCAGCATTGTCCCGCTGGAGCGGCTGCAGCTCACGCAGACCACCATGGACAGGCTGCATTCGCTGATGAGCCGGCCCGAGGGCATTGTGCTGGTCACCGGCCCCACCGGCAGCGGCAAGACCACCACGCTGTATTCCATGCTGGCCGAAGTCAGCACCGAAGCGGTGAACGTGATGACGCTGGAAGACCCTATCGAATACCCCATGCCGCTGATACGCCAGACCCAGGTGACGGACAAGATCGGTTTTGCCGAAGGCGTGCGCGCCCTGATGCGGCAAGACCCGGACGTGATCCTGGTCGGCGAGATCCGCGACTCCGAAACCGCCGAAATGGCTTTTCGCGCCGCCATGACGGGGCACCAGGTGTTCGCCACCCTGCACACCAACTCGGCCCTGGGCGCGGTGCAGCGCTTGCGCGACATCGGCGTGTCGGCCGAAATCCTCGCGGGCAACATGATAGGCGTGATAGGCCAGCGCCTGGCACGGCGCCTGTGCCCGCACTGCAAGACGCGACGCCCGCCCACCGCGCAGGAAAAAATCCTGCTGGAACTGCCCGACGACGAGCACCTGCTCTGCGAGGCCGTGGGCTGCGCGCACTGCAGCCAGCGCGGTTTCCTCGGCAGGGTGCTGCTGATGGAAGTGCTGTGTTTCGACGAGACGCTGGACCATCTGGTGGCCAAGCACGCCAGCCACATCGAGCTGGCGCGCCATGCCCGCGCGGAGGGCTTCACCTCGCTGCGCGACGACGCGATTCGCTATGTGCTGGCCGGCCACACCACGGTCGAAGAGGTCAGCCGCGTCGTCAACCTCGCGGCGCATTGACCGCCACCGGAGCAGGAAGCCGCCATGCCGCGATACAAATGGACCGCCGTGGCCGCCGACGGCGCGCGCGTCAGCGGCCAGGGTGTGGCGGCGGATGAAGGCGCGCTGGCCGCGCAGCTGGAGCAATCGGGGTTGCTGCTGGTCAAGGCGCGCGCGCAGGGCGGCTCGCTGCGCCTCATGCGCGCCCGCATCCGGCTGCTGGATCTGGTCAATTTCAGCTTCCAGATGACGATGATGCTGCGCGCCGGCGTGCCGCTCATGGAGGCCCTGCGCGACATGGAGAACTCCGAAGCCAACCCGGCGCTTCGGCAGGTGATAGGCGGGCTGGTGGACGGCCTGGGCTCAGGCAAGACCCTGTCCCAGGCTATGGCCGAGCACCCCTCGGCCTTCGACGAGGTATATGTGAGCCTGGTGCGCGCCGGCGAGAGCAGCGGCCAGCTGCCCGAGGTGCTGGCCAAGCTCACCGAAACGCTCAAGTGGCAGCACGAAATCGCCGCGCAGACCCGCAAGGCGCTGATCTACCCCTGCGCCGCGCTGGTCATCATCACCGGCGTCACGCTGTTCCTCATGAGCTACCTGGTACCCCAGGTGGCCAGCCTGCTTAAGGTCATGCGCATTGAGCTGCCCTGGCAGACGGTGCTCATGATCAAGATCTCGGAAGTCGTCGAAGCCCATGTGGGCAAGATCGTGACAGGCTTGGTTCTGCTGGTCGGGGCCTTGCCGACGCTTTCGCGCGTGCCCGGGCCCCTGCGCGGCGTGGTCGACGGCCTCAAGCTCAAGCTGCCTGTCGTCGGGCCTGTGCTCCGCCAGATCGCGCTGGCGCGGTTTGCCTATGTGCTGGCGCTGCTGTACGCGGCCGGCATCACAGTGGTGGAGGCGCTCAAGGTGGTCGAGATCGCCGTCGGCAACCGCGCCGTGGCGCAGGCGGTGGCGGTGGCCCACGGCAGCATCGTCCAGGGCCGCGGCCTGAGCGCCGCGTTTTCCGGCATGACCATGTTTCCGCCCATGGTGGTCAGCATGCTGCGCGTGGGCGAAGCCACCGGCTCACTCGACGCGGCGCTTGAAAACGTCAGCTATTTCTACACCCGGCAGGCGCGCGAATCGGTGGAAAACCTGCAGGCCACGCTGCAGCCCGTGCTCACGGTGGTGCTGGGCCTGATGCTGGGTGCCGTGATCTTTTGCACGCTGGGCCCCTTGTACGACTCGGTGATCACCAATGCGAAATTCTGAAGCCGTCCCTGCGCCGCTGCGCGTGCTGCACCTCGAAGGCGAGCAGCCGCGCGTCTACGCGCTGGGCCGGCACGGCCTGGTGGAAGAGTTTGGCCCGCAACAGGCCTGGACGCAACCCGAGGCCCTGGCCGGTCATGCCCGGCGCGACCCCACCTGCCGCTGGCTGGTGCTGGCCGACTATGCCGAGGAAGAATTCTGGGGCGACGTGATGCCGCCCCTGCACGGCACGGCGCGCAAGGCCTGGCTGGGCCGCATGCAGCACCGTTTTGCGATGGAGTCGCCGTTTCGCTGGATATCGCTGCAGGGCCGAAGCCGCTCCAGCCCCGGCAAGCTGCGCGTGCTGGGCTACAGCCTGGGCAATGCCGAGCGCGTGATGCCCTGGCTGGAGGCGCTGGCGAGCGCCCATGCCCGGCTGGGCGGCGTCTATGCGCCCATCATGCTGGCTGCGCCGCTGCTGCGCCGGCTCAAGCTGCCCCAGCGCGGGCCGACGGTGCTGGTCACGGCGCACCCCTCGGGCCTGCGCCAATGCGTGGTGATAGACGGCCGGCCCTGCTTCTCGCGGCTGGCGCTGCGCACCGATACCGACGGCGCGGGCTGGCCGGCCGCCGTGCGCGAGGAAACCGCGCGCCTGAAGGAATACCTGATCGAGAACAACATCCTCGCGCGCGACAAGGCACCGCTGCACGTCGTGGGCATCTGGCCCCCGGGCGCCGGCAACCGGGCGGCGGCCGGCCTCGACGGCGGGGAGAATGTTTACCACCCGCTGCAAACGGATGCCGTGGCCCGGGCGCTCAAGCTGGCGCCGGCCTCGGCCGCCTCGGCCGAGCTGTCCAGGTTGCTGTTCGTGCACGCCCTGGCCCGCGGCACGCCACCGGACCAGCTGGCGCCGCCGGCGCTGCTGCGCAACGACTGGGTGGCGCGCATGGCGCGCAACGCGCGCTGGGTGGGCTACGGCGTGTGCGGCGCGGGCCTGCTGTATGCGGCGGGCGTGGCCGCGTCACTATGGCCTATGGCCGGCAAGCTGGATATCGCAGCCGCCGGCACACGCAAATTCGATATCGACTACCAGCGCGAAGCAGCCACCTTTCCGGAATCCCCGCTGACGGCGGACGAACTGACCACGCTGGAGAAAAAGGCCAAAACCCTGGCGGACGCGCCCCCCGGCCCGCGCGCGCTACTGGCCGCGGCGGGCGGCGTGCTGGCAAAACATACCGAACTGCAACTGGACCAGTTGCGCTGGGAGCGCGATGCCTCCGGGCACGCGAACGCCCCCACGCTGCACCTGCGCGGCGCGGTGCAGGGCCTGCAGCCCGACGACCTGCGCGGCGCGCGCGACGCCATGGCGCGCTTCACCGCCAGCCTGGCCGCTGCGGGCCTGGCGGCGCAGGTGCTCAAGGTGCCGCTGGACCTGCAAAGCAGCGCCAGCATCAACGGCTCGGGCCAGCAGGACAAAGCCGAACTCGGCTTCGAGGTCAAGGTATGGCGCCAATAGCCCTGCCCCAGGCCTGGCGCCCCGGCGCGTGGCCCGCGCCTTTGCGGCGCGCCGTGCTGCAAGCCGGCGCACTGGCGGCGCTGGGATTGTTGCTGGCGAGTGGCTTCCATTGGTGGCGCGGCGACCTGGCCGCACGGTTGCAGCGCCAGCTCCAGCAGGAGCAAACCAGCCGCCAGCGCTTTCTCAACAGCGGCCGCGAAAGAGACAACATCGAGCGGCTCCTGCCGCTGCTGCGCAACCTGCAGTCGCAAGGTCTGTACGGCGAGGAGAAACGGCTCGAATGGATAGAGCGCCTGCGCGGCATGGAAAAACGCTGGCCGGGCCTCAAGCTGCAGTACGCGATTGAAGCACAGGCCGTGCAGCCGGCCGAAAAGACAGGCGCGACCGGCCTCGCCCCCTTGCCTCTGCCCCTGGCCGGAGCGGCGGGCGGTGCCCGGCGCATAGAACTGTTCGCCACGCGCATGCGCCTGACCATGACCCTGGTGCACGAAGAAGACATGCTGCGCGTGCTGGACGACCTGGCCGGCGCACAGATGGGCCGCGTCAGCGTGGAACGCTGCGAGATGAACCGCGCCAACGGCGCGGCGATCAAGGCGGAATGCACATTGGTCTGGAACACCCTGAGGGCTTACGAGCCGCCGCAGCGCGCAACAGGAGCCCGCACATGAAGGCGGCCGCCAAGGCTCTCATGCTGGGCGGCTGTATGCTCCCGCTGCTCGCCGCCGCCGGACCGGACGGTTTGGGGCGGCTTTTCTACACGGCGGCGGAGCGCGCCGAGATGGAAGCCAGGCGCCACGGCCAGCCCGCGCCGCAGGAAGCGGCCGCACGCGCCATGGCCTCCATGCTGCGCATAGACGGCATTGCAGTCCGGCCGCAGGGCAAAACCACCGTCTGGATCAACGGCACACCCTACCTGGAGCGCGACCTGCCCTACGGCCTGCGCGTGCGCCGCGACCCCAGGGGCCGTGTGCTGGGGGTGGAGATGCCGCTGCAGGACGGCGAGATTGAACGCGCGGCGATTGGCGAGACCTTGATGCGGCCGCTCAGCAGCGCGGCCGCCGCGGCTTCGGCGCCGTCGGCGGGCAAAGCGAAACCGGAGACGGTGAAATGAAGCCGCAACGGGGCTTTGTGGCGCTGCTGATGATCGTGCTGATCGCGGTCGGTGTTTTTGGCGCGATGGCGGCCTGGGTGGCGAGCGAGCCGTCACTTTCGAAGCAAGCTATCAACCGGGTGGTCCTTGCGCAGGCCAAAGAGGCCTTGCTGTCGTATGTGGTGGAAACTGCTTTGAGCGGCCAGAACACGCGGTTGCCGTGCCCCGACATTGACGGCGATGGTACAGCCGACGCAACGCCAATTCCCCTGGGCGCGGCTAAACCTTGCGGGCTGGCAGGCAATACCCAGTTGGGCCTGCTGCCCTGGAATTCGCTCAGTTTGCCGCCCCTGCGCGACGCTTACGGCGAATGCCTTTGGTATGCCGTTGACGGCCAGTTCAAGAACGCCACGGGTTCGGATGCCACCTTCGGTGTCAACGCCGATACCGATGGGAGGATCACCATCAAGGATGAAGCGGGGAATACCCTGGCCGACAAGGTGGTGGCGGTGGTGTTCGCCCGGTCGGCCCAGACCGGTTTGCAGGGACGTAGCGCTAGCGCCAGCAGCACTTCGCCTTGTGCGACAACCCCATCAGGAGATGCGGCCCAGGATGCGACTGGCTATCTCGATTCGAACAATGCCGCGCCCGCCACTAGCCCCCTTACTTCGGTAAACCTTGTCAGCGCGACGCAACTCGCCCCGGACAAAGTCTCGTTGAGTCATCAGCTCATCTGGATCACCGCTGATGAGTTCGCGGCCGTCGCCATGCGCGTAAATGCGGCGCCTTTGGCCGCCGCCTTCAACACCGCCGTTCAGGCTTCGATGTCCACCACGAATGGCCTGTTTCCATTCGCGGCGGCCACACCGGGCGGCACCTGCCAGCAGCAGCCTCCGCTGTACAGAGGCTTTCTTCCCGTCAGCTGCAGGTACCCCGACCCTGTCTCCGGCCCGCTTTCCTTCACGCTCAATGCGCCTGTTCTGCAGTCGGACAAATGGCACGAATTGGCCTTCTATGCCGTCGCCCCAAGCTGCGCCTTCGATGCACCGAGTTGCGTGCCCAGTGCAACACTGATTGCATCAGGATCGGTGAAGGGTGCCTTGCTTGCACGCGGCAGGAAATTATCCGGTCAGGACTGTGGTGCCAGCACCGGCAGTGTGGCGACGCAACCGCTGAAATGCATCGAAGCCAACAACTTGGCATTTGATCCAAGCAATCCCGGGTGGCAATCCAAGATGCTGGTGGAGCCCGATCCGGCCCTCCCTTCCAACGACATTCTGAAGGTATTGCCATGATTCCGCGCACACGTCTGCACCCGCGAGAGCGCGGCTTTACTTTGGTGGAGCTGGCCCTTGTCATGGGCATCGTGGCCTTGCTCCTGGGCGGGCTGATGGTCCCGGTAGCACGGATGCTTGAGCAGAAGGCAACAGCCACCACCCAGGCTACGCTGGAAACCGCGCAGCAGGCTCTTTTGGGCTTCGCATTATTGAACAAGCGCCTGCCTTGCCCTGATATCGGAGCTAGCGGCCTGGAAGGCACGTACGACATCGCAACGAACAGATGCTCTTCCTCATCATCCCCATCATTTTCCGACCCGGCGGACGCCAGCTGGGGATACCTGCCGTGGGCGACCTTGGGCGTCTCTGGCGCGGATGCGTGGGGCAGAAGGTTGCGCTACACGGTCTCAACACCGCTGGCCAGCACCGTCTCCGGCACCTTCAAGGCCGAAGTCACCAATAGCAATCTCATCATCAAGTGCACAACGCTGGCGAGCGCCAGCGTCCCCAACTGTTTTTCCGGTACTAGTTTGATAACGCCGACGGATAAAGCAGCGTTCGTGGTGTATTCACATGGCAAGAACAGTCGGGGGGCTGCCTCCATGGACGGCTTAAGCATCGTTGCAGCGCCTCCTGCAGGTAGCGACGAATTCCAGAACCTTCCCGACAGCAGCGCATCCGGTAGCACCGCAACCAGCCGCCGCACCTTCGTGTCCCGGCTTCATACCGATGCGGTAAACCCCGCCGGGGAGTTTGACGACCTCATGGTCTGGATGCCAGCTTCTCTCCTGGTCGCCAAGCTGCTGGCGGCGGGGCAATGGCCATGAAAGGCAATCTTGTGAATCGATTCGCCCCCCTCGCCGCCCTCATCCGCCTCACCCTCATCGAAGCCTGGCGCGGCCGCAGCGCGCGGTTGCTGCTGCTCTTCCTCGCGGCGGTCTACGCACTGGGCGCCTTCGCCGCCTCCATGGCGGTGACCGAAGGCGCGGAAACCCGGCTTGCGCTGGCCGCGCACCTTTACCGCCTGGGGCTGGTGCTGGCTTTGGCGCTCATCGTGGTGTCCAGCACGGTGCGCGACATGGAGGGCGGCTTCTTCCAGGTGCTGCTGGCTTTTCCTTTGTCGCGTGCGCAGTTTGTGATGGGGCGGCAGGCCGGCTACATGCTGCTGGCCTGGCTCGCGGCCGCAGGAGCCACGATGGTGATGCTCACCATGGCCGTTCCGGGCGGGCGCGCCGCTGTGCTGGCCTGGGGCGCATCGTTGGCGCTGGAGCTCAGCATCGTCGTGGCGGCCGCCTTGTTCTTTTCATTGGGCCTGCGCCGCGTCCTACCGGCCTACGCAGGCTGCTGCGCTTTTTACCTGTGGGCGCGGCTGCTCGACGTGGCGCGCTTTATGGCCGCACACCCGGTGGGGCAGGACGCCTCTTCCTGGGACGTGGTGGCGGGCCGAGCCGTCTTTGACCTGCTGGGCTGGCTGCTGCCGCCGCTGGCGGGTTTTGCGCCCTCGCCCTGGGCGCTGGGCGGGCCTGTGCAGGGCGTGCTGCTCGCGCTGCAGTTCGGCTGGGCGCTCTGGTATGCGGCGTTGTGCGCGGGCGCCTCCTTGATAGACCTGTACCGCCGTGAAGTTTGAACTACCCCGCACCGGCACTACGCGCCGCGCGCCCGCGCGCGTGGTAACCGTGTTCTCGCTGCTGCTGGCCGGCCAGGTGGCGCTGGCGTTGTGGCGCGGCGTGCCCGAGGCCGGCGCGCAGCCGCTGGGCCGCCCGCCCAGCCTCACCGCATCGCGCCTCGCCTCGCTTGACGATCCCGTGCCGCTGGCCAAGATGCTGGACTTGTACCTGCAGGCCCACGACGTGCAGCCGGGCCTGAGCCTGCCCTGGCGCGAGCTCGACTACGGCGAAGTCGTCGCCTGGCTGGAGCACATCCTGCAGCTCGACCCGCAGGGGCAGTACCCGCTGCTGGCCGCCGCGCGGCTCTACACCCAGGTGCCCGATACGCAGCGCCAGCGCCTGATGACCGACTTCGTCGCCGGCCAGTACCCACAAGACCCTTTGCACCGCTGGCGCTGGATGGCGCATGTGGCCTATGTGGCCAAGGTGCAGATGAAAGACCCGGAGCTGGCCGTACGCTATGCCGCCGAACTGCGGCAATACGCCGAAGGCTTGCCGCAGGTGCCTGCCTGGGCGCGGCAGATGGAAATCTTTTTACGCATGGGCCAGAACGACCTCGAAACCGCCAGGGCGCTGCTGGGCGCGCTGCTGGCCAGCGGGCAGATTCACGACGACAACGAGCTGCGCTTTCTGACGCAAACCTTGAAGGAGCTGGAGCAGAAATGAAGGCCCCGCAACAACCACATCCGGCGCTGCAGGCCGGCGAGGTGCACAAACGTTATGGCACATCCAGGGCGCGCGCGGCGCTGGCCGGCGTGTCGCTGCAAGTCCATCCCGGCGAATGCCTGGCCTTGCTGGGCATGAACGGCGCGGGCAAGACCACCTTGATCAAATGCCTGCTGGACCTGGCCGCGCCGACCGGGGGCACGCTGACCCTCTTCGGGCAGGACCACCGCCAGCCACTGGCGCGTGAACAGCTCGCTTACGTGCCCGAGCGTTTCTCGCCGCCGGGTTGGCTGCATGCGCGCGACTATTTCCGGCTCGCGGCCCGTTTGCATGGCCTGCCGTTTCCGCAACTGGGGCTATCCGGCATGTTGGCCGAGCTTGACCTGGAGGAAAGCGTGCTGGACAGGCCTATCCGCGAATGCTCCAAAGGCATGGCACAAAAAATCGGCCTGGCGGCGGCCTTCCTGGCGCGGCGCCGCCTGCTGGTGCTGGACGAACCCATGAGCGGCCTGGACCCGCTCTCGCGCATACGCGTGCGCGAACAGCTGCGCCTGCAGCGCGGCGCCGGCTGCGCGGTGCTCATGAGCACCCATTCGCTCGCGGATGTGGAAGACCTGGCCGACCGCGTCGCCATCCTGCACGCGGGCAGCCTGCGTTTCATCGGTACCGTCGACGAATGGCTGGTACAACATGGGCCGGGCGGCATGGAAGAGGCGTATCTATCGGTGGTGAAAGCGGCCCAGCAGGCGCCGCTTGAGGCATCATCTCCAGCCAGCTGATACCGGCCAGCAGCGGGCGCAACAAGGCCCGCGCACAGCCATGCCACGCGCGGGCCTCAAAGCGCTGCTTTTTTACTTGGGCAGCAGCACCTTGTCCACCACGTGGATCACGCCGTTGGACTGGTAGACGTCGGCGATGCTCACGGTGGCCACGCCGCCTTTTTCATCGGTCACCGTAACCTTGCCGCCGGCCGACTTGGCCACCAGCGTGCCGCCGGCCACCGTCTTGATCGAAGCCATGCCCTTGCCGTCGGCAATCATCTTGCTGATGGCCGCGGCATCCCATTTGCCGGGCACCACGTGGTAGGTCAGCACGCCGGTCAGCATGCCCTTGTTCTCGGGCTTGAGCAGGGTGTCCACCGTGCCGGCGGGCAGCATTGCGAAGGCCGCGTTGGTGGGCGCGAACACCGTGAACGGGCCCGGGCCCTTGAGCGTGTCGACCAGGCCCGCGGCCTTGACCGCCGCGACCAGCGTGGTGTGGTCCTTGGAGTTGACCGCGTTGTCGATGATGTCCTTGCTGGCCAGCATGGGCGCGCCGCCCACCATGACTTGCGCGAACGAGGGAAGGGCCGCAAACGACAGGGCCAGCGCGACGCCCAGGGAAGCGAGTTTGTGTTGAGTCTGCATAAGAAGTCCTTTGATGAAAGAGTTGAACCAAGAGCCGAAATCACCATGATTCAAGCGGCTGTGATGAATACGGGGCGCGCGGCCCGCTGGATTCAAAACAGCGTCGGTTTCAACACTTTCAAGGCCTTCTCGGCCACAGGAGGCCCGCAGGCCTCAGCCGCCGCGCTCGAAAAACCCGCGCACGGCCCGCGGATAAATCAAATGCTCCTGCGTCAGCACGCGCGCGGCCAGGCTCTGGGCCGTGTCACCCGGCAGCACCGGCACCACGGCCTGGGCCAGGGTGGCGCCATGGTCGAGTTCGGCCGTCACCTGATGCACCGTGGCGCCGGCCACCGTGCAGCCCGCGTCTATCGCGCGCTGGTGGGTGTTCAGGCCGGTAAAGGCCGGCAGCAGCGAGGGGTGGATATTGATGAGCCGCCCCGCATAGTGCTGCACAAAGCCGGGGGTCAGGATGCGCATAAAACCTGCCAGCACCACCAGGGCCGGCGCATGGGCGTCTATGCGCGCCATCAGCTCGGCATCAAAGGCCTCGCGCGACGCAAACTCCTTGTGCGGCACCACGGCGGTGGCGATGCCCAGGCCGTGGGCAAGTTCCAGCCCCGCGGCGTCGGCCCGGTTGCTGATGACGGCCGCCACCTGGGCGCCGAAAAGCCCGCGCCAGCCCTCCTTGTCCGCGGCCCGGGCGATGGCGGCCATGTTGGAGCCGCTGCCGGAAATCAGGATGACGATGTTTTTGTTCGGTTTGTTCGCGCTGGCCATAGCCCTCTAGTTTAGAGGGCCCGCACCGCCGAGCTGGCCAACCCTGGCCCCATGTCCCAACTGAGACATAAAATTGCGAACGACCGTGCTAAAAATAAGAAATCCACCGCAGGCACGCCGCTGCGGCAGCCCGACAACCCCGGAGACATCCCGCCATGGATTTAGCTTTCACCCCTGAAGAACAGGCATTCCGCGAAGAGATTCGCGCCTGGGTCCGCGCCAACCTGCCGGCCGACATTTCGCACAAGGTGCACAACGCCCTGCGGCTCACGCGTGACGATATGCAGCGCTGGGCCAAGATCCTCGGCAAAAAGGGCTGGCTGGGCCACGGCTGGCCCAAGGAATTCGGCGGCCCGGGCTGGAACGCGGTGCAAAAACACTTGTTTGAGGAAGAATGCGCCCTGGCCGGCGCGCCGCGCGTCGTGCCCTTCGGCCCGGTGATGGTGGCGCCCGTGATCATGGCCTTCGGCACGCCCGAACAGCAAAAGCGCTTCCTGCCCGGCATCGCGAGTGGGGAAGTCTGGTGGAGCCAGGGTTACAGCGAGCCCGGTTCGGGCTCCGACCTCGCCTCGGTCAAGTGCCGGGCCGAGCGCCAGGGCGACAAATACCTCGTCAACGGCCAGAAGACCTGGACCACGCTGGGCCAGTACGGCGAATGGATTTTCTGCCTGGTGCGCACCAGCAACGAAGGCAAGCCGCAGACCGGCATCTCCTTTTTGCTGGTCGACATGAAGTCGCCCGGCGTGACGGTGCGCCCCATCGTGCTGCTGGACGGCGAGGCCGAGGTCAATGAGGTCTGGTTCGACAACGTCGAGGTACCGGCCGAAAACCTGATCGGCGAAGAGAACAAGGGCTGGACCTACGCCAAGCACCTGCTGAGCCACGAGCGCACCAACATCGCCGACGTGAACCGCGCCAAGCGCGAGCTCGAGCGCTTGAAACGCATTGCCAAGGCTGAAGGCGTCTACGACGACCCGCGTTTTCGCGACGAGATCGCCAAACTCGAAGTCGACGTGGTGGCGCTGGAAATGCTGGTGCTGCGTGTGCTGTCGGCCGAGAAATCGGGCAAAAACTCGCTGGACATCGCCGGCCTGCTCAAGATACGCGGCAGCGAGATCCAGCAGCGCTACAGCGAACTCATGATGCTGGCCGCCGGCCCCTTCAGCCTGCCCTTGATCGAGGAAGCCATGGAGGCCGGCTGGCAGGGCGACTTCCCCGGCGGCTTGGCCGGCGACGCGCCGCTGGCGTCAACCTACTTCAACATGCGCAAGACCACGATTTACGGCGGGTCCAACGAAGTGCAACGAAACATCGTCTCGCAAGTCGTTCTCGGCTAATACCGGCTCTAAGGAAAACATCATGGATTTCGATTTCACCGACGACCAGGAACAGCTGCGCGACGCCGTGCGCAAATGGGTGGACAAGGGCTACGGCTTCGAGCGCCGCCGCGGCATTGCCAAGGCCGGCGGCTTCTCGCGTGAGGCTTATGGCCAGATCGCCGAACTGGGCCTGACCGGCCTTTACATCCCCGAGGCCGACGGCGGCCTGGGCATGGGCCCGGTCGAGGGCATGGTGGTGATGGAGGAACTGGGCCGCGGCATTGTGCTCGAGCCCTTTGCCCAGGCGCTGATCGCCGGCGCGGTGCTCTCCGGTTATGCGCCGGCCGCCCTCAAGGCCGCCTGGCTGCCGAAAATCGCCTCGGGCGAGGCCCTGGTGGTGCTGGCCCACCAGGAGCGCGCGGCGCGCTACGACTTTGAAAAATGCCAGGCCACGGCCACCGCCGCCGGCGATGCCTGGACGCTGGACGGCATCAAAAGCATAGTACCGGCCGGCGACCAGGCCGAGGCTTTTATCGCGCCCGCGATGGCCAAGGGCAAGCTCGCGCTGTTCCTGGTCGAACGCACGGCAAGCGGCGTGACAACGCGCGGCTACGGCACGCAGGACGGCGGCCGCGCCGCCGAAGTCACGCTCAAGAACACGCCCGCCTCGCTGCTCACGCTGGACGGCCTCACGGCCCTGGCCCATGCGGTTGACATCGGCATCGCCGCCACCTGCGCAGAAGCCGTGGGCGTGATGGACAAGACCCTGGCCATCACCGTCGAGTACATGAACACCCGCAAGCAGTTCGGCGTGGCCATCAGCAGCTTCCAGGCCCTGCGCCACCGCGTGGCCGACATGAAGATGCAGCTGGAGCTGGCTCGCTCCATGAGTTATTACGCCTCGCTCAAGCTCAATGCCCCTGCCGACGAGCGCCGCCGGGCCCTGGCCCGCGCCAAGTACCAGCTCGGCGTGTCCATGCGTTTTGTCGGCCAGCAGGCCGTGCAGCTGCATGGCGGCATAGGCGTGACCGACGAATACATCGTGAGCCACTACTTCAAGAAGCTGACCCAGCTCGAAATGAGCTTTGGCGACACGCTGCACCACCTGGGCGAGGTATCCAGCCGCATGCAGGACACGGCCGGCGTATTCGCTTGAGCTGGGTCCGGGCTTGAGCCCGGGGTCTCACGCGTGCAGGCGTGAGGTTTTCGGAATGTGCGCCATCAAAAACTCCATCTGGTCCGCCAGGATGCGGCGGTTGCGCAGGATGAAGTCTTCCCAGAGGCTGGGCACATAAGGCGTGTACAGCAGCGGCATGTGGGCCTGCTCGGGTGTGCGGCTGCTCTTGCGGTGGTTGCAGGCGCGGCAGGCCGTCACCACGTTCATCCAGGTGTCCACCCCGTTCTGGGCGAAGGGGATGATGTGCTCGCGCGTCAGGTCTTCCTCGTGGAAATGCCCGCCGCAGTAGGCGCACACATTGCGGTCGCGGGCAAACAGCTTGCCGTTGGTCAGGCCCGGTTTGAGGTCAAAGGGGTTGATGTTGGGCACGCCCTTGGTGCCTATGATGCTGTTGACCGTGATGATGGACTGCTGGCCCGTGATCGCGTTGTGGCCGCCGTGGAAGACCACCACCCGCGCGCCCATCTCCCAGCGCACCTCGTCGGCCGCGTAATGCAGCACGGCTTGTTCAAGGCTGATCCACGACTGTGGCAATCCCTGGGCTGAGAGCTTCAAGACCTTCAAAACGAACCTCCATCAAGGTGGACGACGCATGAGACACGGTACTGTGTATCAATATACAGTGAAATTGCGAAAAACGCCCCCAAATCCCCCATTAACCACGTTCAAGCCCCGTTCAACCGGGCTCCGGCGCTACAAAAACGATAATTGCCCCCATGAAAGTTTTCCGTGGCTACCACCATCCCCAGCTGGCCGAACACTGCGCCCTGACCATAGGCAACTTCGACGGCGTGCACCGCGGCCACCAGGCCATGCTGGCGCTGCTGAAAAACGAAGCCCAGCATCGCGGGGTGCCCAGCTGCGTGATGAGCTTTGAACCCCATCCACGCGACTATTTCGCGGCCGTGGCGCGCAAGCCCGAACTTGCGCCGGCGCGCATCGCCACCCTGCGCGACAAGCTCACCGAACTGGCGCGCTGCGGCATAGACCAGTGCGTGGTGCTGCCTTTCAACGCCGCGCTGGCCTCCCAGCCGGCCGAGGCCTTTATCCAGGACGTGCTGGTGCGCGGCCTGGGGGTGAAATACGTGCTGGTGGGCGACGACTTCCGCTTCGGCGCCAAACGGGTGGGCGACTACGCCATGCTGGACGCCGCCGGCGAAGGCCTGGGTTTTGACGTGGCCCGCATGAACAGCTACGAGGTGCACGGCACCCGGGTTTCCAGCTCGGCCGTGCGCGAGGCCCTGGCCCAGGGCCGCATGGACCGCGTCGCCGGCCTGCTGGGCCGGCCTTACAGCGTTTCCGGCCACGTGGTGCACGGCCGCAAACTCGGGCGTGACCTCGGTTTTCGCACCCTCAACCTGCGTTTTTCCCACTGGAAGCCGGCCGCCGGCGGGATTTTTGCGGTGCAGGTGCACGGCCTGGCCGACAAAGCCATCCCGGGCGTGGCCAACCTGGGCATACGGCCCTCGCTGGACCCGGCCGACGTCAACGGCGGGCGGGTGCTGCTGGAGACGCATTGCCTCGAATGGCCCGCCGGCCTGGGCCCCGAGGGGGCATACGGTAAAATCATCCGTGTGGAACTGCTGCACAAACTGCACGACGAACTGAAATACGACAGCCTGGAGAGCCTGAAAACAGGCATCGCCAAGGACTGCGACGAGGCGCGGGCGTTTTTTGCCCAAGCCGGGTCGTTTTCAGCCGCCATGCACACGGAAACCAGCCGCCAGACCACGCGCGACCGAATTTAGACGATCTCGTCGCCCTGGCCCCGCCCTGCTTTCACGGCGGATGGCTTTCCTCCCCACCGTATGGCCGGCGCCCCGCTTTCCCGGGCCGCCCTAACAAGAGCATCCCATGTCCGAGACCAAAACCGATTACCGCAGCACCCTGAACCTGCCAGACACCCCGTTTCCCATGCGCGGCGACCTGCCCAAGCGCGAAGCGGGCTGGGCCAAGGAGTGGGACGACAAAGGCATTTACAAAAAGCTGCGCGACGTGCGGGCCGGCAAGCCCAAGTTCGTGCTGCACGACGGCCCACCCTACGCCAATGGCAAGATCCACATCGGCCATGCCGTCAACAAGGTCCTCAAAGACATGATCGTCAAGGCGCGCCAGCTCAAGGGCCTCGACGCGATCTACGTGCCCGGCTGGGACTGCCACGGCCTGCCGATCGAAAACGCGATCGAAAAACTGCACGGCCGCAACCTGCCGCGCGACGAGGTGCAGGCCAAGAGCCGCGCCTTCGCCACCGAGCAGATCGAGGGCCAGCGGGCCGACTTCAAGCGCCTGGGCGTGCTCGGCGAGTGGGACAACCCCTATCGCACCATGGACTTCGGCAACGAGGCCAATGAAATCCGCGCGCTCAAACGCATCATGGAGCGCGGTTTTGTCTACCGCGGCCTGAAGCCCGTGTACTGGTGTTTCGACTGCGGCTCCTCGCTGGCCGAGTTTGAAATCGAATACGCTGACAAAAAGTCCAGCACGCTGGACGTCGGCTTCAAGTGCGCCGAGCCGCAAAAGCTGGCGCTGGCCTTCGGCCAGGCAACGTTGAGCAAGGACGCCTTCGCCGTCATCTGGACCACGACCGCCTGGACCATCCCCGCCAACCAGGCGCTGAACCTGAACCCTGAGCTCGAGTATTCGCTGGTGGACACCGAGCGCGGCCTGCTGGTGCTGGCCTCGGTGCTGGTCGACAAATGCCTGGAGCGCTTCCAGCTCGAAGGCCGCGTCATCGCCGTCACCAAGGGTGAAAACCTCGCCAAGATCAACTTTGAGCACCCGTTCTACGACGCCGACCCGGGCTATCGCCGCTTCAGCCCGGTGTTCCTGGCCGACTACGCCACCGCCGACGACGGCACCGGCATCGTGCACTCCTCGCCCGCCTACGGCGTGGAAGACTTTAACTCCTGCGTCTCCAACGGCATCGCCCATGAGGACATCCTCAACCCGGTGCAGGGCAACGGCCGCTACGTCGACGAGTTGCCGTTTTTCGGCGGCCTCAACATCTGGAAGGCCGCGCCGCTGGTCATCGACAAGCTGCGCGAGCACGGCCGCCTGTTCGCCACGCAAGACATCCAGCACAGCTACCCGCACTGCTGGCGCCACAAGACGCCGGTGATCTACCGCGCGGCGGCCCAGTGGTTCATCCGCATGGACGGCGAAACCGCCGGCACCCAGGGTGTGTTCGCCAGCGACAAGGCCGGCAAAACCCTGCGCGAGCTGGCCCTGGCCGCCATCGAGGAAACCAGCTTCTACCCCGAAAACGGCAAGGCCCGGCTGCGCGACATGATCGCCGGGCGGCCCGACTGGTGCATCAGCCGCCAGCGCAACTGGGGCGTGCCCCTGCCCTTTTTCATCCACACCGCCACCGGCGAGCTGCACCCGCGCACCATGGAAATCATGGACCAGGCCGCCCGCATGGTGGAAGCCGGCGGCATCGAGGCCTGGAGCAAGGCCAGCGCCGAATCCATCCTGGGCGCCGAGGCGGCCGACTACATCAAGAGCACCGACATCCTCGACGTCTGGTTCGACTCCGGCACCACACACGACCACGTGCTGCGCCACAGCCACGCCGCGCAATCGACCTGGCCGGCCGACCTTTACCTCGAGGGCCACGACCAGCACCGCGGCTGGTTCCATTCCTCGCTGCTGACCGCCTGCGCCATGTATGACCGCGCGCCCTACAAGGGCCTGCTCACGCACGGCTTCACCGTCGACGGCAAGGGCCGCAAGATGAGCAAGAGCGAGGGCAACGTCGTGGTGCCGCAGGAAGTCAGCGACAAGCTGGGCGCCGAGATCATCCGCCTGTGGTGCGCCTCCACCGACTATTCGGGCGACCTGGGCATCGACGACAAGATCCTGGCCCGTGTGGTCGACGCCTACCGCCGCATCCGCAACACGCTGCGTTTCCTGATGGCCAACGTCAGCGACTTCGACCCGGCCAAGGACGCCGTGCCGCTGGAGCAGATGCTGGAGATAGACCGCTACGCGCTGAGCCGCGCTTCGCAGCTGCAGGCCGACATCCTGGCGCACTACGAGGTCTATGAATTCCACCCGGTGGTCTCCAAGCTGCAGATCTATTGCAGCGAAGATCTGGGCTCCTTCTACCTCGACATCCTGAAAGACCGGCTCTACACCACCGGCCCCAAATCGCTGGCCCGCCGCAGTGCACAAACCGCGCTCTGGCAGATCACGCATGCCATGCTGCGCTGGATGGCGCCTTTCCTGAGCTTCACGGCGGAAGAGGCCTGGAAGGTGTTCGGTTCCTCGGAGTCCATCTTCATGGAAACCTACGCCGAATTCCCCGCGCCCGACGCGGCGTTGCTGGCCAAGTGGTCGCGCATCCGCGAGCTGCGCGATGCGGTCAACAAGGACATCGAGACCCTGCGCGCCGACGGCAAGGTCGGCTCCTCGCTGCAGGCCAATGTGGTGCTCGAAGTGCCGGCCGAAGACCATGCGCTGCTGGCCGGCCTGGGTGAAGACCTGAAATTCGTCTTCATCACCTCCGCCATCGAGGTGGCCGCCGCCAGCGCGGTTGCCACCAGGGTGACGCCCAGCACCGACGCCAAATGCGAGCGCTGCTGGCATTACCGCGCCGACGTGGGCCACGACCCGGCCCATCCGACGATTTGCGGCCGCTGCACCAGCAACCTGTTCGGCGCCGGCGAAGCGCGGAAGTTCGCGTAATGGCCAAAACCACCTTCACGCGTTCCCCGAGTTCCCTGCTTCCCTGGCTGGGCCTGGCGCTCATCATCCTGGTCGCCGACCAGTTCACCAAGGTGCTGATCCTGGGTTATTACCACCTGGGCGACTCCACCTACGTGACCAGCTTCTTCAACGTGGTGCGGGTGCACAACACCGGCGCGGCCTTTTCCTTCCTGGCCGAAGCCTCGGGCTGGCAGCGCTGGTTCTTCACCGCCATCGGCGTCGCGGCGGCGCTGTTCATCCTGTGGATGCTGCGCTCGCATGCGGGGCAAAAGCTGTTCTGCTTCGCGCTGGCCTGCATCCTGGGCGGCGCCCTGGGCAATGTGATTGACCGCGCCATGCACGGCTATGTGGTGGACTTCCTGCAGTTCCACTGGGGCGGCTGGTACTTCCCGTCCTTCAACGTCGCCGACAGCGCCATCACCGTGGGCGCGGTCTGCCTGATCCTGGACGAGCTGTTGCGGGTGCGCAAAACCAGCTAGGACCTGGGTTTGCACGGCTTCGGGCAAGGCATCGCCCGATTTCGGAAAAAACGGCGATTTGGGGTGCAAAATCAGGTTCTGGCCGCATAGCGGCAGCCTGACGAACAACAACGCACGCCCAACCCGGTTTTTCCACGCTTGATGCCCCCAGAGTCCTTCCCTGTTTTTCTTGCCGACGCAGGCCGGCACGCCAGGCACTGGCTGTTCGAGTCCGCCCTGCCCCTGTGGTGGGAGCGCGGCGCGGACCACGCGGGCGGCGGTTTCCATGAAAAGCTGGGCCAGGACGGCCAGCCCATCGGCAAGCCGGTGCGCGTGCGGGTGCAGGCGCGGCAAACCTATGTGTATGCCCGCGCCGGCGCCCTGGGCTGGAGCGGCCCCTGGCAGGCGGCCATGCGGCATGGGCTGTCCTTCATGCTCTCGCGCTACCCCCGGCCCGACGGCCTGTTTCGCAGCACGCTGGACAGCACCGACGACAGCATAGACCTCTACGACCAGGCCTTTGTGCTGTTCGCGCTGGCCCATGCCTATGAAGCCGAAGGCCGGCCGCGCGAGTTGCTGGACACTGCGCAAACCTTGCTGCGGCAAATCGAGGCCGCGCTGGCGCATGGCGAAGGCGGCTATTACGACGGCCTGCCGCGGCAGCCCATCCTCAAATCCAACCCGCTCATGCATTTGCTCGAAGCCCTGCTGGCCTGGGTGGCCATGGGGGTGGAAGGCCGCTTCCGACCAGCCGCCCTGGCGCTGTGCGGGCTGGCGACCACGCGCCTGATCAACCCGGCCAACGGCGCCATCGGCGAACTCTTCACCACCGGCTGGGCGCCGCTGGGCCAGCCCCAGGAGCGCCTGTATGAACCCGGCCACCAGTTTGAATGGGCTTACCTGTTGCTGCAGGCCGAGGGCCTGCTGGGCATCCGCGCACGCAGCAAAGCCGTCGCGCTCGAAAACTTCGGCCGCTCCTTCGGCATAGACAGCGAGCGCCAGGTCGCGCTGTTTGCCGTCGATGAGGCGGGCAAGCCCACGGACCGCAGGGCGCGGCTCTGGGCGCAGACCGAAAGGCTCAGGACCTCGCTGCTCTTCGCCACCCAGGGCCTGGGCGATGCGGCCAGCACCCCGGCTTTCCAGGCCGCCGTGGCCGGCAGTTTCTCGGGCCTGATGCGTTTCCTGGCCACTGACGTGCCCGGCCTGTGGCATGAATGGCAGCGCGAGGACGGCGGTTTTGATCTCGCGCCCTCGCCGGCCTCTTCGCTTTACCATTTGATGACCGGCCTCGAAGGCCTGTCGGCCTTCGCTCCCCTGACGCCGGCGGCACATCGCCCCGGCATTGTTGAACGGACAATCACCGTATGAAGCATTTGTTGAATCTCCTGGCGGCGATCGCGCTGCTGGTCTGGGGCACCCACCTGGTACGCACCGGCATACTGCGCGTCTTCGGCGCCAACCTGCGCCACGTGCTGGCCGTCAGCATCAGCAACCGGCTCGCCGCCGCGGTCTCGGGCATAGGCGTCACGGCGCTGGTGCAGTCCAGCACCGCCACCTCGCTCATCGTCTCTTCCTTTGTCGGCCAGGGCCTGGTCACCTTGCCGCTGGCGCTGGCCGTGATGCTGGGCGCGGACATAGGCACCAGCCTGATGGCCGTGGTGTTTTCGTTTGACCTGTCCTGGCTGTCGCCGCTCTTTATCTTCGCCGGCGTGGTGCTGTTCATCTCGCGCCAGGACACCAATGTCGGCCGCGTGGGCCGCGTGCTGATAGGCCTGGGCCTGATGCTGCTGGCGCTGCGCCTGGTCACGGCCTCCACCGAGGTGCTGACCAAGGCGCCGGCCGTCAAGGCCTTGCTGGGCTCGCTGAGCAGCGACCTGCTGCTCGAAATCACCGCCGGCGCCTTCCTGGCCGTGGTCTCGTATTCCAGCCTGGCCATCGTGCTGCTCACGGCCACACTGGCCGCCTCGGGCGTGATTCCCCTCGATGTGGCGCTGGGCCTGGTGCTGGGCGCCAACCTGGGCAGCGGCCTGCTGGCCGTGCTGACCACGCTGCGCTCGCCCGTGCAAGTGCGGCAGGTGCCGCTGGGCAACCTGGTGTTCAAGCTGCTGGGCATCGTGATCGCCGCGCCGCTCATAGGCCTGTGGCTGCGCCACGTGCGGCCCTACCTGGAAGAGCCGACCACCGTGGTCGTGCTGTTCCACCTGGCCTTCAACCTGCTGGTGGGCGCTGTCTTCATAGGCTGGACGCAGGTGATCGCGCGCTGGGTGGAAAAGCTGCTGCCCAAGCCCGAGAAAAACAAGGCCGGCGGGCGGCCGCACCACCTGGACCCTTCGGCCCTGGCCACACCCTCGCTGGCGATCTCCTGCGCCGCGCGCGAGGCGCTGCACCAGGCCGACGTGGTGGAGAGCATGCTGCTCGGCGTGCTGCAGGTCATACGCAACAACGACCTCAGGCTGGCCGAAGACCTGCGCAAGATGGACGACATCGTCGACGAGCTGTATTCCTCGATCAAGTACTACCTGACCAAGATCTCGCGTGAAGCCCTGGCCGAGGAAGAAAGCCGCCGCTGGACCGACATCATCAGCTTCACCATCAACATGGAGCAGATAGGCGACATCATCGAGCGCGTGCTGATCGACATCGAGGATAAAAAAATCAAGCCGGGCCGCAATTTTTCGGAAGCCGGCATGGCCGAGATCGTCGAGCTGCACGAGCGCCTGGTCGACAATCTGCGCCTGGGCATGAGCGTGTTCCTGAACGGCACGGTGCGCGACGCGCAAAAACTGCTGGAAGAAAAAGCGCGTTTCCGCGACCTGGAGCGCGCCTATGCCACCACTCACCTGGGCCGGCTCTCGGCCAACACGGTGCAAAGCCTGGAAACCAGCTCGCTGCACATCGATCTGATCAGCGAACTCAAGCGCATCAACTCGCACATCTGCTCTATCGCCTACCCGATTCTCGATTCGGCCGGCGCGCTGGCACCCAACCGCTTGCGCGCCTCCGCGCTGACCGACCAGGGCTGAACCGGCAAGGCCGGTCAGGCCAGGCCCATGGCATCCGAGAGGATCAGGGCCGCTTCAGGCGTGAACTCGCCGCGCTGCATGGCGTCCAGCAGCTGCGCGGCGTCCATCAGGCGGAACTGCTCGACCTCGCCGTCCTGGTTGTCCGGCACCATGCCCTCGGGCACGGTGCAGACATACCAGTCGATGTCTTCCACCACATACCCCGCGCCCTTGCCGTCCGTGGACGGGCGCCGCGCCACCAGCCGGCCGCCGTAGCGCATGGCCAGCAACTGCTTCACATGCAGGCCGGCCTCTTCCCAGGTCTCGCGCATGAGCGCGGTTTCCACCGTGTCGGCCGCCGACACCATGCCGCCCATCAGCGTGTCCCACAGCCCAGGGTCGTTGGACTTGTTGAAGGCGCGCTGCTGCACCCAGAAGCGACCGTCGGGCGACTGACCCACCAGGTGCACCGCCAGCGTGGTGATTCCCAGCGGCCGCACGGCCGCGCGCTCCACCGTGCCCTTGCGGTGGCCGAACTGGTCGGGCACCGCAAGCTGCTCATCGCGCCAGGCACCGGCGAGACCCGCCTCGTGCAGCGCGAGCGCGATCTTGTTCAAGCTGGTCGTGACGTCCCCCATCACACGCCAGCCCAGGGTTCCGGGGCGCTCTTCCTTGAGGATGGGATGGTCGCCGTCAGTCATGGTGTGCAGGGCGAGCTTGTGGAAGAAGCCCGGCTCCACCGAACCGATCACGGATTCGCCGGCCCATAGCGGTACACGCGGACGCAAGGGTGGCACGATTGCGCCTGCCCGCAGTTCGCGCAACCAGTCTGGATTGTGGTTCGGGTTGGTCATGGGTTTTGAGGCTGTCAGTTTACTTCTTGGGTTTTGTTTTGAGTTGTGTTTTTCTTAGTTCAGCTGGCCGGGTCTCGCCCCGGCGGGCGAGGCACTTTTCTTTGCTTCGCCAAAGAAAAGTACCCAAAAGAAGGGCGACCCGCAGTCTGGGTCCCCTGCGCTTCGCTACGGGGCAACCTGCGGTGCTCGAGTCAAGCGGGGTCTCGCTCGAACTCGCTTCGCTCAGACAATCGCGAGCCCTGATCCGCTTGTCTCTGCGCTCCTCGGCCCAGCCAGGACGGGGCAATCGGGAGCGGGAACCAAATACCAAAAGACAAAGAAGACCAATACAAACAAGGACACGCCATGGCGTGTCCTTGTTGATTTCGGTATTGGTATTTTTGTCTCCACCCCTTGTGTATGCGCCGAGGAGCGCAGGTTCAGGCGGATCAGGGATCGCGATTGTCTGAGCGAAGCGCAGCGTAGCGAGTTCGAGCGAGACCCCGCCTGGACCGAGCACCGCAGGTTGCCCCGGAGCGCAGCGCAGGGGACGCAGACACCAGGGTCGCCTTTTCTTTGCTTACTTTCTTTTGGCGAAGCAAAAGAAAGTGAGTTGCCGCCGGGCAACCCCGGCCAGCAAGCCTCAGCAGAGAGCACTCACTCAATCAAACATCAGGCCTTATTAAAAATCCCATCCAATCTCTTATCCCACTTAACCCCAGGCAACACCTCCGCCAATTGCGAATCCCCAAACGCAAAGGCGCCACGAAGCACCTGGGCCAGCACGGCCCGATAGTCGTGGTGGGCCGGCAGGTCCCGGCCTTCGTTAAGTTGGCCGAGGCCCGTCCATACCCCATGCCAGCGCCCGCCGGCAACCCGGCTCCCCATCAGCCACATCGCATTACCGAAGCCGTGGTCGGTGCCGCGGGTGCCGTTTTCCGCGCTGGTGCGGCCGAACTCGCTCATCACCACGACCACGTCGCCGGGCTCCGCAAAATCCTGGCGCAGCTGCGCGATGCCGCGCGCAAGGTTGCCCAGGTTGTTGGCCAGCTGGCCGGTGGCCGCACCCTGGTTGGCGTGGGTGTCCCAGCCGCCGGCCGACAAAAAACCCAGGCGCAGTTTGCGGTCGTTGCGCATCAGTGTGCCCAGGTGCTGCGCGTCCAGCTGCAGGCCCACCGGGTCGGCCGCGCCGTTGCTGGCGGCCAGCATCTGCGCGTTCAGGGCCTGCAGGTTGGCGGGCGTGCCGTCGCGGTCCAGCGTTCTGTCGGCCATGCGCCTGCTGTCCTGCGCCATCTTTTCGGCCCTGGCGCTTTTTTGCTCGGTCAGTTCCTGCGCGCTCTGCATGCGGCTGCCCGCGCCCTGGCGAAAGGCTTCGCTGAGTTTGTCGTCGCCGCCATACAAATCCATCAGCGCCTGGCGGGTCTTGTCGTTGGCCAGCACGCCGGTGCGCTCGGCCGACTGGCCGCGCGGAATCAAACGCACGGCGGCGGCCTGGCCGGCCAGGATGGCGGGGTTGGCCTCGCCCACACCGAGCGCGACCGCGCCGACCGCCCCGGCCCGGCCTATGCCCGCCGTGGTATTGAGCCAGCCGGGCGCGCTGCTGGCCTTGCCACTTTGCGCGATTTCCATCTGGTACTGCGCATCAAAGTGCGAACGGTTCGGCGCGGGCAGGCCGGCCGCGGGCACAAAACCGAGCACGCCTTGCTGCCACAGCGGCAGCAGCGGAGCGAGGGCGGGATGCAGGGCAAAGGTTTTGTCGAGCTTGATCGCGGTTTGCGCCGTGCCGTCGGGCGCGGCGATCGCGATGTTGGGGCGCAGCGCGTAGTAGTCCTTGTCGGCATAAGGCACAAAGGCCGACAGGCCGTCATAAGCGCCGCGCAAAAAAACCACCACCAGGCGCCCGTTGTTCAGGCCGGGCGCGGCTTGCGCCCATACGCCGGGCGCCGCCAGCGTCAGGGCGGACAAGGCGCCGATGCCGAGCAGGCTTCGGCGTTGCAGTGAATGTGGCGATGAAGAATTGTTTGAGCTCATGAAATCCCCGCTGCCGTTTTTTTATTTACGCATGAAATCAGGACTCGCCAGCATCAGGCCGGTGCGCATCTGCGCGGGTTCCTGGGCGATGCGCTCGCGCGTCGCGACGCTGAAAAAAGCATTGAGGTAGGCCGGCTCGGCCGTGCGCTGGGCCAGGCCCATGGCGTAGTCGGCGCGCCGCGTCAGCGCCTCGGGCGCGAGCCAGGTGTTGGCGTCGGTCTTGTAGCCGTCGGGCGTCTGCCAGCCGTGCATGGGCTGGCCGGCCTGCGCGAGAAAGCCCAGGGTCTGGCCGATGTCGCGCCTGTCCCTGACGCCGCCGGCCGCGGCGAGCGCCGAGCAGGCAAAGTCCAGCGGGGTCTTGAACAGCTGGTTGTCCTTGGCCCAGAACTCGGGCGATTCGATCAGGCTGCGCATCACCGCGCGCAGGTCGCCCTGGGTGTCGGTAAACACGGCAGCCAGCCGGGCCACCAGCGCGGGCGGCGGTTTGTCGGCCACAAAAAAAGTTGCCAGCCGGGTGGCGACGCGGCGTGCCGTCTCGGGCCGGCGCGCCAGGTAGCGTATGGCCTCCTCGCCCTCGGCCACGCTCTGGTTGCCGAAGGTGCGGCCCAGCAGGACCTTGCCGTCCTTGTCGTGCAGGCGCTCGGCAAAACGAAAGCCTTCGCCGTCCTTGAGGTTGACCGTCCAGCCGGTCAGGATGCGGGCCAGCTCGCGCACGTCTTTCTGCGTGTAGCCGCTGTTCACGCCCAGGGTGTGCAGCTCCATGAGCTCGCGCGCATAGTTTTCATTGAGGCCGCGGCTGTTGCTTTGCGCCTGGTCCAGGTAAAACAGCATGGCCGGGTGTTTGGCGCTGGCCAGCAGCAGGTCTTCAAAACGGCCCAGGGCGTTGGCGCGTATCACGTTGATTTCATAGTGGCCGACAAAGGGGCGCACCGGCCCCTTGCCGACAAACACATTGAAGTGGTTGAACCAGAACTCGGTCATGCGCGCAAGCAGCGGGTTTTCAAGTGCGGGGTCGCTGCAGGACATCAGCCGCCAGGCGGCCGCGCCCTGGGCCATCTCGCGGCTGAATTTTTCGCGGCCCTCGGCCGCGTTGGGAGCGGCCTCCATGCCGGGTGCGGGCGTCAGGCGCGCGCTGCGGCGCGTCTCGCGTTCGGCCTGGAAGCTGCGCGCGATGTCGCCCAGCGGCGCGTTGATGCCCGCAAGTTCGGCGGGAAGAGTGGGTGGCCGCTTGCTCGCGGCATAGGCCGCATCGAGCTGCTGCAGCGCCCAGGCGCGGGGTGAGGCGGCGGCCTGGGGCCAGGCCGGCGTGGGTGCATAACCCAGGCGCGAGGCCGCGCGCCAGGTGGCCGAAAGATTGGCCGTGGGGGGGACGGCTTCGGTTTGTCCTTCGGCCTGCGCCGCGGGACCGGCCAGCAAGGCCGCCAGCAGTGCGGCCACGGGTTTCGCTGTGGGCATGTTTTTCTCCTGCGATCCCTTCTAACGCACACCCCCCGGCTTGCGTTGAATCCCCTCCCGCAGCTTTACACAGGCCTAGGCCCAGAGGCCGGCCATTTCGCCCCGGTTTACAAAGTCAGGATGGTGCAGCCCGTGGTCTTGCGGGCTTCCAGCGCACGGTGTGCCTCGGCCACATCGGCCAGGGCAAAACGCTGGTCTATCGGGATGTTGACCTTGCCGCTGGTCACCATGGCAAACAGTTCGTCGGCCATTTCCTGCGTGACGTCGCGTGTGGCGATGTGGGTGAACAGCGTGGGCCTTGAAACGTAGAGCGAGCCCTTGGCCGCCAGCACGCCTATGTCCAGCGGCGGCGTCTTGCCCGAGGCATTGCCGAAGTTGGCCAGCAGGCCGAAGGGGCGCAGGCAGTCCAGCGACTTCATGAAGGTGTCCTTGCCCACCGAGTCATACACCACCTTCACGCCCTTGCCGCCGGTAATCTCCTTGACGCGGGCCACAAAGTCTTGCTTCGTGTAGTTGACCGCGAAGGCCGCGCCCTGCGCCAAGGCCAGCGCGCATTTTTCGTCGGAGCCCGCCGTGCCTATGAGCTGCAGGCCCATGGCCTTGGCCCACTGGCAGGCGATCAGGCCCACGCCGCCGGCCGCCGCGTGGAACAGCACGTAGTCGCCCGCCTGCAGGCCGCCCTGCGGCTGGGTGCGGCGCAGCAGGTACTGCGTGGTCAGGCCCTTGAGCATCATGGCCGCGCCGGTCTCAAAAGAGATCGCGTCGGGCAGCTTGCACACGCACTTGGCCGGCATCACGCGCAGCTCGCAATAGCTGCCGGGCGGCTGGCTGGCATAGGCCGCGCGGTCGCCCACCTTGAGGTGGCTGACGCCCTCGCCCACGGCCTCGATGACACCCGAGGCCTCCATGCCCAGCTGCAGCGGCATGGCAAAGGGATAGACGCCGCTGCGCTGGTAGACGTCGATGTAATTGAGGCCCACGGCCTTGTGGCGTATGCGTATCTCGCCCGGGCCGGGCTCGCCCACCGTGACGTCCACCAGCCTGAGTTCTTCGGGGCCGCCGTGCTGGTTGATGTGGACGGCTTTGGAGGGGTAAGAGGCCATGGGCGTGTTCCTTGCAGAGGGGGAAAGTAAAAGCAAAATAAAGACAAAAAAGCGTGGCTGCCATGGTGCCATGAATCGAAATGGGCCGCTCGGGCCGAGGGTTGAATCCCGGCAGGCCCACGGGCAAGGACGGCGCTTGTTAAAGTCGCCGCCATGACTCAGCGCCTGACTCCCGCCACCGCCTCGCTGCTGGTGCTTCCCCCCATGCTCTGGGCCGGTAATGCCGTGGTGGGCCGCCTGGTCACCGGCCTGGTGCCGCCCATGACGCTCAACTTCCTGCGCTGGGCCCTGGCCTTCGTGATCCTGCTGCCGCTGGCCTGGCGCCTGCTCCAACCCGGCAGCAGCCTCTGGCCCCACTGGAAGCGCTTCGCCGTGCTGGGCCTGCTGGGCGTGGGCTGCTACAACGCGCTGCAATACCTGGCGCTCAAGACCTCAACGCCGCTCAACGTCACGCTGGTGGCCTCCAGCGTGCCCATCTGGATGCTGGTGGTGGGTGCGCTGTGCTTCGGCCAGCCGGTATCGCGACGCCAGCTCGCCGGCGCCGTGCTGTCAATTGCCGGCGTGCTGGTGGTGTTGTCACGCGGGCAGTGGGAGCTGTTGATGCAGGTGCAACTGGTGCCCGGCGACCTCTATGTGCTGCTGGCCACGTTGGCCTGGGCGTTTTACAGCTGGCTGCTGTCGCAACCCAGGGAGCCCAAAGAGATTCGCGGCGACTGGGCCGCGTTCCTGATGGCGCAAATCGTGTTCGGCCTGGGCTGGTCGGGTGCCTTCGCCGCCGGCGAATGGGCGCTGACCGACGCCCACATCGCCTGGGGCTGGCCACTGGCCGCGGCCCTGCTGTATGTGGCCGTCGGGCCCGCGGTGATCGCCTACCGCTGCTGGGGCATGGGCGTGCAGCGCGTGGGGCCGGCCATCGCCGGTTTTTTCTCCAACCTCACGCCGCTGTTCGCCGCCCTGCTCTCGGCCGCCTTCCTCGGCGAGCTGCCGCACCTCTACCACGCGCTGGCCTTTGTGCTGATCGTGGGCGGCATCGTGGTGTCGTCGCGGCGCTGAGCGGTTGCGGCAAAAAAAAGCACGGAGAACAGCCCGTGCTGCTTTCCGTGCCCAATTTCCACCAACGGAAATTCTTGACTGCCGTGCTCAAGCCTTGACCGGATGCTCCTTGACGCGGCTGACCAGCTGCGTCGGGTTCACGAAACGCAGCGCGATCAGCAGCCACAGCACCGTGATCGCCATGTAAATCATGGCCATGGCATCCACCGACTGCCCGGCGCGCACGCCCGCGGCGAAGACCGCGTAATACAGCGCGACCACCAGGGTCTGGGTGTCGGGGCCGGCCACCAGAAAGGTCAGCTCGAACATGGCCACCGTGCGCACCAGCACCAGCAGGCCGGCCGCCAGCACACCGGGCGCCAGCAGCGGCACCAGGGTGTAGAGAAACATCTGCCGCGTGTTGGCGCCGAAGACACGCGCGGCCGATTCGATGTTGGTGTCCACCTGCTCGACGAAGGGCGTCATCACCAGGATCACGAACGGCAGGGCCGGGATCATGTTGGCGATGATCACGCCCGGCAAGGTGCCGGCCAGGTGCAGCTGGTACATCACCGTGGCCAGCGGAATGCCGTAGGTGATGGGCGGCACCATGAGCGGCAGCAAAAACAGCAGCGTGAGCAGCTTCTTGCCGCGAAAGTCCTTGCGCGCCAGCGTGTAGGCGGCCGGCACGCCGATCAGCAGCGACAGAAAGACCACCGAAAACACCACCACCACGGTGACCACCAGCACATGGCTGAGCTGGAATTCCTTCCAGGCCGACACATACCAGGCCGTGGTGTAGGCCTCGGGCAGCCAGGTGCTTTCCAGCACAGTGGGATCCGAAGCTTGGAATTCACGTGACTTGAAGTCGCGGC
>JADMIO011826988.1_pt1 | contig 63320 bp, 72 predicted proteins | sample 8958161 | NCBI WGS metagenome assembly JADMIO01 (sample SAMN16585339, study PRJNA669376) | soil metagenome | isolation source: Crop rotation soil | place: USA: Cullars Rotation, Alabama | collected 2011
GGCCGCGACTTCAAGTCACGTGAATTCCAAGCTTCGGATCCCACTGTGCTGGAAAGCCGGCGGGACGCTGAACGACATCGTCGACCTGCGCGTGTTCCTGATCGACCGCGCCGACGCCAAGGGCATGAACGCGGTCTATGCGGAGTTCTTCACGACCAAGCCGTATCCGGTGCGGGCTACGGTGGTGGTCAAGGAGCTGCTGGCGGATGGGCTGCGGATCGAGATCACGGCGACGGCTGTGCTCGCCAATGCCGGATAGATTGGATCAAATGCCAGGGATTCCGGGCAATCTTATCCACTTGATAGTTCCATAATATATCTTATGCGAATGATGGAAGCATGGAAATGACCGACGAAGCGAACCTGATCCGCCTGCTCGCCGAGGCTCAGCGCACTGGCGCCAGGACGATCGACGCGACGACACTCGGCGATCTCGATCGCGCTGCGGCCTATCGCATCCAGTCGGGTGTGCGTGCCGAACTCGGCGAGTCGATCGGCACGCTGAAGACGGCCGTTCAGCCGAATGCGGTCGTCGCCGCGCCGATCTTCGACTCGCGTGTCGCGCGGATGCCTGGTGCTCGCCTGCCGGCAAAAGCTGTCATCGGTCTCGAGGTCGAAGTCGGCCTCGTTCTCGCGCACGACATTCCGAGCGGTCCTGAAGTCGACGAGCGCCAGGTCGCTGCGGCCGTGGATCACTACTTCACCGGCATCGAGGTCATTTCCACCCGCTTCGTCGATCGCGATGCCGCCTCCGCTTCGGCCGGACTTGCCGATTACATGTCGGCGTTCGGCTACGTCATCGGCGGTCGACGCGCGCGTGGCGCGGACATCGACGGCGCGACCGTGACGCTGGAGTTCGCCGGAAAACAGATCTACTCCGCGCCGGCCAAGCATGGGTTTGGGACAGTGCTCGCCTCGCTCGTCGCCTATGCGCGCGAACAGGATCCGGAGCTGCAGCTCAAGTCCGGCACAATCGTCACCACCGGTTCGCTCTGCGGTCTCGTGAAATGCTCCGGACCGGGACACATCGTGGCTCGCCTTGACAGTGATGTGGTTGAAGCCGATTTGATCTGAGGGTTCCATGCACCCATCGCGCGATATCTCCCGCCTGCTCGAGATCATGGCGGCGCTCCGGAACCCCGATGGCGGCTGCCCGTGGGACCTCGACCAGGATTTCATGTCGATCCGCAACTACACGATCGAGGAAGCCTACGAGGTGGCCGACGCCATCGAGCGCAAGGACTTCGACGACCTGCGCGACGAACTCGGCGACCTGCTCTTACAGCCGGTGTTCCACGCCCAGATGGCGGCCGAGGAGGGCCGGTTCGATTTTGGCGACGTGGTGCAATCGATCACCGAGAAGCTGATCCGGCGGCATCCGCATGTCTTCGGTGAACAGGCGGCGCGTGATGCCGGCGGCGCCAAGGCACGCTGGGACGACGTCAAGGAAGACGAGCGGAAGACGAAGGCCGAGAAGCGCGCCGGCGAGCCGTCGTCGGTCATCGACGACGTGCCGTTGGTGCTCCCGTCCCTCGCCCGCGCCGAAAAGCTCACCAAGCGCGCGGCCAAGGTCGGGTTCGACTGGCCCGACGTGCCGGCCGTGATGGCTAAGGTCACCGAGGAAATGGGCGAGCTTCAGGCCGCGACCGACGACAAGCAGCGGCACGAGGAAATGGGCGACCTGCTCTTCGCCATTGCCAACCTGGCGCGGCATATGAACATCGATCCGGAAGCCGCGCTGCGGGACGCGAATGCCAAGTTCACGCGGCGCTTCCACTATGTCGAGGATCGCGCGAAGGCCGATGGGATCGCGATGAAGGAGGCTGGGCTGGAGCGGCTGGACGGGTACTGGAACGAGGTCCGGGCGAAGGACAAGGGCGACAGCTAAGTGAGCCCTCCACTTTCTACCGAGTGTCATCCCAGCGAAAGCTGGAACCAAACAACCGGCTGCGCAAGGTGAGAGCTGGATCCCAGCTTTCGCTGGGATGACAGCCGGTGGGCTTTGGCGTTCTTGATGTCGCTAGGCCGCCTCGATCCGCCCCGCGAAGCGCTGGGTGAATGTTGCCTTGTGTCTCGGCTCGACCCGGACTTCGTAGGTCTGGCCCTCCTCGTCCGGCTCGTCCTTGCCGATGATTTCGGCGTGGCCGTAGAGCCAGCCGACGTCGGCGCCGTTGGTGTGCGGGACATGCACCCGATACGTCTTGCTCTGCTGGCCGAGCGTGGCTTCGATGGCTTCGAGCAGCTTGTCGACGCCCTCTCCCGTGTGGGCCGACACCGGCACGCTGGCGGCGACGTGACCGGCGGGCTGGAGGGTTTGGAGCGCCTCGCGGCCCTCCTCCAGCAGGTCGATCTTGTTCCAGACCTCAATGATCGGGGTCTTCTCGGATGAGACGCCGAGTTCGGTGAGGACCTTGAGGACGTCAGAGGCCTGCGCGGCGCTGTCCGGGTTGGCGACATCGCGGACGTGGAGGATCACGTCGGCGCCGGTGACTTCTTCCAGTGTGGCGCGGAAGGCGGCGACCAGCGTCGTCGGCAGCTCCGACACGAAGCCGACGGTGTCGGAAATCATCACCTGCCGGCCGTGTGGCAGTTCGAGCTTGCGCAGGGTCGTGTCGAGGGTCGCGAATAACAGGTCCTCGGCGAACACCCCTGCCCCGGTCAGCCGGTTGAACAGACTGGACTTGCCGGCGTTGGTGTAGCCCACAAGCGCGACGATCGGGATCTGCACCGCTTCGCGACCGCTGCGCTGCTGGCCGCGCGTGCGCTTGACCTTCTCAAGCCGCTCCTCGAGCGCCTTGATGCGTTCTTCGAGCAGCCGGCGGTCGCTTTCGATCTGCGTTTCGCCGGGGCCGCCAAGGAAGCCGAAGCCGCCGCGCTGCCGCTCGAGGTGGGTCCACGACCGGACCAGCCGGCTCTTCTGGTAATTGAGATGCGCCAGTTCGACCTGCAACACACCTTCGCGGGTCGCGGCGCGCTCGCCGAAGATTTCGAGGATCAGAGCCGTACGGTCGAGGACCTTGGCTTTCGTCTCGGTCTCGAGGTTGCGCTGCTGCACCGGGGCCAGCGCCGTGTCGACGAGAAGGAGCTCGACCTTCCCTTCCTCGACCTTCTTCTTGATCTCCTCGAGGTGCCCGCCGCCAATGAACGTCGCAGGCTTAATCTCGCGGACCTTGACGATCTCGGAGAACACCATCTCCACGCGGATGGCCGCCGCCAACCCCTCGAACTCGGCCTGGCGCGCCTCGATCGAATGGGAGGTCACCTTACCGCGCACGTCGGGCACGATCAGGCCGACGCGCGTCGGGGCTGGGCGCGTGTCAACAAATGGCTGCGGACCGCCTGAGCGGTCGTCGTCGTCGTCGAAAATCGTCATACCGCTTACTTAGTCGTCCACGTGCTCGGGATCAAACAGCTGAATCGGCGCGCCGGGCATGATGGTCGAGATGGCGTGCTTATAGACCAGCTGCGATTGCGCATCGCGGCGCAGCAGCAAGCAGAAATTGTCGAACCAGGTGATCACACCCTGCAACTTGACGCCGTTCACGAGGAAAATCGTGACCGGGACCTTCTGCTTGCGAACGTGGTTGAGAAACGCGTCTTGTAGATTTTGTGCCTTTTCGCCGGGCATTTGTGGCCTCTTGTCAAAATATGGCGGCTCTACACCGCCAAGACTTTCCAACCGGTCGGCGATAATGCCTGCCGGCCGGTTTTGTCTGGTCCGCCCCTCCCACGGCGACCACTATGCCATGTCGGGTTCTACCTGCCTAGCAGAACGCTGTCACAATCCGAGAGACTTGATCTTGCGGTGCAAAGCACTGCGCTCCATGCCGACGAACTCGGCGGTCTTGGAGATGTTGCCGCCGAACCGCTCGATCTGCGCCAGTAGATACTGCCGTTCGAACACTTCACGGGCCTCACGCAAGGGCAGGCTCATCAGGTGCGCGGACTCGTCGGTGTCGCCGACGGTCGGCAGCACTTCGCCGATATCGGAGGGCAGCATCTGCGCCGTGATGACGCCGTTCTCGGGATGGCTGTCCTTGATGAGGATCAGCAGACGCTCGATCGAGTTGCGCAGCTGGCGTGCGTTGCCCGGCCAGTCCTGTGCCTGGAGCACCGCGATGGCATCTGGGCCGATGCTGAGGCTCTTGAGGTTGTGCATGCGTGCGATCTGGTCGAGGAACAGATCGACCAGCGACGGTACGTCCTCGCGGCGCTCCTTGAGTGGTGTCAGCTGCAGCGGCACGATCGAGAGGCGGTGGAATAGGTCCGAGCGGAATGTCTGCTCATCGATAAGCTGCGCGACGTTCTGCGAGCTCGAGGCGATGATGCGCACATCGATGGGCACGGCCACGGTGCCGCCGACCCGGTTGAACTTGTTCTCCACTAGCGTGCGCAGCAGCGCCGCCTGTGCCGGCTGGGGAAGTGCCGCGACTTCGCTGAGGTAGAGCGTGCCGCCGTGGGCGCGTTCCAGAGCCCCGACCTCGGTGCGGACTGTGCCCGTCTTCTCGCGCGCTTCGCGGCCGAACAGCACGACCTGCACTTCGTCTGGCGAATAGAGCGAGCAGTTGATCTCGACGAATGGCGCCTCAGCGCGCGGGCTCCGCTGATGCACGAGCCGCGCCGCGAGCCCCTTCCCCGAGCCCGACGGGCCGGAGATGAAGATGCGCGAATTGGTCGGCGCCGATTTCTCGATCACGCCCCGGGCGGCCTGCAGCACGCCGGACACGCCGACCATGTCGACTGTCGGTGAGGTCGCCCGGTCGCGCAACTCCTGCACTTCCGATTTGAGCCGTGTCGCTTCCATGGCGCGCTGCGTGATCAGCAGCAGCCGGTCGATCTTGAACGGTTTCTCGATGTAGTCGTAGGCGCCGCGCCGGATCGCCGAGACGGCGGTTTCGACGTTGCCGTGGCCCGAGATCATCACCACCGGCATTTCCTGGTGCTGGGTCTGGAACACGTCGAGCAGTTGCAGCCCGTCGAGCCGCGAGCCCTGCATCCATATGTCGAGATAGACCAAGCTCGGCCGCCGCCGCGCGATCTCGTTCAGGGCGGAATCGGCGTCGTGCGCCTGCCGCGTCTCATAGCCTTCGTCTTCGAGGATGCCCGCGATCAGGTCGCGAATGTCGTCCTCGTCGTCCACGATCAGAATGTCACGCGCCATACTACGTCTTTTCGACCGCCAGCACGGGCGGCTCCTCTCGGCCTTCGGCGGGCGGCTCTGACGCAGCCTCCGCTTCGGCTCTCTCGCTGGACGATTCTGCCGCGTCGTCCGCGGGGCGGAGCGGCAGGGTGAAGGTGAAGCAGGCGCCAACGCGTCCGGCTTCGTCGGGTTCGGCGTCGATCAGTTCGACCGTACCGCCATGCTGTTCGATGATGCGTGCGACGATGGCAAGGCCGAGACCGGTGCCCTTCTCGCGCGTGGTGACATAGGGCTCGAGGAGCCGCTGGCGGTTCTCCTTGGGCCAGCCCTTACCGTTGTCGGAGATCGAGATGCGCGCCTTGTCGCCCTCGATGTGCGCGTTGACGATGATGACGGGGTCCTTGATCGCCTCGATCCCCGCCCCCTCGATCGCCTCGGTGGCGTTCTTGATGAGGTTCGTCAGCACCTGCGAAAGCAGCCGCGGGTCGAAGTAGGCGGCGATCGGCTCCTCGGGCAGCTCCATCTTGATCTGCAAGTCGGGCAGCCGGACGCTTTCGAGGAACACGGAATTGCGGACGATCTCGGTGAGGTCGCCCATCACCGGCTTGGCCTCGGGCATGCGGGCGAAAGACGAGAACTCATCCACCATGCGGCCGATGTCGCCCACCTGGCGGAGGATGGTGTTGATGGATTTGTCGAAGACCTCGAAATCGTCCTCGAGCTTCTTGGCGTACCGGCGGCGCAGGCGTTCGGCGCTGAGCTGGATGGGCGTCAGAGGGTTCTTGATCTCGTGCGCAATGCGGCGCGCCACGTCCGCCCATGCGCCGGTGCGCTGGGCCGAGAGCAGGTCGGTGATGTCGTCGAGCGTGATCACGTAGCCCTTGGATTCGGCCATCGTGCCTTCGCGCGTGAGCTGCACCTGGTAGGTCCGGTAGTCCGGGCCCGAGCCGATCTCGACCTGGTCGCGGATCTGGCCGCGGCGCGAAGATCGGGCACGTTCGACGATTTGACCGAGAGCGGGCACGACCTCGCCGAGCTGCTGGCCGACGACGGAGAGTTCGTCACGTCCCAGCATCTCGGAGGCGCGGGCGTTGAACAGAGTGATGGCGCCGAAAGCATCGAGGCCGATGATGCCCGCCGACACGCCCTCCACCACAGCTTCGGTGAACTGACGGCGCTTCTCGTTGGTTTCGTTCGCTTGGACGAGCGCGACGTGTTGTGTCCGGAGTTGCCGCGTCATGGTGTTGAAGCGGTTGGAGAGGTCGCGGAGGTCGCCCCTGCCCGGCTGCACCGGGACCTGCACGTCGAGGTCGCCCTTGGACACGCGGCTCGAGGCGATCATCAGGTTGCGGATCGGGTCGACGAAGCGGTTGGCGAGTGCAATGCCGATCCACAGCGCCGCCAGCAGCAGCACGAGGGCGAGGCCCAGGTACATAATGGTGAAGGTAATCTGGAACACGAGCCGGTTGGACTCGTACTGGCGATACTCGGTGACGTTCTCGTCGGTGAGCCGCATGAACTCGAGCACTTCGGCGTTCACCGGCCGGGCGACGAACAGATAGGTATTGGTGTACCCGCGCAGCTTGACGATGGCGCCGACGAGCTGCGTGTCGCCTGGCGAGATCAGTGTCGGCACGCCTTCGGTGACGTGCGGGATAAGGCCGTCGGGCAACTGAGGTGAGACGTTCTGGGCGTTGATCTGCGCCCGCATCAAGGTGTCGCCGTCCGCTGAAACGAGCGTCGCGAAGGGCAGCGAGCGGGTCACCGCAAGGGCGGTCAGGATGCGCTGGTACTGGACGCGGTCGGTCTCGAACGTCCCCCTCGCCTGCTCCAACTCGCCGGCCGTCCAGATGATGTCGTCGCGCAGCACCTGTGCGTGCTCGAGCATGTAGGAGCGCGCCACCAGCCGCGAGGCTTCCACCATGGTCTTGGTGCGCTCGGAGAACCACTGATCGAGGCCCTGGTTGAGCGAGATGGTGGCGACGATCGCAACGATGATGGCGGGCACCGCGGCGGCGGCGGCGAACATCGCGACCATGCGGAGCTGTAGGCCGGAACCGGCATGGCCGAGGAAGCGCGACTGGATCAGCAGCATCGCCTCTGTGACGACGAGCGCGATGACCAGCAGCACCAGGAGGCCGTTGGCGATCCAGATGAGCGTCCAGACTTCGGGCGTCGGCTCGATGTTGGTCGTGCCGGTCATGATCAGGAACGAGCCGGATGCGACCAACACCGCGAGCACGACGATGATCAGCCCGGCAACGCGGAGGGCCCGGCGGCCACGTTCGGTGAAGATCGTGTTGTTGACAGGCGTCCGCCCGCCGCCGTCGTCATCGGCCGGGAAGCCAGCGCTGGCCAGTGCTGTGTCGCTCATGTCACAGACCGTTTCCCGGAATGCCGCAAAGTGGTGGTAAGGTGACCCAATCGGGCCGACCCTTCAAGACAATTGTTGCCGAAATGTGACACTGCGCTGTCTGGACAGCTTGAACCTGCCGGCCGCGCTGGCATTGTAGCGGCATGTCCAGAGCGTTCGTTTCAGAGCCCGGCGCCTCCACGTTGGTGCGATCTACCGAAGAATCGGCCCGCAACACGGCCGAGGTCTATCGCACGATCGAGCCGCAGTTCGATTTCGAGGTCCGACAGGGCCGCAACGGCTGGATGATCGCCCGGCTCAAGAAGGACGGGACATTCGACTCGTGGGTCGAGGAGTAGCTAGCCGTTCCGGCGGCTGTGCTTGACGATCTCGATCGAGTGGGCGCGGATTTTCTTCCGCAGTGTGTTGCGGTTGAGGCCGAGCAGTTCGGACGCCTTGATCTGGTTGCCGCCGCAGGCGTTGAGGACCATGGCGATCAGCGGGGCTTCCACCTTGTCGAGTACGCGCTGGTAGAGCCCGGCCGGAGGCAGCTTGGGTTCGTGCTCGCGCAGCAACTGCGCGACATGCGTTTCGACCGCCGAGGACACATCCATGGGCCCTGCCGCGGCGGGGACCGACTGGCGGTCGGCAATGTTGAGCTCAGCCTGCACGATCTCGCGCGAGATGTTTTCGTCCGCGTAGAGCGCGCCGAGGCGCCGGACGAGGTTCTCGAGTTCGCGCACGTTGCCGGGCCAGGAGTAGGCCTGCATCAGCTTGATGGCATCGGGCGAAATGGTCTTGACCGGTTCGCCCTCGCGCTGGCTGGCGCGGAGGAAGTGGCTCACGAGGTCGGCGATGTCGTCGATGCGCTCGCGCAGCGGCGGCAGGCGGATTGGAACGACGTTCAAGCGGTAGTAGAGGTCTTCGCGGAAGAGCCCCTGCCGGATCATCTGGCTCAGGTCGCGGTGGGTCGCAGCGACGATGCGGACGTTGGACTTGATCGGCGTCCGGCCGCCGACCATCGTGTACTCGCCCTCCTGCAGGACGCGCAGAAGGCGGGTCTGGGCATCCATCGGCATGTCGCCGATCTCGTCGAGGAAGAGCGTGCCGCCTTCGGCCTGCTCGAAGCGGCCCGATGAGCGGGCCGTGGCGCCGGTGAAGGCGCCCTTCTCGTGGCCGAAGAGTTCGGCTTCGATCAGGTCGCGCGGAATGGCGGCCATATTAATAGCGACGAACGGCCCGTTCCGGCGCTTGCCGAAGTCGTGCAGCGCACGTGCCACCAACTCCTTGCCGGTGCCGCTCTCGCCGGTGATCATCACCGTCAGGTCGGTCTGCATCAGCCGCGCGAGGGCACGATAGATGTCCTGCATCGCGGCGGAACGGCCCACCAGCGGCATGGTCTCGCCCGGCTCGTCGGCCTTTCGGTCGTCCTTGCTCGGCTTCTTGGCGTCGGCCAGGGCCCGCGCCACGACCGACAGCACTTCGGTGATGTCGAACGGCTTGGGGAGATATTCGTAGGCGCCCACTTCGTTCGCGCGGATGGCGGTCATGAAGGTGTTCTGCGCGCTCATGACCACGATGGGCAGGTCGGGGCGCAGCTTCTTGATCTTGGGCATGATGTCGAAGGCATTGCCGTCCGGCATCATGACATCGGTGATCAGCAGGTCGCCTTCGCCGCGGCTGGCCCAGTTCCACATTGTCGACAGGTTGCCGGTCGGGCGCACCTCGTAGCCGGCGCGCGTGAGGGCCTGGTTGAGCACCATGCGGATGGCCGCGTCGTCGTCTGCGAGGAGGATCGTGTGGCTCATTGCGCGGCGACCTCGGTGTCTTCGTCAGGCATCTTCAAACCCTTGGCGACCGGGAGGAGCACGCGGAAGCGCGTCCGGCCCGGTCGGCTATCGTGGTCGATCACGCCCCCATGATCGCCGACGATCTTCGCTACCAATGCAAGTCCCAGGCCACTTCCGTTGGCCTTGGTCGTCACAAAGGGATCGAAGAGGATCGGCAGGAGGTCCGGAGAAATGCCGGGGCCATTGTCTTCGATGACTATTTCGAGCGGCAAAGAGATGCGCTGTGCCACGCCCTGCACGGCGATACGGATGCCGGGCCGGAAGGCGGTCGAGATACGGATCTCACCTTTCGGCGTCCGCTCAAGGGCTTCCGCAGCGTTCTTCACGAGATTGAGGAAGACCTGGATGAGCTGGTCGCGGTTGCCGTAGACCGGCGGCAGGGACGGATCGTACTCCTCCGAGAAGGTGATGTTCCGCGCCACGCCGCTTTTGGCCAGGAGCTTCACCCGGTCGAGGATGACGTGGATGTTGATCGCTTCGCGCTCGATGGGACGATCGTCGCCGAACACCTCGACGCGGTCGATGAGGTCGACGATCCGGTCCACTTCCTCGCGCACGAGACGGGCCAACGGGAGCTCTTCGGCGGTCACCGACTGCTCGAGCAACTGCGCGGCGCCGCGAATGCCGGAGAGCGGGTTCTTGATCTCGTGCGCCAGCATCGAAGCGAGGCCCGTCACCGAGCGCGCCGCGCCGCGGCTCACCAATTGCCGGTCGATCTTGTCGGCCATGGTGCGCTCCTGGAACAGCAGCGCGACGCGGGCATCGAGGTCGGAAATCGGGCTCGCGAACACGTCGACAATGCGGTCGTCCGCGGCATCGCCGAAGCGGGCGGAGCCAACGCGGACGCGATACTCGGTCATTGGCGCGCGCCGCTCGGCCACCGATTGGGCGAGGGCCACTATGGGCGACCCGAAGGCGATGAGATCGTCGAGCCGCTGCCGGCTTAGGACGCTGGTCGAGGCGCCGAAGAAGGTTTCCGCCGCGTAGTTCACGAAGACGATCTTGCGATCTTCGTCGATGACGATGACCGGCTGCGGCAGGGCTTGCAGCACAGACGTGCTGAGGCCGGGGGCGACGAGTTCGTTCATGCCGCCTCCTGCATGTCACCGGAGAAGATTGATTCAATCAGGCCAATCACTTCGGCTGGAGTCTGTGACTCGAGCATGCGCTGGCGTGTGAGTTTCGAAACCGGCAGATTGGCTGCCTCCAGGTACCAGTCGAGGTGTTTTCGCGCGGCGCGGACGCCGACCTGTACCCCGTATTCGGAGAGCACGCCCTCGTAGTGCTCAATCACGATGGCGGTAAGCTCTGCACCCTCGGGTGTTGCCGCCGCGCCCTCGCCAGCCAGTTCTGAGGCGATCTGCCCGACGACCCAGGGTTGGCCCTGTGCCCCCCGCCCGATCATCACCGCCGCAGCTCCGGATTGCTCGAGCGCTTCCCGCGCCGCGGCCGGGTCGGTGATATCGCCGTTGACCACCACCGGTACTGGAACGGATTCGACGACTGCGCGCACCAGTTCCCAGCGGGCGCTGCCCTTGTAGAACTGCTGGCGGGTGCGGCCGTGGACGGTGATCATCTGCGCTCCCGCCTCCACCGCACGGCGCGCGATATCGGGCGCGTTGAGGCTGTCGTCGTCCCAGCCCAGGCGCATCTTGACCGTCACCGGAAGTGACGTCGTGCCCGCCACGGCTTCGACCAGCGACTGCGCGAGGTCGGGCACACGCATCAGCGCCGAGCCGGCATAGCCGTTGGTGACGCGCTTGGCGGGACAGCCGAAATTGATGTCGATGATGTCGGCGCCTGCGTCTTCGGCGATCCTGGCAGCCTCGGACATCCAGCCCGCCTCGCAGCCGGCGAGCTGGACCATGTGCGGCAGTCCGGGCGATGCAGCCATCTTGCGGACCATGTTGTGGTGGCCGGTGGTCAGTGCGCCGCTGGCGATCATTTCCGAGACGACCAACCCGGCGCCATAGCGCGCCGCGAGCATCCGCATCGGCCGGTCGGTGATGCCCGCCATCGGCGCGAGGAACGCGCGGTTGCGGATCGCCTGGCCGCCAATGCTCAAGCCGCAGGCAATGTCACGCACGAGTGCACCACTTTTAGTCAGTTGGAGGATTTGCGCGAACAATAGTCAAAATCGCTTCCGGCGCAACAGGTCAATCCGCCGCTTGTCCGGGGAAGTCGCGACCGTTAGAGCGTTCGTATGACTGCCCAAAGAAGCATCGCCGTCATCGTTGTCGCAGCCGGAGTCGGCGAGCGCATGGGCGGTGGTCCGAAGCAGTACCGGATGCTCGCGGGCAAGCCCGTTCTGGCGCGGACGATCGAGGCTTTCACCCGTCGCGACGACATCACCTGGGTGCTTCCGGTAATCCATCCATCGCACCGCGAGCTCTATGCGGGGCTGCAACTCAGCCATTCGAAATTGCAGGAACCCGTGATCGGGGCGATGAAGCGTCAGGGCTCGGTTCTTGCGGGTCTGGAGGCCCTCGGCGGCCAAGTGCCGGACCTCGTGCTGATCCAGGATGCCGCGCGACCGCTGGTCGACGACGAGGTCATTTCCGGTGTCGTTGCGGCGCTCGGGGCGGCCGCCCTGCCCGTGCTCCTGGTCACCGACACGATCAAGCGGTCGTCCGACGGCCGCCTGGCCGAGGGGACCGAGGACCGCCGGACGTTGTTCGCGGCTCAGACGCCGCAGGGTTTTGCGTACCAGTCGATCCTCGACGCCCACCGGCGCGCGGCAAGCGAGCCGACCGAGTTCACCGATGATGCGGCGATTGCCGAATGGGCGGGCATGGCGGTCACCCTGACCAAAGGCTCGCCGCGCAATATCAAGCTCACCCACCCCGAGGATTTCGAGCGGGCCGAGCGCCTGCTGGGAGGCAAGCCGATGGAGACCCGGACCGGTTCGGGCTTCGACGTTCACCCGTTCGAGCCAGGCGACGCCGTGTGGCTGGGAGGCGTGTGCATCCCGCACACGGCCAGGCTCAAGGGCCATTCCGACGCCGACGCGGCGCTCCATGCGCTCACGGATGCCCTCTATGGCGCGATCGGCGAGAGCGACATTGGCGCGTATTTTCCCCCGTCGGACCCGCAATGGAAGGGCGCGGCCTCGCGTATCTTCCTCGAACATGCGGCGGGGCTCGTGAAGAACCGTGGCGGCCGGATCGTCAACCTCGACCTGACCATTGTGGCCGAAGCTCCGAAAATCCTGCCGCATGCGGCCGCGATGAAGGCGGTGATCGCCGATGCCTGCGGCATCCCCGTGACGCGCGTTGCCATCAAGGCGACGACGTCGGAGAAGCTCGGGTTCACGGGCCGTGGCGAAGGTATCGTGGCGATGGCGACGGCCACGGTCGAGCTGCCGCGGGAAGACTGATGTTCCACACCTCAATCATCACCCTCGCCGAGCGGGTCAATCATACGCTGATTGCCAGAAAGCAGATGATCGTGACGGCGGAGAGCTGCACGGGTGGGCTGATTGCGGGCGCGCTCACCGACGTGCCGGGGTCTTCGGCCGCAGTGTTTGGCGGCTACGTGACCTACGCGAATGAAGCCAAGTCCGGCATGATCGGCGTCGACCGTGAGCTCATCCGGGCGCACGGGGCGGTCTCGGAGCAGGTGGCGCGCGCCATGGCCGAGGGTGCGCTCAAGGCTAGTGGTGCACCGGTTGCGATCGCGGTGACAGGGATCGCGGGGCCGGGCGGTGGGACCGACGGGAAGCCCGTGGGCCTCGTCCACTTCGCCTATGCCGACGCCGGCAAGACTGTGCATCTGGAGAAGCGCTTCGGCGATCTCGGACGGCAGGTTGTCCGGGAGGAAACGGTCAAGACTGCGCTCGGGATGGTCCTGGATGGACTTGGCATACCGCGGCCCTAGTTGCCGAACCGCCGATCCGCTTCGGCGACGAAGGCGTCGATGATCTCTTCCTGCTTGGCGGCGAAGGCGGGTTCGGCGACGGCCGCGATCAGCGGGTTCGATATCTTGAAGTCGATGTCGAAGCGTACGCGAGTCCCCTCGCCTTCCGGCTCGAACGACCACTTGCTGTCGAGGTAGGCGAACGGGCCATCGACCGCCTTGGCGGAGATGGTGCGGGCGGCGGGGTCGGTCTCGACGCGGCTGGTGTAGGCCTGCGTCACGGGTCCGAACTTGATGGTCATGCGCGCGAAACGGACGTCGCTGCCGGCGCCGCGGTCGCGCTTGACGTCCATGGCGCTGACGTTCGGGAGGAAGCGCGGATAGTCCTCGAGGTCGCCCACCAGCCCGAACATGCGCTCGGGCAGATGGAGAACGTGCCGTTCGAAGAACAGGTCAGGCATGGCGGGCGAGCCGCGCTGCCTTGAGCGCGGCAAAGTCCTCGCCGGCATGGTGCGACGAACGGGTCAACGGGCTCGACGAGACCAGCAGGAAGCCCTTGGTCGTGGCGACGGTCGCGTACGACTTGAACTCGTCCGGCTCGACGAAGCGGATCACCGGATGGTGCTTCTTGGACGGCTGCAGGTACTGGCCGATGGTGAGGAAGTCGACGTCGGCCGACCGCAGGTCGTCCATCAGCTGCAGGACTTCGTTCCGCTCCTCGCCCAGGCCGACCATGATGCCCGACTTGGTGAACATGGTGTGGTCGAGTTCCTTCACCCGCTGCAGCAGGCGGATCGAGTGGAAGTAACGGGCGCCGGGCCGCACCTTCAGATAATTCGACGGTACGGTCTCGAGGTTGTGATTGAACACGTCCGGCTTGGCCGCGACGACGACTTCGAGCGCGCCTTCCTTGCGCAGGAAGTCTGGCGTCAGGATCTCGATGGTGGTCTGCGGTGTGCGCGCGCGGATGGCGCGGATGACGCGGGCGAAGTGCTCGGCGCCGCCGTCCGGCAGGTCGTCGCGGTCAACCGAAGTGATCACCACGTGGGCGAGGCCCAGCTTTTCGACGGCGTTGGCGACGTTCTCGGGCTCATTGGGATCGAGGGCGGTCGGGATGCCCGTCGCGACATTGCAGAAGGCGCAGGCGCGCGTGCAGATCTCGCCCATGATCATCATGGTCGCGTGCTTCTTGCTCCAGCACTCGCCAATGTTGGGGCAGCCGGCTTCCTCGCAGACGGTCACGAGATTGTTCTCGCGTACGATCTGCTGAGTTTCCTTGTAAATGGGTGAGCCGGGCGCCTTCACCCGGATCCAGTCGGGCTTGCGCAGCACCTCGGTGTCGGGCCGATGGGCCTTCTCGGGATGCCGGATGCGGCCTTCGAGCAGTGTGACCAATTGCGTTCCTAGGTGATGAGCCGGGCGACCAGCAGGACGATGACGGCGCCGGCCGTTGCGGTGACGATCTGGCTCAGCCAGATGTTGCCGATAGGCAGTTTGATCTTGAGGGCGCTGAACAAATAACCGCCCACAAAGGCGCCAAGCACGCCGCTGACGAGGTATGTCACGAGTCCGCCGCCACCCACGACCAGGCTCGCCAGCCAGCCTGCGATCAGCCCGATGACGAGGAAAATAACGATCGAGCGCGTGTTGTTGGTGTCCAAGATCGGACCTCCGTCCGTTTGTTGCCGCTCAGGCACGTTCATGTTCAAGCCTCACTCTACCCCAGGCTGACATATCGAGACGCAAGGCGTCCGGATCAAGCCGCCGGCTTCCGCCGCGTGAACAGGGCGACAATGCCCGAAATGATGAGTCCGAAGATCAGCCCGGGAATGCCCCAGGCCATCAACGCCACCCAGACGCCGGTCATGCCGGTGGCGGGCTGGTCGTTGAAGGTGATGTTGGCCGTGCCGGGGGCGACAAGGTTGACGACACCCATCCCGAGGCCGAGCAACAGGCAGCCGCCGAAGATGATCACGAATGTCCAGCGTGCGGGTGTCATGACGCTCCCTATCTCGCGATCACGCGGGCCACGACGATGACAATGAGCGCACCGATCACCGCTGTGGCGAGATCGTTCACCCAGGCGTTTTCAATCGGCAGTGCGACGCCCGCGAACTTGAGGACGTAGCCGCCCACCAGGGCGCCGATGACCCCGACCACCAGATTGCGCAACAATCCGCCGCCGCCGAGCACGAGGCTGGCGATCCAGCCGGCGACGAGGCCGGTGAGCAGGAAGATCAGGAGAGACTGCAGTTCTGGCGACATGAACGAGATGTTCTCCGGCGGAACGGGGTGACTATTCACTTTGGTCGCGCTCGCGAACCGCAAAACCGGACGGCCACTTTTGCTGCTCGCGCTCCGCGTCAGATGTTCAGGGCACGTCCATAAGCGTCGAGGACGCTTTCCTTCATCATCTCACTGAGCGTGGGATGCGGGAAGATGGTGTGCATCAGTTCTTCCTCGGTTGTTTCGAGGTTCATGGCGACGACGAAGCCTTCGATCAGCTCGGTGACCTCGGCGCCGACCATATGGGCGCCCAGCAGTTCGCCGGTCTTGGCGTCGAAGATGGTCTTGACCAGCCCTTCGGGCTCGCCGAGCGCGATCGCCTTGCCGTTGCCGATAAAGGGGAAGCGGCCGACCTTGATCTCGCGGCCGGCTTCCTTCGCCTTGGCCTCGGTCAGCCCGACGCTCGCCACCTGCGGCTCGCAATAGGTGCAGCCCGGGATCTTGCGCTTGTCGAGGCCGTGGACCTTGAGGCCGGCGATGGTCTCGACGACGATGACCGCCTCGTGCTCGGCCTTGTGGGCAAGCATCGGCGGGCCGGCGACATCGCCGATGGCCCAGACGCCGGGGACATTGGTACGGCCGTGGTCGTCCACCACGATAGCCCCGCGGTCGATCTTGATGCCGACCTTCTCGAGGCCGAGGTTCTCGGTGTTGCACTGCACGCCGACAGCCGAGATCAGCCGGTCGCCGGCGATTTGCTGCTTGCTGCCGTCCTTGAGTTCGACATGGGCGACAATGCCGTCCTTGGTCTTTTCGACCTTGGCGACCTTGGCTTCCGTCATGAACTTGATGCCGCGCTTCTCGAAGCGTTTTTTCACATGCGCGGCGATCTCGGCGTCCTCGACCGGCAGGATCTGCGGCAGAAGCTCGATGATCGTCACCTCGCTGCCCATCGAGCGGTAGAACGAGGCGAATTCCATTCCAATGGCGCCCGATCCCATCACCACGAGCGACTTCGGCATCGCAGCCGGCACCATGGCCTCGAAGTAGGTCCAGATGCGGTCGCCGTCGGGCTCGATGCCAGGCAGGACGCGCGGACGGGCACCGGTCGCGACGATGACGTGCTTGGCCTTGTAGGTCCCTGCCCCCAGTGCATTCTTGGGCGGGGGCACCTGCGGCTGCATGATCTTCTTCTTGGTCGGCTCGACCTTGACCTCGTTGGCGGAGGTCAGCACGGCCTCGCCCCAGATCGTGTCGACCTTGTTCTTCTTCATGAGGAACTGGACGCCGTTGTTCATCTGGGCAGCGATGGCGCGCGAGCGCTTCACCACGCCGTCGACGTCGACGCCGAACTTCTCGACGGTCAGCCCATAATCCTTGGCGTGTGCCATGTGGCCGTAGATCTCGGCCGAGCGCAGCAAGGCCTTGGTCGGGATGCAACCCCAGTTGGAGCAGATGCCGGCCATGTGCTCGCGCTCGACGATGGCCGTCTTCAGCCCCAGCTGCGCCGCGCGAATGGCAGCAACATAACCCCCGGGGCCGGCGCCGATGATGATGATGTCGTAAGTGTCAGCCATTGGTCGATCCTTCCGCGCCAGAGGGCACGGTAATGGTGGAAACGGGTGTGGCGCTGCGCCGGGCAGCGAAACGCCGGGCGATCAGCGCGACCAGCCTGGCAAGTCCAAGGCCGATCAGCATGGCGATCGCCGTGTAGGCAATACGCAACGCGAAGACGCCCAGCAGCTGGACGACATCGCGCCCACCGGTAAAGCCGGTCAGCCAAACGACCACCACGTCGCCAACCAGGAATACTGCGGCAACAACGAGGAGTGATTTCCAGAACGTCCGCGCGCCGTTGATGAAGACCACGCCCATCACGATGTCGAATGGGACCTTCACGAGCTGGAGCGCGAGCCCGGTTCCGGTAAGGAATGACGTCATCACCGCCGGGTCGCTCAAGTCGAGCGTTCCATTCGTAACGATGCCGATGGATGCGCCTATGGCGAGTTCGATGTAATTGGCGAGCAGTAGGCTCAGCGTGCCGGCGATCAATCCGGCCAGAAGACTGTTGGTGGGCTGCGGTGCGCCGTCGTCTCCAAGTGCCTTGGCATCGGGCATTCCGGTCACAACAATGAGGACTGCCCCCATCACCAGGGAGAGAATCATGAAGGGCCAGTTGATCTGCGCGCCCGTCGCAAGCGCGCCGGTCACGGTTACGCCGCCCGACAGCCCGCAGATTGTCCAGGTGCGCGCACTCGCCATCTAGATGTCACCGAGTAGCGCGCGAACCAGGGCCACAAGCCCCTCGCCGATCGCCCGCGTGTTCTTTGCGTCGAGATGGACGCCGTCCGCCGGATCGGGTTTGGCCACTGTTGAGGCGTCGAAGAATGCCGTTCCAAGTTCGTCGGCGCGGCGCTTGTAGCAGGTCGCGAAGAGCTTCGACTGTTCGATCGCGTCGTCCTGGCCGAAGTGATCCATCATCTCGGGATGGACGTCGCTCGGACAAAGGTGCGGCGGCGACACGATCACGATCTTGGGCGGTGTCTCGCCGTTCTCGGCAGCGTGACCGCGGATGACCTGTACCAGCCGGCGGATGCCGTAGGATGCCTCGAGCGCCGTCTTGCCGCGGAACGGCTTGAGGTCGTTGGTGCCCAGCATGATGACCACCGCGTCCAGAGGTGAGTGGCTGGAGAGCAGCGTGGGCAGAATGCGTGCGCCGTTGCGGTCGGCGTTCGCGTACCAGTCGTCGTGCACGGTGGTCCGGCCGCCGAGACCTTCGGCGATCACCCGCGCCTTGCCGCCAAGACCGGCCTCGAGCGCGCTGGGCCATCGGTCCTCGTAGGCATGACGCGGGCCGGCGATGATCGGGTTGTGCCCGTAGGTGATGCTGTCGCCGTAAGCGAGGATCGTCTTCATGCGAGCATCATCACGGGCGTTTCGATCAGCGCCTTGAACGCGGCCAACAGCTCGGCGCCGAGGGCGCCGTCGACCGATCGGTGGTCGCAGCTCAGGGTCACGGTCATGAACTGGCCGACCTTGACCTGGCCCTTCTCGGCATAGACGCGCTCCTCGCCGACGCCGACTGCGAGGATCGTGCCATGCGGCGGGTTGATGACCGCGGCGAAGTTGGTGATGCCGTACATGCCGAGGTTGGACACAGCCGACGAGCCGCCCTGGTATTCGTGCGGCGCCAGCTTCTTGCCGCGTGCGCGACCGGCGAGGTCTTTCACCTCTTCCGAGATCTGCCGCAAAGTCTTGCTTTCAGCGGACTTCACGACGGGCGTGAAGAGGCCCCCGGGCACGGCAACCGCCACGGCCACGTCGGAGGCCTTGTGGTAGAGGATCGAGTCCACGGCCCAGGTGGCGTTGGCCTTGGGGACCTTCTGCAGCGCCAGGGCCCATGCCTTGATGACGAAGTCGTTGACCGAGAGCTTGTAGGCCGGCTTGCCGTCCTTGAGCGGCGCGGCGGCGTTGATCTGCTCGCGCGCCTCCATCAAGGTGTCGATGCGGCAATCGAGCGTCAGATAGAAATGCGGGATGGTCTGCTTGGCCTCGGTGAGGCGCGCTGCGACGGTCTTGCGCATCCCGTCGTTAGCGACGACCTCGTAGCTGCCTTCGGGATAGAGCGACATCACCTGCTGCTTGGTCATGCCGCCGGCGATGGACGCACCGCCCGATGCCGGAGTGGCGGCGGGAGCCGCCTTGAGCGGGGCTTTGCCCGACTTGGCGGCTTCGACGTCGGACTTCACGACGCGGCCATGCGGACCCGAGCCGGTGATGGCCCCGACGTCGATCCCGGCCTCTTTCGCGAGGCGCTTGGCCAGTGGCGATGCGAAGACGCGGGCGCCATTGGCAGCGGCGGGAGCCTTCGGGGCCGGCGTGATGGCTGCCGTGCCGCTGACGGCAGACGGAGCCGGGGCGGACGCGGGTTTGGGAGCCTCGGCCTTCGGCGCCTCGGCTGCCTTCGGTGCGGGCGCCGGTGTCGCTGTGGCGGCCGGGGCGCTTTCGCCCTCGGTCAGCAGAACGGCGATCACAGCGTTAACCTTCACGTTCTCCGTTCCCTCTGGAACGACGATCTTGCCGATCTTGCCCTCATCGACGGCCTCGACTTCCATCGTCGCCTTGTCGGTCTCGATCTCGGCGATCACGTCGCCGGAGGAGACGTTGTCGCCCTCCTTGACGTGCCATTTCGCGAGCTTGCCCTCTTCCATGGTGGGAGAGAGTGCCGGCATGGTGATGTTGATGCTCATCGCGTCCTCACTCGCCGATGTCTTCGTTCCACAATGACGGGTTCTTCTCGATGAAGTCCGCCATCATGTGCTCGCAGCGGGGCTCGTGGTAGTCGACCACGTTGACGCCCGCGAGCGTCATGACATCCTGGAAACCTTTGAAATTCTTGCTCTCGGCGACGACGACGCGCGAAATGCCGAACTGGATGATCGTGCCTGTGCACATCATGCAGGGGCTGAGCGTCGTGTAGCAGGTGACGTCCCTGTAGGTGCGCTGCCGGCCGGCGTTCTGGATCGCGTCCATCTCACCGTGCAAGATCGGATCGCCCTTTTGCACGCGGCGGTTGTGCCCGCGGCCGATGATCTCGCCATTGCGCACCAGCACCGAGCCGATCGGAATGCCGCCTTCGCTCAATCCCTTCTGTGCCTCCTCATAGGCGGCATCGAGAAACTTGCGGTCGAGTTCTTCCTGCGTCGCCATGGTCAGCTCCGGTACGTCACGGCGTTCACGGCCGCGATGACTTCGTCGACGTTGGGCAGCGCCAGCTTTTCGAGATTGGCGGCGTAGGGCATCGGGACGTCCTTGCCAGTGACGCGGGTCGGCGGGGCGTCGAGGTAGTCGAAAGCCTCGGCGACGACACGGGCGGCGAGTTCGGCGCCGATGCCGCCCTGCGGCCAGCCTTCCTCGACGGTCACCAGGCGGCCGGTCTTCTTGACGGACTCGATCACGGTCGCCGAGTCCATCGGGCGCAGGGTGCGGAGGTCGATCAACTCGACGTCGACGCCTGATGCGACCAGCTTCTCCGTCGCCTGCGTGGCGTAGCGCATGCCCATCGAGAAGGAGACGATGGTCACGTCCTTGCCGGCGCGCGCGATGCGCGCCTTGCCGATGGGCAGCACGTAATCGTCGACCTTGGGGACGAGGCCGGTCGAGCCGTAGAGAATCTCGTTCTCGAGGAAGACCACCGGGGTGTTGGTGCGAATGGCGGCTTTGAGCAGGCCCTTGGCGTCGGCGGCCGAGAACGGCGCGATGACGTAGAGCCCGGGAACGTGGCTGTACCAGGCCGAGAAGTCCTGGCTGTGCTGGGCGGCAACGCGCGCCGCGGCGCCGTTCGGGCCACGGAAGACGATGGGCGCCGTCACTTGCCCGCCCGACATGTAGAGCTGCTTGGCGGCAGAGTTGATGATCTGGTCGATAGCCTGCATGGCGAAGTTCCAGGTCATGAACTCGACGATCGGGCGGAGGCCGGCGAAGGCCGCGCCGACGCCGATGCCGGCAAAGCCGTGCTCGGTGATGGGCGTGTCGACGACGCGCTGCGGTCCGAATTCCTGCAGCAGGTTCTGGGTGATCTTGTAGGCGCCCTGATACTCGGCGACCTCTTCGCCCATGATGAAGACGTCCTTGTCGCGGCGCATCTCCTCGGCCATCGCTTCGTTGAGCGCCTGGCGCACGGTCATCTCGACCATCTCGACGCCGGCGGGGAGGTCCGGATCAGCGGCTGCCTCGAACTTCGGGGCCGCTGGAGCCGCTGCGGCTGACGGCACGGCGTCCGCGGCCTTCTCGGCGGCGACAACGGGCGCTTCGGCCGGTTCGGGCGCGGTCTTGGCGACGGGGGTCGGTGCGGGGGCGCTCTCGCCCCCACCTAGGACGACGGCGATGGGGGTGTTCACCTTCACACCCTCGGTGCCCTCGGCGACCAGCAGTTCCTTGACCTGGCCGCTGTCGACGCTCTCGACTTCCATCGTGGCCTTGTCGGTTTCGATCTCAGCCAGCACGTCGCCGGGCTTGACCGTGTCGCCGACTTTGACCAGCCACTTGGAGAGCTTCCCCTCCTCCATGGTCGGGCTCAGCGCGGGCATCAGAATGTTGGGCATCTCGAGGTTCCCTGAAACTCAGTTCTGAGCGATGACGCTCATCAGTCCGCCGATCACGAAACCGGCGAGCACACAGAAGATGAAGGCGACGAAGGCCCGTTGGTAGGTCCGGATGTGCGGGTCGGCAGCACCTCCGGTCACGGCGCGGATCTTGTCGAACTGCCACCAGCCGAGCTGGCCATAGGCCCGCATCCGCTGGCCAGCGGGCGCCAGACGCACGATCTGGATCGCAGAGAGCACGGCAACGCCCCACGCGAAAACCGCGAACAGGCCCAGCACCCCGATCACGACGCCGATCATGCGCTTATGCTCCGGTGAGCTTTCGCCAGAGCAGCAGGCCGCAGAGCGCGACCAGCGCAAGGATAAGCACGACGCGTGAGGCGCGAAGCCAGAGCGGATAGCGTCCGCCGGCCTGTGCCTCGGCTTCCGTCATGGCGCGCCGGATTTCCGGCCAGCCCTGAATGATGCCGATGAGCCGGCGCGTGAAATCCACCAGCATTGCGCCGGTGTGCCAGAAGAACAGCGCGAACAGGGCGATCACGCCCAGTCCGAGCGCCCACACCGACCAGTCCGGCATGCCGCTCATCGTCCTGCCATCCGCTTGCTGTACCCGGCATCCCCTTCACCCTACGCCGCGTAGATGTCAGTCCAGAGCTCGGACGCGGCCGGCTCGGCATCGGCGGTCGCAAAGTCGGCGGCCTCGGTGACTATGGCGCGGACTTCGGTCTCGATCAGTTTCAGCGACTCCTCGGTGCCGAAGCGTTTCTCCAGAATGCGGTTCTTGACCTGCTCGATGGGATCGCGCTCGGACCGCATGCTCGTCACTTCGTCCTTGGAGCGGTACTTGGCCGGGTCGGACATGGAATGGCCCCGATATCGATAGGTCATCATCTCGAGGATGTAGGGGCCGCCGCCACCACGGATGTGGTCGATGGCTCGGCGCGTGGCGTCGTGCACCATGCGCACGTCCATGCCGTCCACCTGCTCGCCGTCGATGCCAAAGCTCAGCCCGCGACGTGAGAAGTCGGCCTGCGCGGTGGCGCGCTCTACGGCGGTACCCATGGCATAGCGGTTGTTCTCGACGACGTAGAGGACCGGCAGGCTCCAGAGCTTGGCCATATTGAAGCTCTCATAGACCTGGCCCTGGTTGGCCGCGCCGTCGCCGAAATAGGTGATCGCGACGCTCTTTTCGCCTCGGTACTTGGCGGCGAAGGCCAATCCCGTGCCGAGCGACACCTGCGCGCCGACGATGCCGTTGCCGCCGTAGAAGCGGTGCTCGTTCGAGAACATGTGCATCGAGCCGCCCTTGCCTTTCGACAGGCCGCCCTCGCGTCCAGTGAGTTCCGCCATCACGCCCTTGGGGTCGAGCCCCATGACCAGCATGTGGCCGTGGTCGCGGTAGCCGGTGATCTGCGCATCGCCCTTCTGGCTCGCCATGGTGATGCCGGTCACCACCGCTTCCTGGCCGATGTAGAGGTGGCAGAAGCCGCCGATCAGGCCCATGCCGTACATCTGGCCGGCCTTCTCCTCGAAGCGGCGGATCAGCAGCATGTCGCGATAAGCCTTGAGCTCGTCGTCCTTGCTGAACTGGGGGGCATTGGGAAGGGAAGCGGATTTTGCGGCTTTCACCGCGGGCTTGCGCGCCATTATTCTGCTCCGGAAACCGCAATTAGGATGGCATTACGCCACCGGGGCACAGATTAGCGCAAGACTTTCGTCACATGCAATGTGCCCAATTCGTGAGCAAAACCGGCTATCAGTCTATGCCTGTTTCGATTTTTGGCATTGACTCGATTTCAGTTGACGAGGTGAGTTTACTGGTTGTCGGTTGACCGGTCTTCGGATCGACCATCACCACGAGGTCACCCACCTGCGCCATCGACAACAGTGCCCGCGCCCGCTCCGTGAGGATGTCGGGATCGAGCTTGTGCGGGTTGAAGAGGTTCACCTTGTGCCGATAGGCGTCGATCTCGGCCTGCAGCGCCGCCGACTGCACCCTGAGGTCGACGATGTCGGCCTTCATGACCTTCTGGTTCTCGGTGCCGAAATTCCCGCCGATGACGTTCCAGCCCAGATAGCCCTGAAACGCCAGCAGGCCCGCGGTAATCAGCAGGCCGCGCCAGATGGACGGACGACGAAGGCGGGTGGACATGCAGCCACCCTAAGCCGTTGTGGTTGAAGGGGAGTTAAGTCCCGAACGCTCGGCCGATCACAGCAAGTACGAGAATACCACCGCCAGAAGCGTGAAGCTCACCAGCCCGATCACCGCATAGACTTTCGCCGAGTGGATCGGGTTGGTTTTGATGAAGCCAAAGAAGCTGTTGGCGTTGACCGCATGGAAGAGCGCTGCGACCACCAATAGCCACAGCCATTTGTCGGCGGGCGTGAAGGCGAGCGTCGCGACGACCACGATGGCGTACTCCACGACGAACGCGAGCGGCCCGTTGCGCCACAGGCCCAAGCCGACCTTGGTGTCGCGACCGAAGCCGAGGAGCGGCAGGTCCCTGAGATGGACGATTACGTCCAGCAGCCAGTGCGAGATCGAGGCGAGCATGAACACCAGCGCCGCCTGCCAGCCGTAGAACGGCACGAGCGCCATGGCTGGAACCAGGGCGATCAGGTTCGTCAGGACCAGGGAGTGCGAATAGGGATAGTGGGTGAACTCGATGTCGCGCTGCAAGGGAGACGAGCTCATCTTCGCCCGTTCGACGCCGGCGAGGATCGTGGCGCCCCACAACAGATCGGGAAATCCCACGCCTACGAGGCTGACCCAGACCGGCGTCTGCGGGAAGATGGCGCGGAGGAGTTCGGCGCCGGCGAGGTGTCCGATGAACATCGCAACCTCCTGCCGGCGGCCTTACCGCTTATGCCAACGCCTTGAATGCGCCCCGGCCAGCGTACTTCGCAGCGCTGCCCAGCATCTCCTCGATACGGATCAGCTGGTTGTACTTGGCGATGCGGTCGGAGCGGCTGAGCGAGCCGGTCTTGATCTGACCGCAGCCGCAGGCGACGGCGAGGTCGGCGATGGTCGCGTCCTCGGTCTCGCCGGAGCGATGGCTCATCACGGAGGTGTAGGCGGCACGGTGGGCCATATCGACGGCGTCGAGCGTCTCGGTGAGCGAGCCGATCTGGTTGACCTTGACGAGGATCGAGTTGGCGACGCCCATCTTGATGCCGGAGCGCAGGCGCTCGGTGTTGGTGACGAACAGGTCGTCGCCGACGAGCTGGATCTTGCCGCCAAGCGCTTCGGTCAGCGCCTTCCAGCCGTCCCAGTCGTCCTCGGCCATGCCGTCTTCGATGGTGATGATGGGGAACTTGCTGACCAACCCCTCGAGGAACTTCACGTTCTCGGCCGAGGTCAGCGACTTGCCCTCGCCTTCCATCTCGTACTTGCCGCCCTTGAAGTATTCGGTCGAGGCGCAGTCGAGGCCGAGGAACACGTCCTTGCCCGGCTCATAGCCGGCGGCGCTGATCGACTTGACGATGTAGTCGAGCGCGGCTTCGGCGGACTTGAGGTTGGGCGCGAAACCGCCTTCGTCGCCGACGGCGGTGTTGTGGCCGTCCTTGTGCAGCGCCTTCTTGAGTGTGTGGAAGATTTCCGATCCGATCTGGACCGCGTGCGCCATGCTTTCGGCGCCCACCGGCAGGATCATGAATTCCTGCATGTCGATCGGGTTGTCGGCGTGCGCGCCGCCGTTGATGATGTTCATCATCGGGACCGGCAGGATGTGAGCGTTGGGGCCGCCGAGATATTTGTAGAGCGGCAATTCCGAGCTTTCGGCGGCGGCCTTGGCCACGGCCAGCGAGACGCCCAGGATCGCGTTGGCGCCGAGGCGGCCCTTGTTGGGCGTGCCGTCGAGCTCGATCATCGCGCGGTCGACGGTGATCTGATCGAGCGCATCGAGGCCCTCGATTTCCGAGTAGATCTCGGTGTTCACGAAGTCGACCGCCTTGGTCACGCCCTTGCCGAGGAAGTCCTTGCCGCCGTCGCGCAGTTCCACCGCCTCGTGCGCACCGGTCGAGGCGCCCGAGGGGACGATGGCGCGGCCGAAACTGCCGTCGTCGAGCATCACATCCACTTCCACGGTGGGGTTGCCGCGGCTGTCGAAAACCTGGCGGCCGGTGACGTCGATGATGGAAGACATGAGACCCTCTGACTCTTGCGGAAATCCGAGCCTTCCTAGAGCCGTCATGTGACAATCGGAAGGGGGTCAGCGGGAAATTTCCGGTTCAGCCGAGCTTTCCGTTGTCCTTGAGCCAGGTGACGGCCTCCTCGATCGCGGCGAGGCTCGAGTATTTCGGCTCGTAGCCGAGCCGGGTGCGCCCCTTTTCGATCGAGTGTGCCGGGCTGCGGGCGATGTGCTCCCAGGTGGCCTGGGCTTCTTCGGGGTCCTGGCCGAGCTTCCACTGGTCGAATTGCAGATAGCTGAGCTTGGGTTCCTTGCCGAACCAGCGGTACATCGCTTCGGCGTAACCCCGCAGGTTCAGCGCCTGCGAGGAGACCGCGTTGAACGCCTCGCCGATCGATTCCTTCGGCTTGGCGATGGCGCGGAAGGCCACCTGGGCGACGTCGGAGGCGTGGACGTGGTGCACGGTCTCGAGCCCGAAGTTGGGGAGCACCAGCTCTTCGCCGCGACGGATCCTGGCGAACACGTCGGGGTTGAAATGGCCGGCCGGGTTGAGTGGCGCCCAGCCGGGGCCGACGATGTGGCCGGGGCGGAAGACGGTGGCGGGAAAGCCGACCTTGGCTTCGCTCAGGAGCCACGCCTCGATCTGCGCCTTGTTGGTCCCGTACTCGCCGAAGGGGTTCAGCGGGTCACTTTCGGTCGCGGGCACGGCGCGGTTGTGGCCGTACACCCAGATCGTGCCGCAATGGAGGAAGTGCTCCACTCTGCCCCAGAGCGCCTGGACGAGCTGGTCGGTGCTGGCGAGGGTGAAGGAGATCATGTCGACCACGACATCGGCACCGAGCCCGGCGATGCGGCGGCCGAAGGTGCCGGCGGCTTCTTCGGCCGTGCGGTCGGCGACTACCGTCTCGACCTTCTGCCAGGCGTCGTGCGGCAGGTATGGCTTGGCCTGGCCGCGGCTCACATTGATGACCTGGTGCCCTGCCTTGACCAGCATCGGGACCAGGTAGGTTCCCACATGCCCGCTTCCACCGACGACGACGACCCGCACGACAACTCTCCAGATGAGCGGGTAGGTCTATCGCAGGCTGCTTCGGAAAGGGACGGAAAATCGGCGGTTATCGCGGCGGCAAACTTCGTTGCGCGTGATTGCGTTTCTTCATCACGCATTGCTCACGGGCCGTACCATTTGTTCACTTCCGTGCCACCAGCGCTGGATTTCGGACTGCGACGCGCGACATAAGGGACAACTCGAAACGGGCCGGATCGGCCCAGGGAGACAACGATGAATCTGAGCCGCATTGCCAAGGTGGCCGCCGTGGGCGTTCTGAGCGTCGCGGCGGCGTTCGGCCTCTGGCACTCCACCGTCGGGGCGCAGGAAGAGCCGGTGGTCATTCCGGCTCCCTCGATCGACCTGCCCGCGTCCGGCAGCGAAGCCAAGGCGGTGTTCGCTGGTGGGTGCTTCTGGGGTGTCCAGGGCGTGTTCCAGCATGTGAAGGGGGTCAAGGACGCCGTCTCCGGCTATGCCGGCGGCTCGGCGGATACGGCGCACTACGAGGTGGTGGGATCGGGCCAGACCGGTCACGCCGAGACGGTCGAGATCACCTACGATCCGTCGGTGGTGAGCTATGGCCAGCTGCTGCAGATCTTCTTCTCGGTGGCGATGAACCCGACGCAGCTCAACTACCAGGGCCCCGACCACGGCACGCAGTACCGCAACGCGATCTTCTACCAGTCGAACGAGGAGAAGCAGGTCGCCGAGGCCTACATCGCCCAACTCGATGCCGCGAAGGTTTATCCGGCCAAGATCGTGACGAGCCTAGAGCCCTATGAGGCGTTCTATCCGGCCGAACAGTACCATCAGGATTTCCTGACGCTGAACCCGACCTGGCCCTACATCGTCATCAACGACATTCCGAAGGTCATGGCGCTCGAAAAGCTGTTCCCCGCCGTGTGGCAGGAAGAGCCGGTGCTGGTGGGCTCGCTCTAGTTCGATCGAAGGCCGCCCCGTTTATCGACGGGACGGCCCTTTTCAGCATCAAAGCCCGATGGCCTTGGCCGTACACGCGGAGCCGGCCTCGGCGCCGCTCGCGAGAACGTTGCTCAGGCGGATCGACTTGCCCGGGGCGAGCGTCTTGGCGAGATGCATGGAGCCCCTTTGACCGTCGGCCTTCCACGCCAGCTTCGTGCCGACCGGGAGCGGGACGAGGCCGACATTGGCAACCAGCAGATCGTTCGGGAATTCGGACGGCGTACCAGCGACGGTGCATTTGAGCACGGGGCCGAGCTTGGCGACGACCGTGATGTTGCTCGACTTGCCGTGGTTGCTGGTGGTGGTTGGCTTCCCCAGCACGACGTCGTCGATGGCGTCCGAGTGCAGCTGCTTCATGTCGTAATGGGCATGGCTCAGCGAGTCGGCCACAGGGTCGGCGGGCTGGAACGGATCGAGCCGGCGGGTCACGTCGATCAAGGCGCCGGCGCTGGCGAAGGTCGGGGCCATGATGGCGGCGAGGGCAACAACGAGAATGGTGGTCTTCATTTTCAGTCTCCAAACCGGAGGGGTGACGCCGGCCCGCACCCTGCGGAACCGCCGGTCCAGGTCATTCCGGTGGACGACTGGACGGGCGCTTCTCTAGGGGCCTTCCATTGAACCGGCTCTGAGGGCACAATTCAGTTCAGCTTCATAATCATTGCGACTGTGCAATAATGTCATCTACGCAACAAATACGACCGGCGCACCCGCAGAGCCAGATCGCCCGGTTCCTGAGCGGGCTGTCGGCAAGGCTACTCAGCAGCACGGCGAGGAGCCTTCGCACCGAGAATCTGTCGATGGCGGAACTGGCGTCGCTCTATCTGCTCGATGGCGGCTCTGAGCTCAGGATCAACGAACTGGCCGAGCATCTGGCGCTGTCGCTGCCGGCCGCCAGCCGCGTCGGGCAGAGTCTCGTCGATCGTGGCTTCGTCACGCGCAAGGAAGACTCAGTCGATCGCCGGGCCAAGGTGCTGGCCCTGACGAAGCGGGGGACCGAGGTGCTCGACACGATGAACGCCGTGGTCTTCGAGGAAGTATCGGGGCTGCTCTTTGCCGGCGATACGCCGGTGACCAACCGGCTCGGCAAAGCGTTCGCGTCGCTGGTAGCCGAGGGGCTTGCCGAGAAGCCGTGATGCCTGGTTTGCGCACGTTGCTTGGGAAGGTCCGTCGGCGGGTCCGGTATATATGGCGGGACCTGTGGGCCCGGCCGGTCGTGATCGTCCTGATCCGCTACAGCGTGTTCCTAAGAACCCACGCCAGCCGCGTTTGGCTCGTCTCCCAGGAAGGCACGCCTGACGACTATCGCAACAAGCTGTTCGAGGATGCTCGGCTGCAGTTCCGGCTGGCGACCCTCACGCGGATCGTACTGCCGAGCCTCGCCGCGCAATCCGTCGGGCTAAGACCGTCGCGTCACCGCGTCATCATCTTCACCTCGTCGGAACTGCCAGTGGGGCATCTGGCAGCGCTGCGATCGGCCGTAGCCGACACGCCCTGGGTGTCCATCGAACTCGTCTCGCCCGACAGCGAAAGCATCGACTTTGCCGGCCCGACCGGCCGTGCCATTGCACAGATGGGGCACCGCGGACTCTATGCGACGGTCCGGCTGGATGACGACGACGCGCTCGCACGGACCTTCGTCAAGAATCTCGGACGCCATGTCGGGCCGGAGAATGTGGGGAAGATTATCAGCTTCCCTAAGGGCTACATGGGGAAGCTGAGCGACGGCGCCCCGCTCAAGTTCGGCGCCTTCTTCGAACGCAGCACAGGGTTTAACGCGACCGGCATGGCGTTCATCGCGTCGACCGAGGACGAGCCGTCCACGGTGTTCGACATCGGGCCTCATGACGGGGCGGGACGCGTGCCGCATTTCCGCGACACGGGCATTCGTGCCTGGCTGCGATCCTGGCACTCAGGGATGGACTCAGGCGGCTCCTACCGCAGCAGTTCGTGGCTCCGGAGCCCGGTGGCCGAAGCGCGGGTGCGGAAGGACTTCACCACCCTCGCCTAGAGTGCCGTCCTAGAGCAGCTTTTCAATGTCTGGCGCGATGTCGGCTGGCATGAACTTGTCGCCGAAGCGCTTGACGGGCCTGCCATCTCGGCCGACGAGGAACTTTGCAAAATTCCACTCGACGTCGCGATTGCCTGAGCCCGGCGTCTCGGCCTTGAGCCACTTGAAGAGCGGATCGGCGCCGGGGCCGTTGACCTCGACCTTGCCGAACAGCGGGAACTTCACGCCGAAGTTCACCGTGCAGAACTCGGCGATCTCCTCGGCTGTGCCCGGCTCCTGCCCCTCGAACTGGTTGCAGGGAAAGCCCATCACCACCAGCCCGTCCTTGCCGTACCTCTCGTAGAGCGCCTCGAGCCCCTCATATTGCGGGGTGTTCCCGCAATGGCTGGCGACGTTGACGACGAGCGCCACCTTGCCCTCGAAATCGGACAGCGGCTCGGGCCCGCCGAGCAGGCGGGAGGCGGAAAAATCGGTCAGCTTGGTCATATGAACTCTTGGGGGGAATTGGCGGGATCGAATGAAGGCCGAAACCTTACGGCTCGCGCTTGTGCCCGTCGATGCCCTTCTCGGCCTTCGCCTTCCGGGTTTCATCGGCCAGTTTCTCGGCCTTGGCGCGCCCGAACTTGGCGCGGTTCGCCGCGGCTGCCGCGTCTTTGTCGGCGCGCTCCTTGGCTTTGCGGGCTTTGCTGAGGGAGAGGATGTCGGCCATCAGCGCTTTCTAGCAGGTGTCTTGGTTGGCGAGGAATCGCTGCGTGTCAAAGGTTGGTACAAGGCGATCATGGCGTCGACCATCTTGTCGAGTGGATGGACCAGCGGATCGCCGTAAGCGTCGGCGACCGCGAACATGGTGACGAGGCCGATCGCCGACATATGAGCGGCCACGGCCAGTTGCCTCGGGCTCACGTCCTTGCGAGCCAGCCTGGGGTCACCTGCGATCCAGGATTCCAGCGCCGCATAGATCGACGATGTAACCCGGTGGATGGGCGCGAGAGCGGCCTGCTGGTCCGGTGCATTCGGCTCGGTCCCAAAAGGCTCGGGCATGTACACGACCCTGAACAGCGGCAGCCGACGAGCATAGTGCCGCGCAAATGCACGAATGAAGCGTTCGATCGCGTCAGTCCCGTCACGCGATCCTGACAGCGCAGTGATCAACGCGTCCGCCTCCTGGCGGATAATGGGGACACCGCAATCTGCGATCAGCTCCCACTTACTCGGGTACCAGTAGAGGACTGCCTGCTTGGAGACGCCGAGAGTGTCGGCCAACGCTTGAAACGTGAGACCGGTCAGCCCCTCCCGCTCGACCATGGCGAGCGCAGCATCCTGGATCAGCTCCCGCGATACTCGGCGCTGCGGCGGCACTCAAAAACCCCATTGACAACTTACCGTTGGTAAGTACGTTACTTACCAACGGTAAGCAAGAGGATGAGTCATGGTTGACCTGAAGGTTTTCACCTTCTCGCCCGCTTTCGGGCTGCGCAGTTCGGGACCCTTCGCCCTGAAGCTGCTGAAGTGGCTGGACCTCGCCGGCATGCCCTTCACACAGGTGGTCGAGGACCTGCCAAACAAAGGCCCGAAGTCCAAGAATCCCTGGATCGAACTCGACGGCGAACGTATCGGCGACACCGAGATCATCATCGACCTTCTCACGAAGCGCAGCGGCTTCAATATCGACTCCGGCCTGACGCCCGATCAGCGGGCGCTCTCCCACGCTGTGCGACGCATGGTCGAGGAGCACTTTCACATGATCCTTGAATGGGAACTCTTCGTGCACCCAGCCGGCAAGGAAGGTGCACGGCAGCTGGCGGCAGAAGCGGTCCCCGCCCCGCTCGCCGGCTTGGCAGCGACCTACATGACGCAGCACTTCGGACGTCAGCTTCACGCCCGCGGCATCGCCCGTCACGCGCCGGATATCATCGCGGCGAAGGCGCGGGCCGACCTCGATGCGATTGAGGACATCATCGGCGGCGGTCCCTACCTCGTCGGCGCGCATCGCTCGATGGCTGACGTTTCGATCTACGGCCTCCTTATGCCCATGGCACGCTGGCCGATGAGGACACCCACGGCGGACTCGATCAAAGGGCGGCCGAGACTCATGGCCTACCTCGATCGCATGCACGAAGCGGGCACTGTGTCGTCAGCCGTGGCAGCCTAAACCAACCGGCTCTGCTCCATCGCCGCCGCCACGAAGCTCGCGAAAAGTGGGTGCGGCTCGAACGGCTTGGACTTCAGTTCCGGGTGGAACTGGACGCCGATGAACCAGGGGTGGTCGGTACGTTCGACGATCTCGGGCAAGGTGCCGTCCGGTGAGACGCCGGAGAACAAGAGGCCGTTCTTTTCGAGGACCTTGCGGTACTCCATGTTCACTTCGTAGCGGTGGCGATGCCGCTCATTGATGCGGGTGGTGCCGTAGATGTCGGCAACACGCGAGCCGCGGGTGAGTTGGGCCGGATAGGAGCCGAGGCGCATGGTGCCGCCGAGGTCGCCTTCGGCTGAGCGGCTTTCCTTCTCGTTGCCCTTGGTCCACTCGGTCATGATGCCCACGATCGGCTCCTTGGTGGGGCCGAATTCGGTGGAGTTGGCCTTGGGGATGCCGGCGGTGTTCCGCGCCGCCTCGATGCAGGCCATCTGCATGCCGAAGCAGATGCCGAAATACGGCACGTCCTTGGTGCGAGCGAACTTGGCGGCCTGTATTTTGCCCGCCGAGCCGCGCTCACCGAAGCCACCGGGGACGAGGATGCCGTGGATGTGCTCGAGGTATGGCGCGGGGTCCTCGTGCTCGAAGATCTCGGAGTCGATCCAGTTGAGGTTGACCTTGACCTTGTTGGCGATGCCGCCGTGGACCAGGGCTTCGCTCAGGGATTTATAGGCGTCCTTGAGGCCGGTGTATTTGCCAACGATGGCAATGTTGACCTCGCCCTCGGGGTTGTGGAGGCGCGACGACACCTCCTCCCAGGGCGAGAGGTCCGGCTCCTTGGCGTCGGTGATGCCGAACGCCGAAAGTACCTCGCGGTCCAGGCCTTCGTGGTGGTAGGCAAGCGGCACATCGTAGATCGAGGCGACGTCGAGCCCCTGGATCACGGCGCTTTCGCGGACGTTGCAGAACAGCGCCAGCTTCCGGCGCTCGCCCTGCGGAATGGGCCGGTCGCAGCGGACCAGCAGGATATCGGGCGAAATGCCGATCGAGCGCAACGTTGCGACCGAGTGCTGGGTGGGCTTGGTCTTGAGTTCGCCCGCCGACGGAATGAACGGCATCAGCGTCAGGTGGACATAGATCGCGTGATGGCGTGGCAGGTCGTTGCCGAACTGGCGGATGGCCTCGAAGAACGGCAGGCCCTCGATGTCGCCGACGGTGCCTCCCACTTCGACGAGGACGAAATCGAAGTCTTCGTTGCCCTCGCGGATGAAGTCCTTGATGGCGTCGGTTACGTGCGGGATTACCTGCACAGTGGCGCCGAGGAACTCGCCTTTGCGCTCCTTGGCGATGAGGTCGGAGTAGATCCGGCCCGTCGTGATGTTGTCGCGCTTGTTGGCGTGCCGCCCCGTGAAGCGCTCGTAGTGGCCGAGATCGAGATCGGTCTCGGCCCCGTCATCGGTCACGAACACCTCGCCGTGCTGCGTCGGCGACATCGTTCCGGGGTCCACGTTGAGATAGGGGTCGAGCTTGCGCAGGCGGACCTTATAGCCGCGTGCTTGCAGAACCGCACCAAGAGCTGCGGAAGCGAGACCTTTTCCCAATGAGGAGACCACGCCGCCGGTGATGAAAACGTACCGTGCCATGGGCTTTCACCTCTATGGGGCGCCACAATGATTCGGAACCCCTCAAGCGCTGCGCCCACAGCGTCGAGGGGCATCAACTTCACGTCTGCCAAAAACGAAGGAGGGGATGTCTCCATCCCCTCCTTCAGGTTCGTATCTCGGGCACTCTACTGTGCCGGAGCGCTGTTGGTGGCGCTCTCTTGAGCCGGCTCGCTGGGAGCCGGTGCGACTGGCAGGGCCAGTCCGGGATCGGTGGTGCTGGTGCTGTCGGCGGCCGGTGCGCTCGAGGTCGCCTCGGCGGCGGGAGCGGCTTCCGACGATGTGGTCGTCGGCAGGGGCAGCGTGTCGCCGCCGCCCAGCTGGCTGAGCGCATCGAGCACGGTCGAGGGCGTTGCCTCGCCGGGCGCCGCAGCGGAATCGAGGATGTCGGAGGTGGTGCGGTTGAGTTCGGCGAGGATGGTGAGGCCGATGGCCGTCACGAAGAACAGCGCCGCGAGGATCGCCGTCGTCCGGGTGAGAAGATTGGCCGAGCCGCGGACGGTCATAAGCCCGCCGGCGTTGCCGCCCATGCCCAGTCCGCCGCCTTCCGAGCGCTGCAGCAGGATCACGGCGATCAGCGCGAGCACGATCAGGAGGTAAGCGACGAGGAGGACGTTTTCCATTACGGGGCGGTCTTTCAATAAATGTCAGCGGCGCGCTGGGCGAGCCGCTGGTCGGCGCGCGTCATATACGCGATTGGCATCAATTGCCAGCGCTTCAAGCCAATAGTTTGTCGGGTCGGTGCTCTTACGCCGCCGAGATAATGGCGAAGAAGTCGTCCGCCAAGAGGCTGGCGCCGCCGACAAGGCCACCGTTCACGTGCGGAATGGCCAAGATCTCCTTAGCGTTGCCCGGCTTGAGCGAACCACCATAAAGCAGGCGGATTGTTTCACCTTTGGCGCCGAAGCGTTTAACCAGCTGATCGCGCAGGCTTTTGTGCATCTGGGCGATATCGGCGGAAGTCGGGGTCAGGCCGGTGCCGATGGCCCAGACGGGCTCATAGGCGATCACGACATCGTCGTCGGCCGCCTGGTCCGGGACAGACGCCGCGAGTTGCCGGGAGACGACGGCATCTGCCTGCCCCGCCTCGCGCTCGGCGCGCGTTTCCCCCACGCAGATGATCGGGGTCAGACCGGCGGCAAGAACGGACACGGCCTTGAGACGCACCAGTTCGTCGGTCTCGCCGTGGTCGGTGCGGCGCTCGGAGTGGCCGACGATGATCAACTGCGCTCCGGCATCGGCCAGCATCGGCGCGCTGAGGTCGCCGGTGTGAGCGCCCGAGGCGGCCGGGTGGCAATCCTGTGCCCCGACAACAATCCCGGCGGGCGCGGCGATCCGGTTCATCGCGGCAATCAGCGTCGCCGGCGGGCAGAGGGCAACGGTGCAGCGCGGCGGCTCGCCGGCGGTCAGGCGGCTCGCGAGCCTTTCCACCTCGATCAGGCTGGCGCGCAGCCCGTTCATCTTCCAGTTGCCGGCGATCAGCGGAGTAATGTTCTGAGCCACTTGGCGGAAATCCTTGCTCTTGCGCGGGAGGGGCGTTTGCCATAACCCCTCTCAACCGAAACGTCACCGTCTGGAACGCCTGAATATGCTGCACTTTATGCGCCGGTTCGCCAACTCGATCGGCGGCAAAATCCTCGGCGTAGCCCTGGTGATCGCGCTCGCGGCCTTCGGCGTGCCGTCCATCCTGGCGACGCTCGATGCCAACATCATCACGCGCGTGGGTGACGAAGACATCACGGCGCTCGATTTCCAGCGGCTCTACCAGCAGAATCTGAACGCGTTCGCCCAGCAGACCGGCCAGCTTCCAACGAACGAGCAGGCGATTCAGTTCGGCATTCCGACGTCGGTGCTCAACCAGCTCACGACCCGGGCGGCGATCAACCAGTTCGCCGTGCGCAACGGCGTCGGCGTGTCGGACACCAAGCTCGCCGACCTCGTGCGCAGCGACCAGTCGTTTTTCGGCGTGCTGGGCAGCTTCGACCGGCAGATCTACGACCAATATCTGCGCCAGCAGGGCATGACGAGCGAGCAGTACTTCGAGCTGCAGCGTAAGGCCGCGCGGCGCCAGCAGATCGCCATCGGCCTGTTCGCCGGCAGCCAGGTGTCGAAGACCGGCCTCGACCTGCTCAACCGCTACCGAAACGACCTGCGCACGGTTGAGTATTTCACGCTCAATTCGACGAGCCTGCCGGAGATTCCGACGCCGACCGACGCCGACCTCACGACTTACCTCACCGAACACCAGGCCGACTTCCGGACGCAGGAAACGCGCACCGCCGACGTGCTGGTGCTCAATCTCGATACGCTCGGCGCCCTGCCCGACTACCAGCCGACCGAGGACGAGATCCGCGCCGAGTACGATCGCACCAAGGACGCGCTGACCAAGGTCGAGAAGCGCACGATCAAGCAGGTTTCCCTGCCAGACGCCGGCGCCGAGAAAGTCTTCACGGACGCCCAGGCCGCGGGCACCGATTTCAACACGGCGCTGCTGACATCCGGCCTGACCGCCATCGACATCGGGACGCTTGCCAAGGCGGAAGTGAACGATACCGCCCTCGCCGAGGCCGCATTCGGAGTGCCGAAGGCCGGGGACTTCGTGATCATCCCGGGGATCGGCGGCAAGCGCGTCGTGGGCGTCACCGCCATCGAAGCAGGCGGCACGATTGCCTATGAAGATGCAAAGGCCGACATCGCCAAGCGTCTCGCCAACGACAAGGCCAAGGCGGCCTATGTCGACATCCAGGACCAGATCGAAGAGCTCAGGGCAGCGTTCAAGCCGCTCAAGGAGATCGCCGACCGCTACAAGCTACCGGTCACGACGGTCAGCCTGACTGCAGGCGGCACCGAGCTTTCGACGGTCCCGGGGCTTGCCGAGGCCGACCGCGCCAAGGCGGCGCAGGCGATCTTTGCCGGCGACGTGGGCAAGCTCAGCGCGACTGTCGCTTACGGCGCGACAAACAATCTGTGGTTCGATCTCAGCAAGATCGACGTGGCGCGCGACCAGACGCTCGACGAGGTGCGTGACGCCGTCTCGACAGCCTGGACCAACGCCAAGACCGACGAACTGCTGAAGGCGCAGGTGGACGAGATCATCGCCGCGCTCGACAGCGGCAAGCCGTTCCAGGATATCGCGGCTGAGCGCAGCCAGTTCGCGACGATCTCGGCGCCGATCAACCGCGACGGCGACGGCACCACGGTGCTCAACCAGGCGGTGGCGACCAACATCTTCTCGACGGGTCCGGACAGCCACGGCTGGGCCGTCAACGGCGATGGCGACTATCTTGTCTATCATGTCATCGACGTGACTCCGCCGACGGGCGAGCCGGGCAAGGACATCACGGATTTCCTCACCAACGCCAATCGCGACGGCCTCTACGCCGACCTCATCACCGGCCTCACCGACGAGATGTGGCCGCAGAGCGCGCGCGGCGGCGCCTACCAGCGCATGCTGACGCTGCTGACCACGACAACGGCGCAGTGATGCGATGGCGGATCAAAGCTTCGACCGCTTCGCCAAGGGCTACGACGCTGGGCGCGCCCAGATCGTCTTCCAGCGCATCGTCGCCGACCTCGAAACGCCCATCGGGGCGTACATGAAGCTCTCGGAGGGGCGTCACAACACGTTCCTCCTCGAAAGCGTGCAGGACGGCGCGACCCGCGGCCGCTATTCGATGATCGGGTTCGATCCCGACATCATCCTCAAGGTCGAGTCAGGCAAGGCCAGCATCAATCGCAACGTCCACGCGAGCGACAGCTTCGCGCCGGTCAGCGAGCCGCCGCTGGACGTGCTTCGGTCGCTGGTCGCCGAGAGCCAGGCCGACATCCCCGAGGGGCTGCCGTCCACGGCGGCTGGTATCTACGGTTACCTCGGCTACGAGATGGTGCGTTTGATGGAACGCCTGCCCGACCGGCACGGTCCGGGCCTCGGCCTCCCCGACGCGCTGCTTATGCGCCCGACGGTGCTCGCCATCTTCGACACGCTCAAGGACGAGCTCTATCTCACGGCGCCCGTCTATGTGCGCCCCGGCGTCAATGCAAAACAGGCCTGGGAAGGCGCGCGCGGCAAGATCGACGAGGCCATCGGCCGGCTCGGTCGCACCCTGCCCTATGCCGGCGTTCCCGTCGACCTCGACAAGATCGCGGTCACCTCGAACACGCCGGTCGTCAAGTACGACCGCATGGTCCAGGACGCCAAGGAGTACATCCGCGCCGGCGACATCTTCCAGGTGGTCCTCAGCCAGCGGTTCGAGGCCGACTTCTCGCTGCCGCCGACGGCGCTTTACCGCGCCCTCCGCCGCACCAATCCCTCGCCCTATATGTACCTGCTCGACTTCGGCGGCTTCGCCGTGGTCGGTTCGAGCCCGGAGATCTTGGTGAAGGTCGAGAAGGGTCAGGTCACGATCAGGCCCATCGCCGGCACCCGCAAGCGCGGCGCGACGCCGACGCGCGACAGGGAACTGGCGGACGAGCTGCTGAGCGATCCCAAGGAGTTGGCCGAGCACCTCATGTTGCTCGACCTGGGGCGCAATGATGTTGGTCGGGTCGCCAAGATCGGGACCGTGAAGGTCACCGACAAGTTCTTCCTCGAGTACTACTCGCACGTCATGCACATCGTCTCGAACGTGGTCGGCGAACTCGACGCGTCCAAAGACTTCGTGGATGCCCTCGCGGCCGGCTTCCCGGCGGGCACCGTATCGGGAGCCCCCAAAGTTCGGGCGATGGAAATTATCGACGAACTCGAGACCGACCGCCGCGGCATCTATGGCGGCTGCGTGGGCTACTTCGGGGCCGACGGCACGATGGACACCTGCATCGTGCTGCGCACCGCTATCGTCAAGGACGGCAAGGTGTACGTGCAGGCGGGTGCCGGCATCGTCGCCGACAGCAAGCCCGAACTCGAGCAGCTCGAGTGCGAAAACAAGGCCCGCGCCCTTTTCAGCGCGGCGGAAGAGGCGCTACGCTACGCCGGAGAGGCGAGAATAGGCCAATGACCGAGCGTTTCATGCCCCGATGGCGGGGCCGGATCTGAACCAGACCCGGCAACCCAGCACAGGACACAAGACCAATGCGCCTGCTCGTCATCGATAACTACGACAGCTTTACCTACAACCTCGTCCATTTCCTCGGCGACCTTGGCGCGCAGAGCCAGGTGTTCCGAAACGACAAGATCACGCTCGACGAGATCGCGGCGATCGGGCCGGAGGCCATCGTATTATCCCCCGGTCCAGCGACACCCAACGAGGCCGGCATCTGCCTCGCCCTCATCGACCGGTTCAAGGAAGCGACGCCGATCCTCGGCGTCTGCCTCGGGCACCAGGCTATCGGCCAGGCGATGGGGGGACAGGTCGTCCGCGCGCCGCAGCTGATGCATGGCAAGACGAGCAAGATCAACCATACCGGAAAGGGCCTGTTCCGTGGGCTCAATTCGGGCTTCGAGGCGACCCGCTACCATTCGCTGACAGTGAAGCCGGAGACCCTTCCCGACGCGCTGGAAATTACGGCCACGACCGACGACGGTCTGATCATGGGCCTCCAGCACCGCAAACTGCCGCTGCACGGCGTGCAGTTCCACCCCGAGAGCATCGCCAGCGAGAACGGGCACGCTCTGCTGCAGAACTTCCTCAACATCGCCCGTGACTTCGGGCTCAAGAGGGCCGCGTGATGGACATCAAGCAGGCACTCAACAAGATCGCCTCGCGGCAGGACCTCACCGGCGAGGAAATGCGCTCGGTGATGACTTCGATCATGCAGGGCGAAGCGACGCCCGCACAAATCGGCGCGTTCCTCATGGGGTTGCGCGTCAAGGGCGAGAGCGTCGGCGAGATCGCTGCCGCTGTTTCGATCCTGCGCGAGAAGATGGTCGCGGTCGAAGCACCCGAGGACGCCATCGACATCGTCGGCACCGGCGGCGACGGCTCGGAGACGCTCAACATCTCGACGGCTACCGCCATCGTGGTTGCCGCCTCGGGCGTGCCGGTCGCCAAGCACGGCAATAAGGCGCTGTCGTCAAAGTCCGGCGCGGCCGACGTGCTGACGGCGCTGGGCGTCAAGCTCGACCTCACGCCCGAGCAGATTTCGCAGTGCATCCGCGAGGCGGGCATCGGCTTCATGTTCGCGCCGGCACACCATCCGGCGCTCAAGCATGTCGGGCCGACCCGCGTCGAAATGGGCACGCGCACGATGTTCAACCTGCTCGGACCGCAGGCGAACCCGGCAAGCGCCCGGCGCTACATGCTGGGCGTCTACTCCAAGCAGTGGGTCGAGCCCGTCGCAGCGGCGCTGCTGGCGAACCGGGCCGTCTCCGCCTGGGTCGTCCATGGCGACGGCGGGCTGGACGAAATCTCGACCACTGGCCCGACCTTCGTCGCCTCGATCAAAGGCGGCAACCTCACGAGCTTCGAGATCACGCCCGAGGATGCGGGCATTCCGCGCTCGACGCTGGCCGAGCTCAAGGGCGGCGACCCCACGTACAATGCGGGCCGCCTGCGCGCCCTGCTCGACGGCACCAAGGACCCCTACCGCGACGTTGTGCTGATGAACGCTGCCGCCGCCTTCATCGTCGCCGGCCGTGCCGATACGCTCAAGCTCGGTGCCGAGCTTGCCGCCCGCGAGATCGACTCCGGACGGGCAAAAGCCACCCTCGATAAACTCGTGAAAGTCTCGAACGCCTGATGTCCGACATTCTCCAACGCATCGAGACCTACAAGCGCGAGGAGATCGCGGCGGCCAAGTCTCTCCGGCCGTGGAACGAGGTGGTGGCCGAGGCGCACGACGCGCCGCCGGTTCGCCGGTTCCTGTCGGCCCTCAAGCGCAAGCGCGAGGCCGGCGACTTCGCACTGATCGCCGAGGTCAAGAAGGCGAGCCCGTCCAAGGGGCTGATCCGACCCGACTTCAATCCGGCCGAGATCGCGAGATCGTACGAGCTGGGTGGCGCGACGTGCCTCTCGGTGCTCACCGACCGCCCGAGCTTCCAGGGTGCGCCGAACTACATGATCGAGGCGCGCGGCGCGACGCAATTGCCGGTGCTGCGCAAGGACTTCATGTTCGAGACCTACCAGGTCGCCGAGGCGCGAGCCTGGGGCGCCGATTGCATCCTCATCATCCTCGCCGCGGTCGACGATTTTGCTGCGCGGAGCCTGCTCGATGCTGCGGCGGAGTGGCGGATGGATGCCCTCGTCGAGGTCCATGACCAGATCGAGCTCGACCGCGCGCTCGGCCTCGACGCCGAGTTCATCGGTATCAACAACCGCAACCTACGCACGTTTGAAACGACGCTCCAGACGTCGGTCGACCTGGCGCTGGGGGTCCCGCGCAATGTGCACCTCGTGGCCGAAAGCGGCATCAGCAACTACGCCGACGTCACCAAGCTGCACGACCGGGCCGGGATCGGCACCTTCCTCGTGGGCGAGAGCCTGATGCGGCAGCCCGATGTCACCAAGGCGACCCAGCTCCTGCTCTGGGGCGACAAGGGCCGGCCGTGAGCGCCAAACTCACCCATCTCAACGAGCGCGGTGAGGCCCATATCGTCGACATCGGCGGCAAGGAGGTCACGCCCCGGCGCGCCGTCGCCCGGGCCGTGCTCGAGGCGCAACCGGCCACCATCGAAGCCATTGCCGGAGGCACGCTCAAGAAGGGCGACGCACTGGCGGTGGCCCGGATCGCGGGCATCATGGCCGCCAAGAAGACGAGCGACCTGATCCCGCTCTGCCACCCGATCGCTCTGAGCAAGGTCGAGGTGGATATTTCGACGGACGGCAACACGCTCGTGATCCTCGCCACCGCCGAGACCAACGACCGGACCGGGGTGGAGATGGAGGCCATGGCGGCTGCCTCCGTCGCGGCACTCACCCTCTACGACATGGCCAAGGGCATCGACCGCGGCATGCGCGTCACGACAGTGGAACTGATGGAAAAGTCTGGCGGCAAGTCCGGAGACTATCGCCGGTGATCAGCGTCGATGATGCGCTCGACCGGATCTTCACGCGCATCCCGACGCCGCTGCCCGAGACCGTTCCGCTGGCGCGTGCCCACCGCCGGGTGCTGACCCGACCGCTGGTGGCGCGCCATACGCAGCCGCCCTTCGATGCGTCCGCGATGGACGGCTACGCGGTGCGCACCGCCGACGTCGTTCCCGGCCAGCCGCTGTTCCTCGCTGGGACCAGCCAGGCGGGCGCGCGCTTCACGGGGATGATGCAGAAGGGCGAGTGCGTCCGCATCTTCACCGGCGCACCGCTCCCGATCGGCGCGGATGCGGTGATCATGCAGGAGCAGGCGACCGCCCGCGGCAACCAGGTCAGCTTTGAGAAACCGCCCAAGCTTGGCCAGTCCATCCGCCGGAAGGGGTTCGACTTCATCGAGGGCAAGGAGCTGCTGCCCGCAGGTGTGCCGCTCAACCCGGCGATGCTGAACCTGGCGGCATCGGCCAACTACCCCGAACTGACCGTGGCGAAGCGGCCCAGGCTCGCGATCCTCGCGACCGGAGACGAACTGGTTCTGCCGGGGACCGAGATTGGACCCGACCAGATCGTGGCATCCAACTCCTTCGGGCTCATCCCGATGCTGGCGCCTTACGCCGAAAAGGTGGTCGACCTCGGCATCGTGCCCGACGACAAGCGCCAGCTGGAGAACGCCATTTTGGGCGCGTTCGACTACGGGATCGATGTGCTCCTCACATCGGGTGGCGCGAGCGTGGGCGACCGGGACTATGTGCAGGATGTACTGCGCGACCTGGGCGTACAGCTCGACTTCTGGAAGGTGCTGATGCGCCCCGGCAAGCCGCTGATGTTTGGCACGCGCGGCAAGACGCTGGTCTTCGGCCTCCCCGGCAACCCAATCTCGGCCTTCGTCACGGCGATGGTGCTGGTGCGCCCGGCGCTGAGGCTGATGACGGGGCATACCGATCCGTTCTGGCCCGTCATGGGCGTCCCCCTCGCCGCCGACCTGCCGGCCAACGCCGAGCGCCGCCACTACGTGCGCGCCAAGCTTAACCGCAACGACGCGGGCTTCCTTGAGGCACTGCCGATCGCCGAGACCGACAGCAACCACTCGAGCTCGCTGGCCGAAGCGGACGCCCTGATCGTCCAGCCGGAAGGCAGCGGGGTGATCACGGCGGGCGAGATCGTGGAAGTCATACCGCTGAACATGGGCGGATAAGTGAACGATCAGGCATTGAAACCTGCAAGCGCCGGCAAGATCGGGCGGAGCAATATGGAGTCGGCGGACGGCAATTGAAAGCGACTGAATCAAGATCAAAGGTCTGGCCCGCTTGGGTGCTCATGCTCCCAAGCTTGGCGATGTTTGCTGTTGTGCACCTGGCATATTGGCCGGCGCAGATGTCCCCGGACTCTCTCGATCAGTGGCGACAGATCGTCGACAATGGGGGCGGAACAGACTGGCATCCTGTACTGTCGATGTTGCTTAACTGGATACCGTACAAGCTGATCCCACATCCGGCGTTCGTGTTGACCGCGCAGTACACCCTGTTCGCGTTCGCCATGGGGGTACTGCTGCGGGAATTCTCCCTCGCCGGTCTGCCACTGCTTTGGACCGCAGCGGTCTCACTCGTTGTGGCACTTTTTCCGCCGAACTTCCTGATAGCGACTACTCTCTGGAAAGACGTGCCTTATACGAGTGGCATATTGTTGTTGACCGCGTCGGTTTGGCGAATGGAGAGGCTCCAACACCGGCTTACCCCCGGGCTCGCCGGTTGGTTCACTATTGCCGGAGCACTGGTGATCGGGGCGAGACACAACGGGCTTCTGGTGGTGTTTCCGCTTCTGGCCATACTTGCCCTACGCGTACCCAAGGAGGCCAGGCTATGGTTGATGATTCTGGTGGCGGGTCAGATCGCCTCCCTTTTCCTTTTCAAGGTTGTGCTTCTGTGGGCGTTTTCCATCGCCCCGCTGCCGGACACCTATCGCGGAATCTTCCCGCTCCCTTTGATTGGAGCAATGATCGCGAATGGAGAGCAAGTCAGATTGTCTGGCGACGAACTGCGCGTGGTCGAGTCCGTAATGCCGATAAGTGAATGGCGAAAGGCATACCGCTGCGATACGGCGACACCTCTGTTCTGGAACTCTCAGGCCGACCGTGACGCGATTGCAAAGAATGGCCCGCGTCTCACGTGGATTGCCTTACGCTGGGCGCTCAGTTCGCCGGTGAATTTCGCCCGGCACCAAGTTTGCATGACTCGAATTTTGTGGGATCCCGTCCCGCGCGAAGGGGAGTGGGTGCCAATCTCGCCGCAGGAAATCACACCAATGCCCTCCGCGGTAGAACTGGGCCTAAAGACCGAAAGCAAATTGCCCACGTTGCAGACATGGCTCGGCGCCTTGGGTAATAACTACCTGGGCCCTTCGGCAATCTACAATAGGCCCGCGACCTACGTACTACTTGGTTTGGTTGGTGTAGCTGTGCTGTCAGTCATATGGGGACAAAATCTCTTAGTGGTGTATGCCCCGGCCCTACTCAACATTGCCGGGTTGATACCGTCGATCCTTGCACAGGACTATAGATATGTCTGGCCCACTCAAACGGTGGGGCTGCTATTCAGTCTTGCGGCCCTAGTCGCGTTGCTTTCACGACCGCGTACTACGTCCGGACCGCCCCGAAATTCGACCGGTCCGCATTAGCGATCGACGAGAAAGCCGCACGATCAAGTCTAGTGTTCCACTCTCGTCGCGCTTCCAGAAATCGGGCAATCTGCTCACGTCGCTGTCCCCGTCCCACGATGCGCAAGACTAGACCAGAAAAGAGGGCCTGTATCCCAATCAGCCCAAGTGCGGCGGCCACTACCGCCGTGGTAGGATAGGGCATCTTTCCACTCTCCAAGAAGACGCGGACGACGAAGAGGCCCAAGATCGAAGAGGCAAGAAAACAGAATCCGGCGATAATGCCGAATGCCATCATCGGAAAGAACCCGACCCAGTTCAACAGCGCGAAAAGTACAATCCGCAGGCCGTCTCGGACGGTGCTTAGTTTTGACGCCGATCCCACAGGTCTCGCGAGGTACTCGACAGGGCTTTCAATAACATCCCCGCGAACGTACGCGGCCATGATATTCAACTCAGTCTCCAGCTGAAATCCGGCGCTTCTGAAATCCAGCATTCCAACAAATGGTCTTGACATTACGCGCAGGCCCGAAAGCACATCTGAGTATTTCTCGCCTGCCAATAGCGATACATACTTAGTGATGACAGCATTACCTGCTGTGTGTCCGCGGCGGTGGTTTTGTTTCTCATAGTCGCCACCTGAAACGCGGTCCCCAACGACCATATCGCATCGCCGATGCAAGAGGATGTCGAGCAATCGGGAGGCCTCCCTTGCGGGGTACGTGCCGTCGCCATCAGTCATGATGTAGATGTCCGCTGAAATCCGGCTAGCGGCGCTCTTGACCGCCGCGCCTTTACCCTGCCTCCGTTCATGTATCAGGTGATCGTCAGGCCCCAACGCGCCCCGGGCCAGCTGGGCGGTGGCGTCCGACGAATTGTTGTCGACGACGACGATCCTCGCATGCGGAAATGTGGCCCTGTACTCCGCGATCGTCCCCGCGATCGCGATTTCCTCGTTGAAAGCGGGGATGACAACACACAAGCGCAACTGCATCGCGTGAACCGATCAGCGGAACGGTGAAAGGAGGGATTTCAGGCGGACACACGGGGCCCTCATTGCCGAGATCCTGCAATAGATGCGTACAGATTGGACGAGAGCGGTCCGAGCCGTAAACCTGTGTATCCAGTAGTGTGTGGACGGCCTCCGATCACCCGTTCCAGTCGCTGCCTAGACATGAGGATAAGGTTGCTCTCTTCCGTCCACTTGGCCTTGCCAACTGCACGACAGGCGATACCAAAGCTCCAAGGAAAGTAGTGGAGAAGGGGAATTGCCGTGTGGTGTTCGACCGGGAAATACTTGTTCGGCACAGTAATGAACACGCGGCGAGACACCCGACACATCTCACTCACCAAGGCAAGCTGCGCCTCCAAGCTCCCAACGTGCTCCAGAACGGCATTGCAGGTTGCTATCGCGAAGTGTCCATCAGGGAAGGGAAGCGCGTCGTTTGGAAGTATGCGAACATACCTGACCTGGGGGAACTCACGCTGAAACTCGGCACCTTCACCTAGGCCGCATGCGGTAATCTTGGCAGGGTGGGGATATTTCCTTTCAAGGACGTTGGCGCCGACCTCGAGAACGTCAGAGACACCAACGTCGAGGATCGAGTCGGCAGGATGCGGCATTGCTTGCCGCATGAAGTCCATGAATATTTGGTCCCTGGCCCGCAGCAATAGCTGCGAGGCGATCGATCCAGATTTCGCGACTTCGTAATATTGCTCGTCGATCATCTTGAATCACGCGTCGATATTCTGAAAACTACCAGATCGTATGTCACGAAGTTGAACACCATCGAGATCGCCGTCGCTCCAACAAGCGCGAGAAGCACGCTGGGCGTTAAGAACTTTAGAAAGAGAATGTAGGCAATCCAGTTAACGGCGAGCCCGGCAGTGCTGGCGGCGACATATCGTGCGATTTCGCCCGCCTGGGCACGGCCAGCGGCACTGCTCCCAAAGGTAATCCACCTGTTGAGATAGTAGGTTGCCGCGATTGCGGCCATCGTGCCCGGTACCCTTCCCCAGATTGGAGACCAGCGCAGGGAACCAACCAACGTAAGGATCAGCGCTTCGACAAGGAACCCCGTACAGCCGACGATCACGAAGCGCGCAAACTGGCTGGTCTTCAGTTTTGTTAGCATCGATACGCCGTTACATCGCTTCGCTGTGGGTGCGGATTTTACATTGTTCGCACCGACAATCCATCGCGTCGCGAGGCGATGTATGTAACTCGATAACGGTTCCTTCACCTGAATCTTGCAGAACATAGCCAGAACGCATATAGATCGTTCAGTCTTTGTTCCGATTCTCCGAGGGGAGACCGCGATGCTCACGCGCAAGCAGCACGAACTTCTGATGTTCATCCATGAACGCATGAAGGAGAGCGGCATTCCTCCCTCCTTCGACGAGATGAAGGATGCGCTGGACCTGCGCTCGAAGTCAGGCATTCACCGGCTGATCACGGCGCTCGAGGAACGCGGCTTCATTCGCCGCCTGCCCAACCGGGCGCGGGCGCTCGAAGTGGTGCGCCTGCCGGATTCGATGAACCCGTCGCTCGGCGGCAAGAAATCGCGGTTCGAACCGTCCGTCATCGAGGGCAATCTCGGTCGCGTGGCAACGCCCCCTGCCCGCCCGGCGCCGCAGATGCCGGGGATGTCGGAGGCCGGCCGGCCGGTGGCCATTCCGGTCATGGGACGTATCGCGGCAGGTACGCCGATCTCGGCGATCCAGGATCAGAGCCACACCATCGCGGTCCCCCCGGAAATGCTGGGCGGCGGCGAGCACTTCGCGCTCGAAGTGCGCGGGGACTCGATGATTGAGGCTGGTATCTTCGACGGCGACACCGTGGTCATCAAGCGCCAGGACACCGCAGCGACCGGCGAGATCGTCGTCGCGCTGGTCGACGACGAGGAGGCGACGCTCAAGCGCCTGCGCCGGCGCGGCAATTCGGTGGCTCTGGAGGCCGCCAACCCGGCCTACGAGACCCGCATCTTCCCGCCAGACCGCGTTAAGGTGCAGGGACGCCTCGTTGGGTTGCTGCGCAAGTACTGATCGAACCTCGCATCTGTTGAGGCGCGCGGGCGTTCAGGGCTGAGTTCTGGGCGCCCGTGTCGTTTTTGCGCCCAGAATCTTTTGGTCGCGATGTCGAATCCCTCGCGTCTTGTTCGTCGAGGAGTCAGACTTGGACCGAGGAGTTTCGAGATGACTGCAAGAACCGGCTTTCACTACGGCTGGGTGGTCGTTGCCGCAGGGGCGGTGATCACCTGTGTCGCCATGGGCGCGCTGTTCGCCCTGCCCGTCTACCAGACCCCGATGGCCGATGACACCGGATGGGCCCGGGCGGGTATCGCAGGCGCCATGACGATTGGCTTCATCACTATGGGCGTCGCCGGCTTCTTCTGGGGGGCGATCAGCGACCGGATCGGGGCGCGACCGGTGCTGGTCATCGCTTCCGTGCTGCTGGGCGGCGGGCTGGTGCTCGCGAGCCAGGCGCCGAACCTTGTGGTGTTCCAGTTCGCCTACGGGGGCCTTGTGGGCGCGGCCGGCAGCGCGTTCTTCGCTCCGCTGATCTCCGCCACGGTGGGCTGGTTCGACAAGAACCGCGGCCTCGCCGTTGCGCTGGTGTCGGTCGGCGGCGGCGTGGCGCCGATGGTACTCACGCCGCTCGCGGTCATCCTGACCGAAACCTACGGTTGGCGGCTCGCCATGCTCAGCATCGCCATCGGTGCGCTGGTGATCCTCGTGCCCACGAGCTTGCTGGTCCGCCGACCGGCGATCGTCGACGACACCCCTGCCCCGGCGGCGGCACAAGTGGCCGCCGCTCCCAAGACGTCGTTCGGCACGGCGCTCGCGGCGCTGCGCACGCCGCAGTTCATCGTCCTGGCGGCGACGTTCTTCTTTTGCTGCGGGGCACACTCGGGCCCGATCTTCAACACCGTCGCCTACGCGGCTTTCTGCGGCATCGCTCCCCTGGCGGCGGCGAGCGTCTATGGCGTCGAAGGCGTCGCGGGGCTGTTTGGACGCGTGGTGTTCGGCTTGCTGTCGGACCGGTTCGGGCCGCGCCGGGTCATCGTGGGCGGCCTCGCGCTGCAGGCCATCGGCATCTACTGCTACATCTACGTGTCGCAGCTCGAGCACTTCTACATCATGGCGGTGGTTCTGGGCATCGTCTATGGCGGTGTAATGCCGCTCTACTCGGTGCTGGCGCGCGACTATTTCGGGCAGCGCATCATGGGAACGGTGCTCGGCGCGGCGACGATGGTGTCGAGCTTCGGCATGGCACTCGGGCCCATCGCGGGCGGGTGGATCTACGACACCTATGGCAGCTACCACTGGCTCTACGTGTCGTCGGCCGCCATCGGCCTGGTGGCGGCGGCGATGGCCCTCGCCTTCCCGCCGCCCAAGCGGAACGAGCCCGAGCAGGTGATGCCGCAGGCAGCCTAATTGCTTGAACGATAACGCAAGGCCGGATCGATTGCATTGTCGCGCCGGTCTTGCATTTGTCTCGGCCAATGGGCATGTAAGGGAACATACGCTTCGCTACCGTCTCAAATAACGACGGTCCGGTTCGCCCGGTCCATTGCTTCCTGAGAAAGCCGAACGTCGCCGACTGGCATGTCGCCCGTTGGAATTCGCCTATCAAAGGAACCATCAAATGGCCGAAGGCATCGTCAAATTCTTCAACACCACCAAGGGCTTTGGCTTCATCCAGCCGACCGACGGCGGCAAGGACGCGTTTGTCCACATTTCGGCTGTCGAGCGCTCGGGCCTGTCGACCCTCGTCGAAGGCCAGAAGGTCAGCTACGAGCTCCAGACCGGCCGTGACGGCAAGCAGTCCGCCGGTAACCTCAAGGCTCTCTGAGCCTCGCGCTGTTTGAATTGACGAAGGGCCCCGTTCGCGGGGCCCTTTTTGTTTGTGCCCGAAGTCCCGCTATGATCGGCGGATGTGCAACGCTTACGAACAGCTGGTCAGCCACGCCGCCTATCGCAAGACGATCGAGGCCCTCGAGCTTGCCGCGCCATCCGAGGAGGCGCTGGAGACGGCGGGCGAGGTTCGCATCGGCGACATGGGGCCGGTCCTGCGTGCTGCGGGGAACGGCGTCGAGCTTGTCCTCATGCGTTTTGGCTGGCCGCCGGCGCGGCCCAAGGCGGGGCCAGTGTTCAATTTCAAGTCGGACAAGCGCAGCTTTGCCGACTCGCGCCGGTGCGTGATCGTGCTGTCGGGCTTTTTCGAGTTCACCGGCACCAAGTACCCCAAGGCCAAGCACCGGTTCAGCCTCAAGGGATCGCCGGTGATGGGAATCGCCGGGCTCTGGAGCGAAGCCGAGGACGGGGCGTTGAGCTTTACAATGCTCACGACAGCCCCGGGTCCTGACATCGAGCCTTATCACGATCGGCAGGTGTGCGTGCTCGCGCCGGACGACTGGGCGCACTGGCTGTTCCTGAGCAAGCCGCAGGAGGCCCTGCTCCGGCCGCTGCCGGCGGGGACACTCACAGTGGAAACCGTCCGCCAGGGCGCTTGATCGGCTGCCACAATCGAATGCTACGATCGAAATACGACCAAGGAGGATCGCATGGCCGGCCAGACTTTGAACCCGTACATCAACTTCAAGGACAACGCGCGAGAGGCCATGGGCTTTTACAAGTCCGTGTTCGGCGGCGAGCTCACGATGAGCACGTTCGGCGAGTTCGGCTCGTCCTCCGGTCCGGCCGATGAAAAGCTCATCATGCACTCGCAGCTCGAAACGCCTGCCGGGTTCACTCTGATGGCGTCAGATACCCCGGCCCACATGGAGTTCAAGGGTGGCGGGAATATCAGCGTTTCGCTGTCAGGCACCGATGAGGCCGCGCTTTCCGGCTACTGGACCAAGCTCAGCGACGGGGCGTCGATCATGCAGCCGCTGGAGAAGGCGCCGTGGGGCGACAGCTTCGGCATGCTGACGGACCGCTACGGTGTGGCGTGGCTGGTCAACATCACGGGCGCGAAGTAGCGCCCTAGCTGGTGCGGCCGAACCGGGCGCGCCAGCGACGCTGCGTGTTGGCGATGAAGCGCTGCAGCCGCACGATGGCGTCGCCCACGGGGCGGCGCAGCGGGGGGATGTCGACGGCCAGCACGAGCAACCCCAAAGGCAGCATCCACACTCCCAGCACCGGCAGGAAGCTGAAGATCCCGCCCAGCACCAGGATGATGGCGAGCGGGATGCGGATCAGGTGCATGTGGGGCTTGCGCACCCAATCGAGAAAGCCGCGCGAGGCCGGGACCTGGCGGGAAATGCGCTCGAACTGACGATCGAGTCGGGCGTCGGCGGCAGTCATGCGGTTCGTCTCACTCATGATCCGGATATGGGGACCGTCATGGCCGGGACAAGAGGCGGAACTTCCTAGCGGATTCGGCCGTTGAGGCGGAAATGGAGAGTCACACAATGTCCTGGCTGGAACACATCGATGAACGCGAGGCAAGCCGCGTTGCTAAGGCGATCGGCGCTGGTGCGCGCGAAGCGCGGGAACTGGCGCAGGATCACCTCTCCCAATTCGCTGGACAAGCCCGCTCCATCGCCGAGCCCCGACTGCATGAAGCTGCCGACTACCTCCGACACGAGGGGAAGGCGGTTGCCAAAGTTGCAGCGCATCAGGCTGCGCGGGCCAGTCGCGCCGTGAGGGCCGATCCCCTGCCCGCCATCGTCGGCGTGGTCGGCCTTGCGCTGCTCGCGAGCCTCGTCCTGGGCCGGCGGCGTACCTAACAGCTTCTTAACCGGGATCGATCACTCTGGACGCGAGTATCGCGTTCGGAGTGATTATTGTTTCGCGCCCTGGCATTGGCCATCGCCGTCGCAGGCAGCTCATTCCTCGCGGGATGCGCGATTTCGCCCTTTTCGCTGCTGAGCCCCGCCGAATGCATGACGCGCGTCATGTATTTCGAGTCCAACCGGTCGAGCGCCGACGGCATGTTGGCTGTGGGCACGGTGGTGATGAACCGCATGCACGACCCGAAGTTTCCGAGCACCGTCTGCGGTGTCGTCGGGCAGCGTAATCAGTTCGCCGATGGCGTGATGTGGAAGCCGATGAAAGAGGGCAAGAGCCTTGCCCTTGCACGGCAGGTTGCGGAGCGGGTGCTGGCGGGCGCCCGCCACCCGGGTGTCGGCAATGCGAAGTTCTTCCACACCGAGGGCTATTCTTTCCCCTACACCAACATGCACTACGTGGTGGTCGCGGGTGGAAACGCCTTCTACGAAAAGCGCTAGGTCAGCCAGACCCGAGCGTAGGGCGGCAAGGCGATGACGTCGCCCGGGGTTGCAACTTTCGCCTCGCTCAGGTGATCCCAGTAGCCCGCGACGCCTGCCGTACTCGCCCAGGCGCGCGGCACCGACAGCCAGCCCTCGGTGAAGTTGAACAGGGCCACCAGTGGCCGAACGGGGCTCACCCGCCGGAACGCGAAGACACCGTCGACACCGACCTCAAGCACCTCGGTAGGGTGGACGCCGTGGAGTTCCGGCGTGGCCCTGCGGCGGGCGAGGATGTGCGAGATGCTGCCGAAGATCTGCCCTTCGACGGTCGTGGCGTCGTGCCGCCGGGCCGCCTTGTCCCAGCTCATGTCGGGCCGGTGCATCCAGCGGCTGTCGTGCCTGCGATGCGGATCGTCGAGATAGGTGCGGTCGTTGAGCAGGCCAATCTCGTCGCCCATGTAGATGAGCGGGACACCGCCGAAGCTCGCGATCAGGGCGTGCCCCAGGAGCATCCGCTGGATGGCCACGGAAATGGCCGTGGGGTCGCGGCGCTCGAGGGCCGCTTCGAGGCCGCAGAGTGCCGCGCAGGTGCCCGAATTGCGCTTGTCGCCTGTCGCGGGGTTCGACTGGAACAGCGCTCCACGCGAGAAGCTGCCGGGGAAGACGCCCTCATAGAAGTCGGCGAGGAAGTTTCGATGGGCGGCGCCCGAGATGTAACGCGCCCACGCGTCCTCATCCGTAATCGCCCAGCCGATATCGTCGTGGCATCGCAGGTACGTCCCCCAGGTGGCGTTCTGGAACGATGTCGGGAAATGCGTCCTCAGCACGTAGGTCATCAGGCTGGTGGAGCGGGTCGCGAGCGCCGACCAGAACTGCACCATAAGCGAGTTGTGGTAGGCGAGATTGCCCTCGCGGCCCGTGTGCGTACCCGCGCCAAGGTAGGGGATCAGGTCCTTGGGGGCGACGATCGCCTCTTCCTTGTGGATCAGGGATGGAGCGACGATGCGGCTCGCGGCGCGGAGAGCCTGCAGGATCTCGTGGACTTCGGGTTCGTTCTGGCAGCGCGTGCCGAGGCGCTTCCACATGAAGGCCACGGCGTCGAGGCGCACCACCTCCACACCGCGATTGGCGAGGAAGAGCATCACGTCGACGATCTCGGCGAGGACCTCCGGGTTGGTCCAGTTGAGGTCCCACTGGTGCTCGTTGAAGGTGGTCCAGACCCACTTCGCGGCGTCGTCGTACCAGGTGAAATTACCGGGGGCGTGCTCGGGGAAGATTTCGACCAGCGTGCTCTCGTAGAGGTCGGGCTGGGTGCGGTCGTCGAACATCCAGTAGTAGGCCTGGTAGCGCGGGTCGCCCTTTCGCGCCTTCTGCGCCCACTGGTGTTCCTTGGCCGTGTGGTTGAGGACGAGGTCGACGCAGACGCTCATTCCTCGGTCGCGCAGCGCCGTCGTCACCGCCTCGAGGTCGTCGATGGTGCCGTAGCGCGGATCGATCCGGCGGTAGTCCATGACCGAGTAGCCGCCATCGCTGTCGCCGGGACGCGGCATCAGGCAGGGCATGAAGTGGACGTATTTCACGCCGAGCTCGTCGAGATAGTCGAGCTTGTCGAGGACGCCCCGCAGGTTGGTGTTGAACTTGTCCAGATAGAACACGTAGCCGACCATGTCCTCGCGCTGGAACCAGTCGGGTTCGAGGTCGCGCTCGAGGTCGCGCAGCTTCATTGGGGCGGGCCGCGCGGTCCATGCTTTGGCAAGGCGCGCGATCAGGTCGGTGACGCTGGCGTCGAAGTCCGGACGCTGCCCGTAGAGCGTCTCCAGAGGGCCAAGGAGATCGATGAAGCTGCGTTTGAGGCGCAGCTCAAAGACCGACCTCTCGTGCTCGGGAAGGGTCGCGAGATGGGGCGCAGCGACCGCCAGCGCCCCGTCCAGTGTGATGGCCATGATCGTCCTCCGGCTCGGAGGCTAGCATGGCCGGCGGGGATGGATCGACTAGAAGTCTCCGCCCATATCGAAGCCGCCACCGTCGAACCCGCCGCCATCAAAACCGCCGCCGGCGTCGTCGGCTCCGGCGTCGCCGCCAGTGTCGGCCGCGTCCGAGGACGAGTTGTCGCTGGTCGAGTTGTCGAACTCGCTCGCGTTCGCCGCGCCGCTCGAGAAAATGGAGCCGATGAGGCTGCCCAGCATCACGCCGCCGGCCACGCCGAGCGCGGTCTGCGCCGCGCCCGCGAGGAAACCGCCGCCGCCGAAACCGCCGGCGTTTTGTCGGCGGTCGTCGTAGGCGGGTTCGCGATCCCAGGGGCCGCGGCGCTGCTCGATCTGGCGACCGTTGCGCTCGAGCTGCTCCATGCGGCGCTCGGCCTCCTTGAGGGCCTCCTGCTGCACGACGACGGTCTGGGCGAGGTAATACGGCGCCGACGGATGGGCGGCGATCTTGCTGCGGATGTAGGCCTCGGCTTCGGCATCGCGCGGCCCGCCGCGGCTCTCGGCTTCTCTCAGACGCTCGAACAGGCCGTCGATGGCATTGCGATCTTCGCGGGTCAGCATGGCAACCTCCGTGTTGGTCGCATTTCACATGGTATGCGACTGTCCCCTCTGCAATGCGTGAGGGACCGAAACGTGCATTGACATCGACGTGAGTCCGCCGATGCTCGGAGCAAACGGAGGCGTCCGGTGACCGACACACCCGAAGACTCGAAGCTGACCAAGACCAAGTCCCGCTGGGCGGAGCTGGGCAAGTTCCTCACCGGCATGACGTCCCGACCCGAGGACACGCGCCTGCCGCCGGGCCAGCACCTGGTGAAGAACTGGCCGATCCTCGACCTTGGGCAGACGCCGAACGTGGCCAAGGAAAACTGGCGGCTCGACATCGCCGGCGCCGTCGAGCACCCGACGAGCTGGACGTGGCACGACCTCATCTCGGCGCCGCAGACGCACAAGGTCAGCGACATCCACTGCGTGACGAGCTGGTCGCGCTACGACAACAATTGGGAAGGCGTGACGACGCACGACTTGATGGAGGCGGTGCAGCCCAAGGCCGAGGCGACCCACGTCCTCCTCACCAGCAATGACGGCTACACGACCAACCTGACGCTCGAGGATTTCTCGTCGCCCGAGGCGATCCTGGTCCACAGCTGGGAGGGGCAGCCCCTGCCCCTCGACCACGGCGGGCCGGTGCGGCTGGTGGTGCCGCACCTCTATTTCTGGAAGAGCGCCAAGTGGATCCGGCGGATCGAGTTTGCGACACGCGACCATCCCGGCTTCTGGGAAGTCCGCGGCTATCACAACCGCGGCGACCCGTGGCGCGAGGAGCGCTATTCCTGACGACTACCTGGTGTAGTCGGACTTGCCGATCGGCACCCCGTTGGCGCGCAGGATGTTGTACGCGGTCGTGACGTGGAACCAGAAGTTCTGCTGGGCACGACCGAGCAGGAAATCCTGCCCGCTGAGCGTGTAGTCCTCACCGTTCCGCTTCAGCGTGATCACCTTTTCCTCGCTGCCGTCGATGTCCTCGGGCTTGAACGTCGCCAGGTAGTCGAGCGCCTTCCGGATCCGGCCCTTCAGATCGGCGAACGTCTTCTCGTCGTCGGGCCATGACGGCAACTCGCGACCCGATAGACGGGCAGCGGCGCCTTTGGCGTGGTCGGTGGCGTTCTGGACCTGGAAGCTGAGGGGCGCCATGTCCCAGATCAGCCGCTGACCGACCAGCGTTTCGACCTTGAACTTGCGCTCGGTGGCCATGGCTTCGGCCTTCTCGAGCTGAGCAAGCAGGTTGGTAAGCTGGCGGGTGAAGACCCCGACAGAGACGGCATACATCGACGGCATGGGCTGGATTCCAGTTGGGTGGGTGGATGGCTGGGCTCCTCCCATCCATCGGCAATCGCCGATGTATTGCCTCACCGGATTGTCGATTGCAACCGCGCATTGGGCCGGTAGCATCGTGTCCGGACGAAGGAGCAAGTGATGGCTGAGGCAAAGCTGAAACCGGCGGAAATCTCGGTCACCGAGTTCCTGATGCAGCTCGAAGACCCGCAGAAGCGCGCCGATAGCCAAGTGCTGATCAAGATGATGACCCGCGTCACGGGCAAGAAAGCCAAGATTTGCGCGTACGGGATCGTGGGGTTCGGTCAGTATCGCTACAGGTATGCCTCCGGCCATGAAGGCGAGTCCCTGCTTGCCGCGTTCGCGCCGCGCAAGGGAGAGTTCTCGATCTATCTCGACGGCCGCGGCGACACCGAAGCGCGAGACAGGCTCCTTGCGAAACTCGGAAAGCACCGGATGGGCAAGGGCTGCCTCTATGTGAAACGGCTCGACCAGATCGACTTGGCCGTGCTCGAAGAACTCATCCGCGACGCGATGGTCAGCGGCCTGGAGCAAGCCGCAACGTAGGGCGGAATAGAAAGGGGCCACAGTCCCGTTTCCGAAACTGTGGCCCTTGGGGAGATACCCACCGCACTGTTGAGGGCTTGGGGGCAGCGGCAGGCATCTCGCGGTTCACCGGTGCATGGGTCGTTTGCAGAAATCCAGCGAACACCGAATAAATGGCCCAACAACCCGGCATTTGAAGGGGGGTTCACTCATTGGTGATGTTCATGGACGATTTGTTAGCCGGATTGCCCAGCCGACCCAAAATCCCTAAGACACCACGGCAACGCCGCGCTTTCGTGCCGGCACTGCAACGAGATCCGAATGGACATCCTCACTCCGCCTCCGGCGCCCCAGAAGGCCTTTAAGAGCCCTGAGGAAGCCTGGGCCTATGTTTCCGAACTCTACCACCGCAACACTGCGTTCATCCGCGAGCACCTGATCGGGCTCAGCAAGGGCGTCGTGCCCAAGGGCCGCGTGCGCGCCTTCTATCCCGAGGTGCAGGTCACCTCGCGCAGCTACGGCAAGACCGACTCGACGCTCGCTTACGGCTACCTCCACACACCGGGCGTCTATCGGACGACGATCACCGCACCCGACCTGTTCAGGGATTACCTGGTGCAGCAGTTCTCGGTGATCCTCCGCAACCACGGCGGTACCATCGACGTGGGCGAGAGCACGACGCGCATTCCGCTGCACTTCGCCTTGTCCGCGAATGAACGGATCGACGGCGAGGCAATCAACGCCCTGCCTATCCCGCTGCGCGACTTGTTCGACGTGCCGGACCTGCAGGACACGGACGACGAGATCGCCAACGGCACGTTCGTTCCGCCGCCCGGGGGGCCCTACCCGTTGGCGCATTTCACGGCGCCGCGCGTCGACTACTCGCTGGCGCGGCTCAGCCACTACACGGGCACCGATGCGGACCACTTCCAGAACTTCGTGATCTTCACGAACTACGGATTTTACATCGACGAGTTCTGCCGGCTCGCCAAGCAGTACATGGCCGATGGACACCCCGACTACGAGGCCTTCATCGAGCCGGGCAACCATATCACGACCAACGTCCGCCTCGGTGGAGGCACGACGGGCACGCCGGCCAAGCGTGCGCCGCAGATGCCGGCCTATCACCTCAAGATGAGCGGCGCGCGCGGCATCACGTTCGTCAACATCGGCGTCGGTCCGTCGAACGCCAAGACCATCACGGACCACATCGCCGTGCTGCGGCCGCACGCCTGGATCATGCTCGGGCACTGTGCCGGACTGCGCAACTCACAGGAGCTGGGCGACTATGTGCTGGCGCACGCCTACCTGCGCGAAGATCACGTGCTCGATGCGGACGTGCCGGTGACGGTGCCGATCCCTGCCCTTGCCGAAGTGCAGGTGGCGCTCGAACAGGCCGTGGGCGAGATCACGCATATGGAGGGCATCGAGACCAAGCGCATCATGCGCACCGGGACCGTTGCCACCTTCGACAACCGCAACTGGGAACTGCGCGACCAGGCCGAGATCACCAAGCAGCTCAGCCAGTCGCGCGCCGTGGCGCTCGACATGGAGTCGGCGACCATTGCCGCCAACGGGTTCCGCTTCCGCGTGCCCTACGGCACGCTGCTCTGCGTCTCGGACAAACCGCTCCATGGCGAGCTCAAGCTGCCGGGCATGGCCTCGGATTTCTACCGCACGCAGGTCAACCGGCATTTACTGATCGGCCTGCGCTCGATGGAAATCCTCCGCGACCAACCGCCGGAGAAGCTGCACTCGCGCAAGCTCAGGAGCTTTGCCGAGACGGCGTTCCAGTAGCGGAACTTGTCGTGGTGGCTTTGCGCTACTATCCTGTTGTCAGGAGAGAACAATGCGTCCGTCCGAAGTGTTTGAGCAGAATCGGCAGTTGATCCGCGATGTAGCTGCGCGCTATCCGGTCGCGAACCCGCGGGTTTTCGGCTCGGTGCTACACGGCGACGACAGAGAGGATAGCGACATCGATATCGTCATTGATATCATGCCAGGCCTCACCTTGTTCGATCTCAGTGGTCTCCAAAGCGACCTGGAGAGCGCTCTTGGTGTGCGCGTGGATGTCGTGACATCGACGGGCTTGCACAGGTTCATTCGCGAAAAAGTGCTCGCCGAGGCAGAACCTGTATGATTGATGAGCGGGTAGCGCTGAGCCTGGACAATATGAGACAGGCAGCAGCGGACGCCGTCGGCCTTCTCAAAGGGAAATCCGAGTCGGACTTCTCCCACCAGCTGGCGTGCGCCATGTGTCTCGTGATCATCGGAGAGGCGACAGCCCGCATTGAGAAGCGATCGCCCAGCTTTGTCGCCGCCCATTCGGATTGGCCATGGCACAAGGTTCGAGGTCTAAGGAACCTGATCGTGCACGACTACGACAAGCTGGAGCTGCCGATCATTTGGCTTACAGTCACCGAGTCGCTTCCGACGTTGCTCGCCAAAATTGAAGAGCTCGGCGAACTAGACCCTCGACTGTGGCCGGCAGCGCGTCACAACGGCTCGTAGTCGATCTCGAGGAAGCTCTCGACTTCGCGGTTCCAGCGGTCCTGCACGAAGTTCACGTGCTTGGGGTGTTTGTCGTAGGCGGTGTAGGCCTTCTGGTCGGCGAACTCCATCGAGAAGCCGAAGCGGTAGTCGTTCTTCTTGCTCACCTGCTTGAGCTGCTCGAACTTCTCGACGCCCGGAATCTTCTCGAGGGCGATCTTGGCGTCGCGCAGGAACATCTTTTCCTGCAGCGAGCCGTGCGCGTGCTTGAGGGTGAAGATTACGCTGTGCCGGATCATGCTTCAGTTTCCAGTGAGATCGCCTCGCTGGCGGCGATCGCGGCCATGTTGACGATACCACGGCTTGTCGTCGAGGGGGCAAGAATGTGGGCGGGCTGCCGCGGCCCCATCAGGATGGGCCCGACCGCGAGGGCGTTGGTCATTTCCTTGAGGAGCGTCATCGACAGGTTGGCGGATTCGAGATTGGGGAAGATCAGGAGGTTCGCTTCGCCCTTGAGCACCGTTTCGGGGATGTAGCGCTCGCGCAGCTCCTCGTTGAGGGCGAGGTCGCCCTGCATCTCTCCCTCGACGATGAGATCGGGGGCGACGGCTTTGAGCTTGCGATAGACCTCGCGCATCTTGAAGGCGGTGTCGCCGTCGCGTGAGCCGAAGTTGGAGTAGCTCAGGAGCGCAGCCTTGGCTTCGATGTTGAAGCGCTTGAGGTGGCTGCGGGCCTGGAGCGCAATGGCGACCAGCTCATCGGCCGTGGGATCGATGTTGACGTAGGTATCGGTGAGGAAGAAGGCGCCGCGCGGCATGATCAGCATGCTGAGCGCCGAGACGTCCTTGACGCCCTCCTGCATCCCCAGCACGGAGCGGATATCGCGGACGTGCTTGATGTAGCGGCCCTGGAGGCCGCAGATCATCGCATCGGCATCGCCGCGCTTCACCGCCAGAGCGGCGATGGTCGTGGTGTTCGTGCGCACTATAGTGCGGGCGGTTTCGGGCGTAACGCCCGAGCGGCCGACGAGCGAGTGGAACAGGGTTACATAGTCGCGATAGCGCGGATCGTCCTCCGGGTTGACGATCTCGACTGCACTCAGATTGAGGTTCAGGTTGAGGCCGAAGCGCTTGACCCGGCTTTCGATGACCGACGGACGCCCGATCAGGATGGGGGTTGCGATGCGATCCTCGATCAGCACCTGCACGGCCCGAAGGACACGTTCATCCTCGCCGTCAGCGAAGACCACGCGCTTGGCGGCGTTCTGCGCCCGATCGATGATGGGCTTCATCACCAGTCCCGAGCGGAACACGAAGCGGTTGAGGCTGTCGTGGTAGACGTCGAAGTCCTTGATAGGACGCTTGGCGACACCCGTCTTCATCGCCGCTCGCGCCACCGCCGGCGCAATGCGCAGGATCAGCCGCTGGTCGAACGGGTTGGGAATGATGTGGTCGGGTCCGAAGACCGCCGGCTGCCCGGTCTGCGAGACTTCGAGGCCGGGGTCGTGGGCGAGGCGCGCGATGGCATGCGCTGCGGCAAGCTTCATCTCCTCATTGATCTGCGTCGCGCCGACGTCGAGCGCACCGCGGAAGATGAAGGGGAAACATAGAACGTTGTTCACCTGGTTGGGGTAGTCGGAGCGTCCGGTGCAGACCATCGCATCGGGCCGGACGGCCTTGGCCTCCTCCGGCATGATCTCGGGCGTCGGATTGGCGAGCGCCAGCACCAGCGGATTGGGCGCCATGCGCTTGAGCATCTCAGGCTTCAGAGCGCCAGCGGCCGACAGACCGAGGAAGACGTCGGCGCCATCGAACACCTCCGCGAGCGTCGTAGCTTCGCTGTCGGAGCGGCAGAACTTGCCGCGCCATTTGTCGTTGACGTCGTTGCGCTTGTAGGTGAGCAGCCCGTCCTTGTCGGCCACCCAGATGTTCTCGAGCTTGGCTCCGAGTGCGAGGAGGATGTTGAGGCAGGCGATAGCGGCAGCCCCTGCCCCGCTCGCACAGATTTTCACGTCGCCGATCTTCTTGCCGCTGAGCTCAAGTCCGTTGAGCACGGCGGCGCCGACGATGATGGCCGTGCCGTGCTGGTCGTCGTGGAACACGGGGATCGGCATGCGGGCGCGCAGGCCCTCCTCGATCTCGAAGCATTCCGGCGCGCGGATGTCCTCGAGGTTGATGCCGCCGAACGTCGGCCACAATGGGCTCACGACTTCGATGAACTTCTTGGGGTCGCGCTCTTCGATCTCGATGTCGAACACATCGATGCCCGCAAACTTCTTGAAGAGGACCGCCTTCCCCTCCATCACCGGCTTGCTGGCGAGAGCGCCGATGGGTCCGAGGCCGAGCACGGCCGTGCCGTTGGAGATGACGCCGACGAGGTTGCCGCGGGACGTGTATTTGAACACCGCTTCAGGGTCTTCGGCGATGACTTCGCAGGGAGCCGCGACGCCGGGGGAATAGGCGAGCGCGAGGTCGCGCTGGTTGCCGAGCGGCTTGGTCGGCTGGATCTCGAGCTTTCCAGGCTTGGGGAACTCGTGGAAATGCAGTGCCGCTTCGCGGCGCGCCCGCTGCTGCTCGTTGACGTCGGAAGACATGGTATCCCTCACGAAACTCGGCGTTTGGTGCCACCAAACGGGCGGCTTGGGAAGCGCGGCGCGCCCAGGAAACGCTTGTACGGCGGTTTTCCGCTCAGGCAGCGGCGTCGGCGGTCACGACGCTTTCGTCCGGCTGGGCAGAAAGCGGTATGGCCTTGGGGCCGCCGTTCAGGGCCCGCGCCAGTTCCTTGAAGGGGGCGACTTTAAGCGCGGGAGCGAAGAGGAAACCCTGCGCCATCACCACACCCCGCGAGCGCAAATACAGCGCCTGCGCCTCGGTTTCGACGCCCTCGGCGACGATTTCGGTGCCCAGGTCGCGGCACATCGAAATCAGGCCATCGAGAACGGGGACTGTCTGCGTGTCGGATTTGATCATATCGACGAAGACGCGGTCGATCTTGATCACGTCGACGCCCAGGGTCTGCATGTAGGCCAGGTTGGAGTGCCCGGTCCCGACATCGTCCATGGCCAGCCGGACACCCAGCGCGTGGAAGCCGGCGATCACGGCATGAGCGGCAGCCGAGTTCCCGATGGGGCGGCGCTCGGTGATTTCGAACACGAGCTGGCGGAAAGAAACGGTGGACCCACCGAAGATCGCCTGGACGTCCTCGACGATGTTGGAGTCGCGGAAGTGACCCTCGAAGAGGTTGATCGACACCTTCATGTCCGGCATGTCGAGGCAGAGATCGGCGAGGTCGCGGCGGACCTGCTCCATCAGGCTGTGCGTCATTGGAATGGCGAGGCCGGTGATCTCGGCGTACTCGATGAACGATCCCGGCATGACGATTTCGCCGTTACGCTTCTCCCAGCGGCAGAGCACCTCGCAGCCGGCGAGCCGGCCGGACTTCAGGTTGATCACTGGCTGGTAGTAGGGCTTGATCTCGCCAGAAATGATCGCGCGCTCCAGGTCGAAGGCCGGCAGCTTGCTGCGACGCACATATTGCAGCGCGAGGACGAGGAACGCGCCGCTCATGATGCAGGCGATGATGGTGAAGCTGACGTCGAGGTCAGTGTAGTCGGCACGCACGACGGCGAACGGTACGGCGGCCTCGATGCGTATCGGCAACTCGCCCGCAAAGACGGACGACGCGATGAACTCAGTCTCGCCGCGGTCGAAGGCGGAGGTGTCGCCCGCGATGAGCACGGGCGTGCCGTTGGTCAGGCTGATGCGCACCATCGCAGTGGGTTTGAAGCGATTGAGGAGGCCCGCGCCGTTGGTCGAGACGATCGGGACGAAGGCTGAGACGAGCCGGGAGGTTCCGAAGGCCTGCGTGAGCTTCAGCACCGGGGTCGGAAGGCCCGCCAGCGATCCCACTGCCATGGTTTCGGTGTGGCCGGGGATGGCGAGGCTGTCGGAGAGCGGCGAGTACGCCACCTGCGTCGCGAACGCGTCGCAGTACTGAACGCCGTCGGCGTTCTCCACCACCACCTGCCGCAGGTAGAGGCTGCGCTGCATCTCCTTGTGGACGTTCGCGATGAAGGTCGGCGTGCACAGTGACGGGCTGTCGGCGAGGACCGTTCGCAGCGACGCGATGCCGTCGTAAGCCCCGGTCTCGATGCGATCGCTGATCGCTTCGAGCGACGACTGGAGCTGTGCGCGCTCACGGACGCGCACGTAGTTGTCGAGCAGCCAGTCGACGCCCATCACCGGCACAAATGCCAGGATGGCCGCAATGAGCGTCAGAATATGTGAGTATCTCGACGCCACGCCGGACGCGACTCCCCCCAAGTATCGGGAGAGGCTAGCGGCGCGGGCTTAAGGCATCGTTAACCGGCGTTAACCATGTCCTAGCGGTTGGCCGAGCGTGCCGTTTCGGATCGCTCGGTAAGCAAACTCTGGCGCGCCATTGCGGGCGCGCCAGGCTGGATCACTTGTCCTGCACGTTGAGGCGCAGATGGAGCTCGCGGAGCTGCTTGTTGGTCGCCGGTGCCGGAGCTCCCATCAGCAGGTCCTGCGCCTGCTGGTTCATCGGGAACAGCGTGATCTCGCGCAGGTTGGTCGCGCCACAGAGCAGCATGACCACTCGGTCGATGCCGAAGGCAGCGCCACCGTGCGGCGGCGCGCCGTACTGGAAGGCACGATAGAGACCGCCGAACTGCTCCTCGACCTCCGCGCGCGTCTTGCCCGTGAGCTCGAACGCGGCGACCATGGTCTCGGGCTCCTGGTTACGAATGGAGCCGGAAGCGATCTCGAAGCCGTTGCACACGGCGTCGTACTGGAACGCCTTTATGGTGCCGGGGTCCTGAGACTTGAGCGCCTCGAGCCCGCCCTGCGGCATCGAGAAGGGGTTATGGGCGAAGTCCCAGCGCTTTTCTTCCTCGCTCCACTCGTAGAACGGGAAGTCGACGATCCAGCACAGCTCGAACCGTTCCTTGTCGACGAGGTTGAGTTCGGTGCCCACCTTGGTACGCGCCTCGCCGGCGAAGCGGTACATCTTCTCCGGCCGGCCGAGCACGAAGAACACAGCATCGCCCTCGCCGAGGCCGAGCTGGGCTTTCCAGCACATTGGGATCCTAAGCTTAGAATTCCACGTGGACAAGTTGTCGCGG